>Ga0307511_10005940_pt1 | contig 12336 bp, 11 predicted proteins | sample 13_EM_MG_FD_200266 | JGI IMG/M metagenome (GOLD analysis project Ga0307511, IMG submission 200266) | Populus trichocarpa ectomycorrhiza microbial communities from riparian zone in the Pacific Northwest, United States - 13_EM | ecosystem: Host-associated > Plants > Roots > Unclassified | place...
TCACAATTCAGGAGATCTATACCTTATCCGAGCAGTTGCCGACATGCCGTGCTTCGTAGACCTGGTAAAAAAATGAGGATAATCATTGTGGGGATATCAGGGTAACCATATAGAATACAGATGGTTCTCATTTATCAAAGGGCCAAAAGGCTTAGAAGTAAAATCTATACTTGATCCTACTATTACTACATAAGAGGAGAAAGAAAGGAGATAAAAAAGAAGAAGAAAAAGAAAGAAAAAAACAAGATTATAGTATAATGATACAACACCATTAAAATACGTTAGACATACCAAACGCCCAGCTAGCAACCCAACCTCAAGTATAATACAAAACAACAAGCCCGCCCAAATGAGACCCGAAATAAAAAGGAGGCAAAAGTGGTCTTTTCTCTAAAAATCCCATTAAGTTTGATCTTGGGTATGGCATTCCACCCAGACATCAATTCAACCCTGTTTCATGATTCCCATATTTCCCTGTCGCCGCGCGTGAGCTTTTACAGCAGTAGTAGTACACAAAGGAGAAATAAGTGAGCACACAATTATCAGACCAGAACTCTCATATGCAGATAACTGGAAAAAAAAAAAGATCATAACTCCGAAACCAGGCAAAACTTTACCTCAAAATCAACAAAAACCTAAAACAACGCCTCTAATGATATCGTGAAGGAATAGACAAAGTGTAGAATCAAACGAGCAAGTTGATTGTAGAGAATCAGTAGCCGATATTTGTTGATTGGTTTAGTGGCTCGGGAGCCCGAAGCTAGTGGTATGATGTGGGCGTATTATATCGGAGTTGATTCGACGAAGACTTTCTAATCGAGTTATTCACACCATTTACCCTAACCTGCCCCCTACTCGGGCTAGTCTATACATTCACTTGTGCACCCCACTTATCTCTTCTAAGGCGGTGGCCGTTGACGCCTCTGCGTTCTCTTTGTCGCTGTCGGAATTGTGTTGTTGATCCCACCATTTTTCACTCACTTCGCAGATAGACCTATCCTTCCTAGTGACTATGGTCGATTTGCTTCGAGGCCCAGTCGCCATAGACAATAGATCCTTTTCCTGCATTGCTCTCCTATCCTCATCTATTGCATCCCATCCGGCTTTCTCCTTATCCATCTCTTCTTTGGAAGGATATCGACAGTATTCCATCAGGACCTTTCTTAGTTCCGTCCTCTTGATAGGTTTTGCTAGGAAGGAATTCATTCCCGCATCACGGCACTCCTTTACGTTGCTATCTTCTGCGAACGCCGTGAGAGCAACAATAGGTGCGGTATATCCCAGTTTGCGGATGATTTGTGTAGCTTCTAGGCCATCGAGGTTGGGCATCTGTATGTCCATGAAGACGAGGTGGAAGTTCCTCCGAAGCTCCAACGCCTCTTTAACACAATCAACCGCCTCACGTCCATCTTTGGCGAACGTGATATCATTAATATGTTCTAATTTGAGCATCCGGGAGACCACCTCCTGATTTACCATGTTGTCCTCGGCCACCAGCACTCGCAGTGACTCCATACCAATGAATTCTCCAGGTGTGGCCATTATAGTTTGGGCACTACCTGCAGAATTGGCAGTGTCGTCTCCCGGCGTGCGGTGGCCTATCTCACTGCCCCCACTCGCCGGCGCCGATTGTAACGATCCACTGAGTGTAGATGGATGGTCTAATGCAGGTAAGACCGGCTTATTGGTCCTTCCGAAGTTTTCACAATTAGTGGGTCCTTCCTTGTTATTGGTGCCATCATGTGACCCTGCCAGATGTGCCTCATTCTTCCTCTTAAGGGTTGGGTTGACAGCGATACGGCTCATTGCTTGATGGTTAGTAATAGGTGAAAGCAGCTCCGCGAATTCCGACGCAGGCGTGTTGCTAGCACCAGCTCTAACAAACCCAAGTGGGAGTTGAACCGTGAACATACTCCCACTTTGATCAAGGCTCTTCAGGTCGATGCTTCCGTGCATCATCGTGGTAAGTTGGGCACAAATGCTCAATCCTAAGCCTGTCCCTCCATATCGTTTGCTAAGCCGCAGATCCCCTTGCACAAATGGCTCAAACACACGCTTCTGGAGGTGCTCAGGAATTCCTGGGCCAGTATCTTCTACCGCAAATTCGAAGAGCAGGGTTTTCAAGGTCTTTTGCGGAGGATCCCCACCGGCGCCAGCAGCAGCACTTTCATTCCCAATGGTTTCAACATTATTTTGGGGTACTTCGATCGAGGCAGCCTGGCTGTCAGAGGTTGCTGGAGTAACAGCTTCGGGTACCTCTGTTTCGCCTCTCAAGTTTATGCGCAGCTTGACAGATCCACCCACTCTGAAAACTGGTTAGCATATTAGGTCTGGATATGCATAGATTGACTCACGGTGTAAACTTCAAGCCATTACCAACCAGGTTGATCAGCACCTGCAGTATTCTATTCGAATCTCCCCATAGAACCATGTCCATTATCTCATCCTCAGGGTCTACGAGAATGGTCAAGTCCTGGTTACTATCTTCGGCCTGCGTCCCAAAAAGGGACTGAATTTGCGTCACTATTTCAAACATCCTAAATTGACCTTCATCCAAGGTGAGCTGATGGCGGCCCAGCTGATTTTTACTGAAATTGAGTAAATCTGTAAGTAAATTGTGCAGCAATTCACCACTCCGGTAAACCACACTTAGGGAGTCCTTGATTTTTCCCAAGTCACTTTCTCCCATACAAACTGCAGCCATCCCCAAAATTCCATTTAATGGGGTCCTCAGCTCATGGGAGATGTTGGCAACGAAGAGGCCCTTAGCCTCGCTCGCTGCCTCTGCAAGTTTTTTCTGCTCCTCCAGCTCCTTGGTCCTTTCAGCGACCCTATCCTCAAGATGCTCGTACTGTCTAGCCAGCTCGTCTGTCATCTCGTTGTAGGTCGCCGTTAAATCCGTAAGCTCATCCTTGAAGTAGATTTTTCCTACTTCAACTCTGCCAGGAATACGAAATACCCTCCTCCGGGCATCCTGGTCTTGCATAAAAACTGGCTGGGCTGCTTTCTTGTGACGCCTACGGAAATTGATGCCTAGTATCTTAACTCCGCGCTTCATATTATCGCCGTAGGGCTCACCATCGATGCTCGGTGCTTTAGCGCCATCCTCGCTCCCTCGGTAATATGAAGGTGGTTGTGTAGCTGCAATTTGAACACGAATAAGTCTCACATAACAGAAATGAAGGCCACCTAACAAAATTGGGGGAGACACGTACTCTTAGCCGTAGCATCCTTTAACTTTACAATCGGCCTGACTGCAAAGTGTGCCAGTGGGAGGACACATAGAACACCCACAACACAGGTCACAAAAACTGCGACAAGCATAATGTTGCGCAACCTGATAATTGGCTTAAAAACCTCCCACTGTGTTTGCTCGCAAATCAAAACCCAATTGACGAGATCGAAGGAGGGCATGATATACCTATACAGCTACAATCAATTTATAATGAAAGCAGTATTTGTGGCATGACACCTACCCTGCCGAAACTTTATCCCCTTGCGCATTCACCGTCTTCTCCATACATCCCGCACTGCGAATCTTCTCCTCGTTTGCCTCCAACATGCTGAAGCCTATCTGGTCAAATGGCTTAGGAACCTTCGGAAAGGGGAGTTGAAAGCCTTCGATGAAGGCCTTCTTCACCGCGGGAAATGAGCTCCAAGTATCTTTGGTTCCATCGAGGTCTTCGGATAGTTTTGGTGGGAAAAGATATCGAAATATCATCTTTTCTGGATCAATAGTAGCATTCTTTGGATGACGACCTTGCAATTTCACCAGAGCCTCCTCTCTTGAGCTGAGAAGGTTATTAGGTGTATTGGGACCAACAAGGATGACTTGACCCGTATCCCCCAAACCCCGTGTGTCTCTCACGACATCATAAACCAATTGTGCATTTACAACCACTGTTAGGAAACCTAGAAGATCGGCTTTGGACGTATTGTTGATGATAGGGTTGGTAATGCTCATTATAAAGAATGAGCCGTTAACCTTTACAGGGCCCATGACCACCCCTCCCCTAGCCACAACCTCGTCCAGGTCATTGTCTGCTGCAGTCGGGTATAGAGAGTCTGGGAAGCCGTCATGTAGTATTTCTCCTGCTTGGATCCGTTCAGAAGTGGCTGTCTCGCCATAAAAGTCTGTAGAGTTCCCCAAGTATCCAGCTTTCCACCCATTATCCGGCGATGCTGGAATTACGATGCTCCTGGCATTTTCCCCAGTCACATTCATAAGGCCTAATCTTCCTCCCAAGATATTGAGGCCTCCGGGGGTATGATTGCCATTTCCTAGTGATGGGTCGTAGACCACTGCTTGTAGCAGCCCTCCAAACCCTCCTCCATTTGAGCCTGTCACTATCTCCAAATCTTCGATCGCGCGTTGCCAATTTTCGGCAGTGTTATTTCCAGTATGCCATCGCCGTAATGCATTTTGTAGAATGAGTCGAGTTGATATTGACGAGACACTGTTGTGTAAGATAACCAAAGATTGTGTGAGCTGAGCTGCTTTAAGGTCTGTCGTCAGGGATAATCGAGATGTACGGAGCTCGATCACCATTTTATGAATGATGGTCCACTACAAGAATGTTAGTCGACATATGGCGTCAATGATCTTCGATGTGACTGTGAAGATCCAAACTAGGATAATCCCGACCAAGGATCACTTACCATTACAATTGAAAAACCCCCGACCATAAATAGAACTATCAACGTCACCACCAAACTCAATTGCGCCCGTAGAGCAAACCTCAACATCTTTCACAGTTCTTCTTGTAACAATTAAATGGTTTGCAATCTTGTAGCGCCTCCACAGGCCTCCACTATTGTTTTTTCACCACCGAAAAACACTTGTCAGGAGCGTAGTCGCCTTTCGCACTGTGGCCTTGCGCCCAGATGATTATGTTAACGAAAAAAAAGATGTAGATATAGCTACAGTTGCTGATCTCGGGTACAGTTTTTGAGGTATGTATGAGCACAGTAACTGGCCATGGAAAATCCTGTAAGGTGTGGACTCGGTATGTTGGAGAGTACCCCCAGAGATTTTTATCTTGCTCGGGATGCAGTGAAGACAGCTAACGGGTAGAATGAGTTATGGAAGACCGATCCGGTGGGTAGAGAAAGTGAAGGAAGACCGATCCGGTGCCGATTCCAGTGAATTAGTTGGTGGTGTCGAGTACGTTAGTTAGGTGGAAGCGAACAGCGGGAATTCGGAGTGTGAACTGGTGGTAGGTACACTTCAGTGACACAATTACTACAACTAAACGATTTAGACTCTCTCGGAACAATCAACCTTACGCTCACCGCAAACGGACCGTATGCTGCTAATTGCCTCCACCTACTATGTAGCTCTTACCACTTGTCCACATTCCTGGACACGCGGGACGTTCCGATACCCTTCGAGAACAAGCCTCAGTATATGGCTTTGAGGTAAAACATAAATCCGCTGAATGACTGCTTCCCAACAGAGCTGACAGAAACAAGAGTAAGCTGATCTCTCAGGCACGGCCCGTGAGATGGGTGAATACTTTGCTCAAATTCGTATCAAGAGCTGTAGCCGGGGAAACGAAAAGAAATAACAATGCTTGTTGCGTACGCAATTTATGCATGCCCAAAGCCGCTGCGGGATGTCCAATGACAGGGCTCGTAGGGCTTGTCCCACGGCGACAACAGAAGGGCTGTGCTTCGGTCCCTTCCCAGAAACATACATAACCTCTCAATTAATCCCCGATCTCAAGAGAAATTGGCCTTCCCGCCCTACCAAACTATGTGCTGCAGGTAGGGCTCTGTTGTAAAACGTAGGTACCGGTGCTGTAGGTTGCTTCGGCGCACCCTCCACTCTTGCTAGCGAGCTGGATGTGTTGCAATTGACGCGTTGATAGGCTGGGGTATGTAAGGTATGTAGGCAGTAAGCTCCTTGATCGGACACAACCCTACGGTGCCAACCAGACTACAACCTAAATATGTAGTACTTTGACATCCCCTTTTGAATTTGTTTTGAATCTGTGGAGTACAGATACGATACCAACATTGTCGCTGCAAGATCCTGTCTGGAAATTAGACATTCGGTGCGGTGATGACATGATGCAGTTCATACAATGCACGTGGCCGTCGATGAGTGCGAAGATTAAGGGGCGTTTTTATATTAGATAGGATTTGATGATTTCGGATGGCCAAAACTCTAAATTCCAATGGTTTCTGCTTCTTAAGATGATCACAAAGCTGTGCGAATTTGCTGGGCATGTAGTAGTCTGGTTGGCATGTAGCAGAGTCTTACGTTAGATGAAGCCTCACGCCTTGAAATACCCGGACAGTCTGTAATTGGGTTCCATGAGAATGGGGCGTGCTGCGTGAACCTAGTGGTACGTATGTATCTACTGACCTGTGTAACACACTCGAAAGGTGCGTATGTATGCTTAACAATGTAATCCACTTTGCTAATCTCAGGATGCAGAGGAAGGTCCAGTGCCTTTGGCGATCGGTGCCAACCAGACTACAATACTGTACCGTATTTTCTGGCTGTATTTGGCCTGGCGCTACTGCCGTGCGAGCTTCTCCTGTTGTGGCTTGAAATCACAACGATCTGGTAGTCGCATCCGGTTTGTTGTTTTTTCAAGTCTGGTTTAGCAATTCGAGGGGTGATGTTGTGGTTGGGCACAATCAGACCAGGACTATTTTTCCGAGCCGTTTCGATCAACCGTTTCGATACCGGTACCTATGTTCGGGCCGGTAACTCCTATCCGTGAACCAACCACAAGACATTTGCTAAACCTAAAAGGCCATAGGCATCCCGTCACGTGGGATTCTGTGGCAAGTTGATGAACCACGTGACTGACTTTGGGGGGGGGCACACCACCACCACATAAACTGAGAACCAGGGGGGGAGTATGCGTAACAATCCTAGGTAGATCCCGCCGGACTAAGTAGATCCCCCCCCGCGCTGCAGCTGGGAATTGCCGTACGTACATAACTCTAGAAGCACAGTACATGTTATCCAAATTTCTAGATGAAATCCCATCATACAGTCAGGTGGTAAAAAGAATTGGACACCCCCCCTGCATAAAGAGGCCCAAACGCTGCATATTTGAGACTTTTGTATGGGTTTAGGTGGATGACATACGTTGCATTTGTATGCAGCGTCCAATTCTTTTTGCCACCTAGCTGTAAGTACAGATACCGTACTCAGAAAGTCATATGCTCTGCAAGTTAGACTTTTGAGCTTTATGTCTTTTTTTACTCTTCTCACATTGTTGGTGGTGGGGGGGTCACCAGACTCAAATTACGGCGCTGGCTTCCGGCTGCTTGAACTCTGCTCAGATTATTGTCAATTGTCAAACTTTCAATCTAAATTTCCCGCTTTACAAATGTATACCGCAATTCTAGAACTAAGTACACCCACCGTACTGGTACGGTGGAAGAGACGGCAGATCGTAGTAAAGCAGCCACCACTGATTACTAGTTGCCCGATTCCGGTCGCTCTACTGCGGTACCGGTCGGCCAACCATAGCAAGCCGGGTGCCCGACTCAGATCTAAGGATCGCAGTTCCGCACCTCCAATTCGGAATTTTGGGATGGAGCGAAGAAGGGATAACGGGTTAATCGGGGGGTGGCCACGGGTTATCTTTTTTGGTTGTAGGTGCCGATTGTGCCATTGTGCCATGTAACCGGTAGAAGTGCGCCGCCACGGCAACAAGTTGGTGGTGTGGTACGGGGGTAAAATTAGTTGTCCCACTGTTTGTTTCGGGGATCAGCGTGTTCCCCCCACCCCCCCCCAAGTTGCTATTCTCTTGGATGGATTTATTTGATCAACGACAGGTTATAATAATATAGTTTATTATGTGTAACAGTACATACTTGAGTATTGTATATAGTAATATCGAATCACATAGATCACCGGGCGTGAAAATACACCCATCGATAGATAATATAGGATTATCCAAGGGGGCCAAAGAATAGAATAGATGGGAAAGAATATGTTTGTCTCGCTACCAGGCTCTCAGAGGGGAGGGGGGAGACGACCTGCGATAGGTAACCTAGGCGTAGTCTGGACAAATCCCCCCCCCAATTCTAGGTGTTGTAAAGTGTAAAGTATTGGGTTCAGGGTAACCGACACAACGGATAACACAGCATGCGCCGCTTTTACTGCTCCCATGCAAGACATTCCATATGCCAAAGGGCGACCCACCCCCCCACCAGTCATGATGTCACAACAATAACAACAACCCTCGACCAACTCAATCTCAACCTGAGGCTGCTTCATATACCGCTACAATGCACCTCCTGCTCGCGAAGCGCTTTACAGCTACAGCGCTCCGCAAGCATCTGCTGTCCTCTCCAATTCGGATAGGGGGAGTAGCTTTTGGCCAGTCCCGGGCCCGGAATACAGCTCGGATTACAGGGGGGGATTTACATGGGAGGAGGAGGGAGGGGCGGTTTTACTCGGACGACACAAGGGCAGTGGATCCTTCATGGGTGCGTCGAGTCACTGAGGTCCCCATGCTGCCGCCGAAGCCCCAGGTCACTGAGGCCGTCTCTACATCGACGCTGGAGCCCCAAGTCAGGAATGAGGAAGCAGCACCAGCAGTGAAGAGATGGGGGAAATATCCAAGGGCGTCAAAGGCCAAAAAAAAGGAAAAAAAGAGTGATGATGCTTCGCTTCTATTTACCCCGCCCACTGGGACCGAGGTAGATATTGCTGGGTGTATAACATCTACCCCCCCCGCCCTTAACTCATTTTTGTACAGGAATAGAAAGTAGCTAACCCTTGGCTTTCTAGCCAACGGGAATTGGCCCACTACTCCAAAGATGCTCACGGCTGCAAGAGACTTTATTGAAGCAGCTGCGGCATCCCCACATGCAGTCCTGCTGGTACCGGATCACGATGCCGACGGGCTTTCCGCAGGGACAATAATCTCCCTGACGCTCCAGCTCCTCGGGAAGCCGGCCGACCAAATCCACGTACATTTCGTGCACAGGGGCCGGTCGATCTCTGACCCAAAAGAGAAGGAGGACATCGAGTCGTTTTGTCGGGAGCACGGGATTGGGCATATCATTATTCTGGACCAGGGCAGCCGTGGAGCCACCGAGGCCCTGATAATCCCTCCCCCCGCCTGGGGGAGTAATGCACCCAAGCGGAAGACCCTCATCATTGATCGCTACTACCACATCCAAACTACACTCAACACCACAATCCTCTCCTCGAAGGGCCACCCGCCTGTCGCATCAACCTCCCTCCTCGCCTATACGCTCTGCTGTACCCTCCACCCCACCGCACCAGACGCAACCGCCCTCCTCGCAATTATGGGCACTCTCTCCTCCTCTTCCTCCTCCACGGCCCTCGAAAAGCTCCGCTCCCCGCCCGTATCGATATACCTCAACACCGCCCCGGTGCTGAAAAAATACACCATAAAGTGGATCAACATGCTTATCTCCCTCCTGAACATCGCTCACCGCAGCCCACTTATCGAAGGCGACGCAACCCGCGCAGCATGGGGCCTTCTCCAATTCAACCCCCACGATAACCCCACCGAGTGGCCCACACCGAAGCAAGTCATGTCTGGAACTTGGGGACCTCAGCAGCTAAGAGACACAGTCGCCCGTTTGACGGCGCTGCAAGAACGCTCTCGCGCAGAAATGGACAGATTGAAACGCATGCCACCGAAACTCAGTAGCGACAGGAAGATTGCCGTTATTGAGATTGCGAGCCCATGGAACATTCATACGTCGCTGGCGGGGAGGTGGGTGGGTTTGCTTGGAATGAGAAATATGCAGAATCCCAATTCGCCGAGGCTGCTGGGTGTTGCGGTAGCGAATAGGGGATATGTCGAAGGGGAGGTTAACTTCTCGGTGCGGAAGACTGCGTATGCGGCGGAGATGGATGTGGATTTGGTTGCGCTGCTGAAGGGGTATGCGAGTACACTTCCGAGTGATACGAGGAAGAGGATGGGGGAGGGCTTTGTGTGGAGGCATAAGGAGGCGACGAAGGGGAGCTTGGAGACCGGGATCTGGGAAAGGTATCGGAGTGAGGGGATGAAGATCCTGGGTATCGGAGGGGGCGGGGGGGGTGGGGTGGTGGTTTTGGGGGATGGTGAGGCGGTTAGTGGGGTAGGAGCGAAGTCTTCATCGAGGAAATGGACTGGAGCAGCGGCAGAGACAGAGGTTGGGGCAACGGGGGTTATGGAGTAATAGGTTATTTTTCTCTACACCTTCTTGGGGGGCATTCGGGTTGGCAAAAGAAAGAAAAAACAAACGATTACGAGACGTGAACCAACACTTTTTTTTTCTCTCCGCTCATATTGCGTCAGTATGTATAGTAGATACAAGTAAATGATACACAGCACATAAACATATCATCTTCCAGCAGGTGACCCTGTATAGTCTCGATTCGGCCCTGGATACAAGTACCAAAGTATGTATACGCATTAGATCAGTTACCCTGAAATCCAGCACACAATACTGGTCTCGTGCTTCCGCTGAGCCCTTTTTTTTTACTGCGCGACATGCATGCTTTATGCACCTCATCTCATGCAGCAGAAAAATCTAAAGTACTTTACTTATAGTACCTACCTACCTTTCCCCGCTGTGAGACAGTGTCTTTCCCCACGGCCCTTGCTCCCCCGCCCACCACAATCTTGGCGCGCGTTTTGCCCCCAAGTCAAAAATTTCAAGCGAAAGATTTGCGGTGCGTTTGGGTTGGGTGGGGTTTGGGGGTTGGGAGTTTGGGGGGGGGGTGGATGTTTGGCTGAAGGTTTTCTTTGGTCGGAAAGCTTTCTTTTCACCACCAAAAAATGGTCTTCCCAACGACAACAGCAACAGCAACAACAACAATAACGTTCGTTCTCCACCATCCCACCACCCCTCCTCTTCTACGTATTACAAAGTCATCTACTTGGGATTGAGTGCATTTGCTTAAAGCAATTCCATAAAGTGATTCCCCTTCACACACACACATCTCAGAGCTATGAAGGTCCTTGTGATTGGTAATGGTGGCAGGGAGCACGCTTTGGCTTGGAGGCTGTCGCAGTCGAAGAAGGTGGAGCATGTTTTTGTTGCTCCTGGTGGGTCACTCACTCACTGCCTAGCTATTTTTTGCAATTCTGTAGTTTCGCTGTTGTTATTGTTGTTGTTGTTGTGTTAACAGCTTTGTTGTTGTACTTAGGGAATGGGGGAACCGCCAGTGGCCTAGACAAAGTGTCAAACATCCCCATCAGCCAGGACGACTTCCCCGCGCTTGTCCACTTTGCCATCGACAATGATATTAACCTCGCCGTCCCCGGGCCCGAAGCCCCGCTCGTTGCTGGCATCGAGGGGTGTTTCCGGAAAGGTACATACCCACCTCAATCCCCCACCTCACTTTTCTACTCAAATCAAAGTACTGACGTATGGATGGATGGACAGTCGGGATCCCCTGCTTCGGCCCGTCTAAAGAGGCTGCAGTCATGGAGGGGTCAAAGACCTTCTCAAAGGACTTTATGGCCAGGCATAACATCCCCACTGCGGAATACCGCAACTTCACGTCCTACGACGAAGCTACAAAGTACATTGACAGCATCTCCCACAACGTGGTGATTAAAGCCTCCGGATTAGCTGCAGGAAAGGGTGTCATTATTCCTTCGACAAAAGAGGAGGCTCATGCTGCACTCAAGGAGATTATGGCGGATAAGGTCTTTGGTCATGCCGGTATGAATTGAACCTACTTCTCGCATGCGTAAAACTGAGTTGGGGGGGAGGCTTACAATACTTCTCTGATAGGTGACGAGGTTGTCATTGAGGAATTCCTCGAGGGTGACGAATTGAGTATTCTAGCCTTCAGCGATGGATACACCGTAATAGCACTCCCGCCAGCGCAGGACCACAAGCGGATATTTGATGGTGACCTGGGCCCAAATACCGGTGGGATGGGGTGTTATGCTCCGACTAGGATTGCATCAAAGGAGGTATTGGAGGTGGTACAGCGGACGATTCTCAAGCCTACTATTGACGGATTGAGGAGGGAAGGTACAACCGCTCATGCACCCCCCCAACTACTGCACTCCTAACATATCATCTAGGAACTCCATTCGTGGGAATGCTCTTCACCGGCCTCATGATGACCCCCACCGGCCCCAAAGTTCTCGAATACAACGTCCGCTTCGGCGACCCAGAGACACAAACCGTGCTGCCACTACTCAGCGCTGACACTGACCTAGCAGAGATCATGCTTGCATGTGCAAAGGGCTACCTCGACTCTGTATCCATCAAACTCGACAATAAATTCTCCGCCACGGTCGTCGTCGCCGCAGGAGGCTACCCGGGCCCATATCCCAAGGGCCAAAAAATCTCCCTTGACCCTGTTGAAGCAGACACGAC
>Ga0307511_10005941_pt1 | contig 12335 bp, 17 predicted proteins | sample 13_EM_MG_FD_200266 | JGI IMG/M metagenome (GOLD analysis project Ga0307511, IMG submission 200266) | Populus trichocarpa ectomycorrhiza microbial communities from riparian zone in the Pacific Northwest, United States - 13_EM | ecosystem: Host-associated > Plants > Roots > Unclassified | place...
TACGAATCCGGGTGGCCCTGGGATCACCTCCAGTGGATATACGAATCCTGGAGTTGTTGCACGAAATTCCCGGCAGTCACTCCGGATTCGTATAACGAATCGTGTCAGTACCGTTGGTCCAGACCTTGGCCGAGATTGTCGCCGATTCGGACGGCAGGTCTTTTACTTTGGATCTGGAATCCGAAGATGTGGCGCTGTGTATTGAAACTTTGGACCGCGTGAGTTGCAACCTACGTTTACTCCCTTCGCCACCTCACAGTCTCTGTAGGGCATCGTTGAACACAATCTCGAAACCGCCAAGAAGGAAGCCTTTTTCCTCGCTTTGAGGAGACTTGCTGGGCATCATGGACGACTGCTAGATCGCATTATAATAAAAGAGAAGATCGAGGTATCAGATGAGATCCTCGCCTATGGTGGATTTGGATATGTCCGGCGCGGGACGCACAAAGGCCATCCTGTCGCCGTGAAAACCGCGAGGATTGCACCGCGGGCCAACGTCCAGAGGATAAGAGAGGTGAGCACTAACGCCAGCTACCCAGGACGTGGTCTTGACTATTCTGCCCCAGCGATTTTGCAAGGAAGTCATCCTCTGGAGCACGCTGTCCCATCCGAATGTCTTGAAACTCATTGGGGTCAAGGAGGATGTGGAGAAAAAGGAATTCATCTCTGTCTCAGAGTGGATGGAGCACGGGACCATCATGGACTACATTAAAAATAAGCACGCCAATAGGCTGCAACTGGTGCGTGGTTTTACTTTCCCTGCCACTCCCACCACCAACATGCGACAATAGTTACACGACGCAGCCCAGGGTCTGAAATACCTTCATGATGCTAGTCTCGTACATGGGGATCTCAAAGGGGTCAGTGTCATCCAGTTTCGTGACCGATCCCTTTTTGAAGTTTGACAGTCGAATATCCTCGTGTCAAACGGCACCCCTCCTCGTGCCCGCCTTGCGGATTTCAGTTTCATTACCACAACCCTCGACCCTCACCAGAAGCTATCTTGCAGTGGGGAGGTAGCGGGTGGGACAACAAGGTTCAAGTCCCCGGAACTCTTGGTGCCCGATAGGTTTGATAGGAAAGATGCAAATCCCACACCACAGTCGGACGTCTACGCCTTTGGGTTACTTATTTTCCAGGTATGCCGGTTGGATTGCAGGTATCAGCTGTTTCTAAGTATCCTTTCTCCAGGTCCTTAAGGGTGAATCCCCATTTTATGGGATTCGTGATTCGGCGGTGGTATACTATGTAGTTCGAGGGAAGCGCCCGGACAAACCAGACAATTCTTCAGCCATTGGGTTTTCCGATTCACTGTGGGATTTCACCGAACGCTGTTGGGATGGCAAGATGGCATCGCGGCCGGAAGTTGGGGAAGTCGCGAGACACCTTGGGGCAGTGGCTACTGACTGGAACGGGCTTATACCACCGTGCATGCAGACCAAGACCGTCGCTTCCGGCCCTGATGGAGCGTCTGGTTCGATGAAACACGGTGAGCTCAAGATTCTGATTCTTTGTTGATGTAGCTCATCAAGCGACGGTACACGTCTCATCCCAGAGGGTCCCGTTGGATTTCAGTCCACTTACCAGCTACTGTGGGAGGATTTTATCACTGCTATAAACAAAGCCAAGGCCATTCGGGCCTCAGCTGGGGTGACGCTTACTTCCGGCTCCGAGGGGATACTCAATTTGATCAGATATGGTGAGTTTGAGACCAGATTCTTCCTTGATATAGCCTGTCAAATGGTGGTACAGATATACTCCTTCAACAACACCTGGACCCCGTTGGATCGCACGGGTCATTCTACCTTCCGAGCGAACTACTCACACAGGTCACTGACCAACTACCATGGGAGGATATGATCAGCACCACCAACAATACCGAGGCCATTCAGATCATGGCCGAAATTTTGGTCGGTAAGGAGGGTAGGGTTTTTATCTCGCGTTTGGGACGGGAGGATGCCGAATTGTCTATCAGGATTTTGGACCGCGTAAGTCGTGACCTACATTTATCCGTTCCGCAGCCTCAGACGGTTCGCCAGGGGATTATGGAACACGAACTTAAACCCCCCATGAAGCACGCTTTCTTTGTTGCGTTGAGGAGGCTTGCTGAGCGCCATCAACTACTGCCAGATCGCGTGAAGATGAAAGAAAAGCACGAGATTTCAGACGAAATACACGTCTCTGGTGGATTTGGAGAGCGCCGTGTTGCGGTGAAAACAGGGAAAGCTTTTGGAAGGGAGGACCTCCAGAAGTTGAAGAAGCTAGCGAGTGCCCGAAGAGATGAGGAGTTGAAGAAGATCCAGAAGACGAAAAAGGCAGGCATTAACGCCGTTCTCGCACCAACTTAGGGGAGGTCTCAACCGCCCTCCTCTAGAGATTTTATAGGGAAGTTGTTCTCTGGAGCACACTATTCCACCCGAACATCTTGAAGCTTGTCGGAGCTCAGGAGGACGCAGAAACAGGGCAGTTTGTCACCATCTCAGAGTGGATGGATCACGGCACAATCATGGAGTACATCGAAAAGCATCCTGTCAACAGACTGGAGCTAGTATGTAACCTCGCATCCCATACCACTCCCTCCACTAAAATCCGACAACAGTTACATGGAGCAGCCCTGGGTCTAGAGTATCTCCACAATGCCAGGCTCGCACATGGGAACCTCGAAGGGGTTGGTGTCTCTTCATTGGTGACCGATGCCTTTTTAACATATAACAGGCGAACGTCCTCATGTCGAATGACGAGCCCTCTCACGCCTGTCTTGCAGGCTTTGGTTTTATTACCACAGTCCTCAGCCCCGACCAGAAGTCGTCATATAGTGCGGGAACAACAGGCGGGATGGCGCGATTCCTGTCCCTGGAACTCTTGGTGCCTGAGGCATACGATATGAAAAAACCAAAGGCTACACCACAGGCGGACGTCTACGCATTTGGGATGGTTATTTTCCAGGTATGAAACTTGGATTGCGGACGTTGGTCGGGTTGATATGTACTTTCTCCGGACCCAGGTCCTTACGGGCGATATTCCACTCCCTGACGTCCAGGACACGGCGATAGGACATCGTGTACTTGATGGGATGCGTCCAAAAAAACCGTCGAACGCATCATCCATCGGGTTTGTGGACCCACTGTGGAGATTCACTCAACACTGCTGGGATGGCAGGGTGGAACTGCGACCAAAGGTTGGGGAGGTTGTGGCGCAACTTCAGGAAGTGGCGGCCAACTGGGATGGTGTCCCGCCTCATCTCGGCCCGGCAGCCAAATCCATGTTCGTGGGCGACGCGAGCTTGACTCAAGCAGAGTTTCTCGGAAACCATAGCCCCTAGCTACCCTCTATATAAACCTGTCCCAGTAGCCGACGATCAATCGAAGAAGTTTCCCGGCCTCTAGCTGTTGTCGTTGTCTCAGCTGCTGCCCTCGTCGTCCTCGTCGTTCCCAACCGGCTTGTCGTTGCCGCTGTTGTGATCGTTGCTCGTCCTAACCCCCCCGATCTGCCGTTGTTGTTGTTGTTGTTGTTGAAGCCGCCGCCGTCGTCGTCGTTGCCATTGCTGCAATCCCCCTCCTCCCATTGTCGTCCTCGAACTCGTCGCGAAGTTAGCGAAGAACTTCCCGACTTCCTGATCTTATCTACCCGACTCCCTCAAACCACTCGAAGGGCCTTCACAAAGCAAAACCACCGAACTCGTAACGCGTGCTGTGCTTTCTGGTTGCCTATCTCAGCCACCGGCCACACACGACCACGACAACGGGCTCATGCCACCCTGCGCCCAGGCTAGTAGTGTCACTCCCAAATCTGAGGAGTCAAACTCTGATTCTGGAGAATTTGGTGAGTTTGAGATTCTGTCCCTTCCATGATACCGTCCATCGAGCAGCGGTATAGGTAGATTCCTTGATTGCCCTGGAACCTCATCAATACCGCGGTGAAGCTCGAACCCTCACGACCTGGAGTTTCGAGCAAAATAACAGAGAAGAGGAATCAGGTTAGACAACACAGTTGGAGAAGATATATAAAAGCACAGGTCGTGATACTATACAAGGGACGCGAACCACCAATGAGGTGATGCGAGTCCACGCCATAAACACGAAGAAATAATAAAGAAACAAAGGTAGATAACCAGAGGCGGGAACCCATGAACCGAGTTGCGTCTCCCTACAAATGGATAAATATCGTGAATGATAGCGAGAGGCCTATGTCCACACAGACGGCTGTGCCAGTCAAAGCGTAAAAAAAAATCGGAAACAGAAACTAAAAGAGAAGATAATAGGAAACGGGGGAACTTGTGGTATCCCAAGGACCATGTGTTTGATTGCAATCCGTCGTATCAGAGAGCTCCCTCCTGAGAACCACCAGACTCATCCACCACTCGTCGCACCCAATTTTGACCCCACCCACCACATCGTACAACAAAATTATACACACGCATTTGGGTCAATCGATGGGCACGAGACACACCTCGTGGCTCTCACTCCCCCCCTCGTAAAAACTGCAAAGACCATCAGCCCGAAGAACCCTCTAGGGATATAACGAGGAGGATTCACCCTTATCCAGCACCTCCAACTCCACGAATCCGTTGGTCTGGGAACCAGTCGGCCTCCTCAACTTCGAAAAGCCTCAGGCTGCTTGACTATCGCCAAACTGGTCAATATAGAGTACGATCTTCGGTGGATAATAAAAAACAAGCTTACCCCTGACCAGCCATGTTCTATATATTTCCGGGCTTAGCGGCGGCTAAGCTCATTGAGGGCTCAGCTCGAGAAGCTGAAGTGTCCGTCCACCGTTGTGTGGATCGGCGGTTACTGCGCCCACCACCTGGGAAGGGACCGGGTCCTCTATCGTAACTTCCATTATCATACACTCTGTTACCCCATGTTTCGTGACTATGGGGCACTGGAGGTAACGGGATTGTCTGGGGCCTGGGCGTTGGTGGGACCTCCTGCAGATGGGGGGGAAAGGTCAGCCACCCACACTCGAACGCCAAGAAAAACACAATGGTCACCAGGTCCGCCCACATGTCGTTGCTGTTGTTGCGGAACTCCATCGGCGTACATGCGGTCCTTGGCAGCTGCAACACCAGCGGTCAGAATCTAGCGCTCAGCCGTACATGAAAATCTCCAAGCATACCGAATAAAAATTGCCCAAAGGGAGAAGCAAGGCCGGCAGGTCGAAGTCTGAATCCCATGGTTGATCCTCCACGAAGACCCCTGATGGCAAAGGTTGATCAGTTGAGGCCACGCTTGAGAGGTAGGTATTAGGAATTGCGGATACCCACTCAACAACGTAGACTCCCGCACAGGGATCTGAGCAAGGGGGGGAATCTGCCCATCCAAAGTCACAGTGTTTCCGGGTGCGAATGGATCATGGAATCGCGACCCATGGTTCGCAATGTGCAGACGCAGGAGGGAGTTGACCATGCGTTTCATCTCGTTGAGGTCACGTTTAGTTTCTGCCACGTTCCGGTTCAAGCGTTCGATATGGTCGTTGATCGTAGGCGGAGGGAAGAATTGCGCACTGGTGTTGTGTTGGTCCATGAGTGAATCCCGGGAGGAAAAGGAGAAGGGTGTGCCCTGCGTGGGTTAATATATGAGAGGAGTATGGCGGAACGTCCTCCACGACGAAGCGCACATCGGTATCCCTACGCAGAAAACAACACCGGTGGGCGGATGAACGGGCGGACGAGCAGAAAGTCTACACTGCCACGAGAGCATTACGGGTTCAGAGTTCGACGAAAAAGCGATCACGGAATAGGAAGTGATGCCGAACGGGGTGTACGTTGTAAAGGCGACATAGAAGGCAACGGAGAAGCGAGGGGTGTACCGAGTAGCGATGGGGGAATGGAAGGGACGTGCGGATACACGGGTTTCGCAACCCTGTGCGCGGTCGCGGGAGACGTGATCGACATTGGTGAATTGCCGCTTGATAAGCCCAACAGGCAGGGTGACGAAAGGAGCAGGAGTGATTGGGGGAGCGTGGAGAGGATAACGACCGCTGCAATGGACGTGTCAATGTATCATGGACGGGCTCTCGGACGTTGGCTGTATCCCACAACATACCCGTGTGTACAGCCCTACAGACGCGTTGTGGGACGTGTTATTCATTGCCGTCAAAACCCGTCGGTCATGTCGTGAAGGAGTCCTTTGTCCCGTAAAGAGATCGTGTTACGGGATCATTTTGCCGACCCAGAGCCGAGGGAGAAGCAAGGAGGTTCGCGGGGAGATACCTGTACCAGGTCGAGATGAATGGGGGACGTGGTTATGAAGTTCGATCTGAACGGGGTCGTGGTAGGGAGACAAGTTCAGGCGGTGCGGGAGCACACACCCCGCTCGATGCCGGCGCACCCACAGACCATCGTACCCATTCTCGACTAACTCAGTCTGCGCAGTATCACGTCCTCAAGCTTTCCATATCAAACCAAAGATACCATGAATCAGACCGCAAACTCTTCGACGTCGCTCACAGCGGCCGACTCGGACGTTAATGCACCACAAACCCGGATCCATCAAGCGTATCCTCCCCCCCACATATCCAACTTCTCACACCGATGTTTCATTTCGTTTCTGGAATGGGAGGTGGGAAAACGGATAACTCGATCCTCAAAGAGACAAGGGGGGATGAAACACAAATGACGAGCGGTTGTGCGAAATTGGTGAATGGGATCGTTGGTAACGGTATTCAGGACCAGACCGCCCGTGAGACTGTTGTCGCCGGCGTCGGTGCCACTTGGCATTCCCGGGCACTGATATGGCGGATGGGGTCGAAAATCAAGTTGGACGGAGGGGAAGATGTCAGATAAACAGCTGAGTTGCGGACGAACTAAACGCGAACAACCCTCTCTTTCCACCCCCATATATCCCGCCAAGGACCCCTCAACGTATCCAACGGACAAGAAGGCGAAGAGTGCGCTGCTCTCACTGTTTGGACTCTTGCCTTGTTGGAAGAAGGTGGAAAGTTATCGAGCAGTTTGTACCGGTTCGCGTAGCCCGTACCTCGTTACAGTGGAGTCCTTACGCCCGCATGGTATCGCGAGAACTGCAAAGCCAATATCGAAAATCTCACATAAGTGAACCATTGGAGAAGTAGGATCAGTCGAGCGCTTGAGCAGACTCTTTGACATAAACCGCGATGTCGAACCCGCGCCTCCCAGCAGAGATACTGGATCATGTCGTCGACCACCTCTACGACGCAAAGCACACGCTTAGGAATTGCTGCCTCGTGTCCAAATCCTGGATCCCCCGGACCCGACAACACCTTTTCGCCGACATCAATCTCAAGACAACAAAAAACCTAGAATCGTGGAAGGGGATGTTTCCGGATCCTTCGACATCTCCTGGTTATCACACTAAAACTTTATCCATTGGCCTCTTCCACCGCTTCACAGCTGCGGATGCGGATGGTTGGATCAGAGGTTTTTCCCGCGTCGTGCATTTGGTGGTGGGCGGTCCCAGATTTTGCTCCGGCTTGTCAAAGGTCTCTCTTACCCCATTCCACGGATTCTCACCCATCAAATCCCTTGACATCTCTGTCACTCCTTCCTCCCAGATTTTCGACTTCATCCTTTCATTCCGCCATCTCGAGGACCTAACCGTCAGGCCGTGCGGTATCGCGATTCTCAACATCCACGATATCTTCTACGGGCCGCCGACCGCCGCCCAGTCTTCGAGCTTACCCGTGTTTTCTGGGACGCTAAACCTTCCTATGGCGAGAGGGACAAGACATATCGCCCGTGGGTTGCTATCGCTGCCGGACGGTATCCGCTTCCGGGAACTCGGTTTCAAGTGGGCCGAGGAGGGAGACGCCCTATTAACAGCGGCGCTTGTGAAGAGGTGCTCTCACACTCTTAAATCTCTCGAGGTCACCTGCACGCCGCGTTGTGCGCACATTCGATATCTGAGCCCGCACCGATAACTTACTCCTGTTTTCAGTCGCAGCAAATCCTGCATCACCTTCCGTCGACCTCTCAAAGGCGGCAGGTCTCGAGGCTGTGGCCTTTCGTGTCGATTCACGGCATGTCGAATGGGTCACCAAAGCACTCCAAACCATCCCACCCGAATATCGAGCCCTTCGACAAATCTCGATTCATGCGCCTTACCAGTTGACCAATGCCGGCACCCATATTAGGCAAACCGTTGGAGAGCAAATATCTCAGCAGTGGCTGGACCTTGACCGTCTCCTCGTCCAACTTTGGGAGGCGCATTCGATTCGCCCCAAGATCGTAGCCGTGACACCGCATGAGGAAAAGGAAGATGTGAGAGACTGTATTAAGTGTTTGTTGCCGGAGTTGACGATGAGAGGGGTGATTGACCATGTTGAATGACATGTGGTTGAGCGTAAGTATGCTATAAAGATCATTATCAATACCTCTAACTCACCCCCAACCACAGTACGCCACGAAGAAAAAGTAGGGCTGGTATCCGTTCAAGGGGCTTGCGACTGGAAATACCAGGCCACGATCAACTTCCATCTACAATTTGGTTCCTCGCGCACTAGTATTTGGATATGGATCCCAAGAAACGACCCGACATTGCCAAGGTCCTAAGGAAATTTGACTCAAAGGACGGTACGTTTACTTCGCTCATGGAAATCTGTTGACCCCTACTCAAGAACTTCACAGAAAAGAGGTGATAGAGTTCACCCCCGGCTTCCGTGAGCACGTTATTCGAGTCCTCGAATAACCCCCCATTTTGTGAAGGGTCGAGTACGACACACCGTGGATCGGGTTCCTTAAACAGCGTGTGGTACAAAGTAAGAGAAAACGAGGGAGAACGGAACCAGAATATGCGAGACGATAAAACATCATAATGAAACTGCTCGCCGGAAGGAACAAGTGTGCGGGATATCGTCCAGGCAGACGAAATAAAATAACTTAATCATAAGGCGAGACGGGAATAAGAGCACAAATAAAATAACAAGACGAACGTCGGTGTGCGGGTGGCAAAGAACATTTGACTGACGGAGGCGACCGGCAAGGCCGCAAATCAGTATCTACCCGGGAGGACATGCGTAAAAGAGTGGACAACATACGATAGTGTGAAATTGGCACATGTGAGACGATTAAAAACTACGCGAGACTGGGGATGGTCGGAACTAGGGACGGGGGGTCAGCCCCAGGAACCAAAGAACCCAAAGACCTTCCACACGTCGGACCAGAGACCCTTCTTGGAGGGTTAGGGTGGGTGGGATTGTAGTGCTTGTTGATACGTGGGAGAATGTTCGCTGCATAAAGCGAGCCGTATGTTTCGTCCGATCGCGGGCGGATGCCGGATTTGGGTTGTAGCTCCTTGAAAAGCCTAGCGACAGCTTCCCGAGATTCTTTGTGTGGCAGCAGTTCCATGAGCTGGATGGAGGCTGTCTTCGGAAGGGGGAATGGCCCGGAGATGATTTGGGATTCGGTTGGATCCGAAGACGGTTGAAAGAGTCTACCTGTGTGGTTTTTCGATGGTCAATATTAAGGGTGTATCTAATTTTAAAACACACCGTATTTTTCCAAGTCTGATGTTTCCTCAGGGCGGGAAGCAACATCATCGACTTTGGGGCAAGGTGGCATGAGCCTGTCCCAGCCAGCCGCAGGTTCCTTAAGGTGCATCACAACCTCCCTAGCCTTTGGCCGCAATTCTGCCTTGCCGTCCCAGCAACGTTTGGTGAAATCCCACAGTAGGTCGGAAAACCCAATGGCCAAGGCGTTTTCTGGTTTGTCCGGACGCTTCCCATGAATTAAATGGTAGGCCAAGGCCTGCGGCTGCACGCCGGTGAACGGGGTTTCACCTGTAAGGACCTGGAGAAAGAGTACATAAAAACAGCCAATACCCGCAACCCTCCTCGAATACCTGGAGGATCACCAATCCAAACGCGTAGATATCCGCCTGTGGCGTCGGGAGTGAGTCTTCCTTACCGAACTCCTCAGGAATCAAGAGTTCCGGAGACCTGAACCATATTGTTCCGCCCTCCATTTGTGCACTTGAAGACAACTTCTGGCCAGGGTCGGGGACTGTGGTGATAAAGTCGAAGTCTGCGAGGCAGGCACGAGGAGGGGTCTCATTGGACACGAGGATGTTTGACTGTCAAATGTTAAAAAGAGATAGGTCACGAAACGGAGGGACACTGACCCCTTTGAGGTCGCCATGCGCGAGATTGACGCCGTGCATGTACTTCAGACCCTGGGCTGCACCGTACAACTATCACTTGATTTTAGTGGGAGAAGTGGCGGGGAGAGAGAAGCCACGCACCAGTTCCAGTCTGTTGGTGTGATTCTCGCTAATGTACTTCATGATGTTCCCATGGCCCATCCACTCCGACACGGTAGTTAGCCGCCGCTCCTTCATGTCCTCCTGAACCCCGATGAGTCCCAAGACATCTGGATGGGATAGCGTGCTCCAGATGATGACACCCTTGCGAAACCGCTGGGGTGGGGTGGTTGAGACCGTGTCCCGGGCAACCAACGTCGATGCTCACCTTCCTTTTCTTCATGAAGTCGTCCTGAACCGTAACCCTCATTGTCTTCACCGCAACGGCGTGTCCCTTGTACATCCCCGACCTGACATCCGCAAATCCACCGGAGTCAAGTATCTCATCCGAAACCTCAATGTTTTCTGTCACCCTCACGCGAGATGGCAGTAGCTCATGGTACTCGGTGAGTCTCCGTAAGGTGATGAAGAAAGGCCGTTTATCGGCAGGTTTGAGGCCAGGCTTTGTAACTCCCTGACAAGGCTGTCTGAGGCGGTGCCGAATGGGGTAAATGTAAATCACGACTCACGTTGTCCAAGATCTCGACACACAACTCCACTGCTTTCTTGTGCAAACGCGAGATAAAAGCCCGACCCTCCTTATCAGCCAAAATCTTGGCCAGGGTCCAAACGGCTTGGGCTTCATTGGTTGTGTTAGTGACGCCCTTCCATAGGTGCTGGTAGTCTTGAGCCATGGCTTCTCGGGGAGGATTTGTACAGTCGAGGGTAGGTGCTAGGAAGACACAGTGGAAGGAAGGGGGGTGAGTGTGTGGTTGGCCACATAATGACCGGTTTATAACAGCAGGATCCATTTTCGGATCCACCGTCAACTCGTGAACAACCGGAGGCTCGGTTGTGTCTTTAGGTTAATTCCGGATATTACCGACTTGAAGATGGGCAGTAATCCGAATTGGTTAACGAAATAACATCCGTTGGTCCAAAGCTGACAAAAGGGGAAGACAAGGATAGAAACACTCCGACCCCTGCCATAATTTTGATCACCGGCTAGATTCATTTCTTCCTGGCACCCGCCCGATGGTCAGGCGCTTCGCTCTCCATACTCTTCAAGTTGTACGATCACCAATATCACTACCCCCACAAAGTTCAAGTCCAGAACCTTTTGGACGCGGCGTTTGGGTTCATGTGACAAAGGATTGATGGGCTCGCCGCAGCTGTCGCCAGAAATCCCATTGTGGGGTTTACCGTTCATCAATTGATATATCGAGGGAGTCGGAGGTTTCAGGAGGGACTAGATGGGGTGTCGTTGTCCATGAGGCAGATCGCCCCAGACCAGTAACCACCCCCTACTAGTACGATCGCTCCACTTGTAGAACCGACCCGAGGGTTATGAAAAATTCCAACACGTTGGTAGAGGGTCGTATGCACGAGTTGCCGTCCAGAGGACGTACGTAAAAAAACAGGAGTCTTAGGAGTTTTGAAAACACGTGTCGTAAGGCAGAGTAAGGCTTCGCGCAGCGGGACTGCGGGGGAGGCCGAACAATTGGGGGTGCAACGATCCAGTTTGGCTCGGATCCGCGCTTGACTACGCCTCAACTCGGGTGGAACCCAGATGCAAGAAAGTTGTGTGTGTGAAAAGTGTATCAATTCTCTTCCGTGCACGGCCCACAAGCGATCCTAGGTGATATCTCGAAAGAAGCCTGAAACCACTGCACCCGCTACCCACGCTGTGATGTGGCGAGGTGAATCCCAAAAGGAGGCGAGTTATTGCCGGGAAGGTTTTGTGGTTGCGGTGGTCTCTACATCCTCGTGTGCGATCGGACACACTGCATCGGAAAACCCCGATCACGGGTAGTTTTGAGAGTGAACTGTGAACAACCGAAGTTGATTTGCTCGGTCCACGTTGACGTGTGATTGTGGTAAGGTACCTGAACTTATGAAAAAGTACCCTATTCTCCGGTGAACTGAGATCGGAGGAAAAATGCCTAAAGTTGACGTAGATATATTAACCACGGCACGGCAAGATCTCACCCTCGTCCAGAGAGTATTAACCAGGTCACCGCATCAGCTTTGTATTTGTTTGTACCAACAATCGCAGCTGTGAGTCCCGTAGTCGCCCACTGCCCCCACGGCGCAGCTATCGACGTCACCTGAGATGCCTGC
>Ga0307511_10005942_pt1 | contig 12334 bp, 10 predicted proteins | sample 13_EM_MG_FD_200266 | JGI IMG/M metagenome (GOLD analysis project Ga0307511, IMG submission 200266) | Populus trichocarpa ectomycorrhiza microbial communities from riparian zone in the Pacific Northwest, United States - 13_EM | ecosystem: Host-associated > Plants > Roots > Unclassified | place...
AAAGTTGGAAGTACCATTGACAGAGGTCGAGTAGGACAACTTCACGAGAGTCTCGCCACATGCTTCTGCGAGCCTCATAGTCGAGAGGAGGGACTTGCGCGCCCAAAAAATCTGCAACTCGGTAAAGTGCAACCCGGTTGGGATTTCCAATAACATATTCATGACGTCCTCGTGAGCAGGTCCATCGACGAGTTCCAATTGCCCACCAAACCTCCCCCTCAGGGCCGTTCCAATCACCGGTGACACCCTACTCCCCGCAACATACCCGGATAGCGATAAATTGTTCAAGTTCGGCAGCTGTGCCAGAATATCCCGGATGTCCACGTGAGTGAACACATTCGTTTTGATGATCAAAGAGGTTACAGACTGCGGTAACCTCCAAGAGGAGGGAGCCCGCGAAAGCGAAAAGCTCCCGTACCCAAACAGAGATATCTTCTCCACGTTCTTAAACCACAGGGTGTATCCAAAAATCTCCTCCTCACGCACGCAGTCACGTCCTCCAATCCAAACGCATAAGTCCCTGACGCGGTGGGCGGGACTCTCTTCCGGGACCGGGAACGCCTTGACCCATCCATCTATGCTTCTTGAAGTGAAGAAGATGACGGTATAGAAGAGATGTCGCTGGCATGTGGAAACCCATGAATTGCATACGAGAGAGCACGATCGAAGGGAGGGAATCGCTGAGTATGGTGGGTTGTTGGTGGCGAGGTGACCCAAGATCTCGTCAATGATCTCTTGCGGGAGTTCAGGAATCACGGCTGTCACGGTGTTCGCAGGGGTGGGATGTCTTGCCGTCACGATGTTTGCAGGGGTGGGACGTCTTGCTGTCGAGACTTTCGAACCCATTAAAGGAGTCGTTCGCGGGGATAGAAAATGCTGGGCGCTGTTTCAAGCTTGGCGCCTGTGCTATCAAGTGATGCGATTTGCAACTGCAGTCGAAGCTGAAGGTAAGAGCAAACATCGTACAACTAAGACAAGCTGTAGTGGGGGCGTGTGGTGTGTACAATACCACAGGAAAGGTAACAAGGAGGGTACTAGGGGCATACCGTGGCCAAAAAATGGAGGGAAGACTATTACTAACAAGTCGAAATTGAAGTTTACCATTGCCGCACGTATGAGAAATGCACGAGGTCGTGCTGAAGTCAGCGTCCGGGGGTGGGTACACGCGGATCCCATCCCAACGAGCATAATCCTAAATGATCTGCAAGAAATGAATCAGTATCGTTGCAGGTCGTTATTCACGAAACAAAACCTCACACTAAGCATATCCAACACCTCCTTGAACCCTGGATCCCGAACCGCAGTCAAAGCCACTGCTCCCTCAAATTCACGTTTGACTCTGGCGAATCTGCCTGCGATCCACCAAAGTTTACTGCCAAGGTCTGTAACCAAAGTTTCGGTGGTTCTGTTGGCGGCAGAATGCAAGGCGAGGTTGGGTCGGATAGTAGACAAGCGCGGAGATGTGGCGAGTCGATCCAGAGCAGACCCCCACCCGCCCAACGGATTTCAAAGTCTACTTCCTGGATGTTAGGGAACTTTGAAAAGTCGATAGAACGCCCGGAAGCCTCAACGACATCTACGTGCAGAGATAACATCAGTGCGAGCGCTAGAACCCGCTGGACAGGAGGAGGGAGCGGGATTTAACGTGGATGGAGATCGCGTACGACAGCCTCACGAGAGTCGCGGCACACGTGAGCCTCACAGTCGGAGCGAGCCACTTGTATTTACAGCAAATCTCCACCTCAGTGAAGCACAACCCAGTCGAGACCTCCGATAACATGTTCATCACGTCCACTTGAGCGGGTCCCTTGAGGAGTCGCAGTCGCCCACTGAATCTCCCCATTGTGACCGCCCCAATCCCCAGTGGCGTCCTGTTATCCGCAAGATGCCCCGACAACGACAAATCGTCCAAGTTTGGCACTTGTGCTAGAAGGTCCCGGATGCCCACAAGAGTGAACACATTCGTATTGATGGTCAAAGAAGTTACAGGCTGGGATAACCTCCAAACCGAACGGATCTGCGACAGCGGAACCCCTCCATACCCCAGAAAAGACACTTTCTCCACATTTGTAAACCACAAGGTATATTTGAGAAAATCCTCGGGGAAGTAGACATCCCTCCAAACCAGACGCGTAAATCACTGACGTGGTGGGCGGGACTCTCCTGGCACCGGGAACGCCTTGAGCCATCCCTTCATGTTACTCGAAGTGGAGATGATGACCGTGTGGAAGAGGTGCCGCCTGCACAGTGGGACTCATAGTTTAGATACCAGAGCGCATGCTTGGAGGGATCGGAAGTCCGAACCGAAGGCGAGGTGATCCAAGATCTCGTCGACGATATCTTGTGGGATTTCGGGAATGACGACTGTCCCGGTTTCCGCAGAGGTGTGACGCCCAGCAAAAAGTCCGTTGAGGCGGAGTGAGACGGGCAGATGCCGGTTGATGAAATGAGGGAGACTGACGTAGGCTGATACATTTATCTCGGGCATTTCAAATGAGCACGCCTGTTACCGTACCAAAACATCGTCTACTTCATCTCCCACATCTCCGATGGTCTGGTGTACATGCCCCACCCGCTGCCAGGGGGGGCGTGAGGTTTGCGATAAGACTCGTTTCAAACATGAAAGGGAACTCCGAGACAACGAAAACCGACAGCTCCTCCGACTGTGTTTTCCGGATCATATCGCCCCACCGCCAACCACCTCTAGAAGGAGGGGGCGCCATGCGGATGATGACGGCACCCAGGGAACTAGTAGTAAGAGGGCTCGGAGGAGTGACCTCGGTGTGCGAGGGGGTAGTACGGAGACACAGTCGGTAAGAGCGTTGTTGAACGAGCTTTGTCTAACTGAGACCAACACCACGCATCAAGTTTGTTCACAGTGATAAAGGGCATACCGCAGATGCAGTAACAAGTGGCAGAGACCAACAAGGTCAGATACATGGATCCATGTGTCTACACTGTTTGCTAACTCACGCTCGAATAGGCAGTAGCCTTCCTGACCGTGACATAACACCCCCGAATTCTTATCTCCATTCCCCTCAAAACCGCTCTCCCACCGACAGTCTGCCTCCCGAGCCCAACCACGAACCCGATGCCAACCCTGACCCTGACCCTGATCCGGATCCAGGCCCCGACCCTGACTCCAGCAGTGATGACGAGGAAACCGATGGACCCAATGTCCCTGGGCACGGCATTGGGACAGGAAACATGGATCTACTTGACACTCAGCCACTTACGGCACATCTTGGTGATCTCAAGGATACCCTCGCGGCAATCGAAGAGATCAGGAACGCCTCACTTGACGTTCAGTTTGAGGAGGACGACCTTTACTACCTGAGGAACCCGACTGAGGAGGAGTTTGACATCGAGGATCGATACTTCCGCCTTTCTTTGGACATGTACCTCATCCTCACAGACACTCCGCAGGAAAAGTACCGTCAACTTGTCGCAGCGTTTCTCCGATGTCACCCAGACGCAAAGGGGAGACTTCTCTCCTACGATCAGATCAAACGTCGTGTCAAGAACCTAACCGGGGTCGCCCCAATTCACGATGATATGTGCATCAACTCGTGCATGGCGTTTACTGGTCCGTACAAGGATCTCGATACCTGCCGCGAATGCCACCAGCCTCGTTACGACCCAGTCACCCTTCGGTCTGGTAAAGGGAAAACCAACAAACCTCGACAATCGATGACAACCATCCCCATTGGACCACAAATCCAGGCGCTGTGGAGCCATCGGCTCAGCGCAGAGAAGATGAGTTATCGAAAGCAAGTTACGGACGTCCTCCTTGGCCAGATCGAGCCTCCCGATTCCCTCACCGACTATACTGAGGGCGAGGATTACCGTACAAACGTCGCACAGCATCTTAAATCGCACGACACTGTCCTCATGTTCTCTGCGGATGGAGCACAGCTTTACAGAAACAAGAAGTCGGATTGCTGGATATATATCTGGATCATCTACGATCTCGCCCCGGGTGACCGCTACAAGAAGCGGTATGTTTTGCCAGGAGGGTTCGTTCCAGGACCCAACCCCCCCAAGAACTTCGACTCGTTTTTCTTCACCGGCATTTACCACCTCTCCGCCCTTCAGCGCGAGGGACTCCTTGTTTGGGACGCACGCGATCAACAGATCCACCGCGACGATCCATTCCTCCTCTTCATTACAGCAGATGCAATCGGGATTTCAGATGTCAGCGGCTCTGCCGGCCACCACGCGAGGGTTGGTTGTCGGTTGATGTGCGACCTCCCTGGTCGACACAAGCCAAAGACTGGCCATTACTACCCCGCACTGCTCAAGCCCAAAGACAGTGACCACCGTGGGTCCAATCACAGCGACATCGACGTCAATACCATCAGCAGTGCGGACGATGAAAAATACAAGGCGGGTCTCCGACTGGTCCTCTCATCCACGGACTCTACCCAGTACGCACAGCATCGGCGTCAAACAGGCATCTCGAAGCCGTGCATCTTCCAAGGGCTGGGCCGGGTCCTTCCGTTGCCAAGATGTTTCCCTGGAGACTTGATGCATCAACCTGTGATCAACCTCTGTGATCTGTTGATCTCGCTTTGGCGAGGTCAAATGAAACTCTGTGGTTCGGACAAAAAGGACAAGTGGGACTGGGCAGTCCTCATGGATAGCAAATGCTGGCAGGAGCATGGAGAAGAGGTTGCACGCATGTCCTCATTCTTCCCAAGTTCGTTTGGTCGCCCCCCTCGGAACCCAGCCGAGAAACTTTCGAGCGGCTACAAGGCGTGGGAGCTGCTCCTATACATCTATGGCCTCGGCCCTGGTATCTTCTACGGTATCCTCCCCGACAAGTATTATGAACACTTCTGCAGGCTCGTTTTTGGCATTCGGACAGTCTACCAACGCTCGGTTTCCATTGCCAGCCTCGAAAAGGCCGATTACGCCCTTCGCAAGTATGTAATCGAATTTGAGGATCTCTACTATCAGCGAAAGATCGACCGTCTCCACTTTATCCGCCAATGTCTCCACTCGGTGACCCATCTCGCCTCCGAAACACTCCGTTGTGGGCCGCTCTCCGGTTGCGCCCAGTGGTGTATGGAGAGTGCGGTTGGGTCATTTGGCAGAGAAGTTCGTTCACACAGCAACATGTTTGCAAACATTGCAAATCGCGGAGTCCTCCGTGCCCAGATCAATGCAATCAAGGCGAGGATCCCAGATCTCGAACCGGAACCGACGCTACCCCGTGGATCATTTCCATTTGGGGATGGATACGCTCTCCTGCGGGCCACCGACTCGACAAGACGCTCTGTTTCCGATCGTGAGGCAGAGGCGATCCGTGCCGCTGGGATCCCCGATCCCTCAAACCAAACTTCTGGCTCCATCAGCGTTCTCAGATGGGCCAGGCTTCTCCTACCTAATGGACAGGTTTCTCGGTGTGCCTGGAAGGAGAAATCTGGGGGAGAGAGAACCATCCGCTGTGCGAGGAATGTAAAGGTATTGTCTGAATCTGATCAGCGATCAATTTCCTTTCTGACCCCATTGTCCTACAGGTTATCCATGAGGATAAGGAGCGGTTTGGGGAGGTTTATTTCTTCTACCGCATCAGCGTCGAGGGGGATCAATGGATACCCGTCGCACTCATCTCGCTCTATTCGACTCCAGATCCCCACCTCCTCAAAATATCATCAGACACGTTGCTCGTGTGTCAGTACCACGGGGATGCCTCACTGGTTCTGGTTAAGGCGCAGTCCATCAAATCTGTCGTCGCAATGGTCCCATTCATGGAGAAAGCCGGGGGTGGTAGGTCGAGGCGCCATGAAGGTCGGTTTTTTGTTGTCGAAAAGCCTGGTTTGAGCCTAGCAGAACTAGGAACGGAGGAGGGGCTAGAAGTTTTTCAGAGTTAACAGTATCTTACTATCTTGCAATTTTAATTGCCTGGTGCTCCACTGTATAAGTGGTCGGAAAGTACTGAGCTAGTCACTCGGGCATCTCATCTCAGTGCCAAAGAACTTACCAGTTTGGAGTCGCGTGGGAATATCAACGCTGCGAGCATGCCACTTGACTTCCGCTTCTGCTGGCGCCCTTTTCGTTCTGTCCACTCCTCGTCATGTCGTTTCAACAAATGTTCTTCACAGGGAAGAATGTATTGCTATGAGGAACCCAACCAACTCCTGTTCAACGAAATTTGCTGATGAGGTGTCAGAAGATGACAACAACGACGGGTCAGTCTATTCTTTCCATTTCTTGGCCTTTTTCCGTCTCTCCTCCCCCTCCCTCACTCACATCTCTCTCTACCAGAGGAAGAATGGCTTGTTCAAAAAGGTGTACGAGCTTGGCTTCCTCGTCTTTGACAACAAACAGGGTGGGGGTCGTCTTTACCGGTACGGTTCAGATGATGCAGTCACCATCGTCGAACGAGCCATGAGGGTATGTACCACTCCCACTCCTCTCAGACCCTTGCTGGACCGCCCTTCCTACAGTTCGAGGGTGATCGGGACACGAAGTGGACAGAATCCGGTTCGATAAAACCCGCGCCCGGCCCCGGCAACCTTCGGTCTCTCCCCCTCCACAACGAATGCACTCGTGTAGATTCTATTGAAATCCCCTCAGGTGCCACCCCAGCCGCCGTCAACTTGACCCCCGCTCTCGTTCCCCGCCCCACAGCATCCCCTGCACTCTCTCCCACTGCTTCCCATTTCGTGTGTGGTTATCCTCTTCTTTGTTTGGATTTAAGCACGATGGCAAGAAAGTCGAAATCAGTACTCTCTCAGTCTGACTCGAACTATCGTTCCCATCGCGCATCATCTCCTACAATCAAGCCGGAGTCCCACGCGGAGTCGGTCACCGACGAGCACAATCCCTCAAAAACTGATCAACCAACACCGCCCTATTCTCCCTCCCTCAGACTCTTCCATCCAATCACCTTGTCTTCAGACCATCGCAACTCCAGGCTCTCTCCTCCCTCGACCGCCACTGCATTGTCATCGGTTATGTCCAGAAACTTCATCTCTTCCCACCGACAGAATGTATCACCTTTAAGCAAGCGTCTCGCGCGCCCAATTTCAGTCGTCAATCAACGCAATGGTTCACAGATATCGGACAACTCTTCATCGTCCTCGTCCGCCATAAAAGGTTCCCTCATCTCCTCTCATCCAGTCTTCCACAATGTCAACGATCTAGCTGCTCATCACGGCATTCCAATGTTCTTACCCCCAACACCGCACACAGTTACTCGACACTCCTCATCATTGGATGAAATGACGCCGTCTCCAGAGAACGACACCTTCTCGCTCTGTTCCGAATATCTTACTATACTCGACAATACCACGGAGATGAGTCTTAACACCACCTCACACGAGGAGGCGGCTCAGGCCATCCTCAACATCTTCCAGGCTGGTAAGCCATATCCTGTGCCCCCTCTGACTCATCAGGAGTCATTGACAAATTGTGGCTGTCCCCTAGGTGGTTCGTCAGCAAAACCGAGCGAGTTCTTGACCTCCCTGGACGCCCTGATACCATTAGATGCCCCCGTCCAACCGCGCAACTACCTCACCCCGTCAGCGACGTCACGAAAAGAAGCCCCACGCAAGCGGTCTCAAACCGAAGCGTTGGGCGACGACGACGATGCGAACAAGGACGCCGGCGAACTCGATAGCATCGCTGCAAAGCGATCGCAGAATACCCTTGCGCGTCCAAGAAGTGGACAGAATCCGGTTTGATAAAACCCGCACCCACCCCCGAGGCCCGGCCCCAGCAACCTTCGGTCTCTCCACCTCCACACAAACGCGCTCGTGTAGATTCTATCGAAATCCCCTCAGGTGCCACCCCAGCTGCCGTCAACTCGACCCTGCTCAACCCCTCCCCCCGTCCCTTCTTCACCCGTCGCTCGATATCAAATTCCTGGTGGCTTGGTCATCGGTGTGCTAGTACACACTCGCCAGGTTGGGTGAGGAGGTGCGGAACATGCGAAGGACTTACCTTGACCAAGTCGGGTGACATTCCTTGTTCCAAACCCCATCCATTCTGTGCGAGGTACTGCAACAAGTGATGACCTCCGCATTGGCCCCCATCCGCTCCCAACCGTTACAATATGCTGTTACCATGGTTGCTGGCAGAAAATACCTCTTGGCTCCCCGAGACCTCCTAACGGTCCTAAGGCTGAACGACGTCACGGTTGGAGATATCCTTGAATTGGACAACATTCACAAACTCGGATCACGCGAATACACCCTCCGAGGCGCACCACGTCTCTCGCCTGACGCGGTCAAAATTACTGCTACGCTTGCCACGGTCGTTGTCTCATGGCTCATTCTGGGATTCTCAGGGACCCTCGGCAGATCTCGCCATTGCAAGCAAGAGGAACATGTTCAGTTCTTACACTTCAAGATCCCCCTCCTCGCCCTTTGTCAGGACCTTCTCCGAGACCTCTCGCACTCCCGACGTCAAAGCACACAGTCGGATACCCCTCAACATCTCCCATTCGGTTCATGATAGAACTGGCGGAGGGAGGTCGAGGAACTGTTTATCCCGGAGGAAGGCGAGGATACAAGCGATGAAAAGATCTCACAGATGGGACGGGCCTTACCTCGGGGGTAGCATCACCAACGCCATCGCTTACGGTCTTGATAAGACTGTCGGGGAACAACCGCTCCTTAGCCCGATCTGTACGTCGCCACCAATTGGGATGGCAGATAGGACATGTCTAGTGACAATGAAATGAGCCTTACCTCGGTGGTAGCAGTGGGATTGTCTGTGAATGTGACGCTCTCATCCATGACGTCGGCAGAGGAACTTCCAGTGTCACCTTCATCCCCTCAGATGAAAACAGTAGGCAATTTATTTTTCGTCCACTCTGTAAAGTATATAACCCACTGGTGTACATATACGAGCGCCTGTCGCGGGGACTAATCTGCTGCGTGCTTGATCTTTTCAACCATATCATCAAGTTTTGCTGCGTCCGCCTCAAGGACACCATCGCGCTGACGGTGGTGGTCCCCTACCAAATCAAATACCCCAGGTCCGATAAGATTGATGACGCTGAAGTACGCATTCCTTCAAGAAGGGAATGTCAAATCCCACAATTGAAGTGGTGTTGCGAACATACCTGTATTCTGCACAGAGAACTGTTTGTAATTCGAGCTGTGTTTTCAACCTCTTAACTTTTCTTCCCTCGGGACCTCCACTCGCTGCGTGTGCGAAGATAGCTCTCTGTGTTGCCACAGACAACTGCCTGTCACGTCGGTTGCAGCGAGAAACAATGACCGCACGAATCTCGGGCCCAAAGTGGTGAATGACATTGAAATAGGACCTTCTTCGATTGGGACGATCAACACCCACATGGTTTTGGGGCGTGGTCAGTAAACAGACGTACTGGTACTGGATGCGGAGATCCTTCCGCACCACCAACCTCTCTTCAAGTTCAGTAGTCATATCAGTTTGGAGTTTTTCGAGAGGATGGTGCTTGGGCTCTCGGGCACGAGAGTAAGGGGTAGAGCTGAAATATATCATATGATAATACACAAGCTCTTGTTTATTGGGGGATAGGAACAGCATCTGTGGACGTCCACAGAGATCAACCACCATCAGCAAGTTCACACGGGCCTGTTCACATCTCACAAAGTGAGATGCGAAGACAGGTTTCCCACGGAGGCAACAGTGATCGAGAACATATCTGGCTGTTGCGGTGAGAAAAACAAGGCCACTCAGGGGTTTTCATATATATACAGAGATGGATGCCAAGACCGTGGGAAACCCCCCTCACGCCTCTCTTTCTTTCCCCCGCCTTAGCTCTCAGGTTATTACCTTCCCCTACCGGGTTCATCCAATGTCCTCCGGTCCTCCCCGCACTTACCAGTTTGACCCCATGGTCACCGACAGCTTACTGTGGGCACCTGGTGGTCGTGGATTAGGCCTCCCAGAATCTCGCACAAGCCTAATGCCGATGGGAGGACGAGAATATGTACCGCCTTCATCGATTGCAACACATCCACCAATCGTAGCACCTTCACCTGTTCTGACGCCTCCACCCATCGTAACGCCTTCTCCCATCATGTCACCTTCTCCCGTCATATAACCTTCTCCCATCATTTTTTCCTCACTAACCAATTCATCTTTCAGAACGCAGCCCCTAACTGGGAGACGTCCACAGGGTCCAGAAATGTGGACCCACTTCTCGCTGAGGTGATTATTGGTAATCGCATCGTGCAGCGGCAATTCGCCAACTTGGAACAACAGATCACAGAGCTGAGGTAAGCTTCGTGATGCAACATACCACGATCGTCGTCGACAACAGTTCCCAGGCAAGCGCCCCCGTACGTCAGCAGCCACTCAATATCCTCGGTTGTTGGTATGCCTGCCCCGGTTACAGTCCCCACCAACTTCCAAAGATCTGGCCTGGAGGAGCTATATAGGATGTCGCCGGGTCTTGTAATGCCCCCACCCCTCTCAAAAGATGAACACCCTCTCGCCCGCTTCTGGAAGAAGTCAGATTGGGAGAAATGGAAGAAACGGCAAAAGGAAACAAAGGAACCTGGTCGTCGCCGGCGGGGCCAAGGTATGAACTCGTCATGGATGGAGCAGGAGGATGGGCAGCGTGTTGGTGATGAAAGGCAGCAAGCGATCCTTCGGGTAGCACGCCAAACGTGGGTTACAATGAGGTCCTACAAGATTCCTTTTGGCCCCTTCCTTGACACACCCCGGCCAACAACGGACTATTTCGCTGCAACATTGGAATCAACATTTCTGGAACTCCGACTGTGCGAAGATCACTGGAAGGTCAGGAGGCTGTGGATGGAAAATTTCTCGTCTTGGAACAACCATCGTTCACCCGAGGGGCCGGAAACGGCATCCCACCACCCGAGCACTTCAACGGCACCCCTGTATCCGAGCACTTCGGCAGTACCCCAACATCCAACCGAGGGACCACAAGAGGTGCCCCAGTCGGAACCCCAGTCTGAAAAGGTAAGTTGGTTCCCATCTCACGAGCTCCATTCTGATACCGAGACAGTTCGAGAGTCCGGTCGGGCAAAGGAAACTGTAAGAGCTCTCCCGATTGTTCTGCACTATTCTGACATTCCACACGATACAGTGTCACTCCTAGGGTTGACATGCCCGCCCCCGCCCCATGCGACGATAATCCCACGCCGAGCCCATCGAGCCCGACTACCGGAGAAGGCGACCACCCTCCCGATCACGAAATCTTGGACGATCGCGGTCCCCAAGACGAACCAGGCCATGCAAGTGCCCCTGGATCGACAACCGAGGACGCCGCTGTAACAACTGTGTCCGTGTCTTCCAATCCACCGGCTCTCAAGACGAAAAATCCCCGAAAGAGAAAACAGTTCTCTCCCTCGACCGCGAACACCATTCGGTGCGTCTCACAGTGTCGTTCCTTTTCCCCTGATTTGCTCACTGTGTCCAGGGGTGTGGCTGAGCGCAAATGGACTCAGGACAATCCCGAAGGAACCAAGGAGATGTTCAGAGCTTATTTTGAAGACCTATCGGACGAAAAACGACAGGTATGCAGAACCTTGGCCAGTAACGACCCTACTAACTTATGCCTCAGGAATTTGCAGCGCTGGTCGAGACCGTTGAGGCCAAGGTTGTTTCGACATTTGTTGGGTTTCAAGAACGTGCTGACACTGCCGTTTATAGGGTCCGGTACGGAGGAGGAAAAAGTAACCCGCCTAAAGACTGAACCAGTCCCCCGCTTGTACGCCGCTCCAACCAGACACTACACACCCTCTCGATGCCGCCTCTTTCATTGCAGGCTTTTTACGTGCCCCAGAATTGCCTCGACTCACTCGACTCATCAAAATCCAGGTTCTCTTTACCTGGACCTATCGCACTTTGTTCTCATTTTCCTCCATTTCTCGCGTCGGTTTGGTACACATATCGTCGGCCATCGTCAACGTCCCGGTCACCGACGATGTGCATCCACCGGATGAGGTTTATTGCTCTTTATTATCGTACAATTTATTTGAATCCGTTTGTTTGAATCTACTTTTCTCAATCAATGTCGTCGAACCTCAGTAAATATCACCAGGCCTCGCTGAGCATCATTGAACCTCGGTAAATCTCAGCCCCCCTCTGCAACATTGAGGGGATATGAGAATGGGCGATGTTTGTCGACGTCTGCTGATCAGACTGATTCTGGATGAGGCGTGCTGCGGCGCCGTAGCGGGTATGGCATATCCAATGTGCCAGCTAAGCATCATCAGTAAACGTCATTAAACATCAGCTACCCTCATATTTACAGAGGATAGGGAAAGAATCTGATGCGCAATGACGCTGCGCGACGTCGTCCATACCCATCGCTTTCCGTCGCTCCCCGTCAGCCGACATCATGGGACTTTTTGATGGG
>Ga0307511_10005943_pt1 | contig 12334 bp, 5 predicted proteins | sample 13_EM_MG_FD_200266 | JGI IMG/M metagenome (GOLD analysis project Ga0307511, IMG submission 200266) | Populus trichocarpa ectomycorrhiza microbial communities from riparian zone in the Pacific Northwest, United States - 13_EM | ecosystem: Host-associated > Plants > Roots > Unclassified | place...
CCCAATACAAGATTGGGCGTGGAGAAAACATAACCTCATTTTGGGTTATGACTTTTGTGTGATGGCCTTTAAACGTGGGAGGTTTTTAGAAAACCATGACCCATCAATTGTGTATTAAACTTTATAATTTGTTTTGATTTACTTTTTATAGGGTTATCAAAATTTCATAACTCATATCGCGAGTTTTGCGGGTTAGCTAGGTTGAATCAAGTTTTTTTTTTGTTCTTTTTTAATTGAATATTTTATTTCAATTTCATCATTCAACATTGTGTTGATTGGAAATTAGACTTTATATTTTTTTTTATTTTTTTTCTATGAAGTTATCATAGTTTCTTGATTTGGGTTTGGTAGTTTAAACCAGATTGGCTCGAGTTATTTTTTTTCCTTTTTATTTGATTTTCTTTTTCAATTTCATCATTTAACATTGGGTTGAATAGAAATTGGACTTTTTTGTTTTTTTCTATGGAGTTATCATGGTTTCCTTATACGGGTTTGACAAATTAACCCAGATTGGCTCGATTTATTTTTTTGTTCTTTTTTATTTAATTTTCTTTTTCAATTTTATCATTCAACATTGGGTTAATTGAGAATTGAGCTTCATAATTTTTTTATTTGCTTTCTACAGAGTTATCCAGGTTTGGCGGTTTAACTCAGATCGACTCGAGTTATTTTTTTGTCATTTTTTATTTGATTTTTTTTTCAATTTAATCCTTCAATATTAGGTTGATTAGGAATTCAACTTCATAACTTTTTTTTTTATTTTCTTTCTATGAGGTTATCATTATTTTATGACTCGAGTCGCGAGTTAGGCTGATTGACTTGAGTTTTTTTATTTTTTTTTAGTTGAATTTTTTTCAATTTTATTATTCAATATTTGATTGATCAAGAATCAAGCTTTAAAATTTGTTTGGGTTTGTATTCTGGTCTCATGACTCGAGTGGTTTCTTGTGTCCTTTTTAAATTATTTATTTATTAATTAATTTTATCTTTGGATTGATTGAGAATTGAACTTCATAATTTATTTTGATTTGATTTCTATGGAATTATTTCAATCTCATAACTTAGGTTTGACAGATTAATTTAAGTTGATTCAGCTTATTTTTTTAGTTGAATTTTATTTTCAACTCCATTCTTAACATTGGGCTAATCGAAAATTGAGTTCAATAATTATTTTTTATTTTAAACAAAGCCTTAACTCTTTCTACTCAATATCCTTCAATGCATAGTAATTTCTTCAAGATATTATCTTGCTCTTATTGGATCAAGTGATGTTGAATCTGCAAAACTAGGAACTCCTCTCACTCACTTTACAGAACCCCTATAATCATAGGTCAGCAAGGGTGGAAGAATTACATTGATGTCAAAAGAGAGAAGAAGAGGGAGTGATATAAAATTTATTTTTTTAATATTAGTATATTAAAATAAATAAATAAATAAATAAATAAAATTTAATAACAATAAATTTAATTGTAACACTCCTTATTGTGGGTTTCGATTCCGTGCCCGCCTCGTAATACAATAAATACTATCACTATAACCAGCATCGATGTTATTATAATAATTACCACTATCATCATTATTTTTATTACTAATTTCATAATTTTATTTTATTTTATTACCATTATAGAGTGTTTTTACTTTAACATGTGCATATGTAGACATTCAAATAAAAAAAACAATACGTACAAAAAAAAGGACATGCACTCAGTTAGAAATAAAATAATAAATTTATGTGATATTCAAGCATATCAATTTAAGTAGAACGTCAATATCTAATTAATAGAAAATAATATTAATATACATTAAAAATGTCAAGGTTTTTTTTACTTAGATCCTTAACATTTTTTAGATTTTTTAAAAAACAATTTTAAAAACAATTTATCATTCAACATTGAATTTACTGAGTATTAAACTTTATAATTTGTTTGTGCTATCATAATTTCATAACTCATATAGCCAATTTTGTGGGTTAGTTAGGTTGAATCAAGTTTTTTTTGTTCTTTTATAATTGAATTTTTTTTATAATTTCATCATTAAATATTGGGTTGAATGAAAAATGGACTTTATATTTTTTTTCTTCTATGGAGTTATCATGGTTTCTTGATTCGGGTTTGGCAGTTTAACCCAGATTAACTCGAGTCAATTTTTTGTCCTTTTTTTATTTGATTTTCTTTTCAATTTCATCATTCAACATTGGGTTAATTGGGAGTTAAACTTCATAATTTTTTTTATTTTCTTTTTACATAGTTATCCTGGTTTCCTGATTCAGGTTTGACAGTTTAACTTAGATTGATTCGAGTCATTTTTTATACTTTTTTATTTTAATCCTTTGACATTGGGTTGATGAGGAATTGAGCTTCATAACTTTTTTATTTCCTTTCTATGAGATTATCACTATCTTATGACTTGAGTCGCAGGTTAGGCTGATTGACTTGGGGGTTTTTTATTCCTTTTTTTTTGTTGATTTTTTTCAATTTTATCCTTCTATATTAGATTGATCAAGAATCAAGCTTTATAATTTGTTTTGGTTTGTATTCTATGAGGTTATCCCGGTCTCATGACTCGGGTGGTTTCTTGTATCCTTTTTAATTGATCTTTTTTTAATTTCATCATTTGGCTGATTAGGAATTCAACTTCATAATTTATTTTGATTTGATTTCTATAGAGTTATTCTGATCTCATGATTTAGGTTTGACAGGTTGACTCAGGTTGACTCGACTCATTTTTTTTATTGAATTTTATTTTCAACTTCATCCTTAACATTGAGTTAATCAAAAATTGAGTTCAATAAAAAAAAAATTATTTGTTTTCTATATGATTGTCAAAGTCTCAAGACTTGGTTAGTGGTTTGACAAATGTCTTGATTTTTTTTAATTAAACTATATTTTTATCGGTCGTTCGGATTGTTTTTGGACATGTCAGGTCGACTAGCTCACATCAAGTCATTCATCATATAGTTTAAATTTTTTTCTGCTAAAAAATACATTAACAACACCTAATATTTTGTTACGAAAAAATAATAATTTGATCAACAATGTGACAACTCATTTTTGGGTTATTCTCTAAATTCATCTTCTTTCTTTCCAAAATAAAAATAATAAAATAATGACTGATATTTTGGCAAAAGCAAGCTGGGAGAATTTCACATGTAAAAAAAAATTAATCTGCAATTTTGGATGGAATCAGGAGCCTAATTGCATCCTATTTTACCCAAAATTAGAGAAACAATACAAATTCAAGGTCAAGTAACATGATTATTGGATGAATTTGCACAAAAATTAAGCCTAAGGATATAATTTGATTTTAATAGGCCAATTTGACTTAATCATGGGCCAAATTAAAGTTTAATTATGTTTGAGAATTAATTTGGATCCAATTGAAGGATGTAATTAGGTGTAAGGACTTAATTATACTTTAAATTGGTGAAATTAATTTTATTACGGGCTTAATTGGTGAAACATTAAGTTTGAGAACCCAATTTGGGCTTAATTAAGAAGACTGAAATTTTAGGAGACTAAATTTAATTTTTACTAAGTCAATTGATTGAAATCAGGGATAAAATTGCAAGAAAATCAAAGTTTTGAGGTCAATTAAGGGCTAAATTGAACTCTAGGAACCCAATTGGTTGAAATCAAGGGTGAAATTGAAGAAAATTGAAAGTTTAATGATTAATTGAGGGTCAAATTGTATAAAACCAAGACCAACAACCAAAATAAAAAAGACGTTGAAATTTGGGGCTGAAATTAAAATTCTTCAAGGGAAAAATTGAACAAAATTGAAAGTTTGAGACCAATCAGGGATGTAATTAAGAGAAATCATAAATCGAAGGATTAAAATGAACTTTACCAAAACAGCACAATTTTGGGTTAGCTATTCATCTTTTTCGTCAGGTTTTCACCCGAAAAGATGCTCAAGTGGTCACCTTCCCAAGACATTTAATGCTTCATCTCTCCATCAAATTTGACAAAACTTACATACAAACGATGGTCTAACTTCTAACTACACCCTAGTGTGGTTTGTTTTAACCGATGGACGCCACAGCAGCTGTGACACCGCCCCAAAGTAACCAATCCGACCAACCATTTCCTGCAACAAATCTGACAGCCCATGATAACCACTTTAAACCAACGGTTGGAATCCTTTCGGGTTGAATTAAGGGTCAAGATTTGGCACCATTAAAGAAAAAATATCCCTCTTCCACCCTCTATAAATAGGGGTACATTTCATGGCTTGAGGGAGGAGAGATTCTAGTCCAAAGTTGGCCAAAAATCAGCCTCCCCCGGTTTTTCCTTCCCTAACAAACAATTCTCTCTCTTCTTTCTCTCTCTCTGCCGCCTTTTCATCCACTTCCATCTCAGTATCGCTATGACCAAGAGTGGCCCAACCTTCTCCACCAACCCAATCTGCTCACTGGTAACAGTGACAACCACCACCACCATCGTTAACTTCTTCTTCTTCTTCATTAGCCTTTCTACACCACGATAGTTGTTGTTTCTTCCTCCAGCTCCACCTTGAGCCACTAGCACTTATACCCACCTCACCCTAGACCAGTGACGGTAGGCCCATCCCCTCCAAGCCAAGTGACCTTACTTTTTATCCCCTCACTTTACCCTGCAATCTGCAACTTCTTAGTTGCATACAAAACATGAACCAAGTTTACGTTCTGCAAAATAATTAACCGATAAGGTGGGCTGGAACCGTTTCAGCCCAGCCCAGATGGCTAGGACTGGTCTAGCCCACCTGAAAAAAAAAAAAGAGGGTTTGTTAAGCCACCAGTCGGCCTAACCGGACTGGGTTAAGCTAGACCTATTTTGGTCTATTCCAATTTATATAATAATAATAGTAGCGGTAATAAAAATAATGAAAAAAAATTCCAAAAAAAATCAAAAATCCTTTCAAAAAATTTGTGATTTTCTCACATGTTTTTTTTCAATAATTTTGCACAATATCGGGTTGTATATTTATACTGTAAGATACAGATCTGGTATTAAAATACCTGGTTTTCTCCGAAACCTTTCTAAAAAAATTTTGAAAATTCAAAAAAAAAAGTCTCAAATTTTTTAAATTAATTTTCTCTTTCAAAAATATAAATATTTTATTTTCGTGCATATGGCTAAATCTTAAAAGTTTTCCAAGCATGTTTTCATAAAAAAAATTACATATTTCTCATGTTTAAAAATGCAAAAATGAATATCATAACTAGTTTGTGATTATTCATTAGGATTCGGCCAAAATGTCAAAAACCCTTTACCAATCATTTTGTTCGTTTTATATTAAGGTTTAGATGTAAACTTTAATATTTAAGGGTGTAAAACTACATAGTAGAGTACACCCTTATGTATTAAAGATACAAAGTGCAAAATAAATGTCATGCTAAAATTTAGACCTTATAACGGTTCGGATTTAGTCCAACAAGATAGAGACTCTCTCACGAAGGGAGACCTGCCTTAGATCTCAGAAAAAGATCAACGAATAGAAACTTGACTTAAAAAAACAATCAAACAACAATATTGTAGCTTACCTCAGGTAAGGTACACTGGGGGGATGTGTCTTCTCCTTGCACAACCAATCCCTTATTCAGACTCTGGCAGATCATAGGTTTTCTAATAACCAGAATACTAGGTGGCTACTCCTGAATCTTATAATAATAATTTTATGATTAAACTTAAAATTTTTTTTTTCCTAACAACTTCTCTCGGGAGGCATTTTCAGCAGCGTTGTTCGATGTCATTCTGCGACATGCAACATAGCGTAAACAATGATGTAGTAAATACTTGATTATAAAAAAAAAAAATTAAAAAATTCACAATCAAGTAGAAAAGTTCATAACTATATGAAATAATCTACCTCTTATTGGGATATTTCTGTGAGAAAATGTTTGACTCAAGGTCCCATATCATTGCAGAAAACAGAGGATTATGTCAGTACCTTCAGGGGAAGTTTTTGTTGATTACCCCTTTGATAGGATTAGAACATCATAGACGGTGCATGTAAAGGATACAAATAACAGTGGAAAATTCAGGCAAATCTGAGCATGCTTTGCTACTTTTACCCCACGTAGCCTTTCAATGCTAAGGTAACTGACACTTGTCCCTCTCACATGTCCAACTGTGGTAACTCTCACCACTTTTATATGTAGGCAATAGGCATAAGTAAATATGTTGAAATCATAATTTTCACATCCCGACCTGATTCAAAGTTCAGATTTCAGTTTTGACTGCATCACTGAGTTATTTGGGTTAATTTTTTTTTAAAATCAAAATAATATTATTTTAGTAAAATAAAAATTAATGAATTGAAACTAAATTTTTAATCAGATTTTACCAGGTAACCAGATCTCAAATCAACCTGTTAGTTCGAGCCGGTTTCACATATGAAATTACTTTGTAGACTCGAATATAAGGAGCACAAGAGAGGGTGAAGGCAAAAAAATTGAGTGAAAATGGCTCCAAAGTGTCGAGGAAAGGAGGTGGTGTGAAAATGGCTCCAAAGTGTCGAGGAAAGGAGGTGGTGGGAACTGTGTTGAGGTCTACAAAGAAAGTTGTTAAAGAAACTGTACAAGTTGCTGCTATTGAAAACGACAATCAAGAATCAACACAAGATCAAGACCAAAATGGTGAAACCGAGGATATTGATACTCCTGCAATGGAGACTTTCAGAACCATTCCTGTTGATGAGAAGGTACACGAGGAAGAAGACACAGTAATTGAAGTTTCAGTGGAAAAGCCCGACAAGGAAGCTGCTATAGCTGATTCTCAAGAACATGTACAAGGGCCATCAATAGAAGAGCCCTTAAAAGTTCTCATCAAAGGTGATATTTCTTCAGGTGCTGCTTCTCGAGGTCAGCAAGAAGAGCCATCAAGGGAAGATGAGATCAGGAAGGAGGACAAACAAGTGGAGTTTCAGTAGAAGAGCCATCTAAAGAAGACCCAAAAGAAGATGCGGCTAGTGCTGGAGATCAAGGAAAAAAGCTAGGACCCAAGAAGGTAAAAAGACGGCGGCAAGGAAGGATCAGACACAAGAAGGGGAATGGGAGATTGGGAGGAAAAAGAAGAGAAAAAGGGGAACAACAGAGAGTGGTCCTGGACAAGAGGTATGTGTTTAAGGTACTGAAGCAGGTGCACCCAGATCTTGGGATATCATCAATGGCAATGAGTATGATTAACAGCTTGATCAATGACATGTTTGAGAGGATTGCTGAAGAGGCAGCAAAGTTATCAGACTACAGGAAACGAACAACACTGTCATCAGGGGAGATTCAAGGAGCAGTGAAGTTGGTTTTGCCTGGAGAGCTTGGAAAACATGCCATAGCCGAGGGGTCCGAGGCTGGTCCTAACTATATATATATCGCATGGGACTAAGCGGTCCAAGTCCTGGCGAGCCTTGTCATAAGTTAATCTTGGTTAGGGAAACTGGCTTTGATCATCTCTTGTATAATTTATTTCTCCCGATCACCAATGGCTACTCCCAGTTTGTGACTTGTATAATAGGTTTTATTGTAATCTTCCCTTTTGTACATATCAAGAACACCTTTTGTTGTCAGGAACTCATGGATACTTTTTTTTTTTCCATTTAGTGCAATTAATGGTGATCGTAGCTTGGGGTACATTATGAATTTATGATTAATATTCCCTTCCAGGTTCTCCTCCAATCATCGGATGATCATCTTGGATCCAAATCGTTTCCAATCAAATTGAGTAAGATCAGATTATGACATTAAAATCAGATTACTCTAACCTAGTGTTTCTGGTAATTGCTTTAATTTAAAAAATAGTAATAAAAAAAAAAAAAAAAAAAACACTTCCATGCATTGTAATTTGGCTCTAATTAGTTAATCTATCAACCCTTCTGTAATTTGGTTGAATTCCCTTAATTTGGTTCTATAAGTGAATCCATATTTAAGATGTTTGCTAACCATACTAGAAGCCATACCTTCTAACAATTATCTTCAATTTGTAATCATTTAACTTAAATATTTGTTTATATATACATTTTTAGGTTTAGATTACAGCACTGAAAGATTCAGGGATGAAAGTGAAAAAAATTAAGATTTCAAGTAAAAAACATAAGGTTTGCAAGGTGTCTGTTCAAGCCTAAGTTTTAGAACATCCAATTGAGGTTTCAGCCAAATGTATTATAGAAAAGAGAAAGAACGAACATTGAAGTGACACTCAACCACATGATGGTTGCAGGGTGAACATCATCAATCTAGTCTTGTATTATCTCAATATTTTTAAAAACTAAGTGATTTCTACATGTTATTTCTTCTATAAATCATGGTTTTTAAAGAATTCATTACATCTAAAAATCATATGTTATAAAGACACACAATTAACAACAATCATCGAACACAATTTCCCGACAAATTAAGGAGTTACCAAAGTTTCTTACAATTTCTTCTTTATTAGTTTGATGATCATGGTATTCTTAGAAGAATTTCAATTATATAAAAAAAATAAAAAATAGCAATTAAAAAAATAAGGATTAAAATTAAAATACAAAATAAACTTTATATTTGATTGAAGAGTAAAATTGAAAACAAAAATCAATTTGGCAAAAACACCAGAAAAACCAAAAGAATGAGGATCAAAATTGATATAAATAATAAAATTAATTTTTTGATTGAAGGGTAAAATTGAAAAGGATAATAAATTTACAAAAACAAAGAAAAAAATTAGAAATCAAAACAATAAAGATCAAATCAGAAAGCATAATACCATCAATTTGAATTGAATGATGAAATTAAAAACCAATAAAACTTAAAAAAAACACCAAGGAAAAAAATAGAAATCAAATGAATAAAGGCCACATTAAAAATATAATATTTGGTAAATTAGGATTGAGAGATGAAATTGAAAACAAATAAAATTTCTACAGAAATGTCAAGAATAAAAATTAGAAATCAAAAGAATATGGACTAAAGTTGAAATATCAACAACAAGGAGGGTCAAGCTACAATTTCCAGGGGAGAAGAGAGAAAATGAAGGGAAAAAAGTTCATTGGCAACAAATTAAACCACCAACACTGACACAAGTCACTCCATATGGAAGAAGACACATTGACGCTTTCAACAGCATGGTTGAATGGCATTTTTGAATGCTGGGAGGCGTCGCACACGCTGCCTGAAATGCTCAAGTGTCTCTCGGTATTATACACACATTTGTCCTTTTATATATATATTCAAATTCTAAATTGTTCATAAGCTGACATAGTAATAATGAAAAGATCATTGTGAAAAAACAGAAAAGTCCTTTGACTCTAGTTTTTAAAATTTTGCTTTTAAGAGCATTTTGATCTTTTTCATTATGTTTTATAATTATTTTTTATTTTATTATATTTAATCAAATATCAAATTTTTTCTATGCTGATATTATAATAACAAAAACAATTATTATGAAAATATTCCTCGAGCCTAGGTTTTTTTTTTCTTCCAGTAATATTTTAGGAATTTTATTATGCAATATACATGAGAAAAAAAAAATATTATCAGTTAATTTAATAATAACTAATGGGTAGTGTAAAAAATCTTTAATACCCTTAAAAGTTAATGTTAATTTTTTTTAAGTGAAAGGAACAAGCCATCATTAAATTAATATCCCTGAGTTTAGTTACAATATTTTTTCAAAGTCAATTAGATGCTTTTAATAACTTTAACTTGGATTATATCCAATCTCTTTTTTTTTCCGACTATCTTCGTCCCACTTCAACTCTTTATTTTTAGATTTTCAATTATTCATAAAAACATAATTTATTAATTAGTAAGGTGTTCATATCCTCAAAAATATATTTTCTTTGAAAAAAGTACAAAACCATGTATTTTGAAATAAAAATAATTAATCAAATAGGTCAAATCAAAATAAGAGGGAAGAAGTCTGTTCTGATCCCACATTGTAGAAGTTAGGGTTTTTTTCTTTTATTTTCGTTCTTTCAAAATACAATTAAAACTCTAGTTATTAAATATAGCCTCGCCTGGCACGGCTAATCAATTCTAAACCTCATATCAAAGCCTAGCTTGTTCCAGGTTTTGCAATAAATAAAGAGAAGTTAATTTGGTACAACTCCATTGAAAAAAAAAAAACCTTTACTCAGAAAAAATTTGTTCAAAATCTATTATTTTTTAAAAAAATTTAAATAATATTTTTAAAAAAATTTAAACTAAAAAATAAAGTTAACCTGCTCTTTTCATAACTCAGATCTTGTACGAGATTGACTCAATCGGGTTTAATACCACGTAACTGAAAAGCCAGTTAAACAAGTTGCTATACCAGACCGGTTTTGAAGAATTTTTAAGACAAAAACAGTGGAACTCGCACCGAACAAAACAAATGCAGATAGACGCTCTGAGACACTCCTATCTTCTTCTACATGGACCCCAACGAGGTGTTGCATCACCTTAACACATCCCCTGGCCATTAAATTCAACATTAATTTACCAAACAATCATTGCATAAAGAACACAGTTTGAATCCCCTTTCTCCCTTCTCGATCTCGTGCACATAGATACACTATCCATGGCTATCTGTTTCTGGCCATGTTAATTTCTCTCTCTCTCTCTCTCTCTCTCTCTCTCTCTCTCGCTACCATAATTCATACAACTCTTGACCTGCAATGAAGCCCCACAACCGCAAACTACAAGTACCATACAACGATGCACCGTTCGAACACCCCATCACTCCCACTTTCCAAACCTCTAACTCCACCATACCACCGCCACCGTTCAAAGAACCAACCACCATACCACCGCCAACAACAACTTTACAGCTACAACAGCAACAACAGTTTTATTCACGCACAGGGTTTGAACCGTCTGTAGCCTTAATAATTCTATTTCTCTTAATAGCTCTCTTCTTCATGGGATTCTTTTCTATCTACACCCGTAAGTTCTCCGTCAACCCATCACCGTCGTCGTCGTCGTCGTCGTCGTCAGAGGATTTCTATAATTCTCACAGACAACGCAGCACGGGCACACCAGGGCCAGCAAGTACATCCAGCCGTCCATCCAGGGCTTCTACCAGCTCACGAATTACTCGAGGTCTTGACCCACAAGTTGTCAACTCACTGCCGGTGTACTCTTATTACCATGGTGATGTGAAGTACCAGATTGAGTGTGCTATTTGCTTGGGTGAGTTTGAGGAGAAAGAGGCTGTTAAGATGATACCAAAATGTCATCACGTGTTTCATTTGCAGTGTATTGACACGTGGCTTGAGATGCACGTGACTTGTCCTGTTTGTCGAGGGGCTCAGTTCGTTCAGGAGAAGGGCGGCGGTAACGATGGTTTGGGTGTGATTCAGGAGAGGGTTGATCAAGGTGCGAGTCAACCAGAGGCAAGATCAGAGGTTGGGAATGGTGACACGTCATTGGAGGTGAGGGGAGAAGTAATAGGTGTTCAAGCCTAGGGGAGAGAATTTTGCTGCAAAGAGCATCTAGCTTGTGAATAGGTTTTGTTGAATGAATATACTTTTAAATATTTACTAAAAAAGTTTTTTCTTTTCTTTTTTTATTATAAAATAGAGTTTCTAACTTAAAATTTGTTAAGCAAATGGAAGCATGAATGTTAAGTGAGGTACTAAGTTTATTAATTCCTTAAACTTCCAATTTGCAAAGGCAGTAATTAATTATGTATCCTTTTTAGTTGATGTAATTATGCCTTAATTTGAGTTAACATAGACAGTCACATACAAAAGAAGGAAGAACCTTTTTTCTTCTCAGATAGTACAGGCAATATAATATATATTGATGCTGGTGTTGTGATTATTTATGATAATTTTGGTATTTTACTCCTTCGGTTTGTGTATTTTTTTTTTTTTAGTTTAATTTTGGTGTCATCTCACGGGCCCTGAAGTTAACGACCATGTAAGCCTCCAGTGACCATCATATGAGCAACCACAGGACTCGAACCTGAGATCACAGAGGGAGCAAACCTCTTGGTCCCAAGTTTTTACCACTGGGCCACCACCTAGATGGTTCTTTTTTTTTTCCCTCCTATGAGTACTGGCCTTCTTCTCGAGTGGAAAAAGCTCACTATTTGACCTCAGTTTTGCTGCGAGTTAGGGCACCTCAGTTTTGCTACGAGTGGGGGCGTGTTAAGAATTATAGTAGCAGTGACGATTTAAAGTATTTTTTATTTAAAAACATATTAAAATAAATTTTTATTTATTTTTTAAAAATCATTTCTGACATCATCATATTAAAACTATCTGAAAACATAAAAAAATTATTTTTAACAAAAAAAATTTAAAATTTAAGGGAACGTGGTTTCAACCGCGTTCCCAAACATGCTCTTAAAAAATAATGTTTTAATTTACTTTTTTATATATGAATAGTAGGTTTTAT
>Ga0307511_10005944_pt1 | contig 12334 bp, 10 predicted proteins | sample 13_EM_MG_FD_200266 | JGI IMG/M metagenome (GOLD analysis project Ga0307511, IMG submission 200266) | Populus trichocarpa ectomycorrhiza microbial communities from riparian zone in the Pacific Northwest, United States - 13_EM | ecosystem: Host-associated > Plants > Roots > Unclassified | place...
TTCTCCCAACATAATTAACCAGGCAGGTTAGTATAACTTAGTAAGAAATTACATAGTAGATGTTGGTTCAGGGTAAGTTGTGAGGTGGTGATAGATCAGTATACTGAGAATATCACTTCCTTACATTTGACGCACTAAAGTTCTAACGTTAGCCCTTTCCGTAAATAAGCAGACTGCACACATCGGGATTTACAACCTGGCCTTAAATAGACTGGGGTCAGTCTAGTTTGCCCCATATGCACAATGGAATCATGGCACTTATAATATCGCTTAGTGTGGAACATAATGCGCATCGAGGCAATAGAGGCGTATTTAATCACATGGAGTCATCTTGCAAGATATAATGGCCTCCAAAGCGATCTTTCGATAAGCTATTTTTCTGTAACAAGTAACATTTTTCTTGACAGTTACATTCTTCGTCTAGTATATGTTCCTACTTCCCAAATCGGGGTACTAGTCTTTTATCTCAGGGAGACATTCCTTCTAATTTTCATCTAGAACATTATTACCATTGAAACAATAGAATGGTATTGTACTATATCAAGTGAACTTGAAATATATAATGATCTCCAAAGTGATGTTTCGAAAAGTTTTACTTCTAGAACAAGAAAAATAATTCACAACATTGATATTCTTCATGCACTATATGTTCCTGCTGCCCACGTCAAGCTATCAGTCTCTTCTGTCTGAGATAAGTTAATTATAACTTTACTCTATAATGTTCGAGCTTAAGGTGTACATGACACAAGTTCAACATGTATAAAATGGTTTCCCTCCCTCTTATAGATATCCGACTTCCAATTCACATAAACCGTATACATATCGACATAGAGTCTAAAATATCACCAATATTCTCATCTATCACTAATATTGTTACATATCTTCTTGTTGACCGAAAGTCTCTAGTATTTCCCAATTCAGAATTTCTGTCAATGCTAAGCTTCCTACTGAGGACTGACATCCGAAGTTCCATGACTAATACTATCCGAATCTGGTTACAATGATCACTGCAAAGAAATTGATTTAGAACTCCCAGGCAGACTTGGGGTAGGGTGTTCGAGATGGCAATTACATGTATTGGCGTAATACAGGGAAGGACTACTGTGCTCAGGATGAAATCAAAAGCTGGGGTGGGGCAAGTGAGGCCCAGAATCAGGCACTTGTGGGAGCGGTACGGGTCTTTACTGGCTTCAGGCCAGCCATGAGAGCACAATTGGTGTTAGGTTCTGAATTCCACAAGACAGCTTTGGTGTCATTATTGCAAGACTGTATGAAAAAGCGATCTAAAAGTGCCAAAAATTTAGCACAGAAGAGAGCTTTAAAGAGCCCTCATCTCAATAAAGACAATTACGATGCCCAATGAGGAAGATGGGAAACCTGACTTGGGGGACCCAAATATTGCTGTGGTTTTCTGGATCATTGACCTAGATAATCCGGTTCACAAAGATAATAATAGATGGATGTGGGACATAAGAGAACGGAGGAAATTGAGCTTAATTGTCTACAAGACACTAGACGGGATTAGGAAGATAGTGAAGACATACATCACAGAGGAGGGAAAAGTGCATTAATTTGGAGATGCCCTAGTAGTCCCAGACTAGGTAAATCCGATGTTTCCAGCTGACACCACCAGTCTGGCTGCTGACCGAGAAGTGTTGGCATTGCTGCGGCTAAGAACCACTAAGGCAATTCGGATCATGATCATGCTACAGGCGGCGGGCCAGGCAAATTTAGTGCCGAACCACATTAGCCTTGAGAGTTTTGATCCACCAGTTAGATATCCTGATGACGAGGAAGATTCCGATACTTTAGAGCAGAATGCTGCTGGTGTTCGTCAACGCCGGCTACCCAATGCAGACAATATATTTAAGCAGTGCATCCATGAGTTACGATCTCGGAGGAAGCGCCAGCACGACACCAAGCAGTACATATAACAGTACGATAAAAAAAAGTACTCTGATGCATTACATTTGGATAATGAAAACTTTGTATACATTGGGTACTTACATAACCCGGATATCAATTCTGGGCGACTTATGCTCCTGGCCTATCAGGTTGTGCCTTATGCATGTCGGACATGTGACCTCCACCCTAGTTTTGGTGTGGGGAAAGTTCGATCCCTAGCTAGATCAATCAGTCCTACCCAGAACCAGTAAGAAGATCTGCAACTACGTACAGCTGGACATTTGGGGCCAGTGCCAAAACAATCCCCGGTAGAGCTACAAGTCGCACCACCAGTGGTCCCACTGTTAACTCCTCAAGGAGCCTCACAAGTCGCCCAACATGCTAAAAGAGGTAAGCAGGCTCGCATGCGCCAATTGGGAGTTACTAACCCAATGTACGTTAAAAACATTTATCACCAGACGTTTTTCATTAGGATTTGGTTGAAAGGCGGTGTCGGAAGGGGCCTGGGGGGTACCTAAAATTTTTGCCACTGTTTTACTTGGTCTGCTTAGCTTTTGCCAGTATTCTTTTTGAGGTTGATATTTCCAATAGCCAGTGTAGTTGAAATAGAATGTTCTCCAACCTTTCACTTCGGATAACCATTTTATAAAAACAAATTTCCTATGCAACCCAATTTTTTATAAACGCAACTTTTCGTCAAATCAACATGAAAAATGAACGCAAAAGTTCTCCCCTTTACGCAATAACCACTATCCTTAATTCCATTTCTAATCTACCAAGATGACAACTTGTAGGTGTTGCAGGATCTTCGCAGGAAGACAACTAGCAAGATGATAATTTTCCCTTCCCTCCGCACTTGGCAGAGTCATTCATGAGATGTGCAGGGTTAGATGGCAGATGTCCGGCAAGGAAAGTTCATGTTCAGTATGACCGTGATAACATTATCACTAGCTCAAAGCTTCAAGTAGCTATCATCAAACCAAATTTCATATATACCTGAATAAAATAATCTGAAAGTCTTGCCCACCTCTAAGTTTGCACAATGTGTAGCATGACCCCTCATGGCTGGACTCTGACCTTTGCAATATAGATAAAGGGCCATATGAGACTGATGCCATTGCGGAGAGGACTTCTCATGTTAGATTTAGGTGTAGATCCTTTTTCTAGGTTCCAGATAAATACAAAGACCTATTAGTCACGCCGCCGCACACGTGAGGCATTACACTTACTTTGAAAATCACATGTTGAATGCCGATGAAATTGCTTAACTTTTCTCTGAATCCTGAGGTAATGCCAAAAAAGAACAGTGATAGACCCTCAAATGCATTAACGTCGTAGGTACCCATGTAGGTAATATTTCCTACATATCACGTCAGATAATAAGCTGAGACAGATTAGCTGGGAAGTAATAATTCCAAAACTCAGGCACATCTGGTGTAAGAATGTAAATAGAGCATAATGGAAGTGGTCAGTCTTAGCAAGCTAGCACAAGTGGATATAGAAGACAATGTAGAACACTTGTTGTATGATGACAGATTTATCTGTCGCGCAGACAGACGAGAGGTTGTATAGCCCATCATGTTTCAGTTTAAATACCCAATGAAACTATTACGAGCTTAGAAAAACGAATGACACTTCCGTGCAACACAAATTAAGTAAATCATATTCTCCAAACATTTTGCTGCAGTTAATATGAGTAGTCAATTTTATGATACCTCTTTCGATTCTATAAATGAGGTATTCATTTGTCTTGTAACGTTTGCCATGAATCATTATTTCAAGTTATGGACAAATGGGGTCTACCTTGAATGTAGCACATATGCTGACTTCAAGTAGAAGATAAATGCTAGTAAGTATTATACATTCGACCTAGGAGAGCTAAAATCTGACGAGTTCAGGAATATACAAAAGGTTACTTGCAACATGGAATACACATGTCCCTCGAATCTGGAAACTATTGCTGTCCATAATTAAAAGTGATATACATGCTCGCATTGTGGAAACCTAACCAAAAGCGGACCTAGAATCCGCCTAACCTTTCCAGGTGGGAGATACTTATTGTTATGAGTCAGAACTCATGCAAGAGCTTCAAGCAGCGACATCAGCTTCTTAACTGGGTCATAGTCATTTCTTCGACGCACAGGGTAGAAAGACTCACCGCGTTGATGAACGGGAGGAGACAGATGGAGAAGGTACAATTTTGAGTGAGGAAAATGAAGACGAGGATACGTCAAATAGGTAAGTAGCAAAAGAGTAGGAGAATGCGTCCGACTGAGGAAGTACCTATGCCAACGCCATGTATTGCACTGGGCGTAATAATGGGGGCATTGGGACAAATACATAGTACGAGTTAGACATTGAGTGGATTAGATTCGGAAAAATATCAAACAATCTGAATACTTAAATTTAGAGAATCACGTTACCCTGACATTCTTATGAGAGACTAGGTACCTGAAGTATATCACGCGAGAAGGGGCATGCAGAATGAGGTACATAGGTTGTCATCGTTAGATAGAAGTCATTAACAAGTTTGTGAGTTGCAAAGGATTCACTTCACCTAGTGTTTGATAGGACGAGGTACGTCAGAGTGGTAATGTGAGAGAACTCGACAAGGATCCATTTTGAAATATGGATAAAGGATACTATGCTAGCTACAGTTCAGATGCAGACAAGTGAAAATACGATGACCATGGGGAATAAGCCAATGAGGTAAAAGTTGGGGCGGAAGCAGGTAATGTGATTGGCAGCGAGGATGGCAGCAACTAGAGGAGAGATGTCCATATCTTTTAACAATGTCCGGGAGAGGCTCAGGGACGTCAGTCAGGGACACAATGGCATCGGAAGGATATATGCCTTGTACGCTATGCCAGAACAAAGGACATAGTATGGTTATGCTAGTAGGCTAACCCATGTAGGGTTGGTGTCCATGTCCAGGGTTTTGCTCCAGTGCGTTATTTTCGCATGACGCATAAGAAACAACCCAGTTTTCTACCTGATGTTCTGAAGTTTGAAAAACCTGTTTCCTGGCCGTTCCAGAAAGCACTCCTTCATAACTATAATTAGAGGTATGGGAGGTCAGGCCTCCAGTACTCAGATATACAACTGTGGATGTATAATATATGACGGTAAAGTAAAAGTACCAAAGGACCGGATATGGTTAAGACAAAAGTACACTAGGTACTATACTCGTGCTCTCTGATATATATGATAGGTGCTAGGAAATCAGTACTAAGACAATTATAAGAAGATGTCTTCTATTATAAATAGTCTATGGCAATGTGGCGCAAGGTATCTTGTGGCAGGCTTCTCTTAAGGTTACCTTGAATTTCCGTTACATATTCGTTTATATTTAGCCGAAGTGTTGTACCACTATAAATATAAATTCAAGGCCTGAGCCCATATAGCAGGTGGTGGAACTGTTGATGCTCAATAGTTTGGAGAGATAAGTTGGAGGCCATGACTATTTTCATAAGTTAATGTTAGAAGATTTTGTCACTAAGTTGAGAGACTAGTGCAGTGGTAGTTGTAACGGTAGTCTTGGTCTTTGAATACTGTGAGTCTCTAACCTATACTTTCGAACGGAATATATTATTATACCTTCATACATGCTGGCAATATACTCCTTCTTTTGCCCAATAGCCGCATGACATTTCCCCGAGCTCAGATGTGATTTCATGTGTGTTGTTGCTACATTAAATGCACTAGCGTGCTGCAAGGTACCATTGCAACCTAAGCAATACATGAATGGTTCCTTACTGCTAACCTTTTGGCCTTGAACGAATTGAGCCCAATGCATTACCGTTTCCACCTTTGAATCCCATCTGGGTGGATTAATATTACTTCACCCCTATATGTACTTAGCAAGATTGTCATGGAGTTTGGCGGCCCAGTCGGTCGTCTCCCACCACTCTGTGAAACCATTAGACTTCTCAGCTTCCCACTTGAATGCCATGCCTCCCATAATCAAAGTAAAGTAGGAGTCGATTAGAAATGACTAAGAGACTACGGTACTAGGAGACAGAGACATATAGGCAATACGAATTGGTGCTATATAGTGTTTGGGCTGTTGAGTTCGACTTTATGTGAATAAATATAGCTGGAAGGTGAATATATTCATTCACCCTTTATGGCAGATAGCATGGTTTCATGGAAAATAGCTTCTATAATGGAAAATCACTTCTATCACAGAATTTCTCTTGCGTCATGGACGTGTGTGCAGGACTTGTAGATATTGATTCCCAATGCCATAAGTACCTGCCATGCTTTGGTAAGAGCAATAGTGAAAAAACCAAACCCATGCATGCAAATAAGGATATAGCAGATAAAACATATTATTTATGTACTAACACTTGTGCAGCAACTGCACGCCAAACACAATCTGAATCCTAGGCCGCAATCTCTCGTGAAGGCCAATGCGTAGCCATATGCGTAGCTTCTAAGCCTTTGGAGGCTGGTGTGACTTCTGACTCGTTTGAGTATTTCGAGCTAGAAGACGATACCTATCACTCACTTGAAGAGACAAGCTTTCCACTATAGGTTGAGTAGGATGTTCCTAAGGCACCCCTGAACCCGGAATCCATGGCATAGTCTTCAACATTATTCATTCCCATGTCATAATCACTGTCTGCTTGCCTATCGCTATCGCCAGATATTTTACCCTCACTATCGCTAGGTTTGGGTGTATGCCATGGAGGTAAGGTCCATCTCCACGTCTAGTTAGGGCTTGCATAGAAGTTTACTATCTGCTGAGTTCTACCCTGAGTCGGCTTATTATTGTGGCTATATGCGGGATCAAAAACATGCCTCGGGAAGGGTAGAGGCAAGAGGGGTTCCTATAACATTGTACTGTTATACTAGATGGTGGGTGCCATGGTTGGTGCACAAAGACCCACATTTGAATCTGCAAGATATCTGGTATTCGATGTGTCTTAGAAAGCACCTACAATAAGGTAAGCTGGGACCTGGAACTCTTTTGGCTTCAATGTCAACTTACCGATAGGAATTGTCAATTTTCACATAAACGTCCGGATAGTTCACGCATGCCTTTGGTATGTAGTCCCCAATGACTAATGTAAAAGGCGAAAAGAGTAATCCATAATAAATTATACAGAGTGTAGTTGTCTAGGTAAAAGGCAGCCTAGGTAGACACTACTCCAGGACCTAGGTGGTACCGACTGATCCAAATCATGTCAAGTAGCATTTGTGCTGGTACCTGTGAGACAATCTGGTGGGAGTTGAATCGATTCATAACCAGCTGTGTAGACTCAGATCTGATCAATGCAGCAATACTCATGTTAAGGAAGTGTTCTGGTCTATTTCCCAGTTCCTACAACTCTCTGAAAAATTCAAAAGACTCTTTATCGTAGGAATTGCGATAGTACTCCTGCCATATTGATAATTGTAAAGGCAATATCACCAGGATATGATGGTAATACCGAAATCCTTTATATATATATAGATTTGGGAAGCTATTTTTTTTTTAATAACAACCTGTTACACATATTTAGTCCAAATGTAGGGTACATAATGAGCCCAGAGTTCAAGAGGGGGCCAGGTTAGTTAGGCCTGCCCATGCAAGTATGTACAACCTTACGACAATAAATAGAAGGTAAGCAATAAGTGAAGAGAAAGTTACCTATTCTAGCAAGAACCCTTTAATGGCAATGTCTAGTTCAGGAACTGGCTTCAAATCCGTGCTAATGAATAGACTAATACTTATCCTATTGTAATGAGCTGGTTTAGGACATGCAAACTGTACTATTTAGGACTCATTTACTAATTCGAGTTATACGCTGGTGCATAAACCTTTACTAAATAACGCCTGGCTCTACAAAATCGCACCTAGTTCTAAACTACCACAGAGCCGCTTCTTTGAGCTAACTAGGCTATTTGCGGGTTTTCTGTATTATCTTTACTAGCTCATCACACCAGAATTTATTCTTGTTGATGACTGCCTGTGCAACAGGGTATTGTCATGATAGCCAGTCCATGACATGACCCACAGTACCTGATGAGATAAGCAGTCTATGACAAGACCCCCATTCTGTGACAACATAAGTAGTCCATGACAAGATAACTATTCCGTGACAGGATAACTATTCCATGACAAGGATGCTAGGCCCTGACAAGACAACCAGCCCCTCACAAGTGAACTGGTCATAACAAGATAGATATTCTGTAACAAGAGGACAAGTCCGTAATAAGTTAATCAGTCCGTAACAAGAGAACTAATCAGTGACCAGATAAGTAGTCCGTGACAAAACAACTAAACTCAAGATTCTTACACACAGACGCAATCTAGATAGACATATAATTCATGTGGCATAGGAAACCCTTATTTGGTGGAATGGCTAGCCTAAGTTTCACCTCGGGTATTTCTGGATTTCTTCTATTTCAGAATTTGCTTAGCTATCGTATTAGACTTATCAAGGAGGTTGGAGGGTGGAGGCTAGATCCAAATGGCTGCTAGAGCAATGCTAGAAAAAATCTACATGTCCTTATACTGCATTGACATCAATTCACTCCTTGTCCTCACAATCACATCTATGCCAACACACTATAACACACTATATATATCAACCTGAGCTGACACACAAAAGAGCATAGCAGCGCTTTAAGGTATGAACCAATCTCATACTTAGTTACTTGTGCAATATTATGTTTGCTAGTTATCCCGCATGATCTTGGTAAGTGCGATTTTGGGCTCATGGGCTTGCCCTATTGGTCCTATTGCACTGGATAGATAACAATGATCGTTTTCCTATAGCCCAATTAGGATTGATCCATTGCAAGCCACAGAGAACTACACATGCCAAAAACACTCTCACTGGTAGTGGTGGAAACTGGTGAATAATCTAGTGTACTAGGAAAAAGGTGCTATTGCGGTATGGTATAGTGCATTCCATGTAAATACTAGGGCCTTATTATCAGCTTGTAGCTAATCTTTGACTAGTAAGTGTCCTATCTTTCAGTGATCTTAGAACCTGATATCTGTAGTGGTACCAGTGTCGAAGAGAAGTTCCTGCTACCCTGAGCGAAGTATCGAGTGAAGTTAATAGTAATGGTGATATATTGGACAAAGCTCAGGGTGGGGATATGGTAGAGAACCAGGAGAATGTGAGGCTCCCTTCTTCTACACAATACTTTCCATTTGAATCTCTTGTTTAACCCCCATATATGCAATTGGATCCTTCTCAATTTGAAAAACCTTCCTTTACCTTTCAACAAGCTCTCATAATCAGTCTCCCTCCGCCTTCTTGTTGCCCTATCATACTCTGTTCAGCATCGTAGGTACTAACTTAACATTTGCTAGCTGCGGGACCTACCAGCCCCCATGGAACAATGGAGGATAAACAGCAGATCTGCCAACAATACAATGCTCGTGATCAGAGAGGGTGGGAAAGATGAAGTGCATTGCAAGATGAGGAGACAACTCAAGACATTGCACTGGAGGGGGTTATTAATGGAACTGGCTGTTCTCCTTTCCATATTGGGCTAGTAGTGATGAATCTAAGACAATAATATATCTTGCTTCATGCCCGCATAGAATTATATGTGCAATGGGCTTATATGTATATATACGCTTATTGTTTTTTTCAGTTGACTAGCCTGGTTGGCTTTGTATTAACTACAATAGGCCAGTACCCGCCACTAAATGGTAATTCGGGTCAGGTATCTATCTTTGGTCCCTATAAGAGCCTGCCAGCGCCCAGAATATGTTTTCGGTTTTAGTGTGCTATTACATGGCTGCCATTTTATTTTAGGGGATAAAGGTTGAATGCCATTGTGGTGGAACCATGTCCGATTTCAGTTCCGAGAGGGCAAGAATGCCTGAATGTGGGTACTGAGTCTGTTTGCACTCTTGAGATGACAGTGCTAGCCAAAGTATGCTTCTTTTTTAGCTTGTATGCATATTAAAGATTTAATGTATTTCTTAAGCACTTTTATTTGGTTTAATTGTCCTTAGGAATCTCGGATTCTCAGCTGTTTCCCACAACAAACATCTCCAGCTACTTAACTTGTGATTGATTTGTGATTACAATAATTTAGGGGTATGTACTTAACTCGTATAACAAAAGATGGTTGCTGACAGGCACATCATAGGCATCTCCGCCTGTACAACCTGTGGTCCGAATATATAAATGGTGTGTTTAAGTTGTATCAATAGGGTAAGTAATTTTGGTGAGCTTGGAGCAGAAAGATAATGTACACCGGCTGAACTGTTGAAGTCTCACATTTCATCATGAACACTATACAACAGCGATGGTTCGAAGGTCCCATTAAAGCAGGTATGTCCTCCTTGGTCATGTGATGCTTGGTATTACAGACTTGTTACAGACTTGTCTTAGGGATGACAACAGATTTGACCTTGTAGCGTATAGACAAAGCAATCACAATGGCAGGGCATACACATAAAAAGAACACACAATCAAAAAGGAAGCCAATAACAGATAAATCAACGCTAGGCAAACGCAGAAAGACCCTGGTAATCACCCCTGCTTTGCCTGCCTCGACCATTATTGCCTTAGGCTAGGCCTGCCCTAGTTAACCCACACTAGTATGCCAGGTATGCAGAATTCCCTTGGTGATCAAAAGAATTCAAGGCAGATACAGAGTATAGCAGGGGTCAGAAAGTGTTGGGGACATCCACTAATCTCCACACCAGAAAAATCCAGGTAAGTCAGAAAAGATTGTTAGGGCCTCTACTAGCATTTGAACAAGCCAAGGACTGGAAGTGGCAAAACCTCAGGATGGCTCTCAAGAAGGGAGTAACAGAGGGTGATCATGCCATGCTTACTAGTATGCCGAGTGGGACCAAGAGGACTAAGCTTAGTGAGGTGCAATGTAGAAAATTTGAATGGCTGGTTCAAAAAACCTAGGAGGTGAAGTTAGTGCACAAGAAAGCCTATATTCTCTATTGCTGGTATGAGCTTTCGAAAGAGTAGCAGAGGTTCTACCTCGAGCTGGATGGCAGTGATAAAATTCTACCTTTCACAATCCTAGATAGCAATTTGGCGGTGACAGGAAGAAAGCCCGTAAATAAGTATAGCTAGGAGCATGGAGTCAGTTATGCACCCAGCTCATGAGTGGTTCGAGGGACTAGTTGAACGAACATATGTGATGGAGGATGCAATCACAATGGCTGATCATTACTCTGAGGATATGGACATAGTCGAGGCGGATGAGCTAAGTTTTTTGAGTTGGGATGAAGTTGAAGATATTGAGCGCGTAGGTCAATCTCCTTCCAAATAGTATATTACCATGTATTGTGCACCACGAATGTGGGTTCGAGGCTAATACACTACGGCATAGGACACCTCATATGAAAGTGACGGCCTAAATCTTGATGTCACCAACCTTTTTTCTTCACCTGTTGCCGATCTTAGTACTTCCACAATGAGTCCAAGCGAAAATCGGTGAAACATATAGTAATCCAGACTCTACTATGGCCAGCATATAGGTTGCCTCAAAATGGGTTATAAGTGCCTAGTGGTGATACGCCACCAGACCTCATACAGAGTAACCCAGATGATAATGGCTATGATGAATTCACAGAGCATACAAATCAGGATGTACATGAGTGAGTTTATCAGCATATAGTATGTATCGTAGTGCACTAATATCTAGGAATGGCAGCAATAGTGGCGATGCCGACAAGTATGAAGAGTATGGAGAAGAGAGTCAGTACGATGAGGCAAGGCATAAAGAGCATGAGGAGCATGAGGAGGATGAGGGGGGTGGAGAGCATGAGCAGGATAAGTGGGTTGAGGAGGATTAGTAGGATAAGTAAGATAAAGGGAGAGAGGGATGAGTTCTAAGGAGAAAGAAGTATTAGATAGATAACGACCCTATCTGAGTTGTTACGGATACTTCAGTTTATCACGGATTCTCCATTTTGTTACGGTTCCTCTCTTATTTCCTCGCTGTTTGATTCATTATGTATTCTGTTCTTTGATTATATATGTATACGGATTGTTATCTTGGGCTTCAGGCCTGTAGACATTCAATTCCCTCCATGGGATTTCCATTTTTTAAATATTTTTTATCTTTATTTTTTTCATCAACTTAAGATGTATTCGTTAAGCTATATATATGAATACGTTGGTATTGTGATGGATAGTTGTGAGTTGGTAAGACTGTTTCCTTTGTTTCTAATGATGTGCACACTAATCTTGGCTGTTCTAAGTAAAAAGCAGGTATGTATTGAAGGAAAATAGAACAATCAGTACTGGAACAATCAATAATATTATCGGCATCTTATGGCCGATCCCAAGCTTTGGTTTGTCCAATTTCCTTTATCTAGATAAACAAGCTCTGTTCCACACTGTACATGAATAATCTACCTAACTTGCAGTTGCATGTAGGCAAATTGAAAGCCATCCTCAAATATTTGGTCCACATCGCCTTCCTTCTCTCCTATCTTCTCCAT
>Ga0307511_10005945_pt1 | contig 12334 bp, 12 predicted proteins | sample 13_EM_MG_FD_200266 | JGI IMG/M metagenome (GOLD analysis project Ga0307511, IMG submission 200266) | Populus trichocarpa ectomycorrhiza microbial communities from riparian zone in the Pacific Northwest, United States - 13_EM | ecosystem: Host-associated > Plants > Roots > Unclassified | place...
GATCATGCCCGCGCCGATGCCCTGCAGTTTGTGCGGATTGTGCGTGCCGCCTTTGAGGACCTGCGATTCGATCGGTTCGACCGCGACGATGAGCGTGTCGGGCTTTTCCTTTTTGAAGATCTGGCCGACACCGGTGACCGTTCCGCCCGTGCCGACGCCCGCGACGATTGCGTCGACCTTGCCGTCGGTGTCGCGAAGGATCTCCTGCGCTGTTGTCTCGCGATGGACTTTGAGGTTGGCGGGGTTGTCGAACTGTTTGGAGAGCCACGAGCCCTCATTGTTCGCCGCGTACTCCTCGGCGACGCGCTGCGCTTCCTTGATGCCTTTCGGACCGGGCGTGAGGATCAGCTCCGCGCCGAGGGCTTGGAAGAGCTTGCGACGCTCGACGGACATCGTGTCGGGCATGATCAGCGTGCACTTGTAGCCTTTGGCCGCAGCCACGAAGGCCAGGCCGATGCCGGTGTTGCCGCTGGTCGCTTCGACGATGGTCGATTTGCCGGGCGTGATCTCGCCCGCTTTCTCCGCCTCGGTGACCATGGAGATGGCGATGCGATCCTTGACCGAGGAGAGCGGATTGAAGGATTCGAGTTTGGCCGCGACTTCCGCTGCGCCCGCGGGGACGATGCGATTGAGCCTCACCAGCGGCGTGCGTCCGATCAGCTCCGTGATGTTGTTGTAGATCTTCCCGTGCATTTTTCCTCCTAAAACAAAAACCCGAGCGGTACGCCCGGGTCGATTCGATGAAATGTGGCTGTTGACGCGCCTACGTTCGCTCGAACGGACCTGTGTGGCGGCGGCAACAGAGTGTCGGATGCATGTGAGCGGTGACGCTAAAACTGATCGGGGAGAAAGTCAAATCATGCTGCGTTACTCGCTTCGCCGAGGTAGCGGTACCCGATCTTGGCGACAGCTACGATTACTGCCGCATCAGTCCCGACAGCCTTCTGCAACTTGCGGCGGAGTCGCGTCACGTGCGTATCGACCGTCCGGCTGTTGAGGTTGAGGTCGACGCGATAGTTCCAGACGCGCGAGAGCAGCTCGTCGCGCGGCACGACGCGCTCTTTGTTGCGGAAGAGGTACATGAGCAGGTCGAACTCTTTCGGGGAGAGTTTCAGCTTCTGGTCCTTTGCTGACGCTTCGCGCGTCGACGGATCGAGCTTGATGAGCGTGTCTTCGCAGATGGTCTTTGTTGTCAGCGACGTGGCGTCGCTGCGGCGCATGACGGCGTCGATGCGGGCGAAGAGCTCCTGCAATCCGAAGGGCTTGGTGATGTAGTCGTCGGCGCCGCCGCGCAGGCCGCGCACTTTGTCGGTCTCCTGGCCGCGGGCGGTGAGGAGAATGACCGGGATCTTCGAGAACTTGCGAATGTGGTCGAGGACTTCGAAACCGCTCTTTTTCGGAAGCATGAGATCGAGCAGGACGAGATCGGGCGATTCCGCATGGAAGATGCGGATGGCCTCCTCGCCGTCGGCGGCCAGCACCGTTTCGTAGTTCTCCATGCGGAGATTGATCTCAAGTCCCTGCCGCAGTCCTGCTTCATCCTCAACGACCAGTATCTTTGTCATCGGTTTCTCCGGTGCTGGTTGTACGGGCCTCGGGCGGCGAGAGTTTCTAAAGCGTCTGTGGCGCGAGCTGCGCCAGGGACGCGGTTTTCTTCGTTTGTGGCCTGGGGAAGAGCAGCCGGAACGTCGAGCCGACGCCGGGCTTGGACTCGACTTCGATCGTGCCGCCGTGCGAGGCGATGATCTGTTGGACCAGGGTCAGACCGAGACCTGCGCCGCGCCGGGTCTGAGTGTCGGAGAACTGGGCGCGGTAGTAGGGTTCGAAGATGTGCGCGAGGTCGTCGGAAGCGATGCCGATTCCTCGGTCCTTCACTTCGATGATGATGAATTGATCGCTCTGGCACAGAACGACGTCGATGAGTTTGTTTTCATCGCCCGAGTACTTGATGGCGTTGTCGATCAGATTGAGCACGGCCCGCGAAACTGCGTCGCGGTCCCACGATTGTTCGTCGACGGCATCGTCGATCTGCAGCGTAACGTTGAAGCCGCGGCTTCGTATCCAGGATTCGTAAGTTGAGACGAGGGAAGTGAGGAGGTCGCGCGGATAGACGGGCGTGAAGGCGAGGGCCTTGGCGTGGCTGTTCTGGATGCGGGCCACGTCGAGGACGTTCTCGACGAGATGCGAGAGATGCAAAACTTCGCGGAGGATCGAGTCTTCGATCTCGTTGCGCTGCTTTTCCGGGAGTCGCGTGCCGCCGCGTTTGAGCGTCTCCGCGCCGAGGCGGATCATCGACAACGGCGTGCGCAGCTCGTGCGAGACGTTCGCGACCAGCGCGCCGCGAAGTTTCATCGTGTCGGCTTCGTGCATCAATCCGCGCATGGCCAGGTACGCGCCGAGCGCCATGAGCGACATCGCCAGAACGCTGAGCAGAATGCTGATCAGTCGCGCGTTTTCCCATCCCGAGGTTCCGTAGCCCGTCTCGACGAAACCGCGCACGGCGTAGGACGAAAGCGGCGCGGCCAGCGACGCTACGAAGGCGTAGCCGTTGCCGGTTTTGATCGCGCCGAGTGCGGACGGATTCTCGATGACGGCTACCTGCGCCTGCTGCGATAGCCCCTGCGCCTGCACGAGTGGCTGGTGCGCGAGCGCGGGGCGGACGCGGGCCAGCAGGAGGGCGGGATCGTAGGTGTATTGAACGACGCCGCTTGCCGAGTAGAGCTCGCGCGTCAGGCGCGCGCCGGTGTGCGCAGTGCCCGGCCGCTCGCTGGCGTAGATGGCGCTGGAAGGATCGGCATCAGGAAGGTAGAGCGCGGAGATGATCCAGTCGTTGTCGTGGATCCATTTCTGAAGCTCTGCAGGCGACGGCGAGCGTCTCTCCACCTGCTGCCACTCCTCGGAAGCCTTGATCAGCTCATTGCGGACAGCCGCATCGATGCGTCGCGCACTGATGTCGGCGGCATAGCCGGCGTACTGCATGGCCAGCGTGTTGACGCCGCGCTCCATCCGTTCGGAGAGGACGTACGACCTCCAGGCCAGAACGCCGAGGCCGATGGAAACGATCAGAAACGGGACGAGGATCGACGAGACGTGGTCGGGCCGGTCACCCGATCGCGGGCTCCCTTTCCACTTCGCCAGAAAGGCAGGGACCATTTGTCTCCGTCATCACTGCTGCGGCGCCGTCGTGGCGGTACTGGTTGGAATGCCGTGTCCGATCAACAGATGTTGCGCCACCATCTTGTCGATCTGCGCCTTCGAGTACGGCTCCAGCCGCACGTCGACCTTTTTCAGAATCCCCTGGCGTTTGACGATGATCCACAGGATGCCCGTCTCCCGCGCGGTGTAGAGGATCTGCTTGAAGTCTTTGATGTTCGATCGGATCGTGTTGTGGCCGTTGACGGCCATGATCTGGTCGCCGGGCCGGAGATCGGAGCGCGCGGCCGGCCCGTCGTCGTTGATCGCTTTGACGATGATGCCGCCGGGAGTGAGCTCCTCGATCTTCGCTCCGAGGTAACGCCGGCCGCCCGACAGTTGCCGGATGGCCTGCTCGCATTCGCGGGCAGAGGAGGTACACATCTGCCGGTCGTCGGCATACGCCGCTGGGAGAAAGAGAAGCGTTGCAAACAGGAAATGTGAGAGTCGCACGGTCATTTCTGGGAACGGGGTCCTTGGCCGGCGTTCAATCTAATCTGCTAAGGCCGGAGCGCCGATTACAAATCAGAAAATGTAGAATGAATTCCCTGTAATACAAGAGGTTAGCTTGATTTGTCTCACGCGAAGCGGAGCACTCCAAACGCCGAGGCAACGTGAAAGTCGGCCGGTGTTTTGAGCGTCGGCTGCCACGCGCTGAAGTCGTCGCCGTGTGTGGCGCTGCGATCGATGCGGAAGAAGTTGGCGAGCCACTCATCGCCCGATTTCGGCGTGCTGCCGAGTGATGTGAAGGGCAGTCGGATGACGGTGTGCTGCTGTGCGTCATCACGCTTCAACGCTGCGAAGAGGCCCTCGCAGGTCCAGCCCATATCGGTGGTCATCGTGGCCCGGACGCCGTCCGGCGAGTCGATGCGGGCGTCGAAAGTCGTGCCGAGAGGATTGACCTCGATCTCGAAGTAGGGAGTGAGGCCGTTCGGCGCGACGAAGATCTCGACGACATCTTCCTTCCACAGCGGGGCGTCGTGCTCGAGGTAAGTGGCAACGATCTCGTCGTCGTGACCGATGAAAACAACTGTCAGGAAATCGTCGTCGAAATACGCGGCCACCGAGGTTGCCAGACGCGGCGTGCCGCCGTCGGTGGCTCGCCGCAGCGGCACGGACTCACATCCTGCCGGAATCGCCCACGGCTCTTCGATCGAAAACTCTGCCCGCGGCACGACGAGCGATGGGACCGGCATCACCGAAATCATACGGCCTGGGCCCGCGGCATCCAGCGTGCAATGGTCCAAATGATGGTTGATTTGGAACTGGATGACCTGAAACGCGAGTTCCTCGCCGAGGCGGATGAGAAGGTGCGCGAGCTCCAGGCGAAACTCGACGGCGAGACGTCACCGGAGTCGTTGGAGCGCCTGACGTATCTCGCCCACCAGCTCAAAGGGTCGGGCGGCAGCTATGGTTTTCAACGGATCTCAACGGACGCCGCGGAGCTGGAAAAGGCGGTGGAATCGCTGGTGAAAGAAGGAACCCGCCCCGGAATCGATGACCGGATCCAGAAGCACGTGTTCAATCTGCGCGCGGAAGTGGATCGAGGGATGAAGGAGTTCGCGGTGGGGGCGGTAGCGCGGTAGCGCAATCACGCGGTTGCGGTTTTAACGCCTCACGCCGCGAGACCTCGCAACTGCGAGACCGCGAAACCCCGAACTACCTACGCCGCGTCCGTCCCCTTCGCTTTCGTCACCCGCCCCGGATCCGCTGCCTGCACTTGGTTACGACCATTCTTCTTCGCCCGGTACAGCGCCTTGTCCGCCGCCACGATCAGCTCCTTGGCCGAATGAATGCGATCGTGGGGAACAGAGGCAACGCCGATACTCACTGTTGCCGACAGCGGTCCGGCCAGCGTCTTGACCGGCGTCAGCTCGATGCTTCGCCGGATCTGCTCCGCGAAATTGAGTGCGTCGTCGAGCAACGTCTCCGGGAGCATCAGCGCGAACTCTTCGCCGCCGTAGCGCGCGGCAAGGTCAGTGGCGCGGATCGACTCCAGGAAGATTTTCGAGATGGCCTTGAGCACTTCGTCACCAATCGCGTGGCCATACGTGTCGTTGACCTTCTTGAAGAAATCGAGATCGACGATGACGAATGAGAGCGGACGCTGATAGCGCGCTGACTCCTCGAATGCGCGCGCCAGCTCGTCCTGCAAATGGCGGTGGTTGTAGAGTTTCGTCAGTCCATCCGTGATCGAGAGCAGCTCCAATCGCTTGTTCGTCTCCAGCAACTCCTTCTGCAGATCGACGATGCGCTTGGCGGCCCGGATGCGCGCCATCAGCTCGGGATACTGGAACGGCTTGGTGATGTAGTCGTCCGCGCCGAGGTCCAGGCCTTGGACTTTGTCCTCCTGATCGTCTTCGCCGGTGAGCACGATGATGTAGCGATTGCGCAGGTCGGGGTCCGATTTGAGCTGATGGCAGAGCGACGCGCCGTCCATGTCGGGAAGGCGCCGGTCGAGAATGGCCAGATCCCAGTCGCTCGTCGGAAGCTGCTGGCGCGCCTCTTCCCCGGTGCCGAATTCGACCGATTCGTAACCACTGCGCTTGAGGAAAAGGCGGACGAGCCGCCGGATGGCGGGATCGTCGTCGACGATAGCGACCTGGAAGGGTTGGGGGTCGGGCATTGCTCAGCACAGCCGCAAACGTGGTGCCATATCTGCGGCGTCACTAGCGTTCGATGCGCATTGAGATGTCGAGAGCAACCACCGAATGCGTCAACGCGCCGATGGAGATTCGATCGACACCGGTTTCTGCCACTTCGCGAACGTTTTCGAGAGTGATTCCACCCGAGGCTTCGAGAGGAACCGCACCGGCAACACGTTTGACCGCGGCGCGCATCTCCGCTGGCGTCATGTTGTCGAGCAGAATGAAATCAGGACGAAGAGCCAACGCCTCGTCCAACTCCTCGGCGTTGCGCACTTCGACCATGATCTTCTGCGCCATCATCTTCGACCGGATCCGTTCCACCGCCGCAGTGATGGAGCCGGCGCGATCGATGTGGTTGTTCTTGATCAGGAACATGTCGAACAGGCCGATGCGATGGTTCTCTCCGCCGCCGCAACGAACCGCGTATTTGTCGAGCGCACGCAATCCCGGCGCGGTCTTGCGCGTGTCGTAGATCCTGGCCTTCGTTTCTCGAATCGCATCGACGTAGCGGCGCGTGGTCGTGGCGATGCCGGAAGCGCGCTGCATGAGATTCAACGCCGTCCGCTCCCCCGTCATGAGCGCAATCACCGACGCTTCAACCTCGGCCACGACATCCCCAGGCTCGACGGAGTCGCCATCGTTCTTCTTGGCAACGAACGAAGACGAAGGATCGAGCGCTGCAAAGGTCGCTGCGGCGAAATCGAGTCCGGCCAGAACCCCCGAGGCCTTGACCAGAAAGTGCGCCCGTCCGCGGTCGGAAGGATCGAAAATCGCCTCGCTGGTGATGTCTGGAAGGTCTTCATCCAGCGCGCGCCGCACGATGACGTCGATGTTTCGCAATTCCATGACCGGAATGCTGCCATCAATCGGGGCGTTTTGAGGTGCCTGTTCGTTGAAAATTTGGGGGCGTACCGGCTTCGACGGGGACATGTCGGGGCCATGGTTGCATGCCGAGCTGATTACCTCGTAAATCTGATCAACCTGAGTAGCTGCGAACAACAGCCAACTCGCTCTCGCGGCCTAATAACCCACGAGCGTCCGCCCGATGGTTGCTCACGCCGTCGGGACCGGATGTCATTAATGTGAGCTAAGCGTCTGCGAACCGCCTCGGCGCAGACGACGAAAACCTAGAGGCTGGTCCAAGTTCACTCCCCGCTCTCCGGGCAGGACATGGACGAGAACAAATGGAGAGCTAAGCATGTAGTAGCCAGGCTTCACTGCTCTCGGACGCGGGTTCGACTCCCGCCGCCTCCACCATTCAATTCAACTTTTATATTCAATAGTTTACAGATTCAGAGATTCTGGCTGGGTGGAATCTGGGTGGTTGCCGTAGAATGGTCGTCATGTTGACGATCTTCCGGCGCCATCGAATCGCATGTCCGGGTTTCAAGCGAGCCGCACCTCGGCGCTACCGCGCCTGCAAGTGCCCGATCTACGTCGAGGGTTCAATCGGCGGGCAGTTCATCAAGAAAGCTCTCGATCAAACGTCCTGGGAGGCTGCGTCGAGTATCGTGGCGGAGTGGACGCAGGCCGGAGAGATTGGGAAGAAAGCGCGGAAGCTGACGACGGTTTCAGAGGCGATCGACGCCTATCTTGAGGACGCGAAGGCTCGCCACCTGAAAGCCGCCACACTCTCCAAACTCGCGACAATCTTCAGAAAGGGCCTGCTGGCGTTCGCGGAACACAAGGGCTCCCGCTACCTCAAGCAACTGGACGTGTCGGCTCTCTCGGAATGGCGGGCATCGTGGAAGGACGCCGCGCTCGCTGCTTCGAAGAAGTACGAGCGTGTCGTCGGATTCTTTTACTTCTGCATCCGGCGTGGGTATCTGGATCGGAATCCGATGAAGGAACTTCGCCCGCCGAAAGTTGCTGGAACGATCGTCCTTCCCTTTGAGCCGGCACAGGTCGAGGCGATCATTCGCGCCTGCGATGCTTATCCCGCGAAGGGGATCTACGGCGCTGGGAATCGGACGCGGCTGCGCGCGTTCGTCCTGCTTCTCCGCTACTCGGGCCTGCGGATCGGCGATGTGGTCGGCCTACGAAGAGAGGCGATCAAGGACGGCCGGATTCTCGTTCACGCGAAAAAGAATCAGGCGCCGGTGAGGTTGCCGTTACCTGAGCGTCTGTTGCGCGCACTCGAAGAAGTAACTCCGGTTTCGGAGCAGTACTGGTTCTACTCAGGGAACGGTCACCTGAAGTCGGCCGTTGCCGACTGGCAGCGAAGCCTTCGGAAGCTCTTCACGCTGGCTGAAGTATCCGGCTATCCGCATCGCTTCCGACATACGCTCGCGACGGAGCTGCTGAGTCAGGGCGTAAGCGTTGAGATCGTGGCGGCGATTCTTGGACACTCGCCACGCATCACCTTGAAACACTACGCGCCGTGGGTACAGAGTAGGCAATCGCAGTTGGAGGAGAGCATCAAGAGTGTCTGGGTAACAACGGCGAGCTAATCAAGAGTCAGGCGGACTTGAGCAATATTCCGAAATTGACGGGAGGGCCGCATCCCCGATGAGACACTCTATGATAATGTCAAGCTTAGGAGGCCCTGCATGTTTGCACTCGCCTTTCCTAGCGACACTAAGATTACGGCGTACGCACGGTTTGCAGGAACGGTCACGAGCCGATCTCGGATCTTCGCTACTCTCTTCGTCTTGGCTGTGATTCCGCTCTCCGCGTGCATAGGACAACACTCGCCAACCGGCCCCACTGGTCCAGATTACATCTCGATCTCGAGTATCTCACCTCCGGACGGGACCAAGCTTGCGGCGGGCAGCGCCGCGACAATCTCAGCAACTGTCAGCTATCAAGAGACCTGCTCAGATGCGTCGCTAACCCGCCGCTACATAGCCATGTACATCAGCGATGAGAGAGGCGACGCCTTGACCCCCGAAATCATAAAGGCGATACGCGGTAGCCAGCGTTCGGTGAGCTTCTCCAGTCAATTCGCCGTGCCTACTACAGGTGTCACCGAGATCCACGTCACGTTTGTCGTGATGTCATCGGTGTCGAATTGTGTCCGGCAAAACATCTCCACCTACGCTAGGTATCGGGTGTCCCCTTAATCTATTGGCTCTGGTTAACTGCCTTGAATGCGGTAGCATGGTATCGACAACGGCGGATACTTGCCCTCATTGTGGCTGGAGAGTCAACTTTACCGTTAGCACTGGCAAAGAAATAGCGGTCAGCTGTTTTCGCTGTAAGGGCAAAGGAATAGATTACGATGGGTACTATGGTAGCGGCCCTGATATCAGGCGATTCGGTACGAATAGTTGTTCGACTTGCAAGGGTGCGGGTCGAATACTTGCCGCCGAATCGAGGAGCCTATTAGATGGCTCCGTTAACCCGCCGCTTTCGCAGCGGATGCCAGGATTTAGCGCCTGGAGTGTCGATTCTTTGCATGTCGCCGGCATCCTCGCAGCGGCCAGAGCCTGAGCGTATTTCCTGACGACACAATAGCCAGCTACTACGTATGCGATTTTCAAAACGATTACTGCTTACTGTTCTCGGTATACTTGCTGTGTCGCTGTTGTCTGCATTCCTTGCGCGCAGAGGGGATGACGTCGGTCTCTGGCTTCCGCTGGGCGTGGCGATCGGATCACTTGCAGTGGCTGTTCTGGCCGCATTCAAGAATGAGTTATTCGAGTTCGCTCCTGCGGTTGTCGGAACACAAGTCGTCTTGATGCATGCATCCCCCTCGATGGAACAGTTTACGGTTGCATTCCCTTTCCATTTCATTAACACAGGATATGCGGAGGGTGTTATTGAGTGGGTTGCGGTTAAAATCACACGATCCAGTGACGGACAGTCCTCGACATTGGTACCACTTCTGGAAATTGATCTAGCGCACTTCCTAAAACAGAAGCCGCAGTTACACGTGGACAACATTTTGGGCATCTTCGCGAGTTTTCCTCTTGGCTCAAAGGCGGTTATTACTAAGGCGATTCTTTTTGCCATACCGCCCAACAAGCCCGCCTTCGCATTGATGGAGGGCGAGCACCGCTTCGATATATTCGTGAAGGACGCCGTGCGAGCCAGGCCAACGAAGATTCATCACTTTACTTATACCTTCTCAGGAGAAAACCTCAGAGACTATCTCGCAGGCAAGAGCGTCTATTTGGGAGACCAACACATCAATCTGTAGCGGACCACGGTCTAACTCTCCGCAGAAGCCGACGCAGCTCGCTCGAAAGCGGCATATCGAGAAGCAGTTATCGAACACCGCGCTGCAATGGCGTCAAGGTGAAATGGCGCGAATCTCTTGCGATGGGCTACACGAAAGGTATCTTTCCTGTAGCAATTCGTAACCTTGTCGCGTGGTTAATCGCCAGAATGGAGGGCTGATACCCTCACAAATCGTTGCAGGAAAGAATTCAAGGGATCTTGTCGCCCTCCCAGCGGAGTTCCCAGACACGCTGGTCTGGTGGAACGAGCAGTATTTTCGGTTCGAAGTGACGACCTCGGCGTCGTCGCAGAAAATCCAATGGCGCGACCTCGCTTTGTTCAACGAATTCGTTCTGCGCGAGGAGAAGACTGGGCGCCGTTCGGCGTGGTCCCCTCGACTCTCCAGGGCGTTCCAAGACTATTTACGCTCAGCTCCTACGGAGCAGGGCGGCCGGCGCTGGGCTGACCGCACGGCGAACCGCGTCCTGGCGCACCTCAAGACGTTCGCGAAGTGGGTGCACAAGCTTGCGCCGTTTCCCCTTGGTGATCCGATGGCAAAGATCAGGCTGCAGGCTGTCGGGACAGGCTTGGAGATCGAGCGGGCGCTGACCCCGGGAGAGCGGCGCAAGTTGCTCGATGCCGCTGACCTCCTCGTGCAAACGGGCGGCAGATCCAGGGATCGTAACCGCTACCGCGGAGTGGCCGAACGCCCGCGCCGGCAGGGATATCGGCCGTGGCGTAACCGCGCGGTGATCTATTGCCTTATCGAGACCGGAATGCGGCGCGCGGCGGTCACGCGCCTGCAAGCCGCCGATGTCGATCTTCAGAAGAAGATCGTGACCGTGGAGGAGAAGGGCGGTGTTCGCCACGCCTACCAAATATCCAGAGAGGGTCTTCAGGCAGTGGGCGACTACCTGGCGCAGGAGCGGCCGGCCGACTCGATGTGCTGGAACAGTCCGGCTCTCTTTCTCGCTTCTTCCAACGTTCGCAACACCTCCGGCTCGCTCAGCGTGCGTGCAATCAATTTGATTTGGGACGAGGTGTGCCGTCTGGCGGGGGTAGAGGGCAAGACACCACACTCCGCGCGTCACGCGATGGGGCGGCACATTATGGAGAGAACGGGCAACGTCGCGGCGGTGCAACGTCAGCTTGGTCACCGCAACGCAACGTATTCCATGCAGTACGCGCGGATTACCGCCGACGAGCTTCGCGACGTGCTGGATAATCGATAGTTCGCCTCACCTGCGCGTCTATACTGATGCGATGCCGACCGTGGGGCGAGACGGAGACATCGGGGTCATCAGCTGTAGCTCTGCCGCGGAGTTCCTTCAGGTCTTAGATCCGATTCAGGGACTGTTCCGGCACGAACCCACATATGACCTGTTTATCTTCCGAGGAGTGACATCTGCAAGGTATTCGCTGCTGCCGGTCGCTTTTCGCGATGACACATGGTTGGTCGAAGGGAATCAGCCCATCACCGGAGGACAGTTTTGGGTGCAAGGACCTCGCCCTACAATTAACGACCAAATTGAGGCCGAATTAGGCACACTGCGTCGTTTTGTTGAAATCGCCTCCCGCCATGGCGTACGACTGCCAGAGGATGCGCGGTCACTGCGTGTTGAGCTGGACGACTTTGAATTTCGTTATCGTGCTGCTCATAGATATGACTGGCCGCCAGTTCAACTGCTGTCGTTGATTGCGCTTGCTCAACATTACGGCGTTCCCACGCGAGCCCTGGATTGGACAACCAACGCGCTCGTAGCAGCATACTTTGCCAGCCAAGCGCCGGTCGCGACAGATGATACGATTGCGGTGTGGGCATTTGATATATGGGCAAGTCGGCTACAGCGCCAATACATAGACATAGTTGATTACCGGCCGCCTCTACACATCTTCACGGCTCCTGGCGCCGATAACGACAATCTGCGCGCGCAAAGAGGCGTATTTATGCTAGCGCCGCACACTCTTGATGTCGATAATGTCGAACTATTTAAGCCGACGCCGTACGACATCACTCTACCGACCTTGTTTCCGCTAAACGATTTTGGGCAGCGCCCGTTTAGTTTCTGGCCGGGCGTGCTGTTCAAGATTACCGTGCCGTGTGCTGAAAGTTCACTCGTCCGCGCGATCTTGGCAAGTGTCGGTGTGACAGCCGGCTCGCTATTCCCTGGTATATGGGGTGTTGCTCGGGAGTTCCACGAAGAACGTCGTTTGGCGACACACGAAGTACGCACGCAGTCATCGGAGAGAGAGCAATCATCTCAACGTCTGTGGGACGAGGTCCGTGCGCTATTCAAGAGGGGCGGCTACTAACTAACAGTCTGTTATAGACA
>Ga0307511_10005946_pt1 | contig 12331 bp, 15 predicted proteins | sample 13_EM_MG_FD_200266 | JGI IMG/M metagenome (GOLD analysis project Ga0307511, IMG submission 200266) | Populus trichocarpa ectomycorrhiza microbial communities from riparian zone in the Pacific Northwest, United States - 13_EM | ecosystem: Host-associated > Plants > Roots > Unclassified | place...
GTGTGGAGGTAGTTGAGGGCCATCGCCACTTCGGCGGCATAGAATTTCGCCACTGGGTCCGGGAACCTCTAAAGAAAAAAGTGGAAGGCGGTGTCAGATAAACGTATCGCGACAACGTGAAGGCGCTACGTACCCCACTCTGAGCCTTGCGCAGCAAGGTGAACAGTTCGCCTCCGTGTACAAAGTCCATGATCATGTATAGGTTGGTCGCGTCTTGGAAAGTTCCCCAAAGGTTGATGATGAAAGGGTGTGAAATGGATAACAGGATCCCTTGTTCGCTGTTCGTATGGTCGACCTGCTTGAGGCGGACGACCTTCTCCTTGTTTAATACCTTAACCGCGTAGAACCGCAGGTTCCTTCGGCTTTGAGCTACGCGCCGGAATGTCAGTCACTGGGCTGTCCACACGCGACAGAGAGACGTAATATTACCGAGGTGGACGCGACCAAAGCTACCTGTACCGAGGGTTCGATGGATAACGAAGTCTTGAATGGAATATGCGGCCTTGGGCCGTCTCTCGAGTGTTGACCTAGTGGATTCCATGCTGTCTTCACGCTTGCTCCATTCGCTCAGCGAAGTCCTTTGGGTAGAGATCGAGGCGCGATGCTCGGTGTGGTATGGTAAGGCTGCAGGGAGTTGGGGCTGGTCGAGCTGGTTTGATCTCTTCTGGAAATGGGTAAATCGGTGTGTCATCTTCTTGAGCATCGTAGTCGGGTTAGGCGGCCACTCTGTTTCGTGCGTGTCGTGACAGCGGGGAAGGAGGACGACTCGGGGAGAGGGGTGGTGGCTGTGGGTCAAGAAGGGGTGAGCATTACCCGACCCAAGAGGCCGTATTGTGAGCGTGGGTGGGTTTCTGATTTGTGCCATTGTTTCCGGCCGTTTCGGCCATCTCCGAGGGGATAAAGCAGAAGTATGTATGCATTTTCATATCCTCCACTCGGCAAAAAAGTCTCCGTCCAACTCAACAAATCGTAACATATAATCCTGTGCCGTCTCTCCCTCTCCATCCTCATCTTCCTCCTCCTCCTCCTGTCCCCCCTCTGGCTCGTGTTCTTCGCGGGGCTCGTACCCGAAGTCCAAATCATCCAGCCCTTCCACCTCCCGAGCCTCCCTCGTGGCCACTTGAGCAGCGCGGGCGTCATCCACATCCTCCACCCCCTCAAGTGCGCGCGTCATGTCCTGTTCGCTGCTGAATAGCGAACGCCAGTCAAATTCGCCCTTCTGAATCACGATCTCGTCAAGCGACCTCTTTTGATTCGCTTTCCTCAGTAACGCCTCTTCGACGGTGTGCTGTTTGGAAAAACAATACAAGATTGAATTGCATCAGTGGCGGAACCAGATGATAAACGACCCGCGGCGGAAACTCCTCACCTCGGAGATGAACCTGTAGATATGAACATCACGAATCTGGCCAATGCGATGTGCCCTACAATTCCGACACGGGTCAGCGTGGCCGCCCTCGAACGAGGTAACACCTAAAGAATCTCACCGATCCTCGCATTGCTTATCCATCTGTGGATTAAAATCGCTGTCGTAAAAGATGACGGTATCCGCCCCTGTCAAACTGCGCCCAGTGGTAAGCGAAATAGTTGACACTGAACTGATATGAAACACGCACTTGATACCAACCCCTCCTGACCTTGAGGATGAAATGAAACAAAACACCCTGGAGTCCGAATTAAACCTTTCGGTGATATATTGCCTGTCTTCGACCTTCGTCGCACCATCCAGTCGTAAGTAGATGTACCCGTGGAAGTTCAGGAACAGTTCCAGGATATCAAGGATCTTCGTCATTTGAGTGAAGATCAAGACTCTGTGGCCGCCGTCTTTGCGTTCGCGAAGGAGGCGAGCCAACCGCTGGAGCTTCCCGCAATCGTATTGGAGTAACGAAGGGTCTGGAAACGCTATCCGGAGCTTCACACTGGCGTGGTGTAAGGGTGCATCAAACTCGGTCCCAGAGATGGCGCCCCTCAGCTGATCCTCGTATCCCCGTAAAGCGTGAGTTGGCAGATCCATAGCAACCGAGACCGGGGTTGCGAACGCGAATTTCTCGACGATTGGTGCCACCGCGCTGGCGCGTTCAGTAAAGGACATTACGGCGGAATGAAGGGTGACGCTCGTGTCCCAATAAGACTTCCCCAGATTAATCCCGGAGAGCGGTAGGATAGGTTTATGTATCTTGGCCGCCGTAGAAAGGAGTTCCCGACTGTACACTGGGATCTGTGAGCACTTGAAACCGTTCACGTAACCGATTTGCTTCCAGCGGGTCCAGGTAGCGTGACGGAGCTGATACTGTCTCCATCGTTTGTTCCCCTCAAATGTTCGAGTATCTCGCGGAGGTAGTTCTCCAGGAGGTTCACAGCGACTAGAGAAGTCGAGGAACTCGGCCAATGATCTCCTCTGGTACGCAGCAAGCTCGGAAGTGTCCTGTCGATCTGCAAAGACCATCCCCAATAGATCGAGGTTTACCTCCCCGTCGCCGACCGTGGAAAGGAGCCTCCGCCGAACTAAAAGTTCCTTGATCTCGTAGTTCGCAATCGCCGACCGACCCATCGCGAAGGAGGTGACGATCGGGCGAACCTCAAACAAATCAGGGTGGTTACAGACTTTTCTGAGCTGCATTAGGATGTTGGCGATCCGATGGTAGTTCCCAGACCGGAGGTCCTTGCGAGTGTCAGCTCGAGTCATGAACTCGTCGTAGAGGAAACGCTGGCGTTTGGATAAGTGGCAGAACTCGAGGTGCTCGTATTTGTTCGGGAGGTCTTTCTCAACATCGCGTTTCAAGCGCCGAAGTAGGAACGGACGGAGGAGCTGATGGAGCTTCGCCACCCTTTGTTGGTTCTCCTCGTTCTCGTGTTCACCACGTTCGACGGCCTTCTCCAACGGGGCTGGTCACGGGAATCAGTATCTCAGTATACATCGTCCTCGCACACCTACCTGAGAGCAACCCCTCAAACTCCTTGAAACCCGCGAAGTCCATACCAGACATGATAAATTGCAACAAGGCGAACAACTCCGTGAGGTTATTCTGCAGCGGCGTCCCCGTCAATAGCAACCTCCTGAAGCTTTTGATCACGGCCAACGTCATCCATCGCTGACTCTTGAAGTTCTTGATCATATGAGCCTCGTCCAAGATCATGTAATACCACTGCTTCCTCCTCAAAATCGCAGCATCCTTGAGGGCGAGGGCGTATGAAGTGATACAGACGTTGAGGTGATACTTGTCGTTCCACCCCTTCCTAAGTTCCCTCCGGCGTTTGGGACTGCCGTAATAGCTGAGGACTTTAAAGCCCGGGAGGAACTTCTTGAACTCCATTTCCCAATTCAAGATGACGCTAGTGGGGACGATGATCAGGTGTGGACCCCATATTCCTCGATCAGAGGCAAGGTGGGCCAGCAAAGCGATCGCCTGAATGGTCTTCCCGAGGCCTAGAAGCCGTGCGCACACATCAGAGCGAATCAGGACCCGTGGTACAACAGCAGCTTACCCATCTCGTCCGAAAGGATGCAATTAAAAGATTGAGTGTGATGGTTGGCGAGCCACTCCAGCCCCGCTCGTTGATATGGTCGCAAAGACCCACGTAGGAGAGGAGATGGTCTGATAATTTGGTCTGGATTCCAACCGTCCACCTTGGTGACCGCGTAGGGCCGGAGGTAGTGCTGAATCCCATCATCCTGTACGACAACCTCCTCATCCACCTCGTCCTCCAATGGAGGTGTGAATGGGCGGGTAGGCACAACATCTGGCTCGTGGTAGTCTAGTTCTGACGATTCTGGCGGGAATTCGGCAGGAGAAGGCATTGACGCCACGAGCTCTTTAACGAGGGCCGGAGGTCGGAGACCCATTGGGATCCCATCCCCAACCGGGTCGCTGAGCTGGAGCAGGTTGTCGACATCCATGGCATCAGGGGAAGAAGGAGTTGTGGGGAACTGGTCGATATCGTCTGAAGTATGCCGGGACTGAACGGTCGGCCGCTCCATGTCGAGGTCCGCCTCTGGGGAAGTGGAGGATCCGGAACCACCAAGAAGAGCCATCGTCCCTTCCTGGTGCCCTTCTGCCCCCACGCCTTCATCCGAACTAACTTCCAGCCCTTCAACGTCCTGTCCTTCCTCTCCTAGCTCTTGGCCCGAGTCATCGTCGGAATCTCCTCCGGTAAGGCGTGATTGCGACCGAGTGCTTGGTTCCGTAGCGGGTTTCCCGGCCGCCCTCGAGAGATTGGCGTGTTGGGATTGTAGGATATGTCTCGACTGGTCCAGGATCGCGTCCAGGTGTTCCTGTCCGCGCCTCCTCTCCTCTTCCTCTTCCTCCGCCCTCCGTTTCTCGCGGATATACTTGAGGTAATTCGCATATTTGAACTCGGCCTATCCAGAAGATACACAGAACACTTACCAGAACTACTCTCTTCCACTGCTCAATGACCAGCTCCACAGTCACCTTCGCCAACTTCTTACGCCAAGCAGTCTCAGGGTCGTCCCTCGGCTTCTTCGACCCTTTGGCTTTCGCAGTTCTCCGTACAGGTCGGCCTTGGGTGACCTGCCCGTAAAGGTTAAGCTCTGTCCTGGCCGTTATCCCCTCACAGATGTGTTTCGTAACGGCGAGGTGCGGAGGATCGGGCCGGTAGGCCACTTCGATGGCTTTTACAATGATATCCCATGTGTCAACCGATCGTTCTGGCTCCTCCGGTGGTCCACGTCTCCTCTCCCCGTTCCGGTCTAGGGGGAGGTACCAACTGTTCCGACGGAACACCGCTCGTTTTTCAGCTAGGACGGCAGTCGCTTTGGCGTGCGCCTCTAGCTTGGAAAGCGAGACATCCGTTTTGCCGTCGAGACTGATGAACGAAGATAGAAAGGGCTCTAACGACTTTCGGAGGAACCGGTCAAGTACGCTCTCAGGTCGCGTGACTCGAAGAATGACCTTCCGAGATTTGGGGGGTGGGCCGGCAGTAGCAGGTAGAGTGGCTATTGATGGGTCGGTACGGCGACGATACGACCAGGTATTCCGATGATGACTTCGGGCGGATATGCTTTCGGGGTGGTCGGGTGTAGGCTGAACAGAGGTTGTTTCAGCGGGGGCGTCGGAGACGGAGTCCGCGATCGCCTTCCGCCTTTTCCGTGGAGTGGGAACAGAAACAACACCGGGAGTGGGCAGATCGGAGGTCTCCAATTCGGCGGCAGTGGCCTTCTGTTTTCCTCTTCTCTTGTCGGATATTGTCGGTGTGGGCGGCGGTTCAACGGGAATGGAGGACGTGTACTGATGCTGTGACGTGCCGGGACCCTTGATAAATTCGGAGAATTTGTTGTGGGCTCGTCGAGTCCTCCGTGAGAGAGCCTCACCGGCGGAGGACAATATCATAAGGTCATGTTCCTCTTTATACTATCCCAACCACGAGTAAGGTTACCTCAGTTTCGAAAATGCCTTTCATAACGGTCTGCGAACGTACCTGGAGGAAGTTTTCCGATTTGTTGTTCCGCGCAGCCTTTGATTCCGGTGCTAAGCCAAGTCGAAGCACGTAGAGGAAAGGCGGCGCGTACCTCAGGGTCATAATCCAACAACATGGTACGGTCCATGAGGTGGAACATCTCGTGGAGCTATGTGGCGAGTTCCCAGTTTATTAATCCCGGTAAACGGCGTCAGGACGAGCGGCTCACCAAATTCTCATGTCTATCGACAATCGCATTCCCCTCCTCCCTTTTCTCCTGGATCAGAGCGTCCTTCCGAGCGTCAAGCATCTCCTGAGGGCTCAAGGCCGGTACCTTGGCTCCGCCCTTCCGCCTCTTCTTTGGCTTTGATAGAGTTCGTACCGGGACCGAGGGGGCGGGGTCCTGGCGTAAGTCAGATCGCTTCGTCGGGCTCATAGCTTAGTAAACCAGGGACGGGATACTGAAACTATGACAGATGACGTGTCACAAAGAGCGGGGTCTTTGACACGCAATCTATGTCCTCGTGTATATGTGGGCGCAAGGGGGTCTTCGTAAGCGGGTGGTAAGGGACGATCTCCACGAATATCCGACGGTTTCGAGAGATCCTTGGATGGGAACAAATGGAATCCCAAGGACGATTTGGGATGTGGTTGCGTGGAAGTGGGGGTGCTGGTGAAGGTCGGAGGCACGTTGAGATCACCCATTTCGAGCGGGGGTGCCGTCACGACTCTTGCCCGGTCCCGTGCCTCGGAACGATCGCGGCACCACTTCCCTTCTAGGGTTGGTCAAATCCGACAGAATCGGGTGTGGGGGGGCGGCGAAGGCCCAAGTTCGAAACTGGGAGAGGGCACTATTTTATCTGGATACATACACGAGTGAAAGGGGTACAATGCTGGTGAGTATCGCCTGGCAAGTTTGGACATGCATCTCTCCCCGCCGCCACGGCCAGATCGCACGCGTATCTAGTGGGCGATCCTCTCCCCATGCATCGTTCTATCTGCAGGCTCAGATGGGAGTGTGCTTGACGCTGGTAGGAGTACAGTTTCGGCGGGTTGACTCGGATTCACTTGAACGCCTCATCTCCTAGAGATAAGCCGAGACTTTCCCCCATTGAGAGTGCCGTCGGTGTATACGCGCGTAGGAGACGATGTGGATTGACAGAAAGAGCCATGGTTCAACGTTCAACGTTCGTCGACGTACCCCGAACCAAATGGCAGAATCCCCATCCAAGTGGAACGGAACCAACCAATTACAGCCACATTGCATACGCTGTTACCTACGTACTGGTGGCCAGAGTCCGCAACGGAACATGGCACATACCCAGACTCAGCGGCTAAGTTAGCAACCCGACCTCCGCGCCCGGACACCCACATCTGCGAAGACCAATAATCTCGCTCCGCTCACCCACCGAGGAGGCGAGTTCGAGTGGCAGGTGGGCTACGCGAACTCTGCAAAAGTCCATACGGAGGGAAAACAGGAGAAGGAGATTCGGTATGCCTGTATCTCTGGAACATTCTTGATGTCACGGAGAGGAAGACAAAAAGAACTCCCAGCGGCTATTTTAGTCGAGGTACTTAAACTGACTCTCGTTGCCAGCTATCGCCCACAGCTCAGAGGGGACCGTAACGAGCAATCTCCAAGCCACGCTTTCAAAATGCCGGGCTACCTCATCAAACCCAGGGAACCCACCGTTCTGAGCCACAAGGAATACCATGAATTATCATCGGGCAACCTCACGTTGTCAGCGGTGGTAAGGCTGCCATTCCTAAATGATGTGCCCGAAATTGCGCTAACTCCTGGTCCTGTCGGCAGGTCCCAACCGTCCACATAATTCCAGAGATCTTGGATATCGAGAGGTTCAACGTTGCACTGGCCGAGGCATTGTCGAGTTTTCCGCTCCCCGCGGGAAGACTGGTGAGACCAGATACACCAGACGCACCCTGGAAGGTGTGCCCTTTTTTCCCCACCTCCCCTGAATCCAGCTAACCATGTTATCCAGATTCGGTTGACGAACTCAGGTGTCCCCGTATCAGTCATCGATAACGACGCCGACGAGATTTTTCCAACAGATCTCGCCATCCAACCAACCTTCCGTTATACGGATCCCCTGAACATCGTAGGAATCATCAACACGGAAGGGGAGTCGGATGAGCCACTCTTCCGGCTTACCGTCACTCGGTTCTCCAAGTTGAATTCTACTTCGATTGGAGCGTCTCGCTCGCACTTATTGTGTGCGTCCTCTCGACCTTCCTGGATCCTCTCGTTGTGTTGACGAAAATGGCATCAGTTGATGGGGCTGGCTTCCTACTGTTCTTCAGACAACTCTCCCAGTTATACCAAGGCCTCGGACCGATCGATCCTCCGCCTTACCACGAACCAGGAGCGATAAAGTTCGCAGAACCACTGACGGCTCCCTTACCACTCTTCGATCGTGTTGACCCATCGGCCCCACCTCCGTGGGAACAGCCCAATAGGAAGGCGATGGACTTCGTTGCATTTAGGTTGACGGCTATACAACTCACCGAGATCCAGAATTATGTGACCAAGGGGATCGAAGACTCGAAGATAACCAGGATGGGTACAGTCGTAGGATTGCTTGCACAGTGTCTATCGGAGGTTGAATCAGAATCCAAGCCTATCGATACTATTTCATATCTGATCAATGTCCGTGCATTTGTTACCCCTCTGAAACTTGACTTATTTCTCCTAGCACCGTGGAATGGGTATATACCCCCTCCACGCAGTGGTCAACGCGTTCATCTTTCTCACCATACGACCACAACTCTCGAAAGGGGTTGGCCCTCGTGATGGCGTTTTGGCCTGTGCCACCGAAATACGCAGGTCGCTGGAGAAGTTGAAGGACCCCAAGTTGATCGAAGACATGGCTGCGAATGTCGCAAAGGTACAGTCACGGATCGCATGGGACAAGGGTGGCTATCTCTCAGACCCGAAGGAAGGTTGCTTGGTCACGAACATCACTCGGAGGTGGGTGTCTGGTACCGGTTACTCCGGTATGGATCGCGACTGAGACGATCCCGCGCTTGCAGATTTGGTTGGAGAAGTCCACATTTTGGACACCCCGGAAAGGTCAGATTTCACAGCAGTCAACCATTATGCCGTCGCTACGTTAAGGTCACGACACCGAACCCAAAATTTGTTGACGGGGTGTGGATAAGCAGGGAAGACGAGATAGAGGCGACGTTATATGTTCCACCGAACAGGAGGAAGAGGTTTGAGACATTATTTGAGGCGTATGCCAAGGGGATGGGTATAACTGGGTCAGTAGAATTTTTGCCATAGTCGTGCCTCCGAGTGGCGCTCTGGGCAGTGGGTCGCCAAACTCCATTTCTCGCACGGAATTAAACAGCTCCTCGATTACCAATATGACCCCATCTCAAACTCCCACCTGAGTCGGGTCGTCACAACACCAAAACTCCCCAAATAATACGACCAGAATACCTTCTACCACTACCCCGATATTTTTCACCAAACTTTACAAGTTTTGACGCCGATCTTCGTCCATCTTCATAATGTCTACCCTCTTCGTCAGAGAAAAGCCGGCCACCACCCCGCTCAAGCTTTTGTGGATCAATCCTGTCACAACCCCTGCGTATAACGAGGTGTTCGCGAATATGATCAAGAGCGTGAAGCTCCCAAATGCGGAGGTCCATATCGCCTCCCTCATTTTGCCTGGGATCAACCTCACCAATCTCGAATGGCGTGCCTTCGAAGCCGCGATCTTCAACCCCGTCGTCCACATCGCACGCTACGCGGGAACCAACGGCTACGACGGATACTGTATCCCCTGCTTCTACGACACCGCCCTTGACGAAGCGAGGGAGATGTCCAACGAGACGATCGTCAGCGCACCCTGCGAGGCTTCGCTCAAGGCGATTACCGGCCTCTGCAACCGCTTCTCTGTGGTCATCGGTGTCGATAAATGGAAGATTCAAATGGAGGACCGCATTCGTCACTACGGCTACGGGAACCGGCTCGTCTCCTTCACCACCATCGGTCTGCACGTTGACGACTTCCAGAAGGATAAGGAGGTTACAGAGGCGAAGATCCGCCAGGCGGTTCAGAAGGCCAAGGATGATGGAGCTGAGGGCATTATTCTTGGATGCACGATTGAGTTCGGTTTCTACCATGTGCTCCAGGAGGAATTTAGCATTCCTGTCATCGATGCGGCTTTCGCCTGCTACAAGGACATGGAGAACATGGCGATGAACAAGGTGCAGTTCGGGTGGAAACCGAGCCGTATTGGTAGCATGGAGCCTCCGAGCGAGTGGCGCATTGCAGATAGCGGTATCTACGCGGGCCCGGTGCCTATGGGGGAGATTACCATCGTTCCCAGGAACTGACCACCACTGGTCGACTATCCGAGAATGGTCGGGTGTCTTTGGCCTGTCCCAGATGAGATCTTCTGTTGGTTTTGAACGATCGCTGGGAATTGTACGCGAGGCATAAGGAGAGGGAAACATACTTGTATTGTACGCGAATTAAAAATGTAATCACTACTCTGGATGCCTGTCCGTAGAATGTAAAATGTGTACACACGAATCCAGACGAATATCGAACCCGTATAAGGGAAGTGTCAGGACCCCGACCGTTGCGCCAGGCCGCGACATCGACTCCAACCGCACATCTGGATTCATAACGCCGGGACCATTTCGTTCGAAACCTAGTCAACTGCCGAGATTCAAGCTATGGGGGGTGGGGAGGGCCGCCACCCCGCCTACCTCGAGCCCAACGAATGCTGGTGTCACCCCCACGCCATAGCTTTCGATTTCGTCGAGCCACGCTCCACGAAAGGCCGTAGATATTGAGGGATAAATCTCGGCTAGTGGCACCTTTCTACGGTAACACGTTGCCTGTCCTGTATCTTGGCTCATGTTTCCAAGCACCGCGGAATGGGTATACACCCGGTCAATGCGGTGGTTTATAGGACGGCAGCTTCCGAAAGGGTTCGATCATCCTCACGAGGAAGTTTTGGCCTGTGCCACTGGAATACGCAACTCGTTGGAGGAGCTGGAGGACCCTAGGTTCATCGGGGATATGGTCACGGAGTTTGCTGAGATAGAGTCAGTTAGAGCGTCCAGGGTCCCCCTAAGGAAGGTTTCTTGATCGTGAATATCACTCGGAGGCATGGGTTTCGGGTTGCGGCTGAGCCGATCCCGCGCTTGCAGGTTGGGTTAGAAAAGTTCACATTTCGGATACCTGGAAAGACCAGATTTCATAGTGATCACCGGCCATGCTGTCGCTATGTAAAGGTCACGACCCCGAACCCGAAATTCGTTGACGTGGAATGGGTGAAGCATTAGGAAAACTGAAAATCTGCTTTTTCATGCTTGATCAGTCGCTCAGCCTCAACAACTATGGTTACCGTGATTCTTTTATGCGCTTTACTCTACCATAGGCATACACATTGTTAACTAATCAACCTGGAAAGTTTTTTCCACAAGAAATTGGGCGCCTCATTGGGCGCTCAAGCAGGAAAAGCAGGAAAAGCACGTGCACAGTTTTCCTGGTGAACAGGGAGGGCGAGATAGAAGCGACGTTGTGAACGTTCCGCCAAACAAGAGGAAGATATTTGAGGTATTACTCGAGAGGTATGCTGAAGGCATGGGTATGACCGGACCAGTGGAATTTTTGCCGTCGTAGAAATGCCAAAGGGTCCAATCGTTGAGTAACGCGCACTATGGGCGCGCTGAACATTCGCAAGATTGCACACCAGCGCCTATGACAGACTGTGGTCGCCACTCTTCCCGGTAAGCACGCTCAACCCTCCTACACGACACACGGGGACCCTGACGCATCACTTTTGTCTTTACATCCCCTTGCGCGCTTCAAACTTACAACGATTCTAGTACTCAGTTCACTCTAGGGCCATCCCGTCGTGTCTCCTTATAGCGGGTCAGATTCTCTGATGAAATCGCAACGCCTACTCCACGTCCTCTTCCCCCCAACCGCCTTCGCAAAACGTACAATGCAGCGATTTGATCCACTACTATCTTAGCACATACGTCTCGAACTCGTCCCCTTGCACGTTGCAGTTGGATTGGCAGTTCCCATAGATCGAGCGACTCGGAGACCCTGATACTGCGGTGGAGCAAGTCTATATCTGCGTGATTTACGTGCTTTACGTGTTAAAACACGCTCAACATGCTGATTCTAGCACGATCAGCATTTTTGTAAATTCACTGATGGGTGACACGTCCTCTTTACTCGGACCCATATTGCGCACACCACTGTGTACCGGCGGCCAGGTCCTGTTTGTCGATGGCACGGAACTGCGCTGAGACGGAAGCATGGCGCATTAGTACCCAGTAAGTGCCGCATCTGGGTATCCGGGAAGGCCCATACTCTCGCTCCGCTCACCACCCATATATACGAACAGAGGATCTAGCCGCGTCCCTGGAACGCGGTGGCATCAGGAAAATCTAGTCGGGTCTGGGTGCTTCCAGGGAGCGACCCCATGCGCTTCCATAAAATGTCCGGTCTAAGGAACCGCACATGCACCGGGAACGCTTCCCCGTTCACAATTTGCTTTCAACCTCATGGAAGCTGACCCGCATTTTCCTGGTGCATTCATATGTAATATTGACACGGGGGGAAGGTGAAAGGAACTGCGACCGACCATTTCGGCCAAGGTACTTAAACCGACCCTCGTTGGCAGTTGCCACTATATCTCAGAGGGCTCCTTGACGAGCGATCTCTAAAGCCACACTGTCGAAATGCTGATCCCTTCGGTTGGGGCAAGGCTTGCACATACCTCGTCACTTCATACGGTGGCCCGCGGTTCCGTCATACGGACCCGTGCGGGAGTGGGAGCTATGCACCCCTCCTGTCGGAGGTATGCGCTGGAACTCTCAAGCCGCTATGGTTCAACGCTGCAGGTGGCTTCTTCGGTAA
>Ga0307511_10005947_pt1 | contig 12329 bp, 8 predicted proteins | sample 13_EM_MG_FD_200266 | JGI IMG/M metagenome (GOLD analysis project Ga0307511, IMG submission 200266) | Populus trichocarpa ectomycorrhiza microbial communities from riparian zone in the Pacific Northwest, United States - 13_EM | ecosystem: Host-associated > Plants > Roots > Unclassified | place...
GACTGAGGTTACGTGATGCGTTCGTGATTCGAGAGATACGCCTGACTGAAACCTCCCCCGCCACGGCTCATAGGTCCATCCGCCGACGCCAATCCTGATCTGGCCGCTCACACCTGGATTCTCCGCTCAGACTACCGGCAACCTATTCGGCCGCGTTGGGAAACGGTGGCAGTTTCAACACATCGGCCGGTTCGTGCTGTATGACAATAGTCGCCCGCACGGATTTCGCCAGCGCCCTGAAGCGAGCGAAGCTTGCGAGTGTTGCCGCGACGCTGCTGTTATGTTTTGGCACCTCATCGTGTGCGTACTGCTGTGCGGAGTAGTACAAATCTCCGGTCAGCAGAATCACACCCGAGCGTTTCAGTCGAACCAGCAACGAGTGGTGACCGGGCGTATGTCCTGGGGTGGCGATCATGACTACCGAACCATCGCCGAAGACGTCGGTGTCGCCGTTTATCAGCTCCTTGGGCGCACCTTCGTCGAGCCACGGTTTCAGCCTTTGCGACTCGGACGTCGCATCAGGAGATTGCGCTCGCATCGTCTCCCAATCCTCCTTGCCAATCAGCAGACGCGCCGTGGGGAAGTCCGCTGCCTGACCAATGTGGTCGAAGTGTGTATGGCTGATGCCGAGGATGCCTATCTGTCCGGTCCTCAGGCCAAGTAGTGCAAGCTGCGCAGCGAGTGTCCGCTTCAGCTCTATCCACGACCCTTTGCCGTGCTCTTGCGGACATCCCAGCAACTCAGCACCGAAACCTGCGTCCCACAACATATAGTCACGGTCATGCCGGACGAGGTAGCAGCTGTTGGTGAGCCGATTGGTCACGAATGATCCGCAATCCATCCTCCAGAGTGAGACGCGCGGTAGCGACGCGGTTGCACAGAATGCCCACATGAGCCCGAGCGCGAGAATGGAATTCTTCACCAACGCGTTCCTGTGGCACCGGGATTCGGTAGCTTTGTATCGACACGAGCGGCCCGGCGGGCAGTGCACGTCCATCGTGGTAGAGAATAGCTCTGACACGCCGCCCAAGGCGCCCTGAGTCAACCTAAACACACTCGCTGCTGCCACACCTGAAAAGCACGCGCACGAAGGACTTTCGTCTGCATTGCAGAACCAGGACCTGATGTTACTATCAAGCTGAGCCGTGGTCAGGACACTGGACCTTCCACGGCTGATGTTGTCAGGGTGTAACAACGGAGTGATACACATGATCCGATCGAAACAGGTGTTGCCTTTCGCTGCTCTTTTGTTGTCGTCGTCCCTTGCCGCGCAGGCAGTCGAGACGACGTATGCATTCGGGAACGTGACCGCAATCGATTACGGAACGAGTTTTTCGATCACGGGCGTGTTGCTCAACGATAGCGTACCTACGACTACCACGCTTCCCGCGGGGTTGTCTATTCTCGATCGCTGCCAGGGTTTCGTCTTCGCGATGATCAGCAACCCAGGAAGCTACCGGCTGACAATCGCGTTCGATTCGCAGCCCAACCCACTTGACCCGAACAACCCTTTTTACTCCCTCACCCACTGTCGCCTGGAACGCCCCCTGAATTTGCCGGTACCGCCCCCGTAAGTCATCGCGCTGTCGTCCGAACTCGCGCCGGGCTGAACGCGTGAGTTGATTTGGGACACGCCGCCCGGAGCCTCGGGTGGCGTTCATCCGAAGTATGAGCGACAAGATTCCAACGAAAGATGAGCTGGAAGCAGCGTCTGCCGCTGACGATCTGCTTCACGACCGCATAGTCGACGCGGCCGGCTGAGCTATTCCGGATTGCGCGAAGGGAATCCCTTTCGAGTGCGGGCTTCGCGGTTTGGCCCCAGCGATATCAGGTTGCGTGGAGTCCAGCGCAGAGCGAATGGATTTCACCGATAGCTCGTCGCGAGATGGGTGCCGAGCGACCGTGGGGATCCACGACCGTCCTTCAACTAAGGCCAAGCTGGCTCTAGTGAACGTGCTGCTGGATGTTCCGAAGCATCGATTTCCAGGCGGGACGGCCTGAGTGGCGTCCCCGGGGCCGGCGACTGAGGAATGAACTGCGTGCCTCCCGCCGTTCCGGCAATTGTTGACGAATCAAGCCTCTACACAGTTCTCGCCCCACCGAACCGTCACGCCGATTGGCGGCCGAGATGGAAGCTCCGTAGAATCCGCGCCTCACGCGCCCGTAGCTCAGATGGATAGAGTGGCAGCCTCCGAAGCTGCAGGTCGCTGGTTCGAATCCAGTCGGGCGCGCCAATTACACGGTTTTTTCAACAACGGTCAGTGCTCCGCGCGCCTTTTCGCGGCCTGCGGCGCCGCACCTCACCGTCAGTGCGTTGGGGGTTCAGCAACCCGGGTCAGCACCACCCGCGTTTTCGACCACCGCTCGTGCCAGCCAGGCCGGCGCTTGCTGAGAAAGGAAAAGCCATCGAAGGGCCGTCGTTCCGGGTTTACTGCTCCCAGGTAGCCGGCAACCCCGACGATCGCAACGCTTTATCAATCTCGTCGCGCGCCTCACGCGCGGATGGTGCCGTGATCAGGCTCCGCGCCACCGAATTCAAATACAGGCTGAGCGTGTTTTTGTTCGGCACAGGCTTGGCGAGCTCGCGGTCGATGGCCTCAAAGGCTTCATCGATATCGCCCACATCGCAGTTATCCAACCTGGCCTGGTGTGCGGCCTGCTTGGCCGTCGCCACCGCCTTCTGCAGTCTGTGGATGGCCGCGTGATCCAGGCTCATCACCGATACCGCGCCAGTATCTTCTCCATCCCTTTGGCACCGGGCGAAAGCTTCTCGTACGGAATGCTGTTGAGAGGCGCATCCGGGGTTCCATTGAGCGCATGGAACTCGTTCTGCGACGGCTCGACGAACAGCAGGCCGGTCAGATACTCGCCATCCTTCATCCGCTCCTGGATATACACCTGGGCGCCGCTGCGGTTGGTGGGATCGTAACCGTCTTCGCACTTGCGCAGCACGATGCGGCTGCCGTCGTGCATGACGACCGGCAGGGCCTCACCCGGGCCGTAGCTCGCCGTGATCTCGCGCTCGAGCGGGACAAAGTCGGCATGCACCGCGGGCTCATAGTGCTCGCGGGTGTAGGCGTAGCTCTTCGTCGAGCCCTCATGGTCGTTGAAGGTCACGCACGGCGACAACACGTCGATCAGCGCGAATCCGTTGTGATTGAGGCCTGCCTCGATGAGCGGTACGAGTTGCTCCTTGTCGCCGGAGAAACTGCGCGCCACGAAGGAGGCTCCCAGGGTCATGGCCAGCAGGACGGGATCGATGGGCGGCTGGAAGTTGGTCTCGCCTTTCTTCGCCTTGGTGCCGACATCGGCGGAGGCGGAAAACTGGCCTTTTGTCAGCCCGTACACACCGTTGTTCTCGATGATGTACAGCATGTTGAGATTGCGACGGATGGCGTGGCAGAACTGTCCGAGTCCGATCGAGAGCGTGTCGCCATCACCCGATACGCCGATGTACTTCAACTGACGGTTGGCGGCGTTGGCGCCCATCGCAATGGAGGGCATACGGCCGTGCACGGAGTTGAAGCCATGGCCACCGCTGACGAAGTACGCAGTCGTCTTGGAGGAGCAGCCGATACCGGAGAGCTTCACCAGGTTCTGGGGCTCAATCGACAGCTCCCAGGCAGCCTCGACGATGGCCGCTGTGATCGAGTCGTGACCGCAGCCGGCGCACAGGGTCGACAGAGCGCCCTCGTAGTCGCGGCGCGTAAAGCCGATGCCGTTCTTCGGCAGCGACGGATGCGCGATCTTAGGTTTGGCGATGAAAGTCATGTGCTCTCCTGTTGGCAACGCATGCGGCGTACCCCTAACCGTGCGCAGCGCCCTTGGGCTGCCCGGTTTGCGCGGGCTGTTGCTTTGGCGTGGGCCGAACCTCTGCCAACACTCCTTCAACGATGAAGCTCGATGAGATCGGCAATCCGTCGTAGCTGAGCAGGGAGCGCAGCTGCGACTTCTCAACCGCCGTTTCGAGCGTCAGCAGCGACTTGAATTGGGCATCCCGGTTCTGCTCAATAACGAACAGGAGCTTGTGTGCCTTCAGGAAGCGCTCGACGTCTTCGCTGAACGGAAACGCACGCACGCGCATGTAATCCACCGCAACGCCTTCAGCCTTCAGCACATCCATGGCCTCATGAATCGCTCCATCGCAACTGCCAATGGAAACGAGCCCGATGTCGCTACCCGCCGTGGCGTCGATGATGGCGCGCGGGACCAGTTTTTTGGCCGTCTCCCACTTCTTCAGCAGACGATCCAGGACAATCTGGTATTCAGTTGAATCCTCGGTGTAGGTGCCGTACTGCGTATGGCCCGAGCCGCGGGTAAAGTAAGCCGCTTTCGGATGCACACCGGGCAAAGTGCGGTAGCCGATGCCATCGCCGTCCTTGTCCATGTAGCGGTAGAACTTCTCGAGCTTCAGCACCCCTTCCTTGTCGAGCATCTTGCCGCGATCGGGACGATAGCTCTCATCCCACTTCAGATCACGGCACATCCAGTCGTTCATGCCGATATCGATGTCGGACAAGACCATCACGGGTGTCTGCAGGCGCTCAGTGAGATCAAACGCCTGGGCCGCCATGTAGAAGCATTCTTCAGGGTTGGCCGGGTACAGACAAACGTGGCGCGTGTCACCGTGGGAGGCGTAGGCGCATTCCATGATGTCGCACTGTTGGGTCCGTGTCGGCATTCCGGTCGACGGGCCAACACGCTGGATGTCAAAGACTACGGCCGGCACTTCGGCGTAGTACGCGAGGCCCAGGAACTCGTTCATCAGGGAGATGCCCGGCCCGGAGGTTGCGGTGAACGCGCGGGTGCCATTCCACGCTGCTCCAATGACCATGCCGATCGCAGCCAGCTCGTCTTCGGCCTGTATGAAGGCAAAGTTCTTGCGGCCGGTGTCCGGATCGACCCGCAGCCGGTCGCAGAAGGACTTGTAGGCATCCATCAGGGATGTTGAGGGCGTGATGGGGTACCAGGCGGCCACGGTTGCGCCTGCGTAGACGCAGCCCAATGCGGCGGCTGTGTTGCCGTCGATCATGATGTGGCCGGCCGTTGCGTCCATTTTCTCCACATGCAGCGGCAGCGGGCAGGTGAAATTCTGCTTCGCGAAGTCGTAGCCGAGCTGAATCGCCTTCATGTTGCTTTCGACGAGTTTCGGCTTCTTCGCGTACGTCTCGGCCAGCAGCTCGCGGATGCGCTCCACGTTCAGGTCGAGGAGCGCGGCCAGTACCCCGGCGTAGCAGATGTTCTTCATCAGAATGCGAGTCCGCACCCCGTCGAAGTTCTCGTTGCAAAGTCGCGCCAGGGGCACGCCGATGACGGTAACGTCCTCCCGCTTGAGGAGCGCCGGCCGGGGCCACGTCGAGTCGTAGACCAGGTAGCCACCCGGAGAGATTTCCTTCACGTCCCGCGCATAGGTTTCGGCATTCATGGCGACCATGATGTCGACACGGCCGGAACGGGCGACGTGCCCGTCCTTGGTGACGCGGATTTCGTACCAGGTCGGCAGTCCCTGGATGTTCGAGGGGAAGTAGTTCTTCCCCATGACGGGAATGCCGCTGCGGAAAATCGACTTCATCAGCAGCGAGTTGGCGCTGGCCGATCCGGTGCCGTTCACCGTCGCGATCTTGATGACAAAGTCGTTGGTGCGGGCGGTGCTCGATGCGGCCACTGTTCTCAATGAACTCATAGTGCTCTCTTCCTGCGGACGATCAGGCGATCTTCGGTTCCTTCGCCTGTAGATCCCGCGATTCATCTGCGGCTTGGGGCCAGCGCACGTATGACTTCTGCATGTCCCAGGCTGCGGTCGGGCAGCGCTCCGCGCACAACCCGCAGTGAACACACAGATCCTCGTCCTTCACCATGACTCGTCCGGTCTGCGGTAGACCCGCGGACACCAACAGAGGCTGGGTCAGGTTCTGGGCCGGAGCCTTCAAACGCGTGCGCAGGTCGGCTTCCGCGCCGTTCTGCGTAATGGTCAGACAATCGACCGGACAGATATCGATGCAGGCATCGCACTCGATGCACAGCTTCGCGGTGAAGACCGTCTGCACGTCGCAGTTCAGGCAGCGCTGCACTTCCTGCGCGGCCTGCTCTGCCGTGAAGCCGAGCTCCACTTCGATGTTCAGCTTCTTGAAGCGCTCCTTGAGCGACACATGCGGCATCAGGCGGCGTTCGACGGGCGCATAGTCGTTCGAATACGACCATTCGTGCATACCCATCTTCCGGCTCTGAAGATTCACGCCGGGCTGCAGGCGGTCGGCAACTGACTCACCCTCGCAGTGTCGGTGTATGGAAATCGCGGCCTGGTGACCGTGCTCGACGGCCCAGATGATGTTCTTGGGACCGAACGCCGCATCGCCACCGAAGAACACGCCAGGACGGGTTGACTGGAAGGTCACCTTGTCGACGGTGGGAACATCCCACTTGTCGAACTCTAGACCTAAGTCACGCTCGATCCAGGGAAACGCATTCTCCTGGCCGATCGCGAGGATGACATCGTCCGCTGGCAGGAACTCCTCACCGACGTTGCGCTCGGCCGTGATGCGCCCTTGCGCATCCACGTCATATTCCATCTTGTCGAACAGCATCCCGGCGAGCTTGCCGTTTTCCAGGACAAACGCTTTCGGCGAGCGGTTGATGATGATGTCGACGCTTTCCTCTTCTGCATCCTCCAATTCCCACTCGGAGGCTTTGAAGAAGCTGCGCGGCTTGCGCGCCATCACTTTCACGCTCTTCGCGCCGAGTCGCAGGCTCGTGCGGCAGCAGTCCATCGCCGTGTTGCCCACGCCGATGATCAGCACCCGCTCGCCGATCTTGTCGATGTGGCCAAACGCCACTGACTCGAGCCAGGCGATCCCAATGTGGATGTTGGCCGCGGCTGCTTCGCGGCCGGGGAGCTTCAGCTCCTTGCCCTTCGGCGCGCCGGAACCGACAAACACCGCATCGAAGCCGCCGGTGGCCAGCAGCTCGCGCATGCTTTTGATGGGGTGGTTGAGCTTCAGGTCCACTCCCATGCCGGTGATCATCGCGATCTCTTCGTTGAGCACGGCGTGCGGCAGGCGGAATGACGGGATGTTGGTCCGCATCAGCCCGCCGGGCTCGCCGAACTGCTCGAAAATCGTGACGTGGTAGCCGAGCGGCATGAGGTCGTTGGCGACTGTCAGCGACGCGCAACCCGCGCCGATGAGGGCGACCCGGCGGCCATTCTTGACCTTGGGGATCTTGGGCAGCAGCCCCGTCACGTCGTCCCGGTGGTCCGCCGCGACTCGCTTGAGCCGGCAGATGGCAACGGGCTTCTCTTCGACGCGCCCCCGGCGACAGGCCGGCTCGCAGGGTCGATCACAGACTCGTCCCAGGATCCCCGGAAATACATTCGAGTGCCGGTTCACCATGTAAGCCTCGGTGAAGCGACCCTGGGCGATCAGCCGGATGTACTCAGGGACATCGGTGTGAGCCGGGCAGGCCCACTGGCAATCCACGACCTTATGGTAGTAGTCGGGATGCGAGGTATCAGTTGGTTCCATTCAAAGCCGCGACCGGCGGAGCCCCCTAATAGTGCGGGGGAGTGAGTATAGAGGTGTACTGCGGAATGTCACGAGGAGTGACCAGGCTGTCTCGGAAAACGAACAGCTTATGCGCTTTGGAATGAGTCCAGAAGGGAATTGCCGAGGAGCAAAAGCGGCAAAAGTCACGCCTTTTGCCGGGGCCGCCCAGGCGCGCACGCGTAAAACAGCCCTAGCGGTGCGCAATAGACAAAAATCGCCTCGGCGATTTTTGCAAATGGACGGGAGTCGCCGAACCCGGGCGTCGCACGTCTCATGCTCTACCGGGTCCGGCCCCCATTTCGCAGCGGTGCGACAGATGGTGTGAACGCTCTGAAGGATGGTGACCGCGCGCTACGGAGGGGACTCGGTGGCATCACGCGGGGTGTCCGCTAGCCTCCACGCCCTCCGACATGGACCGATGCCGCCTTCCAGGGGTGGCAGCTTTTCGGCTGAATGCATCGTACGTTATCCGGCTTACCCCGGGGGACTAGACTAAAGTCTTATCTGAATACGTGGTTCACCACTATGCGGTCACAGTGGCCTGGGCTCAAGCTGCGCGGGTGTGTTCCCGCAATAAGTTGGCGATCAGCGTGCGTAGCCGAGCAGGGTTCAAGGGTTTATGCAGGATGGGTAGTCCGCTCGCCTCGGCATCCCTCAACCGATCCGGCGCCGTGTCCCCCGTAACCAACAGCGCTGGAATATCGACGTTGAATTCGTTGCGCAGCATTTCGACGACCTGGATGCCGTTCTCGGTACCACGCAATCGGTAGTCAGACACGATCAGGTCAGGCAGGCGCTCGACGGCGACCAGCTTGCCCATCATCTCCGCACCGGAACCGGCGGTCACGACGTCGCATTTCCATTTGCGCAACAGCGCCGCCATCCCTTCCTGCACCGCAGCCTCGTCGTCGATGACCAGCACCATCGCATGCGACAGATCGAACGCGGACGCCTCGGGACTGCTTTCGGCCGGGACGTAATCTTCCCGTGCTCCGCGGGGCACGCTGATCGAGAACATCGACCCTTTGCCCACCGTGGAGCGCAACTCCACACGGTAGTTCAACAGCTTGGCCAGTCGCTTGACGATGGCGAGCCCGAGACCGAGGCCCTTGCGACGGTCGCGCTCCGGATTGTGGAGCTGATAGAACTCACGAAACACCTCGTCGTGCCGATCAGCGGGAATGCCCTTTCCGGTATCCCAAACCTCGATACGCACCTCGTTGCCTGAGCGTCGGCACCCAAGAACCACCCCTCCCGAATCCGTGTAACGAACCGCGTTGGAAAGCAGGTTGCGAATCAAACGCGCGAGCAAAGACGGATCGCTTCGCACGAGCAACGATGTCTTCATCACCTTGAGTGATAGACGCTTCTGACGAGCAATCGGACCGTACTCGAACCGAACTCGGTCGAAGACCGCCGCGACCGGGATGGTTGTTATGTGAGGCTGAACCACCCCGGCGTCGAGCCGTGAGATATCGAGTAGGGCGTTGAACAGCTCCTCCATGGCATCAACCGACCTGCGGATGTTGCCAATCACCTGGCGCTCTCGCGTCGCCAGCGGTGTCTCCTGTAACGCCTGCACGAAAAGACCCAGCGCGTGAAGCGGCTGCCGCAAGTCGTGGCTGGCCGCGGCCAGGAAGCGGGACTTGGCAATGTTCGCGTCTTCCGCCGCGTCTTTCTGCTCGCGCAACTCGCCAATCAGCCCCAGGTTCTCGAACCGCAGCTTGATCGACTCATCGATCAGGCGATACACGCGCAGCGCGAACGGCGTCATCAGCGACAGGTAGACGAGCATCAGCAGGCCGGTTATGAAATGTAACGAATCATGCTCACGCAAGAACAGGACAGCCGGCAGCAGGATGCTCGGATAGAAAAAGGCAAAGAACGAGGGCATCACCGACGCCGACGCATAAACGCAGCCTGCGCCCATCCCAACCAGACCCATCACGAGAAACAACTGGTATGCCAATCCGTTGGGTACGTACAGGACGATCGCCCCGACACCCCAGATGAGCCCGGCAACAGCAGACCCGCCGATGCCCAGTCGACGCCACAGACGCATGTCGGTCGGCGATGGGTTGATTCTGTTGAATGCGCGCCATTGGATCACTCGCGCAATGACCCACAAGTACACAACAGCCATCCAGGCGATGGTCTTCTCCAAACCAGCGCCTGTGAGCAGCGCGATTCCCATCAGGCTGGAAATCACGGCGCTTCCAATGAACGCGGTGGGCATATTCCGGTACTGAATGCGGACTTTTTCAGCCGCAATCAGCAGTGCGCGATCCGGCTGGACGGGCCGGTCGCCCTTGTCCGTTTGGACGCCCTGGGATGACATGTTTAGGATCCTACACCCAACCGCAGCGCGTGGTCCGTGACGCCCACGGAAGCGCTCAGACACTCGGCGGCAACGCTGTCGCACCAGCGCGGCGGCGGTAAATTGCGACATGTCTCAATACCGACAAATAAGTCGCGCACGCCCGGAAATCTCGTACGGCAGCGGGGTGCCCCGGATGTATATTCAAGGTGGCGCCGATCCTCATGGCGCAACAGCAGCAACACGCGCAAGCTGAGAATCATGAAGCAGTGGGACCAAGGTCCACTTGGCGCGACGCTTCACGGCCCGCAGACTGACTGACTGAACTCGCCAGAAAAATGACTCTGAAAGTACTTGTCATCGACGATCATCCTCTCGTGCAAGAGGGTGTCTCAGCGGCTCTCGAATCCCTCGCGGATGACGTAACCGTCATGGCTGCGCGTGATGCCGAGCAGGGCTTGGCTACGGCTGCTGAGAATCCGGACCTCGACCTGGTGTTGCTGGATCTGGCACTGCCGGGTATGAGTGGATTCAACCTGATCGGGAAGCTGCACGAACGGCTGCCATCGCTGCCGGTTGTCGTGCTGTCAGCTCTCGAGGAACCCGAGAACGTACGCCACGCGATCAACGCGGGCGCTATGGGGTTTGTGCCGAAGTCAGCTGCGACGCGCGTGCTCATCGAAGTTCTCCAGCAGGTGCTGGAGGGCAACGTGACCGTGCCGCTCGCCTTGCAGTCTTCGGGGCCGCCCGTCTCGCATGCGTTGCCCGGGGCAACCGGCGATTCGCCGTCAGCCTCAGAGCCTGACGTCGCACTGCTCACGCTGCGCCAGCTCGAAGTGCTGTCGCGCGTCTGCCAGGGTAAGACCAACAAACAGATTGCCACTGAGCTCGGCCTTTCAGAAAAGACGGTAAAAGCTCACGTCACAGCCATCTTCAAGGTGCTGGGCGTCGTGAACAGGACACAGGCCGTCCTCGTAGCCCGCCGCGTTGGCATGATCACCAGCTAGGCCTGCCAACACTTCATTCCACAAGCACAGCCGCCAAAAACCACGCTTTTTGGCGGCGGAAATAGAACCCGGTCTCCGCGCGGCCAATGCCGCGCCAATAAACCAATGCCGCGCTAATCAAACGATACTAGCTTGCCCTCCGCGTCCTTTCCTGCTCATCGATTCGCAGCAGGTTTGCAATCAACGTCCGCAGCCGCGCGGGATTGAGCGGCTTCTGCAGCACCGGTAACCCGGCGACCTCCTGATCGCGGGCCGAGCGTTCGGTTGCCGTGTCACCAGTCAACAACACTGCCGGAATCTCCATGTTGAACTCGCCACGAAGCATATCGATGGCGGCCAACGTGGGGCCCGCACCCAGGGTCGCCGGCGCCCGCGGCCGGTAGTCAGAAATGATCAAGCTGGGCACGCGCCTGACCAACGGAAGCTTGTCCTTCATCTCCGCACCAGATGCCGCTGTAATGACCTCGCCGTTCCACTTGCCGAGCAGCGCCTCCATGGCCTGTCGTACGGCGGGCTCCGAGTCGATGACCAGTATCAGCACACCGGTCAGATCGAACGCGGTCGTGTGCTCCACCGCGGTGTTGGAGATCACATCCTCTTCCCGGCCCCGCGGAATCGCGACAGAAAATACCGATCCCTTGCCCGGAATCGAGCGCAGCCGGATGTCGTGATCCAGCAGCTTGGCGAGCCGCTCGACGATCGCCAGTCCCAGGCCCAACCCCTTGTGAGGATCGCGATCTGTGGCATCGAGCTGTGCAAACTCGCGGAAGATCTCGCGATGCTTCTCGGCCGGGATGCCGCGGCCCGTGTCCCACACTTCGATTCTGAGACCGCCTTCCTGCCGCCGACACCCGAGCAGCAAGCCGCCGCGGTCGGTGTAGCGGATGGCGTTCGCTACGAGGTTGCGCACGATCCGCTCTACCAACGAAGGATCGCTGCAGATGTACACGGAGGTCTTCATGACGCTCAGCGACAAGCCCTTCTGCTTGGCGACCGGACCAAACTCGAAATTCAAACGGTCGAACAGTGTCGCCAGCCCGAACGTTTCGAAACGGGGCCGCACGATGCCAGCGTCGAGTCGTGAAATGTCCAGCAACGCATCGAACAACTCTTCCATCGCATCGACCGAACGGCGGATATTGCCGACGAGATGCCGTTCGTGGGCGGCGATGGAGGATTCCTGCAAGGCCTGAACGAACAGTCCCAACGCGTGCAGCGGCTGCCGCAGGTCGTGACTCGCGACCGCCAGGAAGCGTGATTTGGCGATGTTCGCTTCCTCCGCCGCATCCTTTTGCTGGCGCAACTGGGCCATGAGCTCAGAGTTCTGCAGCCGTACGTTCACCGAGTCGAGGAACGTACGGGAGACCCGGGTTGCAAACTGGATCAGTACCGGCAACAGCACCAGGGTAGCGATGCCGATTGCAACGTGGACGCGATCGCCGTCCAGCAAAAATGGTATGGCGG
>Ga0307511_10005948_pt1 | contig 12327 bp, 8 predicted proteins | sample 13_EM_MG_FD_200266 | JGI IMG/M metagenome (GOLD analysis project Ga0307511, IMG submission 200266) | Populus trichocarpa ectomycorrhiza microbial communities from riparian zone in the Pacific Northwest, United States - 13_EM | ecosystem: Host-associated > Plants > Roots > Unclassified | place...
TACATATATATACATATATATATATATATATATATATACATATATATACATATATATATATATAACCAATAAAAAGGGTAAAAAAATCCATCACTTTTTGCAAAAAAAAAAAAAAAACAAGATAGCAGCCGCCCCATTTCCATCTTTTGATCATCAACAAAACCATCTGCCACCAGTTACCATGTTTTTCTACTCCGATCTGTCATGCTCCTTTTTCTCCAACATCAAATCCAGTCCAACCGAAGTTATCTTCTCTGCAAGCCTTCATAATAGCAACACCACAGAGCTGCCATTCTCCAAGTCTTTGCAACAATATAAACACAAAATTGCGCCACGACACAATCGTTTTGCTCTGCATTATGAATGGTTATAGCAGCTGCTTCCTCAAAAATTTGTCTTGATCTGTCCTCACAAAAATCAGACCCAATCAACCTGAAAATAATCACAAAACCACCCGAGATTCTAGCCAAAGAAAACCCAAAAATCAACCCAAGAAAAAACTAGAAATCACAACTTGATTACCACCTAAAAAGCCATTGTTTTTGTATGTCAGCTGCACTTGTAACACACGCCCTATCCACCCCACAGTAGCTCATTCAGCCCGCACCAACACTGCTCTACCTCTTTCCGGTTCATTTCTGATAGTTGTAGAAGGTCAATTTCGTGTCCAAAATGAATTTGTTTGTTTTGTATAATTTTTAGCATGATTTTATTGATTTTATGTGAACATGGTTGATTGGTATGTATGGATAACTTTTGTGGGTAGACATTTTATTTTCATGTTGGATGCGTTTACATGTGGATTTTTTTTTTATCCAGAATACTAAGATTTTCGATGATTAAAAAAAAAAAAACCAGTGGCAGGAGTATTTTTCTTGTGTATGTGTGTAAAAGCTTGTGTTATTTGTTTTTATCAATATGATCACTAAACGAGTGATGTTAACTTTATGTTAAAACTTTGTTATTTTTCTTATAATAAAGAAAAAAAAATATTTTTAATTTATTTTATGTTATTTATATTTAACTTAAAGATAGTATGATCATTAAATCATTAAACGGGTCTTTTCTTTTGGAGGTTGAAAAATTTGACATGTTTTTTAAGTTATAAATATATATTGTTTTTTCTTAAATGTGGATTTGATATGTGAGTTGAAAAGGTTTTTATTTTATTTATTTTTCTAAACAGAGTCGCAATTTTAATGAGAACATTCATTATATATATATATATATATATATATATATATATATATATATATATATATAATGAATTTTATCGTTGTTCGTAAATGCTTTTCTCTTTTTATTTTGATCAATGTGTGAAAAATCTTGTTTATAATATTTCACGTGTTAGGACATACATTGTTCCATCATTGCGAGTAAAATTGAGTTGAGTCGATATAACCCTATCAAGGCCCAATGAATATGTGTGGAGACCTTTAAGCCTATTTTGGATATAACTCAAAAAATTAAGCTCAAAGCCTAATTTATCATTTATCATCCTTTCAGGTCTAATCCATATGCTTTAAAAGTGAGGATTAAGTTATGTTATCAAGCCCAAGTCTCAAATCATTGTCATAGGTTTAGTGATTTTTTTTCTTTTCATGAGAATACACATAATGTGCATGACATCAAGGTAATGGCGGAAAAGATTGATCATCCAATAAGAAAACTCTCAGAAAATATTTCGCTATACCTAATTATAGGTCACACCAAAATCAGAAAATTTCTACTTACCAGATTGAAAACCAATACAATGTCATCATACTATAACATCATGGCATACAATTCTTCACCTAACGGTCGCGATGGTGCAACATCTCTTTCAACTCTACCAACAAAAAAGTCATTTATGTTCTTTCTATACTTGTGATTCGTTGGCAAAAATCGTCGATGGCAATAAAAAAATTTCTTTACCACCATTTCCAACGTGAAGGCCTTGTTATTTTCCATACAGTATGGACATGCTAATTTTTCATGTGTTCTCCAACTAGAAACCATTCCATACACAGGAAATCATTGATAGTCCACATCAAAGCTGCTTTCATTTGAAAATTATATTTTCTCGAGATATCATAAATTAAAATCTTGGATGACCACAACTGCTTCAACTCATCAATTAATAGTCAAAGATAAACATCTATATTCCAACCTAAACTATTAGAACTAGGTATAATTATAGATAAAAACATGAACTCTGGCCTACACATCCTCGGTGGCAAGTTATAAACCATAAGTATCACTGACCAACAAGAATAAGAAGCAGTAAATGACCCAAATGGATTAAATTTGCTTGTACATAACCCAAGACGCATGTTCCTTGATTCCATTGAAAACTGTAGATGTACCCTATTAAAATGTTTCTAGGCTTTACGATTAGATGGGTGCACGATGACTTCATATACCGCATCTTATGAATGATTCTATGTCATATACTGAGTAGTCTTTGGAGACGTGAATAGCCTTTGCGATCTAGAAGTGATTGGGGAGTATGTAAGTTTTCTATGTGTGACAAAAGTCCTTCCCCTACCATTTTTGGGTTTATAACGAGCAAGCCCACATGTTCTGCACTCGATCAACTCTATATTTTCAATGTAATACAACAAACAAAAGTTTAGACACATGTTAATTTTCTAGTGTCTTAGGCCGAAGGGGTTTCATCATGGATTTAACAGCATATAAGTTCTCTTTCATCTTATTCCCTTCAGGTAAAATGCTTCTCGCTCATTCGATAATTCTATCATAACTGGTCTCACTCAACCTATAATCTAACTTGATAGTGAACACATATGTAACAATCGATAATTTACTATAATTTGTCCACCCATCCCATAATGGTTCATCGAAATCTTTCAAAAGAACAAAAAAACTTAGTCGCGTCTGCATTTCATTTATGATTGAACATTCACATCACATCCATAATCATATTTCTATAAGGATTATTATTGTCATCTGCAACTCCATACACGTTTCTAGAACTAAACGTTGACCCAACAATCCTTTCTACCATTGTCTCATAAGGAACATATGGTTCTCCGTATGCAAACCAACATAAGTATTTCTCCATGAACCTTTTTTTTTTTGTAGAAGATGAATCGTTATAACATCTAGATCGAGAATATTTTTATTTTTACAACTTTTACATGAACATCTAATATTATCTCCACTAATATTTCTCATATTAGATAGTGTGTAATTAATAAAACCCTCAACTTCATTACAATAATTCATCTTACGCAACCCTTTAGGTGAATCTCGATACATCCATAAACGATTATCCTTTACTTATATCAAACCTATATAGAATATTGATGACAACATGTATTAATTAATTATGTAAACTAAATAAATTAACTAACATTGGTTTAACTCAAAGTTGTTCAATCTATTTTAATAGTACTCTTAAATCATTATCAATTATCTATATAAATTCTAATTCATACACATTTACTGAAAATTTCAACTCAATAATAAAATTGGCAAAATATAAATGTATCCATTAAATAAGCTATTATTTGCTTCATTATAAAACATCTAAGTTATAAATTCAAAATCAATTTCATCAAATTACAAACAAATATAATTTTTCAAAATCTTAAACAGACCATAACATGTACAAATCATATATTCATACAACAAATTTATATGGGAAAAAGCTATAAAACAAGTAAACACACAAACAAACTACATTTACTACAAAAATATGCAATAAAAATTAACATTTTAAAATTGAGTTTGAATATAAAAAAAAATGGACAATTTTGCTTACTTGATGTGGATAGTCTTAAAAAAATATTGAATTCGAATAGGGATGCTGACAGAACTTGGGGTGGTTCAATTTGTCGTAGGAGGTTGATTTATGAAAAAATAGAAAAGGGGGTTATGTTGTTTGTTGCGAAGCTGATGGAGGAAAAAGAAAAAACGATGGAGGAGAGCGGGGTTACTTGTCATGTCATGAATTAAATATTACTAATGGATTGATGGATAAATTTCACCATCAAGTTCATTTCATCGATAATGTTATCTATATAAATAACATGTCATTGTAATTCCTTCAGTATATACAGAGAACATATTTCTATTGGTGTGTACCAATAGATACAACGAGGGATTATTCTGTTGCTAATGTTCATCGCAATCTACCAACAGAATTTTTTCGTCGGTATCCCATTTGTATTTGCCAAATTTTTAAGAGTGGTTGTTGAGTTAAATAAGTTATTAAAGAACCTCATATTAATTAGTTAGGATGATAAATTTGAAGTGGTTACTTATATATAAATATGGATTTATAACCTAATAATTTAGATTTTCAAGTTAAAAATGGTGTATGTGAATGTAGGGGTATTGAAAAAAACCTAGCTCATCTATAATATGTATATTATCTAACTCCACTCAACCTGTCAAAGTCAAATAATGTGAATATTATACATGATAATGGATAAAAAAAAATTAAAATTGATATCATGGGTTAGATGGCAGGTCAAGATTTTAAAAATCTAGTCAACCCGACCTAACTTATAAACTTTATAACAACAAACTTAATTTAATTGTATATATTATGTTTTTTTTTAATTGATTCTTTCATTTTAGGCAATTGATTCAATTAATATATTAAACCTAAATTTTTTTGTTACAACTTATAATAGGTTTTAAGCTAATTTATTGAGCCCAAATCTTAATTCTAATTAAACGCAACATATGAAAATTAGAAATATAAGTTCAACTTGAGGATATCTGTAATATTCAAAAAAACATTTAACCAACCCTATATATCAAATTCATTTGGTTCCTAAAAAAATGAAATTTGAGTTTATAATTTATAAAATATTAAAAATTAAAATTGATATAATTATCAATCCAAACCCATCCCAACTGCATCGATAAACACTCCTACAAGAATGTATACAAGCCTTGGCATTTAGAACCATAGAGATACCCTTGAAGACTATATAGCACTTTTTATATAATTGGGTTAGTTATGTAACTTTTAGAAAGATGGTTTTTTTTTATGCTTTGTTAGTTTGAAAGTTATTTCAAACACGCTTTCAATAAATATATTATTTATATTCTTATCCATTATTCCTCAAATCTTACCACTAATTTTAAATTAATTATCAAGGTGAAAGAAAAGTATATATAAAGCTAAGTTATTGCACGTGCCAAAGTCATATCCATTTCTATTGATTTTTTTTAGTCCAATAATAAAGATATTTCTATTGATATATTCACATAAAATTATTTTTCATATAATTTCTTTTAAGATACAAACCTTAAATAATAATATCAAGAATATATCCACAACTACTTAATAAATATTTCTCTAAATATAATTTATTTTTATTTTAATAATTTAGATTCAAATAGAATGAGAGAAAGTACTTTAATAGGTATGGGATCAGGTGAGATTTTTGAAGTTTAGACATTGTATCAAAGTTTTGCTAACAAAAAATAAAGAATTCGAACCCTATTACCGTTGTTTTTTTAAATAAAATTAATTAATTAAATATATAATAATAATAATAATAATAGATTTGTACAAATTTTCACTTAAAAAAATATACCCGGGAATGACATAAAATCATCCTATCACCTCTCTCTCTCTCTCTCTCTCTCTCTCTCTCTCTCTCTTACACACACACACACACACACACTACCAGATGAAAAAATCGCTCGTTAGTAATTTTTGGTCTATTGATAATTCTGTCATTAATAAATATATAGAAGGCTTTACAGACGGACCATGCGTGCCTAAAAAACAATTACATGCTTCAATCCGCTAGTAATTTCCTTGGTAATATCGCTAATAGAATAAATGTATGTAATTTCATCGGTGAGTTGCAGTGGCATTTACAGAAATTCTTTTCCAACTCTTTGGAATATACTGAAGAAATTATTTCATCGGTGATTTAACAGTTTGAGTGACATTTACTGTAATTCTTTTTCAACTCTCTAGAATATACCGACAAAATAAGTCCGTCAGTAACCCCGTCAGTAATAATTTAAAAATATATATTTTAAAAAAATCTATTAAACAGAAATAGAAAATAATTAAAAAAAATTAAATTAATATAAAATTAAAATATTTTAAAATAAATTATCTTAATATAAAAATCAAATATTTATTACAAATTTATACGTTCAAATACAATGAAACTAGAATAAAGACGGTGCTAAAGGAGGAGGAGGATATTGGTCGCCCCCGAGGTGCACATATACTACTCATCTGTGATCTCATATTTATGACCATTCGACAAAGTTCTTCATAGTCCACAGAAAGTCGTTCATATTTTTCATTGAGATGGGTCGTACATTCTTACACTCCTTGATCTAACAAGGTCACCGACTCCGGAGACTGAATGCTCAGAACCGATTGCGAGCACCCAATTGTTGAAATGCTACAAACTGTCTGCAAGTTCTTGATCGTAGTGTTAGAGAGTTCGTACACCCGATTATATCGGGTCTATCGGATGATCTTACCTACAACCACAAATCCAGATTGAAATCTAGTTGGATCAAAAGATCGCCCTCGTATCTCTCCTTTAGCCAGAAGTTATATGTCTCCTGAAAATAAAAAATAAAATCATCAAATTAAAGTAAATAATAAATTAAGAAAAAAATGGTTGAAAACCAACATACCAAAAAGTGTTGAGCTCAACTATTGACGAACCATTACACCCCTTTTTTACGGTAATCACTTCGCACGTGCGTTTTCACAAAAAGCTCAATTGGGCTTGGCTCACATCTAAGAGTCGTAGCCTGCAAGATAAAAATGTTGTTAGTTAAATATATTTATAAATAAAAAAAATTAAAAAATGGATGTAATTTAAATAAATCTTACTATCTACTTCGCATGCAAAACAAACGAAACGGAGCCATCGGTGTGTGTGGTAACAAAACCGTGAATTTACTGGCTCCGATTCCCTGCACCGGACTGTGACTGTCATGTGAAATACTCGGACATCACATGCTGAATGTATTCCGCCTATACAGTCTTCAGGATGCATGGCGGCCTGAAATCCTTCCAAACTGTCATGTCATTCTAGCCAAGTAAAGTGCTTTTTTTTGTATATTTTTTAGATTTCTTTTGCTCCTCGTATCAAAAATCACGTGACTTATATGGTATAAATGAATTATCTATAAGAAAATAACAAATAAAATTTTAATATTTGGAATAAAAAAAATTATCTTGATTTTGATATTACCTAGTTGCAGCGTGATTCTCCCAAACCCTCTTCGCAACATTATCATTTGCTCTATCCCACTCAAATTTTGCCTTGCAATAAAAATTTATAAAAAGAAAATTTTCACTAATTTCATTAAAGTAAACAAATTAATATAATAAAAAAATTATGTTAATATTAACCTTAAATCTTGAAATCATGCATCGACCTACAGTTTCCATTCAGAATGTTTAGAAACATGACTTCATCGAAAAAATGGAATTTCCATTGACGATTTAAATATTGATATTATTATTTGGGCAGCCTCATTGTTTGTGAACCTAAAATTGAATAAATTTAATGAAATATTATTTATTCATAAATTATTAAATTTAAACCAACTCAAAGCAAAACAAACTTATATTGAAAGGTCGTCCTTCCACTACGCCTTGTACTTGCGGGTGAATAGATCCTGCTATGAAGGGACTCCCCTCTACATTGCGGCATCGCATTCGACAAGGTAGCGTCGTGAGTCGATATATGGCAATAATCATTTTAAGTATGTATTTTGTTTTAAAACTTGCTCTATAAAATATTTTTTAAATTACTTTTCGTATGATAAAATATTTATTTTGTGTTAAAACTTACTCTATAAAATGTTTAAATTGTTTTTTATTTGAAAAAATTAATATTTTTAAATATTTTTATATGATTTTCATCTATTAATATTAAAAATAAAAAAAAAATATTTTAATATATTTTTCATTAAAAAATATTTTAAAAAAACATTATTCATTACTCTATCTATCACAAGATAAGACTCCACGTCCACATGGTTAATTAAATGAATATCCTTCACCTGTCATTCTTTTGATGATATCATTTTTGCATTTCCTAATTTATCTTTCAGTGATATTTTGCCCTCTTGATCCAAGAGATGCATGTGTCACTCGCTCGTGAAAAAAGGAAGGTGCACCATGGCTATGGACTCCAGTAAATGAAACCAGCATATCCAGAATGACCTAAGCATAACAAGAAAATTAAATAGACCCGTAGGAGGATAAGTGGGTCCAAATCTATTCCACCAAGTTTCAAACCGCGTTAATAAACAGTACTAATTGTTAATTAACATGATTTCTTGCCTCCAAGAAAAAACATTCCTACTATGTATTGCAGTATTCAATAATTAATCAGGTTTTGAGTTTACTAGTTTGTTTTTTAAAAATTATTAATTCGAGTATTATAAATTTTAAATTCATTAAAAATTTTCATAGTTATTAACTTTAAAATTTTAAAAAATAATTTAAGATACGCGTAAACTGATTTATATATCAACAGTTAAAAAAAACAATTATACACTCGCAAGTATGTGATTGGTTGCTCCATGAAAATCTACAATTTCTTAAGTTTCAAAACAGAAGAAATTTAGATTGTGAACATGCACAAGAACACATCTTTGTCACCGATGCAACTACTTGGAAGCTCCCTTCCTCTCCTACTGAGTCTCCACGTTTCTATCAACTTAGATATCATATGCATGCCCCCAAATATCTATATATACTGGAGTAATATAACCGGATAACACCACCTCGTGCCAGCCTATATCGATCATTAATTTCCTCAAACCTCACTAGCTAACTTAGCTGGAACTATAGATGGAAGAGAGAAACACTGCTAGCCATGGTGGTATGAGTTCTAGCTATAGAGGGGTACGAAAGAGGAAATGGGGCAAATGGGTGTCAGAGATACGTGAGCCAGGGAAAAAAAGTAGGATTTGGTTAGGGAGTTTTGAGACACCAGAAATGGCAGCAACAGCTTATGATGTTGCTGCTTTGCATTTTAGGGGATATGATGCAAAACTTAATTTCCCTGACTTGGTTCATAGCCTACCAAAGCCAGCAAGCTCTGATGCTGAAGATATTCGCATAGCAGCCCATGAGGCAGCTATGAGCCTTAGGCCCTCTACAGTTGAGTCCTCCCAAGGTGGCAGCTCTAGCTCAAACGTTGGTCCCATAACGGTTAGGCTCTCACCTAGCCAAATCCAAGCCATTAACGAGTCACCCTTGGATTCACCAAAGATGTGGATGCAAATGTCAGGGATAGCAATGCCAGAAGAGTCCATGATTTACTCCTCCATTGACGTTGGGGAGGAGGAGGAGTGGGACAACAAGCAAACAGATTCTCTTTGGGATCCTTAGGTAACGTGTGCTGATCATGAATATACATACTACTTTGAATATTGGACGCTGCACTAATATAATTATGTACGTAATTGCTTTTGACGTATACTCGGCTTTATATATATAGACTTTGACCTGTATATTTCATGTATTTGTGATTTTTGCCTGGTCGCTGGTTAACTGTGAAGAATTGATAAATTAATTAGCAAACGGGGGAATTATTAGTGTTTTGAAGGAGAATAATTTATCCGCAGAAAGGGTCAGTGCTGGAAGGACGTTTTTATAGTTTATTCAGATGGGCGGTTTTGGAGGGTCCCATTTGAGGGGATTAAAGTGTTTCTGAACTTGGCTTTTGTCAGCTTGTAGAAGACTTCCCCTTTCTCCTTAGTGGATGATGTGGCGAGAGGGTCTAAAGTATCTCCCACGTTGACTACTTCTTACCACCTTCTTGTGATTGTAAGATCATATGATTCTCATATATTTGAGATTTTATGATATTGTTTTATTTTCTCATGTACCATATTATTATATTAAACAATTTCCTGTTAATATTATGGTAAGTTTCGTTTATGGATCCATAGAGCCACAAAAGAATCTATCTAAGAGCAATCCGGATTATTTTAATATTTAGCATTTTGAGTGCACCCTCCTACATGAAGAAATGCTCAGCCTTGTCCCCGCCGCTCTTATGACACAAAAGAATAACTGAATTTTTTTATATCAAAAAGTATAAACAGCAATTTTTTACAAAAATAAAACAGGTTTTCCCAGGAAATTAAAAGAAAAGGTATGCATATTTTTTTTTAGTGTGATCTAGTAGACTAGACGAATCTAAAAATTATCTAATAAAAATATAATTTAATTTTAAAATGATATATTTTTTTATATAAATATTAAGATAACAACATATTAATAAATTGAACGGGTTATGTAACTTAACTCATGATTCAAATTATAAACTTTACTAGATTTAATAATTTTATTTTTTAATGAGTTATATGGTAACAAAACTAATATCAACCAAATGCTAAAACATTATAAAAAAAACCAAATACGAGTGCCTGCCAGGGTCGATTTACTTGCACCATTTTGGTTAGCTGCTCAGGGAAAAGTATATAAACGAGGCCGTATTGGATAGGGTCCAACGATATTCAGATTGTATCTGGCTTGGTATAAGGCCAGTTATGCATGGGCTTGGGTATCCGAGGATCCATATTTCTTTTCATGACAAACACCAAATTTATTATTAAATTATTAGTTTTTATACTATTTTTATCATTAAACTATTTTGATTTTTTTACTTAAATTTTTTCATTAAGTTCTATGTAAAATGACATTTTTTAATTTAAAAAATAAAATAACTTGGATAGAAAGCTTTAGAAATATATGAAAATTCTTAATTAATTTTTTTTAAAATCTGAGACTAAAATTTTTTACTTTCACATTGAAATTACCTATATAGCTAGACAATATTTTAATAAATTTTACGGTGGGTTAATCAATCCATTTTTCCTATAATTAAATCCTCATATGTATAATTTCTTTTTTTTTTCTCACTTTTATGAAGAAATATGATAAAAATACTTGTATGATTTCCTCAACAAACATCTGTGTATTTAATAAGGAATTGGTTAAATTTATCATTTTTATTTTTAAATAAGACATGTCATTCTATTTATAATCTCAATTCATTAATAAATAGAATCTTCTATAAATTCTACATAAAAATTATGTGTTTAACCAAAATAAGTGTTTTTTAAAAAACAACTTTTAAAATATTTTCTCAAAAAAATAGGTGTCTAATTTTTAATGAAAATGAATTAGTATTATTTATTATTTTTAATAAGACATAGTATTTCATTAATGGTCTAATGCAATGAACAGAATCTTCAATAACTTCTCCATAAAAGTGAATATTTTCAATAAAAAAAAATAACATGTTTTTTGAAATAACTCTTTCACGGTTTCCTCAACAAATAGATGTTTAACTTTTAATAAATATTAATTAGTTCATTTATAGACATATCTGCTGAATAAAATCTTCCATAGCTTTTCCAACAAACCTTAATAATATATAATATTTTCCTTTTTTCTATTTTCTATTTTATTTAACATATTTATTTAACCTTAATAATTAGGTCTTATGAAGCTGTTGTATCAGCAAAAGTATCCATGTAGATATTATACCCAAGTAAGATTGAGCAAGTCACTAAGTTGGAGAGTCAAAATATTAGCAAAAATGTGAGCTTTCAATTTCATTCATCACTAGGGGAGTTGAACATCGAAAGAAATGGCTATATTTTTTCACAGGTAAGCATCCAATTTCTTTTGTATATAATTGTCATAACATTCGAATAAATTTGAATCCAACAAGTTTCTTTCTATCTTGAACCCAACAAAGATTCTATAAAGTTTTATAAAAATAAAAAAACCTATCAAGGCTATGGTAAATTTAAATCCAATAAAACTCTAGTAAATTCAAACCCTGCAAAGTTTTTTTATTTTTGAATCTCATAAGAGTCTAGAAAATCCTTCTATAATATTGAGTGCCCGTTTAGCAGTGTAGCTACGGGTGAAGTTAATTATATACCATAGATATTGATGTTTGGTTAAGTTAAAAAAATGGAGTTTTATTTTAGTGAAACCCACCATACTTGCGGCTATGCTTTAAGTTTAACAAAAGCGAAAAATTGTTGTTTCTGCCCGTGTTCTGTCTTTATGTGCAAAGTGAATAATTCACTCTAGAGAACTATGCAAACTGAGTTTTTAATTCACTTTGCACTGTTCACTTTAAGTGAAGAGTGCAAAGTGAATTAAAAACTCACTTTGCACAGTTCGGCTTATTCATTGTTAATGGTCGGACCAGGTTCAGCCTGAACCTAAATATATTGGACTGGGTCTAACCCAATAAAAAAACCAATTTTTTTTTAATTTTTAATTGTGTTTTATTTGGAAAAACTAGTATTTAACATTATTCAATGACACTGCAT
>Ga0307511_10005949_pt1 | contig 12326 bp, 8 predicted proteins | sample 13_EM_MG_FD_200266 | JGI IMG/M metagenome (GOLD analysis project Ga0307511, IMG submission 200266) | Populus trichocarpa ectomycorrhiza microbial communities from riparian zone in the Pacific Northwest, United States - 13_EM | ecosystem: Host-associated > Plants > Roots > Unclassified | place...
ATGCCGGCCGGATAAAGCGTCGCCGGCCCGAACGTCCCATCTCCTCGGCCGAAACGAATGGAGACTTTATTCACATTGGAACTGAGCATCGCCAGATCGCTGATGCCGTCACCGTTGAAATCCGCCGCAGTCAGGTCATAGAGATCATCGGCCTCGGACACCGTGAACCGGCTGGTCGTAAATGTCCCGTCGCCGTTTCCGAGCAGGATCGCCAGGACGGTCGCTTCGTTCGTCACCGCGACGTCTGCCTTGCCATCGCCATTGAAGTCGCTCAGAACCATCGACCATACAAAAGGGATGCTGGTACTGATGTCCGCCGCCGAGGCAAACGTTCCGTCGCCGTTCCCGGGAAAGAACATCAGCTTGCCGGAGCTGTCGTTGATGCCAACGAGCAGATCGAGCTTCCCATCTCCATTAAAATCGGCGGTGACGATCGTGCGAGACGGCCCTGACAGGCCATAGTTCGTACGGACGTAATCCGGACATTGTGCCTGGGCCGGGAGCGTGAGGACAGCAAGCGTGATGAGCGCGGCGACGGAATGCTTCATGCCGCGATCCTACCGTTCCGTAACCGCGAGGCCAACGAAACTCTGTGTCTCGCACGCCGTACGGATCAAGCATGTTCGAACAGGTTCTTCCCAGCTCCATCGACAACACCTATCGAGGTCACAAGCTCGCGCTTTGGCTCCTTGGTCTGCTTGCGTTGATGAGGTTCGTCATCGGCTTGAGATCGATCTTCGACGGCTACGCCGTGATGACGGCCGCCGACGGAATCCCTCTCGGCACCTACCCGCCTCCGGCCGCGCAGACGATGATTGCGCTCTGGGCTCTCCTCGGGCTCACTCACGTCATCATCGGCGTGCTGTGCGTAATCGTCCTGCTTCGCTATCGCAGCATGATTCCCTTCATGTTTTCACTCCTCCTGCTCCAGCACCTGAGCGGAAGACTGATTCTTCAGTTCCTTCCCATCGTCAGGACCGGAACACCACCCGCGCCCGTCATCAACCTCACGTTCCTTGCGTTGATGATCGCCGGCCTGGGACTGTCGCTGTGGAAGCGCCGATGACGGATTACGCTTCCATCTCCACGCGATTCCTCCCGCGCTCTTTGGCCCGATAGAGCATCGAATCGGCTGCGGCAATGGCGGCGCTGGTGTCGTAGTCGCTGGTCACCCACACGCCGAGGCTGATGGTGACGCGAAGATCGAGAGCGATCGAGGATAGGTCGAGGCGCTCGACGGCCACGCGCAGCCGCTCGGCGATCTCGCCAGCCTGCTGCGCGGTGGCGGAATGGAGGACGACCAGAAACTCCTCGCCGCCGATGCGTCCGATCTCGTCTCCTGCACGAAGCTCGATGCGGCACGTACGCGCGACAGCCTGCAGGACGGCGTCTCCGGCGGCGTGACCCCACGTATCGTTGATCCGCTTGAAGTGATCGATGTCGAGCACGATGACCGCCGCGGCGCGCCCTTCGCGTTTCGCGGCGTCGAATGCGATCTCTGCTCTGGCCAGGATGTTCCGCCGATTGGGCAGGCGGGTCAGCTCATCGGTCATGGCCATGGCCCGCATGCGACGCGTGTTCACGACCTGGCGCCAGAAGAGGATGGCCAGAGCCATGGCCAACAGCGCGATCAATGCGCTGACGACGATCTGCAGCTTCCGGCTGCGCTGGGCCTCATGCAGCGCGACCGCCCGGAGCGCGTTCTCGCGAGCCAGCGCGCGATTCTCCTGATCCTTTTTCTCGGCATCGAATTCGACACGAAGCCGCGACGAGATCTCGTCGCGGCGCGTCGCCGCCAGCGTCTGCCCGAGCTCGGCATGACGCGCCGCGGCGTCGTACGCCTTCCGCCAATCGCCGAGCTGGGCGTTGACGAGCGCCACCTCCTCGGCGTTCTTCTCCAGGAAGCGTACGTTCTTCTCGCGCTCGAAGAATCGCCGCGCCGCGTCGAGCTCCGCCAGCGCCTCAGCGAGGCGTCCGACTCTGCGGTAGGCCATGCCGCGGAACTGTCTGGCGGTGGCGGCGTTCTCCTCGTCGTGCACCTGATCGTAAAACGCCACTGCCGCATCAAGCATCGGCAAGGCCTCGGCGGCCCGTCCCTGTTTCGTCAGCGCCAGGCCGAGGGCGCGTTTCGTGTACGCGACGTCGCTCGCCTGTCCCAGCCTCTGAAACGACGCCAGCGCGCGACGGTAATTCATCTCAGCCGCCGCGAAGTCGCCCTTCGTCTCGAACGTGTTGCCGATGTTGAACAACGTGTCGGCGATGTCGCTCGCCTGTCCATGTTTCTCGTATTCGCCCATGAGCTGGCGGTAGTACTCGATGGCTCGGTCGTACTGCGCCACATGCGCATCGGCATAGACATTGGCGATGAGTGACAGCGCTTCGAGGCGCTCTTTCTCATCGCCGAGTTGCACACTGAGCCGATACGCAGTCTGGAAATTCGTCAGCGCATCCGCCATCGCCCCGCGGAGGTACTGGAGAAAGCCAAGGCCAGCAACCGCCTCCCCCTCCAGCCGCACATCGCGCACCTGCCTGGCCAGAGCAACGACCGTCACGTACTCCTGTTCCGCAGCCACCGCCTTTCCCTCCGCCGCCAGCCGCCCGGCGCGACACCCCAACAATTTCGCCCGAAGCCCAACGCTCCCCACCCGCTCCGCAGCCGCAAGCCCAATCGCCACCGCCCGATACGCCGCCGGCGGAGCATCCGCCCATTTGCACTCGAGCAGTTGCACCCGCGCAACCATCGCCGGATCCAATTCCTTGCCACGCTCCACCTCATCGAGCAACTGACGCGCCCTCGCCTTGTCACTGGCCCGAATTCGCTCCGTCTCGTCGAGAATGCGCTGCAGCGGCGTGATGTCCACAGCGCCGGCCGGCACATTTGCGATGAGGCAAATGATCGCGTACGCCACAAGCCGGCGAATTGTCATGTGCCGATAGTGTCTCATTGGGCGGCCCCGTGATCATCGACGAAAGTCACGGAGGGCTGATCGTTGAACGATGAATGCGCGAACTCTTTTGCGAGGTTTCTCAGTCTTCGAGTAGGCAGCGTCCGTGTGTGTTTATCGCCTAAAATGCATATACTTCCGGTAAATACGATCGGATCGGAAACAATGTTGGAGGCGCATGGTAGATGTTTCCCTGCCCCGAAGCCTTAATGCTAGAAATGTCCCACTAGTTCCGGCCTGAGGTCGCTCGTGAAAGCCGTCAGCATGAAACGAGTCATCACGCTACGCCAGCTCGAAAAGGAATATCAGGAGTTCTCTCGCCGTGGTACCGGTGGGCGGAGAGCCTTGTCCGGGTTCGATTACCAACTCGGGCTGTCTCTCGACCAGTTCTTTGAAAAGGTTTTGGTCTCGGGGCCAGATGGCGCGGCCATCGCCTTCGATTCGCTTAGTGACATCGCTGAGCAAGAAGGTGAAATACTGTTTTTCTCCCAGGCGAAACGCACGCTGACGCGAGCGAAACTAAGAGACGCTTGGATGGAGTTCCTCGAACTAGATCGATTCCTGGAGTCAGAGCACCCTGATCTGCGGGAGCGCTCTCGATATCGAGTTGTGTGCGCGATGGTCGCCGCGGAGCTAAGAGACTACGACGATGCTGGCGAACTGGGGCTTGAGGGTGATGCCGAGGCCCGTTGGAGGTATGTACGGAAACGCTACCTCGGCTGGGAGGAACGCGCCGACCCGCGTTCCTCACTGATATCACGGCTTTGGGTAGAGGTGCGAACGCCATTCATGTTTGTTGATGCTTGTTACGGCGTCCTTTTGCAGGGACTTGGTAACAACGCTTCGTCACCGGACATCGCCGAGGCTCTGCTGCGCGGCTATGAAGGACAGCAATGCCCAGAGATGCTGTGGGGTCGGCCGCTATCGCCCCAAGATTTTCGGCTAGACTCCACAGTTGAAGGGCGAGTTCTGACCGGGGAACGTCCGACTGTCTCGGATCTAAACGCCGGTTGTTTCATGGCTCGCCCCGCATTACTCGATCTTGTGCTTGAGCGACTCGAGGCTGCGCAGCGAACCGAACCAACGCTTCAGAGCATGCGTAAGCTGCCGGTGGTGTGGATAGGCGGTGGCTCAGGAGCTGGTAAGAGTGCACTCCTGCTGCAGGTGCTTCGCGCCTGGGTGGAGCGTTACGATGTGCCGGCGATCTATCTTGGTCATTTTGCTAGAGAGCTTCCCGAGACCATTCGTCGGCTGGGCTCCAGCGGGGGGATAGTCGCGGTCGACGACTTGTACGCGCCCGGCGTGCGCGGTTCGGACGTATGGAACGAGATTAGCCGCCTCGCGGTTCAGTCGCCCTCACTGACGGTGCTCGCCTGCGGTCCCGCTGACTATTTCGAGGCCTTTCATGATTTATGCGAGCGGGAGGGAACCTTGGAACCGATCCAAGTAGCCGTCCCGCCGTTGGACGACGAGGAGGCTGCGGCATTCCTCGAATGGTACCGAGGTCGGAGGGGCGGCAAGCCAACCAATCTCCCGAGCCGTAATTTTGTTGTTGCGGCATTTGTCTTGGAGCGGCGGAGGCGAGGTGATGCGAGCATAGAAGAGTTTGCGGCCCGGCTGAAGCAGCGGCTTGAGGAGATGCAATTCCTCACTGACTTCCGCGCCGCACTTTCGCTCAACCGCGTAGGGCTCCAATTGCCGTTTTGGTTCTTTAACGGCCACCAAGACGATCTCCGTCGTCTCAAGGACGAAGCCCTTGTGATGTCAACAGTCGGGACTGAGGACCGTAGTGAGGTCTGGTTCCACCCCCAAGTAGCGAGCGCCTTATACGATCTTTGGCGTCCGCCGGCAACCACCCGCGAAGCAAGGGTGGAGGACATCCTCATCTGCTTCCGCGTGGTTCGGGAAGAGCCAGAAGCTGCTAGCGCGGTGGTGCAATTGTTGGGGAAGAAGGCAACGCGTCTCGATGACACACTAAGAAAAGAAGCAATCAACGCAATCTGGAAAGACTTGGTGAGCGATGAGCCGCCGCTACTTAAGTACAAGCTCATGAAAGAGTGTCGCGAGATCGGGAAGGGGTTGGGGTTCGATCTAGTGCGTCGGGTGCCGCACACCAAAGTACTGAGCTGGCTCCATGCTCCGGGGATGGATCCAGCCGGATGGGCGAGAGCACTGCAGCTATTCTGGGATTCATTCGACGAGCGGTTTCGGACCTCCATTAGCTCTGAAGCACGCGAGTGGCTGCAAAGGCACGGGGATCTTGCCGAGTGGACCTTCGTTTGGTTGCTTCTGTGGCGAGATCCTCGCCGAAGGTCGCCGGAGATCGCCGACCTCGCCATTTTGTGGCTACGGGAACACACGGAGTCACGAGGATGGTCGTTTGTGTTTCAACCGCTGGTGGACAGCGGACGGGCACAACTCAGCCTCCTCAATCTGGCCCGCAGGTGGCTCGAGTTTGGCTTGCCCACGCCTGTTGACCTCGTCATATGGGTGAAGGTGAAGAGTCTTGGGCTGGAGCCCGATGAGTCCGTCCGCCTGCTCGTACTTCGCGCTTCGAAGCATAGCCTCCCATACGTGATGGGGAAGATCCTCGCACAAGTGCGGAGTGACACGGCGACTTTCCCCGTCGCGGTCTTAGATGGGCTTGAGTCTGCACTAGACGGAGACGGCTGGCCCTATCTCTTCGAGGGGCTGTGCCGGACCAGCCTTTGGCCCTCGAATGAGCATCGTGCACGACTCGGCGTCTGTGGCCATGCATGGTTGACGGGCCGAGAGGACAATCCTGCGTGGACGTTCGTTTGGCAGCACTTGTTGCGTATTGATCGGGGAAACATAGGCATCCGGGAGACGGGCCGCGCTTGGCTTAGCGGCCGCGAGGATAATCCTGGGTGGCATCATGTGTGGCAGCGCCTACTCAAATTCGACTCTAAGAATGTCGCATTACACGAGGCTGGCCGTGCGTGGCTTCGCGGCCGCGAGGATAGGCCTGAATGGAGCCACGGGTGGCGCCTTCTGCTCAAATTTGACCCGCAGAATACAGAATTACATGGAATGGGCCGCGCTTGGTTAGCTGGTCGCGAGAGTCGACCGGAGTGGAACTATGTCTGGCAGCGACTGCTTGAACTCGCTCCGAGTGATATTGGGCTCCGCAATGTTGGACGCGCTTGGCTAACAGGCCGAGAAGACAAGCCTGCATGGGCGTTCGTTTGGCAGCGTCTCCTAAGACTCGACCGCGACGAGACAGAGCTTTATGAGATTGGCCGAACCTGGCTGACCGCACGCGAGAATAGACCCGAGTGGAACTACGTGTGGAGGTTGCTAGTTGACCTAGATCCCAGTGATTCGAAATTGCGCGACATGGGTCGTTCCTTTCTCGCCGGCCGCGAACACAAGACCGAGTGGGTATTTGTTTGGCAAGAGCTACTTGATCTCGATCCGGAGAACGCGGACCTTCGGACGTCTGGCTTTGCCTGGCTAATAAGCCACGAAGACCATCCGGGATGGAGCTATGCCTGGGTACGATTGCTCGAACTAGACGATCTAAAGACGAGAATCTACGACGCTGGGCGCGCTTGGCTCGTCGGTCGTGAGGACAAGCCTGCGTGGAGCTATGTATGGCAACGGCTTCTCGAACTGAACCCTAAAGATCTTGTGCTGTGCAGCATTGGTCGCGCATGGCTAACGGGCCGCGAGGATAGGCCGGAATGGGCGTTCGTTTGGCAGCGCCTGCACCAGCTTGCGGTGGATGACGAGGAACTTCGTCAGGTGGGCCGTGCTTGGCTCATCGGTCGAGACGACAGGCCTGGATGGATCTACGTTTGGGAACGCTTATTGGAACTCGACCCAACAGACAAAGCGCTTCGCAATCTAAGCGGCGTCTGGCCGACCGAGGACCTCGATCGACCTAACGCAGCGTTTGCCTGGCAACGCCTTCTGGAACTCGATCCAGATAATTCGAACCTTCGGAACACTGTGCGCGCATGGCTAACAGGCCGCGAGGATAGGCCAGAGTGGGCATACGCTTGGCAGCGACTTCTTGAATTGGATCCCGCGGATGCTGAGCTTCGCGAGTCTGGCCGCGCTTGGATTATGGGACATGAGGACAGCCCGGCATGGAGCTATGTGTGGCAGTGCCTGGTCGATCTAGATCGTGAAGATGCAGACCTTCGCGAGGCTGGCATTGTCTGGCTCACAAGCCGCCAGGATAATCCCTCGTGGAGCCATGTATGGCGGCGCTTACTCGAATCCGACCTTAATAACACCACACTCCGGGAGATTGGACACGCGTGGCTAGTTGGACGCGAGGACAGCCCGGCGTGGAGCTATATGTGGCACCGCCTTATTGCGCTTGACCCTAACGTGACGGAGCTGCACGAGGCTGGCCGTGCTTGGCTGAGTGGTCGCGAAGACAAGCCCGAATGGACTCATGTATGGCATCGCTTGCTGGAACTTGACCCGAAAGACATCAGACTTCGTGAGGCAGCGCATGTATGGCTGACGGGGCGCGAGGACAAGCGCGAGTGGAACTACATTTGGCAGCGATTACTCGAACTCGATCGCAAGGATGTCACTCTTGTCAGCTCTGGTTGGGCTTGGCTTGGTGGCCGCGAGGATCAGCCCCAGTGGAACTACATCTGGCAGCGCTTGGCAGAACTCGACCCCGAAGATACGAGACTTCGAGAAGTAGGCCGGGATTGGCTTGCTGGTCGAGAGGACAAGCCTGATTGGAACTATGTATATCAACGCCTACTTGAACTCGAACCCAAGAACCATGGACTTCGCGAGACAGGCCGGGGTTGGCTCATTGGCCGTGAGGACAAGCGAGAGTGGAGTCACGTATGGCAGCGCCTTTTCGACCTCGATCCGAAGGACTCGGCGCTTTGCGCGCCTGGCCGGGCTTGGCTCGTCGGCCGCGAAGACCTGCCCGGGTGGAACTACATCTGGCTGCGACTAATCAAAGTCAAGCCGCAAGATGCTGAGCTTTGGGAGATTGGCCGGGCTTGGCTCAACGGCCGGGAGGATAACCCAGCGTGGAACTATGTCTGGCGTCGTCTGATCGAACTCAATCGCGGGGACGATAGCCTATGGGAGATTGGCCGCGCCTGGCTCAGTGGCCGCGAAGACAAACCCGCGTGGAGCCACGTTTGGGAGAAGCTCTTCGACTTGAGGCCCCGAGATCAGCAGATGTGGACCATAGGAAGTTCTTGGCTGAACACACGAAGCCAACGGACTGATGCTCCTTACATACTTCGCCGTCTACGCTCTGCGGGACTGCTCGGGCCACTGCCCTCGTGAAGTGTCCCGTATCCTAGGTGCACAAGCGCCTAGGATGGCTGTATGCGGATCCTACGACCACTACTCGATTTCGGCAACAGGACAAAAAAGGGCTATTCTCGCTCGCGTTCAGCCATTAACCCCACTGCGCCGAGGTACCTGTCCCAGCCGTTGCAGCGACTCCTTGATCACCTCCGTGCGCGGAACCGAGTGTCCGCCTGGGATTAGGCGCCTTTTCTGGTCGGACGGCATGCCCAGGAGATCGACAGCGGGCTCTGTGAGGTCTCAGGCAAGAGGAGGAGATCAAGTTCACCGTTGAGAATCAGCATCGGTTGGTTGTGGAGATCGCCTCCGCGCTCACGATCGCTCAATCTTCCCCTTTTCGGACCCCGATCCGAGTCGAACCATTGGCGGGTCGATGCAGAAACGGAAACGCCGCTCGGTCTTCGTAACCTGAGCGGCGTGAGTGGGTTGCATTTTGGTAGGCGCTAGCGGACTCGAACCGCTGACCCCCACCGTGTGAAGGTGATGCTCTACCGACTGAGCTAAGCGCCTGTTTGGGATCGTGTCAACGAACGGGGTCCCCTTCGCTATTTCCGAGGGGTGGTCAGGATAGTGGCGGCTGCCCGAGGCGTCAACTCCATCTTTTTTCGGGCGGCCTTGACAAATGGCGGAGCCCGGCCCACATTCATACAGTGATATGTCAGTAGTACAGTTGAGATGAGGCGATGATGCTGTTTCGAACCAATCCATCGTTAGGCGTTCCGATCTACCTGCAGTTGATGGAGCAGGTGAAGCACGCCATCGAGACCGGCGCGTTGCGGCCGGGAGAGCAACTGCCAGGCATTCGTCCGCTGGCGGAGGAGCTGGTGATGAATCCCAACACTGTGGCCAAGGCGTATCGCGAGCTCGAGCACGAAGGGGTGATCGAGTTGCGGCATGGCGCCGGGGCATTCGTTTCGGCGCAAGCGCGTCCCAAGAAAACGGCCGAGGCAGTTCGCGCCGCGCAGCCGGTCATCGCGGCGACTGTGAAGCAATTGCGATCGCGCGGACTGACGGACGAAGAGATCCGCAGGCTGTTCGAAGCGGAGCTGGCCAGCCTGAGCAGGGCGGGAGGCAAACGTGACTGACGCCATCATCGAAACGGCCGATCTGCATAAGAGCTACAACGGCGTCGAAGCGTTGCGCGGTCTGAACCTCAGCGTGCCGACGGGATCGATCTGCGGCTTTCTTGGACGTAATGGCGCAGGGAAAACGACCACAATCAAAGTTCTCCTCGGTATGTCCCGTCCATCGAGCGGCCAGGCGCGCGTTTTCGGACTGCGTGCCGACGAACAGGAAGCGAGCGTCGAAATCCGGCGTCGCGTCGGCTTTGTCAGCGAGGAAAAGGATCTCTACGACTACATGACGGTCGAAGAGATGATCCGATTCACTGCGGCCTTTTTTCCGAAATGGCGCGCGGAGCTGGAGCAGCGCTATCTGCGGAAGTTCGAATTGCCGTCGCAGCAGAAGGTGAAGGCGCTCTCGCGTGGCACGCGCACGAAGCTGGCCTTGTTGCTGGCCTTATGCCGAGGAGCGGAATTGCTGATCCTCGACGAGCCGACCTCGGGACTCGATCCGGCTGTAGCCGAAGAGGTTCTGCAGGCGCTTGTTACACACGCGGGCAACGATGAGATGACGATCTTTTTCTCTTCGCATCAGATCGCCGAGGTGGAACAGATTGCGGATCATGTGGCGATTGTCGATCGAGGACAAATTGTCGTGACCGGGCCGCTGGATGAGCTTCGCGAGCGATATCGGCGAATTCAATTGGTATTTGATGGCGACGCGCCGGACACCCACTTCCTTGCACCTGGTGTCGTGCGGGTACAGCGCAAAGGGCGCGTGCTCACTCTGTTGTCGAGTGCGGGTGCCGAGGGGATCGTTGAGGAAGCGCGAACGCTGAATCCGGCGTCAGTGGACGTCATGCCCGTCACGCTGAAAGAAATCTTTCTCGAAACAGTGGCGGTGGAGGATTGACATGCTCTGGTACAAATCATGGCTCGAGACCCGCTGGCGCTTTCTGATCGGCCTTGTGGTGCTGATCTGCTCCGCCCTTGCCACTGTATTCACGTATCCCAGAGTGCTGGAGCTTCTGCCATTGGTTCCCGCCCACGTGAGCGGAGAGCTCGGGCGGAAAATCATGGAATCGGCAGCACTGGCACGTGAATACCGCGGCTACGTGTGGTCACAATGGTTCAGTCAGAACCTGCCGCAGACCTGGATACTTTTCGCGGTGCTGATCGGGACAGGCGGATCATTTACCTCCAGCGGCGCGGCGCTCTTTACACTCTCCCTGCCAGCTTCGCGCAATCGGATGTTCGGGACGCGCGTAATCGCTGGTCTCATTGAGTTGTTTGCGATGGTGTTCATCCCATCGCTCTTCATTTCTTTGTTTTCGCCGGGCATTGGACAGAGCTACGGAATTGCCAATGCCCTTGTTCACAGTGCCTGTCTCTTCATCGGCGGGTCGGTATTTTTCAGCCTGGCCACACTCCTTTCGACGGAATTCAGCGACATCTGGCGGCCGATGCTGATCTCGCTCGCCGCTGCGGCGGTGTTGTCCTTTCTGGAGCGAGCGCTTCAATTCGGAGTTTTTCACGTGATCCATGGCGAGAGCTATTTCCGCCGCGGTTCATTGCCGTGGATTGGTTTGCTGGGTACCGCTGCAGTGTCAATTGCATTCCTGTACGGCGCAGCGATGAACATCGCGCGCCGCGATTTCTAACTTCAATAGGAGGTTTCTCATGCGTCGTCTAGTCGCTGTAACCCTTTTTCTCTCTGCAACCGCTCTCTATGCCCAAACCGGCCACTGGGAAGGCTCGATTCAGGCGCCGGGCAAAGACGTGAAAATCGAAGTCGATCTGGCCATGAAGGACGGCAAGCTCGCCGGAACGTTCGCCAATCCTGCACAGAACGAGAGCGGATTCCCGCTGTCGGATGTTTCGGCGAAGGAGACGTCGGTCACCTTCGCCATCAAGGCCACGAATGGAGGCGGCACGTTTCAGGGAACGCTATCTGCCGATGGCAAGTCGATGTCGGGCGACTTCATCAGCGCGCACGGCATGTCGATCCCCTTCAGCCTGACGCGTACCGGCGAGGCAAAGATCCAGGCGCCGCGGACGAGCCGGCCCATCCCGAAGGTGCTGGAAGGTTCATGGACGGGCACGATCGAGGCGAACGGCCAGCAGATCAAGATCGGCCTGAAGATGGCCAATCATCCGGACGCCACATCGACCGGCAGCGTGATCACGGCTGAGGGCGTCGAGATCGCGATCTCGAAAATCACGAGCGAGGGGAGCAGCCTGAAGCTTGATGTGAAGAATGTCGGCGGTTCGTACGTGGGGAAATTGAACGAGGTGGAAACGGAGTTGGTCGGTACGTGGACGCAGGGACCATTCGTTGCACCGCTGACGTTCCGGCGGGAGAAGTGATGATGCGCTTTCGCGCAGGTTGCCAGGTTGCCGAGTTGCCGGGTTGCCGACACGCAGGTTGCCAAGTTGCCGGGTTGCCCGGTTGCCGAAGCCGGCGACAAACGATCAACCAAGGACTACGGCAACCTGGCAACTCGGCAACCCGGCAACTCGCAATCCTGCTCCTTCTGCTCTCCGCCACCGCCTCGGCCGCCAACCTGCGCGACATGAAGGATCCGGCCATGATCAAGAGCGTCTTTCCGCGCACGGCCAAGCTTCGCATCGTCAACGTCTGGGCGACCTGGTGCGTGCCGTGCGTCGCGGAGATGCCGGAGCTGCGTGCGGTCGGGGCGGCGTTCGGGCCGGAGGTGGCCATGGCCGGCGTTTCGATGGACGACATGATTCCGGGCGCGAAGCGTGAGAGTGTGATCGCCTTTCTCGACAAACAGAAGATCGGCTACATCAATGTTTACTACAAAGGCAATGCGGACGACCTGTCCAGCTACTACCATTTCGAAGGCGAGATCCCGGTGACCATCGCCTTCGATGCCGAGGGGCGCGAAGTCTGGCGGCATCAGGGTGCGATCAAGAGTTCCAGTACGATTTCGGAGCTGCGCAAGCTCCTCAGGAGGATGCAATGAAAATGAAATTGTTC
>Ga0307511_10005950_pt1 | contig 12325 bp, 13 predicted proteins | sample 13_EM_MG_FD_200266 | JGI IMG/M metagenome (GOLD analysis project Ga0307511, IMG submission 200266) | Populus trichocarpa ectomycorrhiza microbial communities from riparian zone in the Pacific Northwest, United States - 13_EM | ecosystem: Host-associated > Plants > Roots > Unclassified | place...
TTCTTCTCCTTCGGTCTTTCGCTTGCATATGTATTAATAATGTATCCTTATTCTACTCTTGTCAATGCCATCCCTACGTTTCGGCGTATCTCACTTATGTTTGTGAAGGACTAAAAGCCGATCCATCATTCTTCCGTCCTTATCGGCCTTGCCGGTGTCCAAAGCCCGAGTGTAAAATTAACGACGTCCATACCCGCATCCAGAACGGTCACCCATAGCGGGAATGGTTCATCAGTGCCAGGTTCCAGCCAATCACGGCGCAGAATTAAGGTGTGCACCCTGCGGGTGACCTCAGACGGTATATTCACGGATCTGCGCGTCCAAGAGCGAGTCTATTTCCTACAAGTGGAAAAGGCTTGTGCCATAGCGGGCCGAACGCTCGTGGGTGCTTGCGTGCGATTCAATGAAAACCACGAGACGGATGGATCAAGGGTGCTCGTGCGCGAGATTTAAGCTCTTACCTGCCACGCGACCCCCGCCTGCCTGGAACAGGCCGTTTTTAATAACCGCAAGGGGTCTCTTGAATCCACTTACAACTCTCCTGTAATCCGGCTCGTCGATTAACGTAACTGTGCAGTAATAAAACATGCAGCATGTCGGGTGACATGGATCTGACACTAGACAGAAACGAGGTCGAGATCCACGGTTAATCTACGGGAGATAGTCAGTCGGTCGTCGAAATATGAAAGGTTGAGCCAAACGGGGGGGAACAACTTGCCTGTAGGACTTGTGGAGGCACCGCAATATATCGGACACGCCCTTATCACGACACCATCGGCTGATGGGACAAACACGCCGGAAAATCGAAGGGGGTGCGGTAAGAAGCACTTAATATTAACGTGGTCGCGTGGGCAGGAAAGAATTGCGAAGCTCCACAAGGTGGCATCGCATCGCAGCCATCAGCTGTGGATTGGACTGGAGCAGAGCAGATGGAGATCTCGAGGGACACGAACAGCGGGGGCGGCGACACCCCGTGTGATCCTGGGATGTGACACAACCTTCGGGTCACTTGCCAACACTTGGGAGTGAATGGAACGAGCGAGATGAAATCCGGTAGGCAATACCTTATTCTGAAACGGAGCAAACAAACCTGCGTAAGCGGGGTAAGTCGCTTGGGGTTGAAACAGTTTTATTGACAAGAGGCGTACGGTTCCGGCGCTGAGGCCGCACTATTTTGTAACGGGCAAAAAAAAAGCTCGTCCGAGAGGGCGTCGAACGAGCGCCGGGGACCCAAGTGATGGGAGTGCGTCACCGTGTGCGGAACGACCGTGCGGGAGAACCGCCAAAGAAGGCACACGGGTGCTCAAGTTCCGATGAAGAGAAAAGGGCCACCCCAGCCACGCCGGTTATGAATCGTCGAGAATACGATGAGGTGAAATTCGGGGGTCACGGCCAAGTTAGGGTCATGGGCAAGATTATCACGTTCATCAGTGAAGTCGCACCCAAAACTTCAAACCGATTAATGGTTATTAGATGTGAGATTTTAGGAAGTTTTCCCACTCGACATCCGTCGCCCGGGTGCGCGTGTGGCGGGTGGAAGTCGGACCAGACAACCGAAGTGAAAATCGATCGCCGCTGATCACCCTCGGGAGCTCAATCCCACGTGGCTCGTTGAGCCTTTCCCAGTGACGCGAACGAGACACTACGAGAAAAGACGAGACGACAATCCACGGTGAGCGTACTCCTTGCAGGTTCTGGCTCACATTCCAACCTTTGTCTTCCTTTCGGCAGGCATGGCGGTACATTTGGATCTTTTGCCACCGTTTATCTCGAGAGGCGAGGGGGAAGAGTTTGTGAAAGCGGGGCACAATCTGCTGCTATCCGTGTCTCCGAGGGACAATTCAATAGGAGTGTTTGCGGGCACCGTACGCAAGCCACGCTACGCGTAAATTTTGTCACCTAATAGGCTGGTTTTCAAGTCAGGTTCCTCCGACGTCGGACGAGTGAACGGCGTCACCCCGGCCCAAGCCAAGGTCAGGGACATTCTATTCGCCAGCGCCGACAAGATGCCGTCCGCGGAGAGACGTTTGGTGTGTGTTCTGCTCGGCCACTGCCCCAACTGGAACTGATCCTAAAAGAACAGTTCATTACCGATACATCGGTCATCTTCGCAGCTTTCCAGAATCTGATTTCTGTGGCGAACGAAAAAGGGTCAGACGGGTGAGTCCACCTCTACACTTTCGGGTTTATAGGGTACCAATGAAAATATCTCAGCATATTAAGCGTGGAAAATCTTCGTTTAATGAATAAACTTGCCAACGACTATGTAAACTTCACGAAAGAATGTTGGGTCCACGCATCTGTGAGTATCTCACGGCCAACCGGGAGGCGCGTCGTGTACTTACGTGACTTAGCAAGCGGTAGCGCGTCCCGATGGACTTCAATACGCCGCTGATCACTATCGAAGCATCTACACGTGCACTTCGTTGTTCCAGACCCTCTACCTCCCGGATCCAGATGTGGAACACGCTCCGGTTGGGGATGAACTCATGGAATGGCTAAATATCCATTTCATCGAACCTTCCACTGAAGAGGGCGACGTACTCAGCCGACAAGAATCGCCCTGGCAGGACGAAGGCTTTTGGGACTATCTCACGAGGTTCGTCCCATTGATAGTTCCGCATGCAATCACGGGGCAGACTAACTCGGTCTCATGATATGATTGATCAGAACCGCTCTACGTGGGCTGACAAAAGCTTCCGTTTTCTTTTTGAAGCTTCTATCATCATCTCACCCATCTTCCTACCTGCAATCGCTCTCAGATTCACTCACCCCCATCCTCGAGGACAAACCACACCTCCACCAGTTCAGAACCGAACGTGAATTCACATTAGCTCACCACCGGTGGAAAAATCAGGTGAAAGCCTTACGTGTGGAGCTTCATCACGTCCCGGAGGATGAAGAATCACGGTTCGATGGCTGGGACAACTGGTGGGATCGGCTGAGCGATATCGTGGCGATTTTTGAAGGGAGAAAAGATGTCTTGATGAGAGTTGTTCAAGATCTTGGGGGAGGATGGAAAGAAGTATGTGCTGCTTGGGGTGTCTTTGTAGATCCCCGGCTCCGGAGACAGGAACTACCGTAAGTTGATCTACCTCACGAGTCGTCCACCTTTTTGAGCTCTTTGTTCCAGGGATGTTGTCGAGCAAGTGATTGACGTCATACCCTACGATCCCACCGATCTTGAAGATGTAATTCACGCACAGCTCCTCACCGGTGATGTTGCGAAGGCACTCGGGTCCGCCGAGAAATTGGACGTTTGGCTAAGTTGCCATCTGGCCGACGTCATGAATGCTCTCGGGCTTTTACAAGAAGCCGGAGGAGGGGAGGAGGTTGCTGAAGAGTACGCCCACCTGCATCTCAGCCCCGACGTTAACCTTTGGCTTACCTTTTGTTTATTTACAGAGCTGGGATGACCCTTCGACAATACCATGTCCTACAATACGCCGAATACCTCCATTCGGATCCAGCCCTCTGGAGAATCACAGTGGACTACATGCGCGCTTGCGGAGAGATCGGTACCTACAGGGCAGACGAGGTGTTGGTGCGGGTTCCTTTAGGCTTTAGTACCTATTCCCAGCCAACCGGACCTGACCAAAGCGGGAAGAAGCCTACAGCGGGCGACGATCGGATTGTGGACTCAGAAGACGAGGCCTCGCGCATACGAGCTGGAGATATCGTCGGAGTGCTGAAAGAGGTCAACCAGTGTTGCTTTGAACACGGAAGAGAGGGTGTCAGGAGGATGGTCTGCAGGGTGAGCGTTACCCCAAAGCTGATCCTACCTCGCGTGTTCTCACGTAATCCCTCGCAGATCGCTGGTAAGGCGCTAACGAACGAAAAGCAGTACGGACTCGCCATCTCGTACTACACCTCTGCTGAAGATTGGCCTGGGCTGGGACGAGTTATTGACCAAGTCTTGAACGAGTACATCACCCAGGGCCCGGCAAAATTCACAAGTCTCGTTGCGGAGATTGCTCCATCCCTCCAGACCCTTCGCTCTGCCGCAGATTCCTCGGATTACCCTATGCACGGCATATTCTTACACCGCCTGATGTTCATCGTCAAATACGCCGAATTCCACCAAAGGAAAATATCCAACGACCTCGTTGAAGCGGCGGCGGACCTGATCAGTATGTTCGAAGATGACATCGCCCCTACATCGTGGTGGGGGGTCCTTCTGCAGGACTCTGTCGAGTTTTTGAATTATCGTGAGTTTTCTTTAGTGTTGGACCCTGAGTGTGCACGGCTGAGCCTCTTCTGTGTCAGCGGGTGGCATGCTCTTCACATCAACCAACATCGGACTGTTGCTCCGAAAAATGGAGGAAGTCCACACGCGAACCTCACAGGGGTCTGGGGAAGATTACCTGTCAGTCCTTGTCAAGATCATCCGATCGAGTGGTGGGAAAGGGATTGGGGGCGAGAAAGAAGCACTAAATAAGTTGAAGACGGTTAGATTGGCGTTAGCGAAATACTTTGCAAGGTGTGGTGTGATTGGGGTTGGGGGCAGGGATAGCTTGAGCGTGGTGGCGAAGAACAGCAATGTATACACGAACTGAACGGCCGATACCTTTTTTTTGTGAGCCCGACTGAATCTCCCACATACGTATTACAAGCTCCGCGATATCCCTTTTGGGTCCCGGTTTTTTCCCTTTCTGTTGTACTCTCCAGTCGTCATAAAACTGTACCGGGGGGTTGGGACTACCGAACTAGAGGTGGAAACAGAGTTGGAGACGCTCGGCTCTCGTTCGAGGCTCTCGATCCCTGACATCGTGTGTTTCATATACGGCAAGGCTCTGGGGCTGCTGGCTTCGACCCCGGTCGTGCCGGAAACGTGGGGTGTGCGCACTCCGGGGAAGTGCTGTAATCGAGGAACGGCTCTCATGCGATCCCCTTGATGGATCTCGGAACACAATCAACTGGGTCTCCTGGACACATACCGCGCACCTGGTTGCTTCAAAAGCGATCCCATCTGATTCGCCCTCGTCCGGCATGGTAAAGCCCTTCCGAGGCAGCGGAGATCCGGTCATCTGCCACCGCATGTACGACCCAACTCGCACAGGAGGCACTGGAGACTGCTCGGTTTTGGCGTTCCTTGTGCTTCGCGAGCACCATCACCCGCTTGCCATGTTAATGTACGCATCTGACCATCGAGCAGAGTTGTAATAGCGCCTCTCCACGTCAATGAATCATTCCACTTTACGGCCCACGCACTACTCGATTCCTGGTCAGGTTTTCGACCCATATTTCATGATGTGGATATTGGGGTTCAAATTCCGCGGTATAAATACACTGGCTAGGGGTCTTGGGTACACCACCAGTCATTCCCTTGTACTTCGCCTTTTGCTTCCAATCAGGGGTTGCAGCTTGACCACACATCGACATCGACCTCGGCGCATATGTGCTTCACTGTGGTTAAATATGTCGAGTATGCTTGCACCCACAGATATTCCGACGGAAAGCAAAATGTGTGTGCCCAGTTGACGTCGAACCCGGGGATCTGGCGCGTATGCTGATAATTCGTTTGTTAGGTCGATTGCAACGAAGAGGATTGCAGATTCAGCCGTGCGCACATGACTGGTCCGCACGATTGTCTGCGCACTTGCAAACAGGAGTATGTTCCCCCCCCCCCAGACATATGCCACTTGCCTCCAGAACTGACATTCCCATCACTCGGCTAGGAGGCGAAAGGATACAGGTCTCGTGATGCCTGAGCGCAAACCGGCACGATGCGCGTCATGCTCACCCCCTTCCTCGATCTGAATCCGCCCTCTTCAAACACGGATCGCTCTCTTCATCTCGCATTCGGCCTAACTATTCATTCCCACAGCCTTGTAAATATTCAGCGCATTCACTACCGGACAATTGTGGCGTTAGTTTAATATCGATCCGTTGTATTATTTTACGCACGTATAATTTATTCCCCCCTCGCGGCGTTGGGCTGGGCCTCCGCTGTTGAGAGGGCGTCTGTGACGATCGCTTTGTGGGGGTTGGCTTGCTTGAAGAGGCAAACGGGTGATAAAAGTCTCCAGATCACACAGACGATGGGGGTGGAAGACAGCCGGCGAGGGGCTGGCATGCATTACCATGTGGAGAAACCGACCGTCAGGGCACATCGGGTCTGATCCGCTGACACCCTTTAGAGTGGTGCTCGGCGGAAAGGACCACGGAGGCCAGATTCATTTTAACCGACAGTAGACTCGATGCGGATCGAGTCGTGCGAAATCAACAGGCGATGTTAAAATATTTCGTAAACCGGCGGAAATCTGCCGTTCTGTGTGGTTCAGAAGACCGGGATATACGGCTCGGAAGAACGCTTGTTTCTCACCCAGAAGTCTGATCATCGCCCAAGATCAGACCTGACACCTAATGACAGTTACCCTGAGTACGGCGCAGGAACCGGGGCGAGGTCCCTATGCCCGGACACGTGGGGGGGATGGGGAGGGTCTCCGAGGACCTGCAAAAATCTGAGGCTCGACCGGTGAGGGTGAAAGGAACGAGCGTCGGGGCTGTCGGTAACACGCACTTTGTCAATGGTCCTGGGCTGCGCAGGGCGGAAGCAAACTCTGAAACCTGCAGTTCCTCGGGATAACCGATGTCGTTTGGGATCAAGGAGAAAAGTGCATTTCAATTGCGTAGAAGGCAAGTCGTCTCTCTACGAATTCGAAATGGCGAGGAGAACCCTCTCGTAATGCCACATGGAAACGAGCGGTGTCTGGAGAAGAAGAGAGGGGGCCCCGCACGGTGCTGTCTTTGGTTTCGTTTGCCGAGATGAGACGGGTGGCGAGGTTGTGTGTTTCGCGGGCGATCCTGGTCAAATGAAGGATGAATACGGCCTAGCTGCGACACATTATACGTTATGCATTGTGCTTTGCGCATCGACCGCCGCTTCTCCAACTTCGCCATCGTCGGTCGGAATGAACGGCGACGGTGGCGGTATCACAGAACGTCCCGATTTAGAAGTTCGGCGAGAGCTGGAATCTTTTTTCCCGCAAAGTAACGACCTGTAACTAATCTTCGACCGGCCATTCGACCCTCTGTGAAATTCCTCACGAAGGACAATGCCAGACGAAGCGTATGCTTCTTTGTCTCGGGAGCATTACATCGACCCGAACGGCGCGTCTTCGGGTGGCTTGAATCCCTCCTTCCCGAACACTCCCCACACGCCCTCGACCGCCGACCCTACGTCTCCAACGAACCCCATATCAAGCCCGCCGCGGTCAAGTTCCGAGTCTGTTGGTAGAACTTCATCATCGAAATGGAGAGAGAGCCTGAGCCAAGCCACGCTTGAACGACGAGACACCATCACGACCATTACCTCCAATCCGGACACTCCGAATGTGGTCGAACCGAATTTTGACGAGAATGTGTTGAGGATGTTGTGCGGCCTGGATGTGAGTGGTTCCCTGTGCGGGAGGGCTGGTGTTCGAAACTCAGGGCCTCCGCTTGATCACAGTGTTCCGTTCCGTTGTTACTGGACAGAATCAAACAAAGCACGGTCTCCTGCAAGGTGAATCGTTTGACCACCGTTCGCTGTTTTCGGATGCTGACCATATTTGCAGGAGGCGTCCATTTTCTTCAAGAAGAGAGCGACACTGGAAGATGAGTACGGTCGAAACTTGCAGAAACTCGCCCGCTCTACCTCCGAGCTCTACGCGATGAGTGAGGGGAAGGCTGGGTAAGGCAACATTTGCTGGGGTGGGAAGGGGTTCGGGCGGAAAAACACTGACGCCCGTCTTCGCAGTTCCTTTGTCGGGGCGTGGCAATCGAGCATGAAGATTCACGATGCCATGGGGGAGGACAGGATTCGGTTTGCCCAGAAACTGAACGACATGGGTGATGAATTATCGAATCTTGTCAAAGAGGTCGAAAAGACCCGAAAACAGGTAGAGACAACCGAATCTTACTCGATACAACTACGTTGGTTAAACCCCGCCATCCTTCTCTCCTCCTCCCCCAGACAAAGGACCTTGCCACACGATATGAGCGCGTTCTCCAGGAGTCGGAATCTACAGTTGAAAAGATCAAGACTCGGTTCGATCTCACGGCAGAAGAACTGGAACGCCTGCTTATCCAGAAGGAGGGCGAGTCGTACAAGGACACTGGCGTGCGGTCGCCTGGAGGCGTTGGTGGCAAGCGTGCGATCGGGAAGGCAGTGGCCAAAGGAGGATTGTTATTAAAGGGGAGAAATCCGGGTAACGTAAGTTTCCTGTCAATCCGTAACGTATGCGCACACTGAAGGCGTTCGACGTTTCACCATAGCTGCAAAGACAGGAGGATGATATCCGCTTACGGATGTCCAACGCGTCGGACGCTTACCGAAAGGCGGTGACAGAGACGCAAGCCATCCGACAGGAGTACTTTAACTTCCAACTCCCGCGAATTTTGAGAGTGAGTAACCCCGCCTCGCCTGTCGGGTTCTAATTAAGCTGGCTCTTGTAGGCGTTGAAGGAATGCGCTGATGAAGTTGATCTCGGGACGCAATATCATCTTTCTCGGTATGCGTTCCTGTCTGAGAGCGTGCTGCTCAACGACGGCTCAACGTTGACTCCGACCATCCCTGAGGAAGGTGGGCACACTTTCCTCCATTTGGGCGGCCTTGTGGTATAACCCCTGACAAATTGTTCCAGGCCCTGGCCTCAAAGCTATAATTGAATCTATTGATAACCGAGGAGATTTCAAAGTCTTCATGCAGAACTACGCATATGCGCATGGGGGTCAGATGCGCGGTCCTAGAAGAGAGGGGCCTCAAGACGAAGGCTTTGTAAGCAACCCCACACCTCCGATGTCACTATTCGCTGATCGTTTCATGTCCTCTAGCTGCCCCCATTGCCTTCCCACTTGGAGCGTGTACACGCCACTCAGCAGGGCCCAAATGGGGTTGACAAGGGACGACCTACCTTTGGTGTCGACTTGGGAGAACAGATGACCCGGGATGATGTTGACGTACCGCCAATTATCGTGAAATGCTGCGAGGCCATTGAAAAGTACGGCATCGAGGCAATGGGAATCTACAGGATCAGTGGAACCGTCGTGAAAGTGAACAAGCTGAAAGAGAAGTTGGATAGAGGTTGGATATTTTCCATGATCCGGAGAAAGCACTCCTTGCGCTAACGGGAGATTGTAGACCTTGATTCCGTTGACCTAGACGCGGAGGAGTGGTCAGGCGACATCAATAACGTGGCCTCGGTTCTCAAGCTATGGTTGAGGGAACTACCCGATCCGTTGATGACCTACGAACTGCACAACGGGTTCTTGGAGGCTGCGAGTACGCCTGATTTCCTTGTCCGATTTTCTGAACCTGACCGACCCTTCTTTTTTTTTCCACCGTCAGGAAATGAAAACGATCGACTCCGACATATTCGGCTACATGAGAGAGTGAACGATTTACCAGATCCCAATTACGCAACTCTCAAATTCTTGATGGGCCACCTAAACAAGTAAGTTGCTCGCGCCGTTTTTACCACCTCTACGGCCATTTGTTTATTCCCGGGTGCGTGTTGTTAGGATTGGACAGTACGAAGAAGTCAACAACATGTCGATATCGAACTTGTCCATTGTGTTTGGACCGACTTTGTTCGGTCAACAACGTGGTGTTCAGATCGACGCTGCGTTACAGAACAAGGCGCGTAATCTCCAATCCTCACACCCACACATTGGCTCCATGCTGATGGTTACCTCACCGGTCAGGCCGTGGAAACGATATTGAGACATTACGCGGATATTTTTGTCGACGAGTCTGAGATGGCTTAGACGTGTCTTCCACCCTCTTCCATTGCGTTATCGCAGCCAAGCACCATATTCCCCCCTTTCCCCTTCTCTTAATATTATTTTCTCGGACTTCCCCCCCAACCCTGGATCATCCTTGTAGTGATACACCCGTATACCCGATATTTCCCCACTTATTCACCCCTGGTCTGGCCACTCACCCACTCAACCGCCCCTCTTCTCTATGGTATCCAAGCTGGGACTTGCGTGTTGTATTCGTATTCTATCCCACTCATTCGTTTTTCGTTCGCTGGCTCTCACTTTTCTGATCTTCGTTCAGGAAGCGGATTTCGTTTGTTTGTACCCTAGCTTTACACGTCCTTTACGTGGTTCACGCTGGAAAACGACATGAAACCGACTCTCAGGGGTGGACTCCCTCCCGAAATCGCGTTGGATGGATTACGAAACGTTCCAGATGGCAAGAATGGCAAATACGGAGCGGCAAGGGTTCTATCTAGGGCGCGAATGGCATTGATCCCGAAGGGGTAAACTAATTATTCGTCGATTGAGGAATGGGGTGCGGATCGAGCGCTCGTCGTTGGTGTCGCTGGGCGATTCAGTCCGGGGTAGGTAAGGAGAATTCCCGGGTTTATCGAGGGGAATATGGCGGAGGGGGTGGGGTGTATGGTGGGATTGGACCTTCCGAAACCAAAAAGTAATGCTGGAATGGGATCCGTGGGTTTGGAGCTGGAAAGGGTGAGATATGGATAGGATGGGAAGGAATACCGCAGGGGCGTAGAACCCGGCAATCTTATGGAACTGAATGGTTGGAGGGAAGCTCACCTTCTGAGGAATTATTCTGACCCTCGGCGACGTCATCCGCGCTGGCAAACTCCGACGAAGGGCGCCTGGGTTTATCCGTCCCACTTGAGGAAGGTGATGGTGTGGCGTTGTTTCATCCCACCAGTATCCACCCACCGCTCTCGCTGAAGAGTTCGGGCCCTTTGAGAGGCTGAATCCACACATCGCCGCTGGGGAAAACCACTTTTTGTAGGCCGCAATACTTGGACCATGTCTGGCAAAGCATCAGCTCTTCTTGGACTTGGGCTGTACTGGCTCCGGTTGTTGGTGACATATCCAAGGTGGTTAAATTGGTGAGGGAGAGTAGGACGGGAGAAAGGGCGGTGAGGAGGGCCTGCTGAGAGGATAAGTGGTCCAAATATCTGATCCCTGGATGGCTGATAGGTGTACTTACGATCCCGCCCAGGGTGTGATGCAGGGTGTGTCTAAGAGCCAGCCTGATCTTCAGACCTTTCACGGTGGGGACCCACCGAGCGACGTCTCGAAGCAGATTGGGTGTCACGCTCATCCCGCTCAGATCAAGGGTCTCGATCCCACGATATGCCGGGTCCTCGATTGATTGGACCCGGCTTATCCCTTCCCATTCGGCGATTCTGAGGTAGTCGAACCCTACTAGGCTCAAGGACCTGACCGGGCGACCGGGGAGGACCGCGGCGGCCGTGGCCGGCGATCCTTTAAAACTGGATAAATTTGGTAACGCGTCGTACGGAAGAGGGTAAGGGAGTTCGTGGATGTCGGAGAATCGAAGGGTGGTAAGACTCGGGCAAGATGACGGAAGGAAGAATTGTGGGGGTGGTACCAACCCGGAAATGGCGAGATGGGAGAGGTTCGGAAAAGAGGTGGGTCTCAGAAGCCGGTTTCCGAGAGCGAGGTGGGTTTCTGGATCGGAAGGCCTGGATATAGGGGTGGGTAGCTGGAGCTCTAATGATTCGAGAAGGGTAAGGTTGGGGAGAATGGTGGCCAACTCTATGAAGACGGGTTCGAGGTCGATATCTCCGATGAGCGCGGCGGCGGCAGGGTGCGCGGGTCGGGTGTAGTACGGGTGCTGGTTGGCATGCTTGGCGTGGTGGTCTGCGAACCACTTTATTGTCAACGACTTGACGCAGTGGACGAGATGAGGTCTCTCGAGGATTGTCCGACACCAACGCCAGGTCTTGTACGGCCCACCGTCCTGGGAACCCGTCAGCTGGACAGCCTCCTGGATCGACACGGAGGTATAAAGCAACAACTCCGTGAGGTCGCGGAATCTTTGGGATATCAGCAACGCCTGCTGCAGGGACGCCGTAGGGAGGAACGAGAGGACCGCGGTCAGGATCTCGTTTGGCAGTTTCTCAATCGCAGACATGGCCGCCGTTCGTCGTCGTCGTCGGTGTTCTGGTAACAAATGGCGGAGTCTTGAGGAACGGAGAAGACGGGGGGACGTGACGGGGACCTGGCAAAGGCCATGAACGGCCTGAAGAGTGCTTTAAGTGTTGTGAGGGGGAGCAGCCTGAGGTCTACTTACCTGGCGGAATTTTGTACCGGTGACCGGAATAGGGAGAGCGAATAGACGATGGATTTGCCCGACGTTTATCCGGCAGGGCGGGAACTTTGGCTCACTCGGGGGGTTATCATCTCACGGCCATAAGAGGATCACCGCGATGATGGCATCGAGCGAGGATTCACCGAACCGAACAGATGGTATAAGATGAAAGAAATGCGAATTAACATGGTACAGTATACACCCGATACAAGATATAAAAAACGAAACAGAAGAGAG
>Ga0307511_10005952_pt1 | contig 12324 bp, 8 predicted proteins | sample 13_EM_MG_FD_200266 | JGI IMG/M metagenome (GOLD analysis project Ga0307511, IMG submission 200266) | Populus trichocarpa ectomycorrhiza microbial communities from riparian zone in the Pacific Northwest, United States - 13_EM | ecosystem: Host-associated > Plants > Roots > Unclassified | place...
TGAACTGAGGCAGTTGATCGCAATACTTGTCATGTTTGGACTGTATCCATATTTCATCTCCATTTTTCCCCCGCATTGGTCATGTTATAATTAGTGTTTCCATACATGGTGTATATACCCTTTATCTTTTTTGTCGTATCACAGATTTTGTCGGCATTTTGATAAATTCCTCGCTTCATTTGGGTCTGGTCTTGGGTCTTGGTCAACTCATTTTTTCTGTTTCTAACGGTTGTCCTTTACATGAATCTTTCATTCTCACGTTCAACACTTTACTTTTTTTCTTCTGAAAACCACTTTTTTCCGTCGGGCTTCTACTTGTGGTGTTTCACATCGGCTCATTTTCGTAGCGTTTCATGTTTCTTTTTCTTGCTACACATATTCACGGTGCATGGGTTGTTTTTCAAGCATCATTATCGCCGTTATTTTGAGTTATATTTGTCACTTGAAATTGTTTCTAGGCAGCACTAGCTAGCATTATGGGTATACCATATGTACATCGCTTTTCAACAAAGAAGCCTGTCATCGAAGTACTACTACTATTTTGCGGGTGTTTGCACTTGTGCATTTGAATTATGTGCCTGCCCGGGATCGATCGATCGATCGATTGACTCATTACCACGCTCAAAATGTTTGGACGTTCAGGATCCAGGATCTTGTTATCTATGTCGATGATACACGTTCTGGTGTTTTTTTCCCTCCATTGCATAGCTACGGTATGTGGATATGGTTCCTTCGGTCATAAGTCACCAGCTGTATGTCCGTCTGTAAGTACGTCGGGATACACTGAGTTCCGCTTGCATGTACTTACGTTAGCTATAGCGTCATAATTTGAAGTTGGATATATCATCTACCCTTTCAGCTCCACCAAGTAGAGTTATTAGATCCACAACTTGAATCTCTGCCGTCACTCTCCGACTCGCCGCTTAGGTTCACTGATTTAAAAAACTGCAACTCTCGGCGCCCCGCATAGTCTAAGTATACATAAACATGCTACTGCTCGCAGTCCAACTAACCAGGCTAGAGGCCAACCTTAATAAATGTGGCCATGGGTGATTGGGATGCTTGTTCCTGGCACGGCAAGCAGCAGCGGTGTGGTGCGGATGAGGTTCAGTACGGTAGAATTTGCAGGGGGACTTCGTTTGTTTGACTTTATTGTAGATCGGCATTTGGGTCCAGGCACTATGTTTCATCTTTTTCTTTTTTCTTTTTGTTGTCGTTTCTCGGAGAATGGAGTGTTGTAGTGGTTTTCGTAGATGGATATTGTTGATTCAGATGCGTCCTCCACTGGACCCTAATTATAAAACTTTCACATGCCTCGGATGTACCCGGAACAAATGGTATTGGCAAGTAATATATACTCCTACCACTCTTAGTTCTCTGGTCCTGAAACGAGGCGTGCGTTAGCTATTCTCTATTCTTCGTGGGAGAAAATCTTCGATTGGCCAGCTTGTGCGAAGTGCATATTCAACAAAAGTTATTGTAATATATATCACTGCCATACCGTTTGAACCTATCCTACCTCGTCTTGGTAGACCATGGGTGAGTCTAGCCTGGGGTATGTACATGTAAGTGTGTGGCGCCCGCATGACAAGCTGGTCACCTGCGCTGGTGGCCTGAGAGTGAGAGGTAGAGAGTGTTACCCTCACATTTAACATTGAATCAACAGAGTTCACCTTAAATTGCAACAAAAATCAAATATTTTTACCTTTATGCTGAAATTAAAAACGTAGGCTCTCTACATGTCTAGCTTAATATTCTGTCAGACAAACATGCAGCGATCTAGCAAGTATCTATAGCCTATACTCAGAAATGATTTATATCGTACAAAAATATAGGGCCATTCAACAAGAGCTATAGAGGTTCCAGGTCCCATTATACCCCACACTTGGCCTTAGAAAGAGAAAATAGACTTTACTGTCTACTAGCATAACCTTCAAGATATACATTTCTTTCCGGGAGTCTCCGCTGACAACCCTAAAAGGATCAGTTTTGTACTCCTACTTTCGCTCTCGTATGGGTGTATACGCTAGGGAGTCTCTCAGATGTGGGGTTTGGTTCCATAGCTGTGCCCCATATATATGTAGTAGTATGTGTGTCTGGTTAGTCGTTGAGAGCATAGCTAGGCCATAAAGCTGACGTCAGGCTATACCATCATCACCATTGCTATTATTATGACAAGAGTGGATAACAAGCGTAGGTATATTGTTTCTAGGCACGGGCTCTGAGGTGGACAAAGAGAATTATTACAGTTACTCATACATACCTAGCCAATCTGTGCATCCCTATAGGAGAAGTGCCAACATGCCATGATATGGTATGTGAGCCCATGGTGCTGGGGCGGATATTGGGGAGTCAGGTTTGGCGTATGGAAGTGAGGGGAGGTCAGGCGGGGAGCCAGATTAAGGCATGAATGATGAGGAGGAGTGATATCTGGAGCATGGTTATAAAGGGGGTGCGCTAGGACTCCCGCAATTCCCTATATACTCCCCTCATACTCCCGTGACTCCCCATATATGTATGACCCCGCATATATATCACCGCAGCAGGAGTGGGAGCTAAAACAGTATTAGGCTGCAAAAGACACTGGGAGGGGGGGGCATCCGCTACGAAGCATGCGACATATATATTGTGAGGGTATTTCCATTGAACACTTCATTGAAAAACTGGTTAACGTTACCGTAATCCGAAAAAAGGTCGATTCATATAGAACAAAGAAGTTTCCAAACAAGAGCACAAATGCATCTAATTTCCAAAATTGGTAGAAAATACTTTCTCACAGTTTGTCCCCAATACCTTATAGAGTGTTTCGAGGGGAAATAAGATAGAGTCTATAAGTTGAATTCTATCCAACTTGTAATTTGTAGAGCAATTGCTATAATTTAAGTATATGCTATTTATGAGCACCTTTTCCCTAGTGCAGTAATCCTCTAATTGCATTCCGAAATACTTAACTACATTTTATAAGACCATATCAAATACAGATTGTCACTGGTCTCCTGGGGCCTTGCTAGAGACGTTTTTCAAACTTTTCGCCAAGCGTCGGTGGTGTCTGGCGATTAATTAATATTGCGGTGCTTATCTCAGGATGCGAACTTCTGTATCGGGCAGCAGGCTACTCAGTCTTGCAGCCTTATTTTCCATTAAAGCCCCGCCTACTAGGTATGATGATCTTCTAAATTTAAATAATTATATGCGGTTGCAATATCATTCAATTCCTTCTCGTTCAGGGTAATTAGTTTACTAAAAATCCTGATTCGCACATAGAGCCAGGGTTCAGCCGCAATCGTGTTGTGCAACCAACAACACCTGCATGTGGCATGCGTAGCCAATGATAAGAGTCAATGTTAACAATGCCTATGACTGATGCTATCTTTGCTGGGCAATAAATATGTGGAACACATGCGGGGAATCTGAACTTACCACCCCAACATTCCTGCTACATGAAAGCACCTACACACCAATATATGCTATTTCGTTTGCTTCACGTTCTGAATTCTGCAACAACCTCTTGAACAGCTCAGCAAGATGTCCGAATTATTCTGGCGAGCGAGTCGCCTAGGTGGACCCCAGACGGACCGTCAGCCAGCAATCACTGACGGAGGACCCAGTAGTATTTATCTTCAGGCAATGGCAACCGTGGCCACGCTTTTTGAATACGTGGACATCGCACGGCTCATTGCTACCAGGGACCGGATTTCCGCCGATAGTACCAATGGGATATTGGCAGGTATTCTGCCACAGACGGCATATCGTGAATATGTACGTTAGCAATTATTCAGATTCATATAATCTCGGGCCTAAAAGTGAGGGAGTTTTACTGATATGTCGTACCAGTTGCGCTTCTTGACCATCAAAATATTGTCTAGTGACACCCCGGCGAGCAATCTTAGCCCCTCATGGTATATTGACCAACTTTGGCATTCACACATTTTGGACACTGAAGCATACGCTCGAGTGCGTGCGAAGTGGCCTGGAAGGCTTGAACATGACCCAGTTCCTGCTGGGGGTGTTCAAGGGCAGCGAGTGCGCCTTTTGCGGACCTTGCAAAAGTATGAAGAGTTGTACGTGACTTATTCCCCTCGTTATTGAGGTATTGAAACATGAGTAACAGGTTTTTGATTTGCAGCTTCCAGCAAAGCCCACTTCGCGAGGCAACAGTTGTAATTTGGTCAGACGAAGGTCAGGTCATTGCCTCCAAACCCGACCCAGGTTGGGATTCAGATCAAAGCGATTTACAGGAGGCGGAAACTCACGCTGCTCTTGACCCACCCTTCGCTGGATCGCCTTCCTTCCCGATTCATATTGGAGATGGGTACGAAGGAGCCGTGGTCACACTGATGGTTTCTAGTCAAATGAAAGTGGCCGAGTTAAAATTAAAATACCAAGAGGCTCATAATTGGCCGGTAAGGAGTCAGCGGCTCCTCTTTGAGGGGACCCTGCTTCGTGATGAACAGTCCCTTGGGGAGTATGGGATCAAGAGCGAAGCAACGTTAGAACAGGAGGAGTTATTTTGCTAAAGAGATGTGTGGAAGACCTGAAGACGCTGTGGTTGGTGTGCATGGTAATGGAGAGGGGGCCACAGCGGTGGTGGAGGCACAAAATTGGGAGTGCAGAGGACCCAAGTTGTGTGTGACGGGTGGACCTCTCAGAGCGCGGCACATCATTTGATGGCGTGTCTTTGGGTGAGAGACGAGACGGGAGATCGTGAGAGGAGATAGATAGTGACCTATAGTGGTGTGAAGTCTTGGCGGATTTCATTCAGTAGATAGCATGAATGTATTTAACGAAGGAGGGGTAGGGATCGGCCCAGTGGGAAGAGAGCCTTCCGGGCAACCGGGGATGTAGTCCCTCGCTATGGGCTATACACTTAAATACGAGTACTGATTTCCCCCCCCAAAAAATAAAGAGGTTGTGGTCATCTATTCATGTTTTTCCATCAATCCTTCATAAAATTGAGCAGCAAAATTTACCAATGACCTATTTCGTCACTGTTGCAAGGGTTATCGTAAGAATTCTGGAGTAAGACGGTCTTTTTTGCCTATATATGGTAGGCCCAGTCACAAATGAGTTTCGGGGGAAGCAGCAAATCCTCATTGCATGGGTAATTAAGGCAGTTCAGACGACAATTTCCCGACATACACCGCGCTCTAGATCTATAATCCATGCTCTGACTGTAACCATAACTGCATTGAGGGTGGTTGTGTTACAGTCAAACCAATATAACAGCATCATCTATACTGAATAACCTCTCTATTAACATAACCCTCACCGGCCTAGCAATCAAGCCTGCATATCTGAAGTTTTGTACATGTACGGTGTGCTCGGATTTGGGCTTCTATCCCATCTACGACTATTCTACTGGTATCGAGGTAATATAAATATTCATATTGATCCTCTACAACCAGACCCCAACCGTGCCCTGCTGGGATGGTGATTCGACAGAGTGAGGATTTTCATGCAAGGCAGCAGGAGTTGGTACAACGGTTTTGTGTTATGTTCAAGAAAGAAATCAATCAATTTTCAGTATCACGTATGTTCTATTTAGTAACAGAGACATAATAGTATTTGAGACTAATAAATAGCTGGGGTATTCTGAGTAGATTCCGAGATGCACTGCCACCGCCGGAGGCTGCAGAAATCATATTAAAAAGCGAGGTCAAACTAGGAAAGACCCAGAACTAGACAACAAGGGAGTTGTTAGCTAGCTTAGGGTACTCCCGCATAAATTTCGCGTAGTATTAATCATTGGCAAGCGATCCCGGGCAAAGCATCTATACATGCATAGGTATCTCGTTAGCGTAGGAAGTCCCGGTCGAAGTTATGTTATTATAGAGATTTGACTGTATTGTATTCCGGTCTGCGTTCACGAACACAATTGATTTGTGAATCGGCAATAAGTGTTAGACGTTGATATCGGCCTCATAAGCCGTCAACTTTGGCCAATATGCGGCGATGAGCTGTTCCGCCCTCGGGGTATCTATGTAGGAACACAACAGCTCTAACCTTAAACTCATTAATGATATTTACTTTGTATGCACTTTTTTCCCGTCAATAATTACTCGTATTTAAACTATCTAGCTTATGACGGATAGGTAGTATGTGTTTGTGAGTATTGAATATTCCGCCTGATTTCACTAGTAACTTGCACAGTATGTGCTTGAACGATCTAGAGCTATTAGACTGGGTAGCGGGGTTAGAATACCACATCAATATCATGCGGCTCCGCAGATATGAGGAGTGACATGGGACTAAAAGATGGTGTTGAACTTAAGCTTGTTAAACAAGACCTTGAACCAAGACCTAGATTCATCCAAGTTCGTGTGTTGTCCAGGTCAAAGCAACCATTATCGATGGGACCTGTTGATCTAGTGATTCCGCTCACGAACAGCAGCTACACCATCCTCTGTCTTCTAATTAAGCTGACGCCCAGTCACTCTAACTGATTCATGTTAGCGTGTCGGCTTAGAGCATTGTGGACGTGGGGAGCTAATGACCCAACATTACCGAACATTACGTCTCGCAATACCCTCCTACCTCGCCAGAGCATCTATAACTGAATACGGGTACTGATTTATCCCCCCCCCAAAAAGAGAGCATCCTGCTACGGGTACCTACCGGCTGCGATTACACAAGTTAACCATGACAGCCTATTAACCAACATACCAGACTACCTGCTACCTTTGGAGTCTTAGCCATTGGAGACTTCCAGTGATGCAATGAATGGAAGGCATCAGAAAGTCACCTGATCACAAGCAGAAACATGCGAACTAATATCACTGTGGGAATTCGTATATATGTATGGGATTTTGCTACAATAATGTATCCGTCAGGGAGTCAATATGGGTTAATTAACACTGGGATTTTCAGTCTTCGATTTCAGGGTAATTGATCTGCACTATTAGCTGTGTCGGTGGTTTTTTTTGAAAATCTTTTGCTCTTGGGGGTTGTGGGGGTATATTCGTGGGGATCCCGGTTGGACTAGGACTATATAAAACCAACATTTATCAATATAAAGCTTCCATAGGTCTCAGTGAGGAAGAAGGTACACATATGTATGGGGAGTTGCGGAAGTCTGTGAAGTTATTGAGATGAAACTACAGGGTAACTACAGGGTATATAAATACGGGGCAAGGGATCCATCAGTTGTGGTATTAACATTGTGAGCACCATGGGGTAACTCCGTCAACCAAACTATGTTACCATCAGGCTAAGAAGGTGGTTGGGTAAGGTGTATAAGTGAGTGATTCTTGATTACCAATAAATAGGCTTTCGCAGTCAATTACAGTTGGCTTGGCAACATGACAGGGCCTAGGGGACGTCTTATATATGTACTTGCTATGTTGGAATAATGAGACCTAATAGCTAGGTTCAGCACTAGTTAGCTACAACCTATGATTGAAACTGGAATTCCATCATAATCTATGGGGAATCTCGTTCAGCATATGAACGTTCTGAAAGCTGAGAGCAGTTATATCCGTATTAGACGGTATTAATTCCAGTGCCCCAATTCCCGAATACTTTTTTTTGTGGTTGAGGTGCACTGTAGGGCCAATAAGGGCAATATAAGAGCGTTGCTCCATATGCTCAACCGCAGGTGTGGGGGGTGCGACTGTGATGAGGAGGAGAGGAGTCACCTTGCCTTAGCTTGCATTGTAGGCGCGGATATGGAGAGCTGGACACAAATGGATGAGCTGACGGTTGACTTGGCAGAGAGCTCAGAGGCGGGATGATATCTTTTGTGAACCCGACGTCAAATACATCACGCTCTACAACTACTCGTTTCCCATGATTGCGCTTGCCAGTAACAAAATAATGTGCATTGTGCGGATCATGTTTAAAGCTTTCCATTGCCTACAAACTACCTACTGCAGCCTTCAACAATGGATCTCGGAGGTATGCTTTAATATTCGGTATCTAGTCTCTATTAGCCACAGCATGCTTGAATTAAATTCTACGAAATTACCTTTCAAAGGTCAACCGAGATTTGTTGCTTATGGTATGCAAATGCCCTTCAAATTTGGTACGTGCAGTAGCAGAGGTTGCTTCCAGTGCGCTTGCAAGTGAAGCAGAACCTAGGAGATGAAACTGGTCCAGACTGATGCCGCAATCATCTTCGGGAACTGACATTGGGCTAGCAAAGCGCTGATTGAGTAGGTATTGTGATGTCGCAAAGTATTGTATACCATGATGCCGCGGTGTGTTAAGGTGATTTTGAAGACTAGCAAAGCAAAAGGTAAAGGCAACAGGTGCGAAAAGTTTTCACCAACTTCATTCTTAGCCGAACAGGCCATTCCGGAATAGCCCCAAGCATATACATGCCGTGATCTGGTACCGGGTGATTGTAGGCATGAAAGCAGAGCGCAACCATTCTCGACTTGGATGTTACACCACAGGTGAAATAAGCTACCTACAACGCTGCTTATTTGTTAGTTACAGTATGTACCGAGTCATGCATGAACAGCACCCTCAGCCTCGTCCTACCACATTCGGAACGTACTAGCTTCGATATCTCGACTTGACACTCCCGGGGAATAACGAAAACCCCCAGTATTATAACTGCGCCATGAGTCTCAGATTTTCAGTGAACGATTTTCTGGGACTTGGATCCCTGATATGGAGCGTGTACAGCACGTGCTGCTGGGACTTTTTACAGGAGACTTCATCGACAATATCTCAGAGTATGGCATGAGGTTGGGGGGTATTTCCAGCTGCCGGTGGAGGCGAATTGTTCAGCAGCTATTCCGGATTCAGTATTGTTCTGCAATCCTTCTAGTAATATTCTATAATTGTTCCCTTATTGAGGTAAAACTGCCTAGCTTTGTAGGAGCTTAAATTATTTTTCGCTTGAATATTGGCATTACCCTCAACTGAATTCAGTCCACCATGAAGGTTGCTTTCAGCTGAAATTGGGCCGTTGTGCTAATGGATATTTATTAAGCTTCTAAGAAGCGAATAACTACAGCTCTTGAGATCCTGACCATAGTCATCTTGTTAACGAAATTCGAGGATTAGAGCAAAGTTCTCGCGTTGCACGAAGGAGAATGCCGCTGTGTCCGGTTGATGCTCTGGGACTGGCACATTGGGCTGTGCCGACAAGGCAATGGCAATTGCTAGTCTGGTGCCAATCACTGTAGGCCGGTAGGCAGTTACTATCTTTTGAGCGCGCTGTTCATGCATGTAATTAACAGATGGGCAGCGTTGCCCTTACGCATGCCCCTGCTCTCATGCATGTAATCGCAGGGCTCTCCGGGCCCATGCACACCGATCGCGACCCAATTTCTTGATGACGGCCTATCCCTATTGCTGTCTTCACTTTATGTCTGTACATCGCGTTTTGGCTTGCTTTCTCCCAGACTGACATGCATAATTTGTGCGTTACGGGTTTCTTGTTTCCTATTTCGATAGTTTCCGGATATCCGGATAAGTACAGCAGCATTTCTCACAAAGGCGTTGAACCGAACGTACTATCACCGGTTACATCGATTTCTCCACTAGACACTCCTGAGGAATAACGGAAGTCTCCGGTGTCATAACTGCGTTATGAGTTTCGGGTTCTCAGTACATACGCGATTTTCTGGGGGTTGGTACTCTGGTGTGGAACATGTACAATGCACACGCAGGCGCCCCCGAGCAGTTCCGGAATTTCCCTCAGGAGATTTTTGTCCCTCCATATGGTGTACAAGATAGTCGAAGATCAGCTACGAAATCAGGGGTTCGGAAATAACACCCTCACGCTAAGCAAAAGAAGCACCAATGATCTAAAAATCTTGCATGATGGATTGCAGGCTATCATGAAGGGGCTGGGCACTCTCCTCAAAAAATACCAGAGTTTGACGGAAAACCGTAGTATCTCATTTGTTGATCGACTAAGGTGGGGACAGGAGCGTTTAGCAGGGTTTAGAGAGAGGACTCTCATACATACATATCGGCCTGTTTATAGTGTTCAATACAAGTTTTACGTGGTATATTTGTCCCCCCTTCAAATTTCTGACCATACCTCTCTTCGAATTATATTCTGTTACCTACGTTGGAAAATTGAAATGTCTATAGGCTTCAAGTACCAACTATAAGCAAGAATTCAAGCCAATCATAGCATTCCTAACATTGTTCTCTAAGCATGTTTCCTCCCAAAAGGCATCTCTAGTCAACTGTATACTTTCCAACCATAACTCTAGTAGCTATAGGCATGCTCCCCTTGCTACTTCTCCTAAGAAATACCGTATATGTATTTTATATCCCCATAATTTGAGCCTATTCGGCCCAAAGACTGTTGAGATATGGCTAAAACCCGTATAATACATGTTTGAGCGGTTTCACCGTAATTTACTCTAGCTGGAGGGGTAGGAAAATAGTGTCCAGCTAGAAGAATAGCACATATCAAGAAACCAGGAGGTGGGTGTTTCTTTTGGGGGCGGGACAAGACAATATCACTGGGTTTTCATATGACACAATAAGCAACGGGCTCGATATTCACAATCGAAGTGTACTCAAACGGATACGTACCATCTGCTTGATGCCAGGGTGTCTCTCCATACTTTTCACCCACAAGTAAACGCACTAATTATGAATAGATACCACCCCCACACCCAGCAGCACGGCGAGGCATTGACCTAGCTAGTAAATCTAGCAGAGATGAAAGTGCGGTATTTCTTTCCACGCCTCTTGCAAAGGTAGGAGGAGTACGGTACCCCCTACTGTAAGAATGTACCCAACTAAAAAGGGGTTAGCGTTATGGTGGAGGGGCACTCTTATCGATAAGCTTAAGCATCCCTGCGTAAATACCCCGCCTTCCGGGTTAAGCTTATTCCACAACACACGTCATTTCAAATGTGATTCAGTCATAATGATGGAGTCATAATAATGGAGTCATAATCCCCCTCTGGACGGACAATATAATTATAGCACGAGTGACCTAATCGTAAAAGACACATCAATTAACTACACAATATATCCGTAAAATATAACCATTAACCACAGCATGCGCATCTTCTTCAGGATCCCGTCAATATCAGGATACTATAAATATATAACTCCCACGTACTCGGTCACCTAACCAGACTTTCGGTCACCCACACTGCAGCCGCTCGCATCATCTAATGATGGACGAGAATTATATTTGCGCCAGCACAGGCAACAAAACCATCCCGCATGCTAACCAATTTCTCAAGTCCCCCCTCATGGCTACTCCTCTCTCGACTAAGTATTATATATTTGAGCCTAATTGTACTATGTACATGGTGTACATTGAGCAAGCGACTCCTGCTCTGCTGTATTATGGAAAAGGGAGATGCGGATATCGATAAGAGAAGCAGAAGAAGAAAAAACAACGCCTCCACTGCTTACCTAGGAGATGAGTCATGTGCATCGCCACCGGAGTATTATCCTAGTCTTGCAGGTAAACGTAAACGGGTTAGCCGCCACGCATGGGGAATAACCATTCTCAATTTGTAGGTGAGCGGGGAAAAGTCTATCTTGACGACATTACACTAAATTCGGACTCGGCCCCACCAACAGATGTGGTGGGTGTGCGAGGTGGCTCTCAATTCACATAATATCCGGAGGGCCTGGGAATGGAACTCGTAAAGTAGAGTATGTAAGTAACAGGCCCACTGGGAGACAACCAATGCAGAAGGGAACTAACTAATCACTGTCGAAATGAAATGAGAAAGTACTTGCCATATTCATATAGGCCCGAACCGAAGATATTCATTCCCATATGTGTTCTCATTCTGCCGATGGGAAATCGGCGTCTAATCTGTGCGTGTGGCCTACGCTCGAGTTTAACTCCGAGTCGCGCTTTTACGGGGATATGAATGGAAGCGGGATCTGAATGAGACCGAGACGGAATCCCCTCCACCTCCAGAAGTGGTTAAAGGTACAAGGCTAGTGGTCAGCAAGTCACTGTCAGGTGTCGCTTTATGTGAGAGTGCGACATCCTTCGGGTCAGATTTCGTCAGTGTTACAGAGGGGGTGTTTTGTGATATGACTGGCAAAACATTGTATCCATTGTGCGCTGAAGCAGGGGCAACTGACTGCTTTGATCAAGATGCAAAGCCATTAGTGAGGAGATTTCTGAGGAGGGAAGATGGAAGCAACATCCACGAGGAGCCGGAGGTGGTATATGACGAGGTATTGATGTGGGATTAATCATTAATACAGATTAAAAATCATGCACCGGGTGTCTGCTACCTAACCGGTGTTTCTGTCGACATAAAATATTGCTAGAGTTGATGTTTTTTTTTTTTTTTTTTTTTGGAGTCTATACACCTAATCAGCCTAAGGCTATGCGGCGCCCCCGTTCCCACCCCTTGAAAGGTTCGGTAC
>Ga0307511_10005953_pt1 | contig 12323 bp, 6 predicted proteins | sample 13_EM_MG_FD_200266 | JGI IMG/M metagenome (GOLD analysis project Ga0307511, IMG submission 200266) | Populus trichocarpa ectomycorrhiza microbial communities from riparian zone in the Pacific Northwest, United States - 13_EM | ecosystem: Host-associated > Plants > Roots > Unclassified | place...
GCCGCGACGGCCCGGCGGAACAGTGCCGAGTCACGGACGATGTTCAACGCACTCGGCCAACTCCACGCGCACGGCACGCGGTTGGACTGGCGTCGGGTCTACGCGGGCAGCGGCGCCCGACGGGTCGACGACCTGCCGACGTATCCCTTCCAGCGCCGGCGTTACTGGCTGCCCGACACCGGGAGCGACGCGACCGCCGGTTCCGGGCACCCGCTGGTGACGCAGGCGGTCACCGTGCCGGGTACGGAACGGCTGCTGTGCGGCGGCCGGTTGTCCGGTGCGGCCCAGCCGTGGTTGCGGGACCACGTCGTGGGCGGACACACCCTCGTACCGGGCGCGGCCTTCGCCGACCTCGTGCTGCACGCGGGCGACCTGTGCGGGCTGGCCGTACTGGAGGAACTCGCCCTGCTGAACCCGCTGTTCCTGCCCGACGACGACGTAGAGGGCATCCAGGTCCAGGTGGTGCTGGGCGAGCCGGACGACTCCGGGCGCCGCGCGGCGGACGTGTACGCGCGGCCCGAGGAGTCCGGGGCGTTCGGCGCCTGGACACAGCACGCGACCGGCCGGCTTGGGCCCGCCGTGCCGGGTGCCCTGGACGACGCGGTCCCGCTCACCGTATGGCCGCCGACGGGTGCCACACGGGTGGACCTGTCCGAGGCCTACGACCGGGTGGCCGCGGCCGGCTTGGCGTACGGTGCGGCGTTCCAGGGGGTCACCGCGTTGTGGCGGCGGGACGAGGAACTGTTCGCCGAGGTCGGCCCGTTGCCCGTCGCGGACGCCCGGCGCCATGTCCTCCACCCGGCTCTGCTGGACGCCGCCCTGCACCCGGGCCTGCTCGCCGAACCGCCCACCGGTCCGGCCCGACTGCCGTTCGCCTGGCGGGGCCTCACCGTGCACGCCACGGGTGCGACGGCACTGCGCGTCCGTATGACGAGGCCCGGCCCGGACACGATCACCCTCGATCTCGCGACCCCCACCGGCGCGCCCGTGGCCCGCCTGGAGTCGATGACGACCCGCCCGGCACCGGAGATCGGTCCCGCCCCGGCCGCGGAGCTGTTCCGGCTGCGGTGGACGAACGTGCCCACTGCCGGTGAGGTACCCGCCGTGGCGATGTCACAGACGGACGACCTGGGCCTGGCCGCGTTCCTCGCCTCCGCCGACGGCGAGGCGACCTGGTCCGAGGGGACGCCGGAGACGACTGTCGCCTCCTTGGCCGCCCCCGGCGACCAGGACACGGACCCGGTCGCAGAGGTGCACCAACTCACCCTGCGAGCAATGCAGTTCCTGCAAACGCACCTCGCCGGTTCCGGACACCTGGCCGTGGTCACGCGCGGCGCCGCCGCGCCGTCGCCCGACCTGCCCGCCGCCACGGTCTGGGGCCTGCTGCGGACCGCACAGGCCGAGTACCCCGGGCGCCTCACCCTCGTGGACGTGGACGGCCACCCCGAGTCGCTACGACAACTGCCCGCCGCGCTCGCCACGGGCGAACCCCAAATCGCCGTACGCGACGGCGTGTTGAGCGTGCCCCGGCTGGCAGCCGCTCCGCCTTCCGAGGTCGAGGGCTCGCTCGCCGGGGGCACCGTCCTGATCACCGGCGGCACCGGGTCCCTCGGGGCGATGCTGGCCCGGCATCTCGTCGACCGGCACGGGGTACGGCGGCTCGTCCTCCTCAGTCGGCGCGGTGAACAGGCTCCGGGCGCGCGGGAGTTGCGTGAGGATCTGCAGCGGGCAGGCGCACAGGTGGACCTGGTGGCCTGCGACATCACCGAGCGAGAGCAACTCGCCGCCGTACTCAAGGCGTTCGGGCCCGACCTGACCGCCGTGGTGCACGCGGCCGGGGTGCTGGACGACGGTGTGCTCGCGTCGATGACACCTGAGCGGCTGGCGGCGGTGCTGCGGCCGAAGGCCGATGCGGCCTGGCAGTTGCACGAGTCGACGAAGGACCTGCCGTTGGCCGGGTTCGTGCTGTTCTCGTCGGCGGCCGGGCTGCTGGGCAACCCGGGGCAGGCCAACTACGCGGCGGCGAACTCCTTCCTGGACGCGCTCGCGCGCCATCGATCCGAACTGGGCCTGCCCGCGCTGTCGTTGGTCTGGGGCGCGTGGGCGGACGAGGAGGGCATGGCGGCCCGCAGCGGCCGAGTGCACGGCGGTCCGGTGCGCGCGGTCTCGCCGGAGCAGGCGTTCGCGCTCTTCGACGCCGCGCTGGGCAGCGCCGAACCGGTCCTGGCGCCACTGCCGTTGGACCGCTCACCGAAGGCGCTCCCGGCCGGGACGGCCGTGCCGCCACCGCTGCGCGGGCTGTTGCGCACAGGCCGGCCCTCGGCCTCCGCCGCGAGCACGGGCGGCGTCGGGGCGCAGGACGACAGCGCCGGGTCCTGGCGGGACCGACTCGCGGCCCTGCTCCCGCCCGAGCGGTTGCCCGCCCTCCGGTCACTCGTCCGTACCGAGGTCGCCGCCGTGCTCGGACACACGGAAGTCGACGCCGTGGACCGGGACTTCGCGGAACTGGGCCTCGACTCCCTGATGCGGGTCATGCTCTGCAACCGGCTGAGCCTGCTGACCGGGACACCGCTGGCGGTCACCGTGGCCTACGACTGGCCGGACAGCGGCCGGCTCGCCGAGCACCTGTACGGCGAGCTGCGCGGCACGCTGCCCGACGAGCCCGCCGCCGCGAGCGTCCCGGCGCCGGCGCGGTCCGGTGGGCGCGGACGCGGAGCCGGGCAGTCGCTGCCGGCCCTGTACCGGCAGGTGTGCGAAACCGGTGACGTCGTATCGGCCATGCACCTGCTGGTGACCGCGTCCATCGGCGCGACCGCCTTCGGCCCCGCGGAGGCCGCCCGGCACGCGCTGCCGCCGCTGCGGCTGGCCTCGGGCACCCGGGGGCCGGCCCTGGTCTGCGTTCCCGGCTTCGCCTCCAACCTGGGCCGCCCCTGGTACGCCGGGCTCGCCGCCTGCTTCGAGGGCGAGCGGGACGTGTTCGAGGTGCGGCACTCCGGGATCGATCACGGGGACGCGGTGCCACGGAACCTGGAGACGCTGACGGCGTCACACGCCGCGACCGTGCGGCATCAGCTCGGGGATCGTCCTTATGTAGTGGTCGGCCATTCCATGGGTGGTTCGGCCGCGCACGCGCTTACCACGCGCCTGGCAGGTCTCGGCGCTCCCCCGGCCGGACTCGTGCTGATCGACTCGTACCACATCACCCCGGACCGGGAGGCCGAGTCGTGGCTGCTGTCCCTGCCCGCCCGGATTCCGCTGGCGGCCGGCGAGAGATTCGACACCCTGGTGGACGATCTGACGCTGCTGTCGCTGGGCGCGTATACTCGGATGTTCCGTGGCTGGCAGCCCGAACTCACGCGGGTACCAAGCCTGTTGGTCCGGGCCTCCACGCCACTGGCGGACATGCCGCCGAAGTGGCGGTCGTCCTGGCCCGGGGTGCGGGACACGGTGGATGCCCCCGGCACTCATCTCAGCGTGCTCGAAGAGGACGCGCCGACCACGGCCAAGGCCGTCCGCGACTGGATCGACGGCCTCGCATAGCCCGGCGGGAGATCGAATATCTATGTTCGCGGCATGAGAAACGGAATTCACGCCCGCACACTCACGATCGCGCCGTGCTACTATTGATCTCAGTTGCAGTTGTGGTTGCCAAACCCTTCAGATGCCCGCACCGCCCTCCGAGGCGGTGGAGCATTTTTTTGTGTGTCCGGTTTTTCTTCCGGCGGGGTGATCATCACGGCGACACGGAGCCCGCACAGTGCGGACTCCGCTGACCGCCCCGAAGGAGAACAAAATGGCCAGTGGCACCGTGAAGTGGTTCAACGCGGAAAAGGGTTTCGGCTTCATCGAGCAGGACGGTGGCGGCGCTGACGTCTTCGCCCACTACTCGAACATCGCCGCCCAGGGCTTCCGCGAGCTGCAGGAGGGTCAGAAGGTGACCTTCGACATCGCGCAGGGCCAGAAGGGCCCGACGGCCGAGAACATCGTTCCTGCGTAACACCGACGTTAACTTCGCAGCTGGGGCCCGCACCTTGGGGTGCGGGCCCCAGCTCGCTGCATTTTCCATGCTTCGGCGATATTCCGCCGAAGCCACCGGCTCGTTCTTGCGATTCTCTGCGCCGTTCATTCACCGCGGGAATTCCTTGATACGTGCCATATCAAGGAAGGTTCCACATTGAACCGCGCACGTACAAATGATCGCTTCGCGCGAAAGCGCAATGGAAATCCGGAATCCGCAAAGAGCGGCGGCTACCGCTCGGCGGCTCCGTCCGGCAATCGCTCCGGCGCCCCGCGCCGCTCCAAGGGCGGCGGCGGCCGACCGGTCGCGCTGCAGGGCGAGTTCGCGCTACCGCAGACGGTGACCCCCGGCCTGCCCGCCGTGGAGTCGTTCGCCGAACTCGACATGCCCGCCAAGCTGTTGGCCGCGCTCGGCCACGAGGGCGTCACCGTCCCGTTCCCGATCCAGGCGACGACCCTCCCCAACTCCCTTGCCGGGCGCGACGTACTCGGCCGCGGCCGCACAGGCTCCGGCAAGACCCTCGCCTTCGGCCTGGCGATGCTGGCCCGCACGGCGGGCCGCCGGGCCGAGCCGCGTCAGCCGCTCGCGCTCGTCCTCGTCCCGACCCGCGAGCTGGCCCAGCAGGTCACCGACGCGCTCACCCCGTACGCCCGCGCCGTCAGCGTGCGGATGACGACCGTCGTCGGCGGTATGTCGATCGGCCGTCAGGCCGGGGCGCTGCGCGGTGGCGCTGAGGTCGTGGTCGCGACGCCCGGACGCCTCAAGGACCTGATCGACCGCGGCGACTGCCGCCTGGACAGCGTCACCATCACCGTCCTCGACGAGGCCGACCAGATGGCCGACATGGGCTTCATGCCGCAGGTCACCGGCCTGCTGGACCAGGTGCAGACGGGCGGCCAGCGGATGCTGTTCTCGGCCACCCTGGACCGCAACGTGGACCTTCTGGTCCGCCGCTACCTGACCGACCCCGTCGTCCACTCCGTCGACCCCTCCGCGGGCGCGGTCACGACGATGGAGCACCACGTCCTGCACGTCCACGGCACGGACAAGCAGCGGGCGACCACCGAGATCGCGGCGCGCGACGGCCGGGTCATCATGTTCCTGGACACCAAGCACGCGGTGGACAAGCTGGTCAAGCACCTGCTGAACAACGGCGTCCGCGCGGCCGGTCTGCACGGCGGCAAGTCCCAGCCGCAGCGCACCCGCACCCTCGCCCAGTTCAAGGACGGGCATGTGACGGCGCTGGTGGCGACCAACGTCGCGGCGCGCGGCATCCACGTCGACAACCTCGACCTGGTCGTCAACGTCGACCCGCCCACCGACCCCAAGGACTATCTGCACCGCGGCGGCCGTACGGCCCGTGCGGGCGAGTCCGGCAGTGTCGTGACCCTGGTCACCCCCGACCAGCGCCGTGACTTCACCCGCCTGATGACCATGGCCGGCGTCACCGCCGAGGTGACCTCGGTGCGGTCGGGCGAGGAGGAGCTGACCCGGATCACCGGCGCCCAGGCTCCCTCCGGCGTCCCGGTCGTCATCACCGCCCCGGTCGTGGAACAGCGCGAGCGCAGCCGCCGCAGCCCCTCCTCCTCGTCGTCGCGCGGCCGTCGTGGCCGTCCCGCCGGCGAGGGCCGGACCGGCGGCGGCACGGCCCGCCGCGGCGGCGGCAACGGCGGTGCCGGCGGAAGCGGCAGGGGACAGCGACGCTCGTCCTTCGGCCCCGCGGCCTAAGCATCAACTCGGCCTCTCCGGGGGCCTGTTCGGACGGCTTCTCCTTCTCTCTGTGAGGCAACATGCGTTGTGTCATCGCCCGGTATCCCTTCGATCTCACCAAGCTGGGAGTCCTGGAGACGATGAAGGGCATCAAGCCCGAACTGGTCACGGGTGAGTCCGTGACCATCGGGCGGCGCCGCTACCCCGTCAAGCAGGTGGGGCAGGTCATCACCCGGCAGGACCCGCGCGACTTCAACAGCGGCGAGGTCATCCGGGCCATGACCCGGCTCGGCTTCACCTGTCACGGGCTGCCGGAGGCGGTCCCCGCCCACGTCCTCACCCCGATGGAGAACGCGTCGGCGCTGCTGGGCAGCGGCGCGCCCCAGGACGCGTAGGAGCGACACCAGTACAACCGTGAGGGCCCTGCCGACGCGCGTCGGCAGGGCCCTCACGGCGTTCGGCGGCCCAGGAGGGACCCCTCGGAACGAGCAGATGAACAGCGGGTTAGCATATGAGCGCCGCCTAGCTCGAAAGAGAAACCTGTGCCTGTCAACGAGGACTCGTTCACCAACTGGAAGCACCGCGAGGAAATCGCGGAGTCGATGATCCCGATGATCGGGAAGCTGCACCGCGAGCGGGACGTCACCGTCCTGCTGCACAGCCGCTCCCTGGTCAACAAGTCGGTGGTCAGCATCCTCAAGACCCACCGGTTCGCCCGCCAGATCGACGGCGAGGAACTCTCCGTCACCGAGACCCTGCCGTATCTGCGCGCGCTCACCACGCTCGACCTGGGCCCCTCCCAGATCGACATCGGCATGCTCGCCGCCACCCACCGCACCGACGAACGCGGCCTGACCGCCGAGGAGTTCACCGCCGAGGCCGTCGCCGGTGCAACCGGCGCCGACAAGATCGCGTTCCGCGAGGGCCGCGATGTCGTGCTCTACGGCTTCGGCCGCATCGGCCGCCTGGTCGCCCGCCTGCTCATCGAGAAGGCCGGCTCGGGCAACGGTCTGCGGCTGCGCGCCATCGTCGTACGCCAGGGTGGCGACCAGGACATCGTCAAGCGCGCCTCGCTGCTGCGCCGCGACTCGATCCACGGCCAGTTCCAGGGCACGATCACCGTCGACGAGGCGAGCAACACGATCATCGCCAACGGCAACGAGATCAAGGTGATCTACGCGGGCGACCCGTCGGAGGTCGACTACACGGCGTACGGCATCAAGGACGCCATTCTCATCGACAACACGGGCAAGTGGCGTGACCGGGAAGGACTTTCGCAGCATCTGCGGCCCGGGATCGACAAGGTCGTACTGACCGCGCCCGGCAAGGGTGATGTCCCCAACATCGTCCATGGCGTCAACCACGACACCATCAAGCCGGACGAGCAGATCCTGTCCTGCGCGTCCTGCACCACCAACGCGATCGTGCCGCCGCTGAAGGCGATGGCCGACGAGTACGGTGTGCTGCGCGGCCATGTGGAGACGGTCCACTCGTTCACCAACGACCAGAACCTGCTGGACAATTACCACAAGGCCGACCGCCGCGGCCGTTCCGCGCCGCTGAACATGGTGATCACCGAGACCGGTGCCGCCTCCGCCGTCGCCAAGGCGCTGCCCGACCTCAAGGCGCCGATCACCGGCAGCTCGATCCGGGTCCCGGTGCCGGACGTCTCGATCGCGATCCTCAGCCTGCGGCTCGGCCGCGAGACCACCCGCGCCGAGGTCCTCGACCACCTCCGCGACGTCTCACTGACGTCCCCGCTGAAACGGCAGATCGACTTCACCACCGCCCCCGACGCGGTGTCGAGCGACTTCATGGGATCCCGCCACGCCTCGATCATCGACGCGGGCGCCACCAAGGTCGACGGCGACAACGCGATCCTCTATCTCTGGTACGACAACGAGTTCGGCTACTCCTGCCAGGTCGTCCGGGTCGTCCAGCACGTCTCCGGGGTCGAGTACCCGACGTATCCGGCACCGGCCGTCTGACCAACCGCACACGCTGGACGTACGACGGCCCGGCCGCCCCGGTGAGGGCGGCCGGGCCGTCGTCGACAGCAGCCGTGCGGGGTGTCAGCGAGTACTGCGCTTGCCCCGGTACAGCACGACGAATCCGGCGACGAGCAGCAGCGCTCCGGCCACCGCCGGCCACAGGTTCGCCCCGGTCTCCGCCAGGCCGCCCTGTGCCTGCGGCTGGTTCGGGCCTACGGCGGCGTAGCTCTCGCCGCCCGAGGACGAGGCGGGCGGTGTCGCCGCGGGACTGCCGACCTGACCGCCGGCGTTGTTGTCCGAACTCCCCTGCGTCTCGGTCGACTTGGACCCTTCGGTCTTCGTGTCGGCCTTGGGGACCGACACGGCGGTCGTCAGATCTCCGGGGTCGGTGGTCTGGGTGTCCGGGGCGCTGGTCTCGGGCTCGGCGGTGGGCTGGTCGTCGTTGCCGCCGGTCCCTCCGTTGTCGCCATTCCCCGCGTTGCCGCCGCTCCCGTCGTTCCCACCGTTGCCGGCGGGCTCGTCGGACGCGGTCTCGGTGGGCGTCGCCGTAGCGGATTCAGTGGCCGTCGGGGATTCCTGCGGCTCACCCGAACCGCCACCCGAACCGGAACCGTCACCCGAACCCGAGCCACCGGCCGTACCCGAGCCGTCGTCCCCGCCGGAACCACCGCCGGATCCTGAACCGCCGCCGGATCCGGGGTCGTTGTCCGTGCCTGCGCCGCACTTCTCGCCGCTGTTGATGCAGGTGACCATGTCGTTCATCAGGCCCTCGTCGAAGACGTTGATGAAGTCGCCGTGGTCGGTGACGGGCTTGTGCTGCTGCTCGGGGAAGGAGTCCACGGCGAACAGCGGGGTCGTCCTGCCGCCGTCCTGGAGGCTCGGCGCGTCGACGGCGTAGACGATCCGCTGCACCAGCTGCGGAATCGCCTTGAAGCCGGCCGGGCAGGTACCGTCGGCGGCCTCGAAGGCCACGTGGGTGCGGTGGTTGGCGCTGTCGATGTTGCGGCCGTCCCAGCAGCTCTGGAACTTGAACGTGCGCACCACGTCGCTGCCCGCCGGGCACAGCGGGTACTTGTCCTTGAGCTGCCGGTCCTCGAACCCGGTGCAGCTCCAGGAGGCGTTGGCGTTGGCCGGGCCGTTGACGAAGGCCTTGGCGTCGCCGGTGATGATGCGCAGGAGGCGCGGCATCGCGACGACCTTGCTCTGCGGGTTGCCCTCGAAGGTCAGGGTGACCTGCTTGGCCGTGACGATCTCACCGGTGTTGCCCTCGGTGCCACCGCCGGGCTTGTCCGCGTCCCGCTCCTGCTTGCCGTTCTGCAGGCGCAGCACGGGCCAGTAGTAGGTGGACTTGTCACCCGGGTTCTCGCAGCTCGTGTCGGCGTTCGCGAGATCCTGGTCGCTGGCGAAGGCGTTGTTCGACTGGTTGCCGATGTAGTCGTGGAAGTGGTGGGCGCCGTTGGTGACTCCGGGCGCGACGATCACGTTGTCGGAGTTGAACAGGCCGTTCTCGTTCACCCCGCAGGCGGTGACGAACGTACCGCGGGAGGCGCCCGCCTGCTCCTGCGGAGCGTTCACGTTGGGCTGTACGGAGGTGATGTCCGCGTAGTCCGAGGCGACGGGCCCGTTGGTGGACTGCTGCTGCCCCTGGCCGCCCTGGTCTCCGGTGCTGGCACTGGCACTGGCACTGGCACTCTGGTCGTTGCCGTTGCCGTTGCCGCCCTGATCGCCGGTCTCGTTCGTGGGCGCGATCAGAGTGCAGCCTGCGAGGGCGTCAAGTCCCTCCGGGCGGTCCCCGACGCGTGCGATGGCGTCGTCGATCCGTCCGATCGTCGCCGCCCGCTTCTCCTTCAACGGATTCATGATCGCGTTGTCGGCGAAGGAGGCGTCCTGGCGTATGGACTCCGTCGAGTCCCGGAGTTTCTGGTAGGCCTCGGTTATCTGCTGGTCCAGATTCGCGAGTTCCTTGTCGACGTCGGTCTTCGCCTCGTCGGGCACCGTCGTCAACTGGGTGCCGATGTCCGGGCAGTCGATCGTCGCGCCTCGCGATGCCGCGTCCGGAGACCCTTGTTGGGCGGTGTCACCACCCCAACCGCCTTCGGACGCCGACGCGTAGACGTTCGCCGCCACCAGTCCTCCGCCGCCCAGCATCAGGGCGACTGCTGCCATCGTCGCGCGTCGTGCGCCTGTGGGGCGTCTGCGCGTGTTGCGTGCCAAGGAAGTTGCTCCTACACGTATCGGTCGGCCCGGCTCGTCCCGGCATGGAAATCCCCCGACCCAATACGGAGCCCGGTCCCGGTGTGTTCAACCGTCCCAGAAATTCATAGCGACCTCTTATGGATCACCGGCCCCGGCGGGCTCCTGACCCCTCCACACACCAGGGCGAGGTAAAGGTCACAAATACGTATCGGACATATCGCGCTTCAACCTTCACACGAGGCACACACGTTGGCTAAGTTGACGTTCAGGCCGTACGACCTACTCCGGCGATCGGCGCCGGGCCGCACGGCTTGCGCCGAGTCCGGCGTGTCGCTCGCGGCAGCCGGAGCCGGGGACCCAACCGAACTTGGGGTGAATCGGTCCAACTGCCCTTCAGGGCAAGGACCGTAGGGCAAACCTTCCGTGATCGACGCCCGAACCCGACAGCTAACCCGGTAGGCGCGAAGCGGAAGGAGCACGTCTGCCATGCCGGCAGAACGACGCACGCGCACCGGAGGCAGTGGCCCCACCGTGGACGACCGACCCAGCCGCGACGAAGTCCAGCGGCGGATCAACTCCCTTTACGACAGGGCCGAGACGGCCACCGGAAACTACAACGCCACACGTGCGATGTCCGGGAAACCGCGCAAGCGTGTCGAGGCCCGCCCCAGCGCGTCACGTCCTTCCGACCCCGCTGTCGAAGCCGTCACCCGGCAACTGTTCGACCGCGCCCGCACCCAACTGGGCCCGACCGTACCGGCGATCCTGCCGCCCGACAGGACCCCGGCCCGCCCGGCGGAATCCCGCCCCGAGCGGTCCGAACGACGTCCCGAGCCCCAGAGCACCGACCGCGCGCTCGAAGCGCAGCCCGGCCGCGCCGTGGCCGAACTGACCGCGGGGACCACCGCCGCACCGGAGCCCACCGCCCCGCAACTCACGGCCCCCGCACTGGAGTTGACCGCAGCACCCATCGCCGCGCTGCCTCCCGCCGCACAGCAGACACAGCAGACACAGCAGACACAGCAGTCTCCTGTGATGCCGCAGATGTCGCAGACGCAGGTGCCTCAGGCGCAGGTGTCACAGTCGCCGCAGATGTCTCAGATCGCCCAGATCGCACAGATGGCTCAGGCCCAGATGTCGCAGATGCCTCCGGCGACCGTCCTCGACCTGCCGCCGGTACCGCCTGCCTCGGCCGTCGAGGTGCCGCCCGGGAGCGTGATGGCACCACAGCAGTACGCGACCGCCCCGGCACCGGCCTTCGACCCGCTCACCGCGAGCCTCGACCTGCTCCCGGCCATCGGCGCACCCCGCACCGAGACCGCGCCGACGGGCGCCACCTGGCCGCCCCCGGAGACGGCCTGGTCCGCGCCGGAGACCACTTGGTCCACCGGACAGATGCCCATGGTGACCGAGCAACCCGCTTGGTCCACCGGACAGATGCCCATGGTGACCGAGCAACCCGCTTGGTCCACCGGACAGATGCCCATGGTGACCGAGCAACAGATCTGGTCGACAGGGCAGATGCCCGCAGTGACCCAGCAACAGCCATGGTCCACCGGCCAGTTCCCCGAGGTGACCGAGCAACAGACCTGGTCGACAGGGCAGATGCCCGCAGTGACCGAGCAACCGGCTTGGTCCACCGGGCAGATGCCTCTGATCCCCCAGGAGCCCCCGGCCCAGCCCGCCTGGCAGCCCGCACCGGAACCGTCCTGGCGCCCGCCGCAGCAGGAGTGGCAGCCGACCGCCCCCGCCCCCGAGGTCTCCTTCGCCGCGGCCCCGTCCGTCGCCCCCACACTCGCACCCCCCGCCCCTCCTGCCATGGCCCCGGAAGTCACGCTCCCTCCGGCCCCGGCCGTGAGCCCGACGCCCGCCGCCGTCATCCCCACCGCCCCGGACGCCGGCACCCAGAGCAAGACGGCCACCGCGCTCGCCTTCGCCCGCGCACAGATCGGCAGGCCGTGCCTGTGGGGTGCGGCGGGACCGGACGCGTACGACTGTTCCAGCCTCACCCAGGCCGCCTGGAAGGCGGCGGGTGTCCTGCTTCCGCGCACCGCCCAGGAACAGTCGGGAGCGGGCGCGCTCGTCCCCCTCACGGACATCCGCGCCGGCGACCTGATCTTCTTCTACGACAGCATCGACCACGTCGGCCTCTACACCGGCAACGGCCTGATGATCCACGCGCCGAGCCCCGGCACGCCGATACGCGAGGAGTCGATCTTCTACGCCGGTTCGGCCGCCATCCGGGGCGCCGTACGGCCCGCCTGAGCCGCTCGGGGCCGGGGCTTCCCGGCCCCGGTCGTGTGCACCCCGCTACTCCCGGCGATCCGCGTCGTTGGTCTGTACGAGTGGTGGAACCCAGGACACGGTCGTAGCGTCGAACGAGACGACGGACGACGACCGTGTCTCGC
>Ga0307511_10005954_pt1 | contig 12320 bp, 7 predicted proteins | sample 13_EM_MG_FD_200266 | JGI IMG/M metagenome (GOLD analysis project Ga0307511, IMG submission 200266) | Populus trichocarpa ectomycorrhiza microbial communities from riparian zone in the Pacific Northwest, United States - 13_EM | ecosystem: Host-associated > Plants > Roots > Unclassified | place...
TCTTTCTTTTTTTTTTTTTAATCATAGCTATCCGGACTAGGTTACGTCTACTTTGACTAATCTCTCGAGATCTTGAAATTAACAATTAAACAAGCATTTACTGACCCTAAAATTTATATCACTCGAACCATTATCCCAGTTCAACTCTCATTTCTTGTAAGGCCACGGAATCAAGCTTGCAGGTGTGCTTGAAAGGCATATATATGCATTTGTTAATCGGCAAAGAAGTGTTTTTCCTGAAAATAGCATGGGAATAAAAAGTTGCAAACTGGTACAGCAGTAGAAAATAATTTGAGAGAGAGTACAATTCTGTTACTTGTAATATAATAAAATAGTTATTTTTTATTTAAAAAAATAGATGTACTAGTTTGTAATTTTCTTTCCTAACTGTACTATTTAAAAAAAAAAAAAAAACCCTCGAAATCCAAGGCTGTGGTGAAACTGTGAAAGTGGTCACGTTGGACTCTAGGTTACGTGTCATATCATTAAATGCCCCCAGCGGATGGCTTTAATGATCACAGGCCTGCATGGTTTGATTTTGCTTTTGGCCTTAGACAAGCCTACCAATAGAAAATGTGACATATTAAAGATCGAAAAGAAAACAATTTAAAAAAAATAAAAAAACTTTCTCTGAAAAAACTGTACATGATAATTGTTTATCATTCTATTTAAAAAATAATCAAACTAAATATATAATTTAGTTACGAGGCCGGAATAATTTTATAAAAAACAAATGAAATAAAATTATGATGCTTAATTCTTAAACCAACTTACTATTGAAGAGCTAAATAAAAAAAAAATGCATGATTCAAACTTGATGAACAACTGAATCCATGACCTAAGACATAATATCGAGATAACTTTCCATGTAAAAAAACAAAGAATATCAATTTTCAAGGAATCCAATGATGATGGATAAAATTAAAAAAAAATGATCACAACCAATTCGGTCCAACCTTCAGAACTTGTGACACGAATCATGAGGCTAGATCACAATATAAAAAACAAACCTAAAAAAATAACAATGTAAAATTCTCAACTAACCAAAGTAATTAGAGATAAACTTGAAAAAAAAAACAAATTAGAAAAAAGGGATAAAAAGGAAAAAAAATGTAGATTTGAAAATAATAAGAGCCAAATTTGACACAAAAAGAAAATCAAATCATAAATGATGAAATTGAAAAACAATTTCAATTAAGAAAATGATAAGAACAACTAAAAATAACAATCAAAAGAATAAGGATTATATTTGATATAAAAATCAAATATCAATTGAAAAAACTTAATTCAATAAAAGATTCAAGACCATACACATTGCAATTAAAAGAATGAGAACTAAATCTAATATAAAAATCAAATGTCAATGGATGAAATTAAAAAAAAACTCAATAAACGATTCAAGACTAAATACATTCTAGTGAAAAAGAACCTAATTTGACCCAACAAACAAATAATCAAACTTTTTTTTTTGTAGCCAACATGTTTGGAGGAAAGGAAAGAGAGAGGGAAGAAAAAATATGTGGTCAGAACTTAACTGCCGATTTTTTGGCAGAACACTCCTCACCACCGTGATAGGGGTGGTGAGGCGCATTGAACATCATATATATATATTAACGCCGCATGCGCCACCCAAAAAGCACAGGCGACATCTATTCACTAGCAAGTGCTATCCATTTTTTCATTTTATATATATATATATATATATATATATTAAAAGATCTATTCACCCATTACCCCACATAAAAATAACAAAAAAATCAAAGTATTCTTGCATCAAAAGCTAAAAAAAATTATTTTTTAAGGCATTGAAGTATTTGTATTATAAAAAAACCCCTGGAAAACCTCTTAATCTAAGAAAAAACTTTATGGTGATCTGGTAGGTTGGAGGATTCGTTGCAGTATAAATTTTGCAATTAAAACATGATGAGTTCTTAAAGCTGGCTGATGGAAATTGTAATTTAATGAGTTGAACTGATATTTTAAGATTAACTATTCATAAAGTGTTGGGTGTTTTCAAGCTTCTAAAGTGGTCTTAGCTCAAGGCTGCGCAGTGGGGCAATATATGCTCAAGGTGGGGAGGGGAGAAATTAAAGTGGTCTAATATAATTTAGATAATGGAATTTCTTATTTTTATCTTCCTTAATTCTTCGATAGAAACCCCAATCAAATAGTTCTATTCAGATCCAAATTGATTATTTCTCACGAGCTCCCAAAAACAATTTAAGGACCCGGATTTATTTTAATGGAGGATAGTTACCACCATATAGGTGAGAGAGAGAAATCAAAAAACCGATTACATCGAGAAAATCAGAAAAAAAAATAACTGAAAAAACCAAACCGAGAAAAAAAAATCAATTAAACTGATTAGAATTTTAAAAAACCGACTGGTTTGGTTCAGTTTTATGTTTTATAAACCTGAAACCGAAAAAACCAAACTGAACCAAACCGAACCCAAACCGAAAAAAACCGAGCAAAACAGATTTGAACAGGTTTTTGTTCTAAAAAACCGAACCGAAACCGATCTGTTTGAACCGGTTTCGGTTCGATTTCAGTTTTTTTTTAAAAAAAATTCGATTTGGTTATTTTTTTTTTATAAAAACCAAATCAAACCAAAAATAATTACCCCTACACGAAATTGTTTATTAACAAAAAAGCTAAAACTCATAGTGATATTACTTAGCTCCAATATTTAGTTTATTATTTATTATAATAGTATAATTATTATATTTTTTTCTTTTTTTTTTTTTTTTGTCCTTGCTTTGGGGTACAATAGTTTTTTTTTCATGACATAAATATCTTTTAAAAATTAAATAGGTTTATTTTGATACTTGTGTTTTAAAATATACAATAAAATAATTAATATAATTCTAGAATACAATAATCCAATATCTTCTATATAAGAACAATTTAGTATTTTTATGTTTATTAAAATAACAAAATCACTACATTACCAGTGATAAAAGAAGTCCACCTTTGTACAACTGAAATCTAGTTTTTCAACACAGGAAAAGCATATTAATGCCTTTTTCTAGCACCATGACACGTGTAATAGTGAGCTGTAATTTGCAAGCAATCATTTTCCTTTATATATGTAAGCTGTACAGACATAATACATCAAGGCAGTCAATGCACTACCCAATTTATACTATTTGCCACCATGAATCTTGATTGGTCCAGCTCAGCCTAGAACTCCATTTCTTGTCTTAGCCGACCCTCAACCAAGAATATTATTGGTTTTTTTCCGACGAAATTAGATTTTTTTAATATAAGCAATTTTAAAAACACATTTTTCATATATTGGCTCCAGTATTTAAAAAAAAATCTTAAAATATAAATATATGATGTTGAGGAATAAAACATATACCTTTCTAATCTTTATACAAGTGTGACCTGGACTTTTTTTTTTTTTTTAGTTTAACGTGGGTGTCCGGGCCAGTTTACGCGCACCTCGACTAATCTCACGAGCCCTGAAGTTAACGACCATGTAAACCTCCAGTGGCCATCATATGAGCAACCATAGGGCTCGAACCTGAGACCATAGAGAGAGCAAACCTCTTGATCCCAAACTCTTACCACTGGACCACTATCTAAATAGTTAGTGTGACTTGGACTTTAAAAAACGACATTGAAGTCTTTATGAGAATTTTATAATGGTAAAATCTTCTCTTACATGGAAACCATAAATATTACAATGTATAAAGTAATTTTTTTTTTTTTTTCATTGATAAGAAATATATCTGAATTAGTTTAAACACTAATTAATACATTTTCGGACAATCCACGACATACATCTCAAATTAATTTTATGTATCTAGAGCTAGTTTATTTTTTTGTTTTAAAAGTTATTTTAAAAAAATTTATATTTTTTAATTTTTGCTATAAATTAGATTTTTTTATGTTTTTTAATTATTTTGATGTTATAATACCAAAAATAATTTTAATATATTTTTAAATAAAGAAATATTTAAAAAAACAATAATTATCGCCCTCTCGTTGATTTAATGTTAACACGGTAGTTGCTGAGAAACAAGAAATGATAACATGGTAAGCAAAGTTAATGAGTATTGTGAAAATTCTAAAGCAGCATCTTCTTGTTCTGTACTTCTTTCCTTCTCGCGTGTGTGTTCTGTCAAGTGATTGAGGCCAGGCTGGCATCTTTGCCATGATTGAGGTGGCTCCCACTCCTTCCCTACCCTGCCAGCCCACATGTTGTCTCGAATTCAATGTCCCCTGCCCCTCCTCTCCTTGCTCGTTTAGTCGTTTTATTCCCTTTACCCCCACTTCACCTATGGATTGTTTATTTTTTTAAAAAAATAGGACAACTGCAAGAAAATTTTGAGAGAATACAATCATTTGAAATATTTTTTTATAGAAAAATAGCATAGTTTAATATAATTAATATTTGAAATCATGATTTCAGAGGTAACAGCTTTTCTAAATCGTCACGGTTTTAATATAAATCAATATTCAGAATAGCAATTATGATAGGTATATAATTTCTTTTTTTTCTTCATAGCCATCACTCCTGCAAAAACAAAAACCCTAAGAACCGAATAATCTAGAACAAAACCAGCCTCCAATCACCCAAAACAGCTCCTATTTTTTTTTTTTGTTGCAAAACACCGGCTCAAGCTTTTGTTGACATTCTCCCCGCCACTACAACCGGTGGAACCGCCACCTAGACATCAAAAAATCAAGGAAAAACAGTTGCATTGTCTCTTAGTTTTATGGGTTTCATTAATGGATTGATAAATTTTGAGTTTTGATTTATGATTATTTGTGTTGTGTTTGATAATTAAGTATTTTGTTGATATTGTGATAATTTTGAGTTTTGAATGTTGCAATTATGTCTTTTTAATACAATTGATGTTATTTATGAAATCAATTAAGTTTGAATTAGAGAAATTAGGGTTTAAATTGATTGTTGGATTACTTGCCATATTTAATAATATTGTTTGAATTAAGATAAATTTTGTTTTAATTGATGCAATTATATAGACTTTTAATTAATTGATGTTATTAATAAAGTTATGGTAAAATCATAGCAACTAGAGTCATTTTGTTCAAGATATATTTTCATTGATGTTATTGAGGTCAAAATAATAGCAATTAGTGTTTGTGTTGAACTGTGAGATAATTTTTTTATTTTTTTATGAAATGGGTATTTTTATTTTGCAGAACATGTTTTCAAACTTCTTTATGTTGTGTCATTATGGTAATACTATTGTTTCTGATACGAATAATAGTATCACTTATATTGATAAAAATATTGTGTTCTTGAATACTACTAGAGGCGTGTCATTGGAAGATACCAAAAAAATTATACGTGGAAGACTTGGGTTGAATTATAATGATGTTGAAATAGTTATCACTTAGAGGTGTCTTGTTGGGGAACATCAGTATTTTCCGATACCGATTGCATGTAATGTGGATTCTAAAATATAATAGAATTGTTCGTTCAAAGTGGAATGAACATGATGAAGTTGTATGTGAGTAGTTGACCTAAATTTAAAAGCTCATAAAATATGGAACATGTAGATACTAATGTATTTATACTCATATTTGCTCAACCATTTAGACAATTATCATATTTAGCTGGTATTGGTACGTCTAGGACATTGAAACATAGGGTTATAGGGATTTGTGATAAAAATAAGGTTAAAACTACATATTGTGATCAACATAGGTATAACTCCTCCAACCTAGTGATAATAAAAATGAGGGTATCATGGGTATAGTTGAAATATCAGATGATGATGATGATGATAAATGAGGCCTCCTATTCTAAAATTCGATCATGATATTGAAGTTGATGACATGGTTTGTAATGATTGGTTTGTTTATTGTAGAAAATCAACTGGTAGTGGATATTTGGTAGATGAAAAAATTTTCAGAGCTAAAGATCATTTTTTAGGACTAATGCTTATTTTGTTACATGAAAAGGGGATGCATATGACTACATTGCAAGTGGGGAATTATGGCCTCATGTTGTTCAGCTGGAATTGGATACCAACATGCTTAGATCCACAGATCATAGTGCAGTACTTTTCAATGTTAATGATGATACTTTTTAGGTTCACACCCTTTATAAACTAGGTGTCAAAAAAAAGTTAGAAGAATAGTTAAGTTGGCAGATGAAATAGGCATATGTGATAAATGACAGAGTTATCATTGACTTTATTCACATGTTCTTGCATATTATGCAGAAAGACATCTTGATATTACCTAAAATGTTGACCAACATTATAGTGTTTAGATGTATAGGAACACATATAAGACTCCATTCCATCCTTTACACGATGAATGAGAGTGGAATGAATATAATGGTCCTCGGGTATACCCAAACCCTTCAAGATGGAAAACTGGTTGGAGTCGACAAAAATCAACTCAATTGCATAATGAGATACTTAATTACAGTCAAACAGAGCATAACAAAAAAAACTTGTGAATACAGAAAATCTATGTTAGAAGATACTTAATTACATGTCTATTTATTATTGTTTGTAATGTAATTTTTTATAATATTTATTTTTTAATTTTGAAATATATTTTGTATTTTATAGGTACACTTGGTTAGGATACCACATATGCGAGGTATTTCGTCTTTATCTACATGTAGAGTTTCTCAGTACATTGATCCTGGTCTGGTTAATCATTCTGTTTTACAGTTGCAAGAGTTACATATGTTGACCTTTGGGTCACATATTAATACTTATATATTTTGATGATAATAATTGACTTAGGGTTGTGGTATTTGAAAAAAAAAATGAATTCAGTTTGATTAACTATTTGGATGTTGATTTTGTCGAGTGTAAGGTTTATAGAAAATGTACTAGTGAAATATGTTATTTTCTAGGATCATCACTAGTCTGAGTAAGTAAGAAACAAACTCAGTTTCCCTATCTATAACCAAAGTAGAATATATAGCAATTGGTAGTTGATGTGCATAAAACTTATAGATGAAACAAACCTTATAAGACTTTAGACTTAATTTTGATCATATACCTATTAAGTGTGATAACACTAGCACAATAAGTCTATCTAAAAATCCTTTAAAACACTCACATACAAAACATATTGAAGTGATACATCATTTTCTAAGAGGTCATATGATGAAAAGTGATATTGTACTTGAGTTTGTAAGAATAGAACATCAACTAGCCGATATTTTTACAAAGCCTTTAGGTAAGGATTGCTTCTACGAAATGAGGAATTTTTGTTTTATTTATGCTAATGACAATTGAGGTTTTATCTTTGTGTGTATACATTATTGGAAATAAATTGGACATATTTTAGTGATAAAATGTATACCCTTTAGCATGAAAAATATGTTTTGCTGCAAAATTCACTAGTAGTGCAGCTCTGGGATGAACCGATCAACCAGTTCATCATACCAATTTAATCGGCCGACCAGTTGAAATAGAGAAACATAGTATTTGCTACTGTGTAAACAATAATGTTGGGGGTTTCAGTTAGGTTCAGTTTTTAAGTCTATAAGTTGGATTAAAAAAAGGTATATTTGGACTCATAAAACATATTTAAAAGAGAAAATACAGAAAAATTTGAATTATGTGTGAATTGTTTGACCGATTCATATAATTAAATTAATTGGTCGACCGGTTGAGACATAGCACAAATAAATAGATTAGTTACTAGCCAAAAAATTTCAGATTTTGACCCCTCTATCTCTTTGATTTTTAGACTTATTTTTTACATGAAAATGACCATTTTTAAGTGCATAAGAAGGATTAAAAGAGAAAATTAGGAAATTTCAAGATTGAGGTTAAATCGGTTGACCAATTTAACTAACTCAATGTCACTAGTCGACCAGTTACTTGACAGTATAAATGTAAGCCCCAGATAAAATAAAATTTTATAGGACAATGAAATAAATGTTAAGATAAGTAGCTATCTTAAATGATTACCTTAATAAAAATAAATGAATAAAAAAAAATTCAAAAATAGCTGAAAAATAGAAAATACAGAAACATGAATAAAGACCAAATGGAAATGGATTATTATGAAATAAATTTATTAGGATGTAAATTAATAAAAATAAAAAATAACTTGGGTAAAAAGGTGGTCTAACCTATATCTATACTCGAGAATTTTACGCCAAAAACATGAAAATTTACTATTAAGGGACATGAATGGAATTAATTAAATTGTTGCAATTTATAAGTTATTAACAAGGGAGGTGCTTGGCCATAAGAAAGAAAGAAAGGGAAAAGGGAAAAAACAAGAGAAAAACGTTAGAAATCAAGAGAAAAACAAGAAAAAGTGAGAGAGAGCTTTGAAACTTGTAAGATTGAAAGACTTGGAATATTAAATTAAGGAAGAATCAAGTGAAGGAAGATATAAGAAAGGAGAGGAGGGCCGACCATATTAGGAGGAGAAGAGAAGTTAGGAGAACTTAGATTGGTAAGCATGAAAAATTAAGATTCTTACTTGAATGAAGTGTTTTTGAGTTTATTTGAGTAAGTTATCAAACAATGACAATTAAATTTGATTTAATTTATTATATTATTGACTCTTTAAATTAGGGTTCTTATGAGTAGTAAACTATTCGAAAAGAATACTTAGTATTTATAATTATGCATGTTTAAAAGATGGATGCATGTTAAAGTAATAATTAGTTCAATATGAATCCTTTGAGTCTTTATTGGTATGTAGTTAATGTTTTATTTTAAGAGAATATAATTGCTATGTTTTATTTGTTGATGATGTAAGGTTGAGAAAGCACAATGAAGTATTGCTATGTGAAATATTGTATGATGAGATGGGATATGATCCAAGATGGTTGGATCAAAGTGAAAGATTGAGTATTGTGATTGAATGAAGTCTAGTCGATAACTTGGTAACATCAAAAAACAAAAGAAACTCTGCCGAATTTTCTGTAGGAAATTAGATTTATATAATAGTTATTACTTTGATGATATAACTTTGAGAGTGATACATCAAAGGTGAGATATGTTTGACAATAACCGTAAGACAGTAACGGTTCAAGACTTAGACAATAACAATTCAAATTTTGGTAGTCTTCATATGAATACCATATATATATATAAACTTTACTCTGTTTTCCAGTTGCATGAGATTGTTATTTTATCTCGGTTGAGGGGATGTTACAATAAATACTCATGTTATTTTTTAGCAGTGATATAATCCTTAAAATTAAATAACCCTAACCCTAAACTGAAACCCCACTCTCAAATCATTTAAATTCCACCAAACCAAGCTCAATTAGAGTTAATTTCTTGAAGATTCAAGCTAGATGACATATAAGAAACATACTAGAGATGCGGAATAAAAGAGAAAATAGGTAAATGATCCTAATTTTCCTCAAATTGATAATGTAGAGAAGTTTATAAATCCGTTTACAAATCGATCTATTATAGTTGAAAGGGGTTTAGAAAGCATGTTAAGTGATTTTAGGATTGATACAATTTTTAACATGATCATATTAATTATCTTATTTTAGTAACACCATACTTTTAAATATTGTCAGGAATTCATAATGTTAACAACAAATCAAGTTCCTTTCATAGCACAGGTGTCGGTTATACCATACAGCAGGCTATGAAAGTGCCAAGTATTTGTTGTACCAAGGGTTTTACAACACAAATCTAGATTAATCATTTAACAAGCAAGGTATTAAGAATTAATAAGATAAAAAGATAAGACATGTTAATAACAAACTTTCTTGGATATAAACATTGAAGTCCATGTTGAGTTTATATTATACCTATTCTAACAACATTAGTGAAACCTTTTCACCTTGACATAATAAACTTAGCTAAACATTGTGAATAAGAGAAATATAAATACACTAGATAAGAACATAGTTATGATGAAAAGCATAAACAAGATATTAATGAAAGCAAAACTTAAACATTACAAAAATACAAAGAAAGAAAGCAAGAATATGATCTTGATCTGAAAACCAAGATGTCTAAATGTATGGCAAATGCCTCCTTTTATAGGCTAAAATTCGGAACTATTTATTTGATGACTAATTATTGAGTGGGTGACCACCTCTTGACTTGGTGACAACCATTATCCTCTTGTCTAAACAAAACATCATTGTTAACGTCAGAATTTGAACAGATAGTCTTCATGAAAGTTCTGGTAATTTGAACAGATAGTCTAGGCTTTCCAACAAAACAAGAATGAGCTCATTTCGACTTCTAGAACTCGAGATATGGGCTGAACACTGAACAATGTATGAGCTGCAGGACAGATTCTGACTTCTCTTTTGTTACTACAATTTGAACTTGAAAACAGTCATTTTGAATCTTGAACTCTCATGGAAGTTTTAGGCCCATATCTTATCTTTCCATCCATATAAACCAAACCTAAATCCATGTTCTACAGCTCCAGTTATGATCCAATAACCAAATGATGTTCAAGTTTGAATTGAACCAGCATCTTTTCTTTAAACTTAGCCCTCTCTTTGTCTTTTCACTTTCAATAGTTAAACACATCAATCAATCCTTTAAATTGTGAGATATGCCTGCATTTAAAATGAGCATTTATCATAAATTAAAAATATCTTATGTTATCAGACTTATTATTATAAAACATGCTTAAGTTAGGGAATTTAATTATACTTTATGTGCAATATAATGATATAAAACCTTGATAAAAATGCATGTTTAAGTACTAATCAGAATTTCATAGAGGCTCTCTTTCAGCAGGGGTGTTGAGGTCATAGATAAATGTTAATTTGAGGGTTGATTTCTTTGAGATGGGAGTAATATCACAAGTAAGCCATTGTTGGGAGCAATAAGCATATGTGAGGTTGAGCTTGAAAGGGTTCCACACTACTAGGATCCTGCAATGAGCAGAAGTACCCCCATTGGATAGAAAACGTTAGGAGGGGAGAGCTAGGCCCGACTCAACTGAAGCCATGTTATGAGGTGCAATTTTTGTTTCAACTAAACCAATAATATCAAGGTGGTGTTTAAGAGTCCAATCATAGACATATTTTTGTTTGTGCAGACTGTTAAGATCGTGTATGTTCCAACTGCCTAAGTAGAGCATTTATTTAATTGGGGTAGGGGGGAGAATTGAAGAGATTCGAGGCCCTTGGCCACTTTTCATTTTCTTCCTCCCTTTTTTTTCCTAACTGTCTTTGGAGAGGGAGAAGAGGAAGCATCATATTGCTCATTTAAAGGGGCCTGAGTTGAGGAGGCCTCAATGGACACCTTTTGTGTTGTAAATGAGGTGTCACTTTAACTTCGGAGAAGATCCATCTTGCTCTCAAAGCAAGTTGCGATACCAACTAGTGGTATGATGTTTTGTTCAATAGGAAGAAGATCAGTACCTGAGTCATGCTCTAATTCATAATCAGATGCTCTAGAAGTTCATGCAGGATATAGGTTGTGTTCTGCACAGGGGGTTGGGGGGTATGTGCGGTAGAGGAGTTTGTATGTTTGAATTGTGATCGATCAGAGGAGGAAGGATCACAGGTTGAACTATCAGAGGGGGTTGCATGGCTGTGTTGAGAACACCAGATTGACCATTTATGGTTTGAGGTGTTGTTAAGAAGGGGGCTGCAAGTTGGATTGAATCCATAGTTTGCTGGGCAGGTGTTATGGCCTTGCCCTTGTTAGGTGTAGGCAATGGCGTGGCGTGTAGGAGTGGCCAAAAAGTTTACATTTTTCATATCTTGGAGGTTTCCATTTGTATTGAACTTTGGTGGTGATCGATTCTGAGGATAAAGGACTGTCTATCTCAAACTTGTGGATGAAAGAGAGAGAAACATCAATCTATACGTGCAATCAGGCATATTCCAGCCTAGTACACCTATAGGTTTGTTCATCAGAGGAGAGAGGACGACCTACCATGCTAGCAACCAAACTCAGACCTTTTTTTGACCAAAGAGGAAAAGAAAGCCCATAGAGACGGATCCAGACTGGTAACTTAGAGATTTTGTTTTTGTCAAACTGAAAGCTGGGATGCCATTGGTGCAGGACAATAGTTTTTCCCCCAAACATCAATGACCCTCTTTCTAGCATAATCTGCATCTCTACTTCTGTTTTGAACCAAAAAATCATGTAGCCATTTAATGTGGTCATCACATGTTCTAGGCCATAATGCTTCCAAACTCTAGAGGCTATGGTGTTGACAGGATGGTATGGCATCTTGAAACCTGGGAAGAAGCCAATCATGCACCTGTTCCACTGTTTAGCAGTGTCCATTAAGATTTCCTCTGATATCTGGAGCATGTTACCAGCTAACTGTCTAGGAATGGGGTCAAGGGTGAAACGTGTGCTGGAGTCAATGACTCTAACCCTTTCAGCCCATGTGTTGGGTGA
>Ga0307511_10005955_pt1 | contig 12319 bp, 9 predicted proteins | sample 13_EM_MG_FD_200266 | JGI IMG/M metagenome (GOLD analysis project Ga0307511, IMG submission 200266) | Populus trichocarpa ectomycorrhiza microbial communities from riparian zone in the Pacific Northwest, United States - 13_EM | ecosystem: Host-associated > Plants > Roots > Unclassified | place...
CCTCCTGGACCTTGGCAAGCTGCTGCCCACTGGATATTTTCAGAGACCTCCTGAGGCGGATTCTCTGCACCATTTCAACTTTGACATTCTTTTGGATCCACTTGGCATCATGCCTGATCTGATCTTGAGAATGCAGGAACAACTGAATTCGCTCAACGATAAGTTTCTGTAATTCTTGAGCCTTTCCATTGGCCTCAATTCGAGCACCGATCGTGTAATCTTCCGTGATGATGCTGCTGAACGTGGAAGACCCCAAGGACTAAATCAAATTAGCATACATTATTGCAGTGGGAATGGGAGCTACTTACCGCATAAAACTCCTCCAGAATGTCTTCCTGCGGAGCCACCAACACCTTATCCTTGAACAGATTATATGCCACAAAATCGTCACTAATAACAACCTCAGATGCAGCGGCAAGTTGATACTCCTTAATGGTTTGCTCGTCCTCTGCGGACTTACCATTCTCCTGAACGAGCAAATCCATACTACCGAGCAGGAAGGGTGACCGCTTCATCAATTTAACCAATTCTTTGTCCTTCCTAAGGGCTTGAAAATTCTCGGCAATTGTTCGCAACACAGTGAGGTATTTTTGATACCCCTGAAAAGCGTCCAGTAATCTCCCAGGCTCCCGTACGAGTAAATATGCAACCTCCGCATGGGTAGGCTCAGTTTTGCTTCCGCATTTCCACAGGAAGGGATTTGCTTGCAGGCCAAAATCGACGAAGTCAAACACCTCAGCGTACTGGGAGTCCTGAGACCCAAGGTACACCGATAGTGGTGTGAGATGTTTGATCTTGGGCATACCCTTCTCAGTCTTTGCCTCCCTATCATAAACGGGGACAACAGAGGCGATACTGAGCCTCTGGACATGATGTGGCATGATCTCCCCCAACCTTGACGTAAAGTAGCTGAATTGTTCTACTGCTTCCTTCAGTGTTTGTGGTGGACACTTGAGCAACCTGTTCACTGCCTCATCCATGCTAGGGTCGGACTTTACTAAGAATTTGTCCGCATGTGCGTGAAGATCCTTTCGTAACACCGGGAATTTGAGAAGTGATGCCTTGGAATTAGTAAAGCATGTACTGGGGACAACAAGTTGGTCCACCGCCTTCAGATCCGTAGTCATTGGATCTAGAGGTAAGAATGGGATATCTGTAGGGACTTTCTGTGAATTATACTCATTCACGAGGTAGTTAACTATGAAGTAGGCCAGTGCTGACTCTGCAAGAGAACGGTCGGCCCCAGCCATCAGCCCCACGAGTGTACGAACATCCGGACACTTCATGAGACCCAACTTCGCCAGAAATTTGGCTTCATTGGAGGCTGGCCGCCATTCTCCAGGCCATTGCAATATCGGCAGCTTGAGTTTCCGAAGCTGATCGTTGGGTTCGTACAAGGCCGAAACCTTATGTAAACCGCCGGAAGGAATTTCGGATTTGCATATGGGTGTGCCTCGAAGTCGAGTTATATCCTCCGGAGGTATATCATCTCTAACACCGACCAAGTACTTGATCAAATCAACATGAGACCATTTCGCTCTCTTTTCCCCATTAATATCCGCTACATTCTCATCCATCAGCCTGTCAAAGACAATTTTCAATTCCACAGTCTTCCGGACTCCAAGAGCGATTAAAACCTTCTCCTTGACCCCATTCAAGGTGATGATTGGGAGGTCTGCAAAGAGCTTAACAGTAGTGAAATAGGCTTCCCCAGGCTTTTTCATTCCTTGCTTGGTTGGTATGCAGGTTTTCTGCTTCAAACTTATCGCTAGATAGTCCTTCCGGCCTTGTGGCTCTTTGTCCCAATTCTTCGAAATTATCGACAAAACCAATTGGGCGAACTCAGGATTAAGCGTAAAGTCAACCTCGACGGGGGGAGACTTTCTGGAGCAGAGGTAATTGAGCCACTCCGCCACGCCCAACTCTGACCACCCCAATGCTTCCAGGTCCCGAGGAGTCATACTTTTTGTGATATGGAAGGGAATGGTGTCTGCCGGTAACGGTATATCGTCGTGTAATTTGGATTTGTTCACGGTATACCTAATGTCTCCCAATATTATTGGACCTCCAGCACCCTCATCAGAAATTATTGCAACCTCCATCAATCTGTGCAGTGCATCGGGGTCCATATCCCCGGAAAGCCTCTGCTTTGCTGCCCATTTCAAAAATTCGCTGACCTGATCACCACTGAGAGCCTTATTCTCCAACTGGTTCACAATGTCAGCCATGGTGACTTCAACCAGAATTTTATTGTCAACCAATGCTTTGACAAACTCAGGAGCGCCGTCAGCAAGGGCCTTCGGAAGCATTGGCAGGCCTTCCAAGAATGAAATGTCGGTCGTTAACCGGATCTGGTTAGATGGAAGCACACCCTTTGTAGACAGGAGCTCAATAATAGTATCTTTAGAGGCCTGCCAGAACCCGGACAGGATATGTCTCCCAACATTTTCGGAAGGCGTGGAATCTGCAAAAGTGAACTGTCGCATTACATGAATGGCACTTTCATACAGTGCTTCCATGTCTTTTCCGCTCAATCCTTTGGCTTGTGCACTAATGGTGCCCATCTCATCATAATACATGATTCGAGAGAGGATACCAGCAACTTTGAGGAGCTCCACATTCCAATCTCTTACAATTCTGGCATTCAGGTCTATACTCTCCCTCTCGACGGTCGGAATAACAGAATGTGCAGATATATGTGCTTTGATACCAGTAGTCTGGTGAGTTGGAAATCCAATGAAAACCTTTCCACCGTTGGAGGGGACAACATTCTCAAATATAGTGGCTTCAGTTTCAGACGCATCATGCTCAGGCTTCGACATTGTTAAGATGGCGAGCTGAGTAGTTTTCGGGGGGGGCTTTTTAGTGGCACGCTCGAGCTCCGCCGCCGATTTTCGATCAATGGATGTGTTCACCGTAGCATTTGCTATCCGTAGAAATATAGTTCTAGTCGAATACTGAAGCAGATCTTGTTCTGGGGGGACCGACACCGCCGGCTGGGAGGTGAACCTGAAAATTGACCGTAGCACCGGAGTCACGATACTTTGCTGAATCGGCGAGTATTGAGTCAAGTTCATGTAATGTGCGTCAAGTTGTACTCTTTCTGTCTGCACTTCAGCTATCCTCATAATCTTCGACGAGGTAAGAGGGTCTATTGACGAGGGTATCTTTAACGGCATGGGCGGCGAAGCTTTCTTCGTCAACTCTAATAGGCAATACTCATCGATGTATAGTGATATCGAAGTGAGTTTGACGAATGTAAGGCTGGTAGCAAGGAACTTGCAAAGGCCCTTCAGGTCGGGTATCTCTGCTGGCTCTCTTGACTCTAGTAGAAATGTAGTCCATCGGTCGAAGTTGGATAGTTTTGCTCGCCTTGTGAACAGTTGATTCCCTTTCCAGTAGAATGCCATCTGCACCGAGTCAGCTATAGTGCCCCTACAGCATGAATGGCAGGAAGGGGGGCTCCTACCGCCTGGTCACCTGACGAGACAAATGGCTCCTCACAATCAGCAAACACACTGTAGAATCCAACACCAAATGCACCTATGCCGGCTGTCAGTATGATTATCCCTTGACAAGCTGTTTGGCGGCAGTCCTACCGATTTTGGTCTCGTCAGGGTTGCCTTCGGCTATCCTCTTCAGCCTTTGCCAGTCTTCTTCTCGAAACGCATGCCCGTCATTTTTGACTAACATTCGTCGGCATTTCAACTTCAACAAATCCCTCGGGTCCCTATCCAGAAGATGTTCGTTAGCACAGGACCAAGGCACCCATGGGGGAAACGGTCTTGTCCATACTCAAAACCCGAACCCGCAGCTACCGTCAAACCTGTGTTTGTGGGTTGTGACTGAAATCTGATTTCGACTGATGAAGCATTCGCGTCGGCTGCATTCTGTAGAAGTTCTCGGAGGGTTGTGTGCTCTCCTGAGTATCTAGCAAGGACTTTATCTATCTGTGATCTCGAATCAAGCATTAGCTATCCGGTATTGGGGTATTGGGGGATAACAAGAAACCTGATGCCTTACCAAAGCCCGTGTGTTGACTGTGACTGCCTCCTCCTCACGACTAGAGTGTAGTGTTTGCGCTCTTAATGCATTGTAATCGAGAGCTGCCATTCCACCTCCGACTTGGGTTTCTCTTTGACCGGCTGGGGCTTCTCCGTAGACTAAAGGAATGATGCTTTGATACTGTCTGTGTTGAAAAAAGCGATGCTGTCTGCGAAGTTTGCGAGCAAAGGAACACCGACGCCTTATATGTATGACCTCTCTGGAAGGTTCCTGAAAAGGATGAAGCTTAATGGTGGGGCTTAAAAAAACGAACCGTAGAATACTGCGTGGTAAAGCAGGGCAACAAACAGTCCAATCCAGGAGCTTCTTTCCTTCTGATTTGTGATTCTCCGAAGTACCTAGGTATCCAGCAACAGCACCTGAGCAATGTAGAGTGACCTGACCTGCAGCAGTTATGCGCACACAAGCTCCTTCGTCTCGGGCATCCGCAAGCTACCGTTGATATACCGTTGGTGTATCGACCTCGCCCCTGTGCATCCCCGAGATGGTACTAGCCGCAACAAGACTAGGTTGCGCTAGCCTTGCTGCCTTCAGAAAGGGTGGGCACACGTGCACGCACCCGCACCCCAGATCCCAGGATTCAGGCTTCCTGCTCAGAATTTCCCCGGTCACTTGACAGGCCCATAGGTATATTACATCCAGCCCTCCTTGTGGCTTGTGGCTGGTACCAGCGACCTCCTCTCTGTGGCGACACGGCGCACATCTCAGAGCCCCCGGAGGTAGACTACACAGCTCGACTTACCACTTGTCCACCACCTCCGGCCTCCAATCCCCGGTAGTCACGACCACCCACACAAACAACGCCCCGTTGCACCACCCCTCAGCTTTCCAGCCCTACTTCGCCCACGCTCGCCCTGCCGTTCGGACAGACAGACGCAATGGCAATGGATGGCCTGTCGTACACCTCGACGTCCCGTCTGAGGGCACTCCTGTGCCCCATTGGACGCATCAGGCGCAGCCGGTTTCTCGAGTTTGCAGACAGAGTGCATATGGAGAACATCGTTCGGCTAGGAGACGTTTCGCCAGATGTCAAACCCAATCGGAGTACGTCCACGCCAGTCCTCTGAATGCAAATTGCAACCCCCCTTGAGGCAAAGTGCCGGAGGCTGACAATGGATGTACTCGGCCGTCTTTGGGGTGGGCACAGCTATGTTCAGTCCACAGGGATTCCCAAATGGACAAATCGTGTACAATCTTACAACGACACATGACCGGGATCATGAATATCTAGAGCCGTTTGAGCCGCATCGACGGACATTTCTTGTGCGCCACCTCGTCAATTTGTTGTTGAGGGATGCATTCACTCACATGAATAATAGGTCATAGCTGTTGCAGACTTTACAGAAAATAACCCGCCAGAAATTCTACTCAGTCAGTTTGAGGACTTGCGGGCTATAGTATGGCCCATCACCCAAGGCCTCCTTGATTCTTTGCTAATTTCTTTTGCAGTACCGAAGAGCACTTTTCCACACTTGCCTCATATTTGACTCACCTTCATCTGCACCACTCCCAGTACCGAAAATACGGCCGAACGATGATAGGGACACGTCGAAGTATTTCATTCCGGTGCCTACGAAGCGGGAGTCCCGAACGACCTCAATGCGGACAATAATGTGCGACATCACATCTTGTCTTCTGTCCGAATTCACTGGTTATGCTCGCACTCTCCAGTCACTGCCAACAGTAGAGTCCCCTCTAGCATCGGGTGTGGCGGAGGAAGCAGGTCTCGCCCCCCCAGCCACGAATAACCGAATGAGCATGCCATCTATTGCTGGCGCTTCGGTGATGGGAGGCCTGCAGCAACAGAGAATGAGCATGCAAGGCTTTGGCAGTGGTACCGTGACAGAGCGAGCAAGAAGCAAAGGGAAAGGGCGGGTCCAAATTGCGATTGCCGAGTTATACATGCTGACTGGTAGAATACCAGATGCATTGAAGGAGTAAGCATACCCCAGGACCAACATGCTATGTTCACTCTGTTGATATTGGCCTTTGCTCGTCATGCAGAGACAAATGTTGATAATTACATTGTTAGGTTTGTGGAAGGAGCGAATATTGCAAGGAATAATAATGATCACCTTTGGCATGGGAAGGCGTTAAATGGAATTGGTGTTTGTTTAGTTATTCTCGCATATTTAGGCGTTGATTTCCAGGTCTCTACGCTGTCATCCCACCGGGACTACAGCTTTTCAACTAACCCACTCAAAATCCAGATACCAAATATTCCATACCCAACCTTAGACGCAAAGTCGACATCAAAATCTACACCCACACCACCGAAAACCCCAACCCCAGGAACGGATAGCACACCATCCCGGCCATCGACCTCTGCAGCAGATCCGCAACAGCTTCTTGAGCTAATACCGGAGTTGGGAACCACAATATTAAATCTCTACAACAGGAGTTCCAATTTCCAAGGAGAGACCATACCTCAAATATGTTTCTCAGAGAGCGTGATCCGGCATTCGAAGTTCATGGCATCTGTCTACCTTGCCAATGGTCTCAATACAAAATCTCTTACCAATATAGTATTAGGAGATCCAATTATGAAGCCTGAAATAATTGAAAGGAAGATACATGGGCTCCCAGATAAACGAGAAATTTCGGCATCGGTAATGAGAGCATATCCGAACCCTATAGAGGCACTTACGGTTTTAGATGCATCAAAAGTGTTGGGGGGCATTGCCAGTGTTTTAGGCTCAATCGGGTTCCAGAGGAGAAAGGCAATGATCACGAGGGAGCTCATCCGAATCTTGATACCTGGATTGATACAAGCAAGGGTTGTCGGGGCGGCAGGCGCAGGGATACATCCAGCTGCTGGATTAAGTGCAACAAGTGGGCCAATTGGACCCGTATCGGGTGGATCAGGAGGGGCCCTTGATATAATGGAGGATGAAGTCGAGATTGGGATTATGGGGCTTCTTGAGGACATGTGCTCAGCCTATGGAATCGTGAGGAAACTCAACAAAAATATGGCAGCTAACGAGTCAACAGATGGAGAAAGGCAGCCTGGGGAAGAAATAGTTGCTGAAAACGAACTCCGCGCTTTTGGTTGGACCGGGCTCAAGATACATGTTTTGAGAAGTTGCATGTCCCTCTGTGAAGCACTGCCAGATTTCAATGGAGTCCTCAAGTTCACTGCTCAACTATTGAAAATGGGTGGTTCAGATTTATCGCGGGACGAACAAATAAAATTGGCGACTAACATCTCCAGAACAATTTCAGCTGCGGGGAAGTTGGGCATGGATGGAGTGGTGACGAGCTATTGGGATGCATTCCTCCTACGTGAAATAGAGCTGGTAGAGTAAGTCATGAGCAGGTTTTGGTCCTATCGCCACTACAAGGAAATAACAATTGAATGTTTAGGTCGAGCTTATGGAAATCGCCAACCCCTCATGCGAAACATGAGTTGCAAGATGCAGACTCGGCTGATATTCAGGCGCCTATAATAGCAAACAAAAATCCGTTTATATACAACCCCTTTGCAAAGAAACGGGAAACTACGGCTGCGGAACAGGTACTAGTGCAAGGGGAACTTGCAGAATTCAGAGTCACCTTACAGAACCCTTTTGAATTTGATGTCGAGATCGAGTCGATAGCTCTAGATGTTAAAGGAGTCGAGTTTGCGACAGAAAAGCAAGGCGTGGTCTTGAGCCCCTTCCGCACCCAGCAATTATCGATTTTCGGCAAACCGACTAGGTCTGGAAATATGATGGTTGTCGGATGTCGGATAAAGGTCTTTGGCTGTGCTGAGAAATCATTTCCCATTTTGACAGAGGGGTTTGATTATGGGAAGCTGGACATAAAAATTAAAAGAATGGGACTACCAGTGTTGGAGCAGAAAGCAGTGCGACCAGTGTCGACGGTGTCGAACGCAAAGCGGGCGTCGGCCAAGCCACCCCCCCTATCGCAGTTTCCAACTCCGAAAACGATACCAGTCACGGTAATTGAAAATCAGCCGCTCGTGCTAGCTCATTCTAGCTCGTTACCACAGTCAGCTTTAATGGTACTAGAAGGGGAGAGGAAGGTGTTCAATGTGGTCTTCCAGAACCTCACCGAAGTTCCAGTGGATATCCTCTTCTTTTCCTTTCAAGACTCGACTACTACTCAATTACAGGCAGCATTGGCATCAAAAGATATGCAGCCTTCTGAGATTTACGAGTATGAAATCTTACTATTGAAGAAGCGAGCGTTGCTTTGGAAGAATCAAACACAGAAACCTAAACCACTGCTTAGTACCAATGGAGCCTCAACCGAGAGTAGCAAGAGAGAGTCTGCAGTGGTTCCATTTATTGCGCCACAATCTACAGCCAGCTTCGACATTGAGGTACTTGGGAAACCGGGACTGACTAATGCCTCTGTACAAATGGACTATGGGTATCTAGGGGTGCCAAGGAATCAGGTCACAGGGAGATTTTACACTCGACAAGTGATTTTTCCAGTTACCATCACGGTCAATGCCAGTATTGAGCTCCTTAGAGTGGATTTTATACCATTTCAAACATCCGTAGATTTCCTTGAAACTGACGAGGTATCATCCACCAGTTGCGGGACAATAAATGACAAGAGTGAGCAAATCAAGAAATTATTTCGCCAGGCAAAAGTTAGGGACGGGCCGGGCGAATACTGCCTGATGACTCTCGATCTCCGAAATGCATGGCCGCAGCCGCTAAAAGTCAATCTACAAGTCCGGGAGCCTCCTAAGAGCCTGGAGCAGGAGGAAGCGGAGTGGGTCAATCCGTATGAAACCTCCGACACCATTCAGGCCGGCCATCAGAGTCGATTTGTAGTCCTAATCAAACGTGTCCATCTTTCAAACCCTACTGCAAAGATTCCGTCGTTGTCCGGAACGCAGAGGCAGTTCGTTGTAAGTACGACTAAGCCGACTGCAGACCAGGAGAGGCTCTCACGAGAGGCCTTTTGGTTCAGAGAGGAGATATTGAAATGTATTCGGGGAACGTGGGAGGAGGTTGGAACCCAACGGCAGGGAGAGGTCGAGTTGAGGAACTTCCGGCTCAGCCCTAGGATGGTTGAGACTGTGAGGGTTGATGACGTCGGGATCAGGATGGAGATTATTCCGAGCCCACATGGAAAGAGTACGGAATCTCAGGGAGCAGGCGAGGTGGTAGAATTAGCCCCTGGCTCGTTCCAAAAACCCGCCCCGAACAAGTTTACCCTGAAAACAGACCAATTCTATAATCTCCGCACGACGATTACCAACCGTACCACACGATCTATCCTTCCTATCCTCCGGTTATCGCCTTCCCTCCGAAACCAACATATTTCAGTAGCGCTAGACCTTTCTCGCAGGTTTGCGTTTGATGGGTTACTGCAACAAGCTATCCGGCGAATTTCACCAGGGGAAAGCACAAGTGTGGAAATGGGCTTCGTGGTGCTGTGTAGAGGTGAATTTGAGGTGACGGCAGGAGTGGAGGAAGTTAGGGCGGGCAGGTGGGGGATGGATGTTGGCGGTGCAGGAGGGTATATGACAGCGAGAGGGGGGGCAGACGCAGGGAAGGAAGTAAAGAAGTTGGGGCCGGATGGGATTCCAGAGGATATTCTGGAAGGGGTGGTTGGGAAGAGGAGTTGGGTTGGGAGAGAGGTGATGACTATGGTGGTGAGGGATAAGGTGTGAGTAGTGCATGGGGGGTAAACTGTAGATACCTGGGATCGACTGTAGTGTTGGTTTTGTAATGTTGATAATGATAGTTGAGGGTAATGCTTAGAACTCAGCTGATTCCACTTCCAATAAATTTACAGACTAGCCAGATACGTATTGTAAACTAAACAAAGTTCCAAAAAGGGTAGTCGTCAGATCACATGATTATGCATTCTCGAATGGATGGATATATCTCTCTCACCACTCAGGTTCCAAACTCCCGCCATTCTTCTCTCTTTCTTTAAAGCTATCATTTCAGTCTCCTCCTGCACGCAATGAACTTCAGTATCAACACACATCACACCCCACCCACCCTAGACCCCCTTCACTGGTAATCTTCCTCGTCCCCATTCGTAGACCTAGCCACTCACTCACTCCTCTTGCCCCACCCCCCCTCCGGGCAGAGGTGAGCCTGTAAGGGTGGTCCAGGGTTGGTTGAAAATGCCCTTCGTACAACCCCAAGGCTATACTAGTCTAGTTGGCACAACCACCCTCCGGAGAAGCTATACGTGCGAATAATATTTTCCAATAGAAGCATCTCTTTCTTCCTCCCACCACCCATCGGGAAGGCGTATACTCTCTCCCCCCCAAAAAATTAAAAAGTACATTAGGACGCAGAATACAAACACCTCACTTGTGTATACTTTATATAGAAAACTGAAAAAGGCAAGAGAGTTTGTCCAGAAAATTCTTTCCCAAAGTTTCCGCGAACGAAAAAAGTGGGCCAAGAAAGAAAAAAAAAGAGAAGAAAAAAGGCTGATTGGTAATGGAACCAGAACCCCCTTCGGTAACCGAGACGAACAGTAATTATATTAATTTAATATTATATAGAGATTTCGAAAATGTTTGCCAAATAAAGATTGGATAACCCCTAGCTAGCAACACCCTGCTGGGTAACCTTTCCAGATAAGAGTAGTCTCAGACAACGCTTTATATAGTCTCGTACCTTAGAAATCCAAGTACCAAAATGTTTCTTTCCTATCCGGTGCTATAAATCAAAAGAGGGACTACAAGGCTACAGCAGAAGACTTTTCCGCTTAGTTCTGGTTGCACAACCTCTTGTATTTCCTGCTGGTCTGTGGGAGTTGGCCGGCAATCCATTGTCAAAAGTTCTTTCTTCTCGGCAAAAAACAAGGTGTAGTAATAAACTGACACTCAACTACGAGAATATCATGCATGCAACTACTCATTGAACCACTACCTCTTTTGTAACAAGAACGCCCTTGATTTTTGGTACTCTTCAGGCAGCAACTTTACTTTAAAATAGTGAATTCTATTGTGGAAGGGAACTACACCCCAAACGGACCAACCAGACAAACAAAATAGGGATCATCTAACGTTTGGACTCAATGAAAGTGTAGGAAAGTGAAAATACAAACACTTTGACAACAGAACTGAGAACCGGTTTGGGTCGGGTAAGTGTAATATCTAAGTAGCTGGTATTGTACGTGTTGTTTGTTTATGATCGGAAGGGAGCCAACAAGCCAAGCCGTACACTTAAGTTGCCATCTGTGCTCGCCGCTCAAAATCCAGCTTGATTCAAATATCCGTTCAATGTGATCTCATTGGGTACCATGACCCACATTGTATACTCTAGGTCATGGAGCCTATGATGAGTTACCGTTTATTGAATCCCCCCTTACTGGATATCCCCGCCTAATGGATAAACCCCGGGTCCCCAAATCGGAAAATTCATACGTGCTATTACCCCTCCCTTACTTACTGGATGTCTTCACTTATTGGATTGACGTTCCCGGCCCACGCGTATCCAATAAACGAGGTATGACGTATACCCAGTTACCTTTGTGGGCCGGCCCCAAGTTGGGTGGGATGATGCCACGGTCGTGGAAGTAGACAAACTATGCGAGCAAATGAGCATATTCCATCGACTTGAACAAGCGTCTATGGCACTTGGAACCTGCCTTTAGCCCATTTCTGCTGAAGCCACTGCGTAAAACAGCAAACCGATACTTGTGCTGAGAAGTTTCTAGCTCTGGTGAATTCTCTCCTTTGGTGTTGTGCCAGTATCTTACAAACGTTCACACTCATTTGCTCAACCGATCGCTCAGGAGTATCTTGCCCTGCAAGTGCCACTCTCTGACTGCTCTTAGTCTGGCTATTGATGTCCCGGATTTGTTGATTAAGTTTGATCCACCTATGAGACCTTTTGTGAGGACCTATGCATGGAACATACGTCTGTTAACCATTTATGGTATTTTATAGTATGACAAGTCACACTTACACTCAAGAACCCCCACCAATCATGAGATACCAAACAAGTCGAAAGTTTTCGGAATGACTATGAATACGATCTTGAGGTGACTCGACCACTTGACTTGCATTCTATGCCTGTGAGCCGATAAGCTTTGTGACATGGTGCTTCTTTGAAAAAAAGAGTTAACAAAGGCATCACTGATCAGGTTTCTTTTGTGGACCAGTCTGACAGAAACGAACTTGGATACGAGATAGCACACAGCATAGAGTAGGGCGTGATTTAGTCGTTCCTGTCGGTCTTTACAAAATTGATGGGCCGCCTGCAAGATAGCTTCCAACTCCTCACCATTACCCCCCTCGCGGTTTCGCACCTGGGCATGTGTG
>Ga0307511_10005957_pt1 | contig 12314 bp, 17 predicted proteins | sample 13_EM_MG_FD_200266 | JGI IMG/M metagenome (GOLD analysis project Ga0307511, IMG submission 200266) | Populus trichocarpa ectomycorrhiza microbial communities from riparian zone in the Pacific Northwest, United States - 13_EM | ecosystem: Host-associated > Plants > Roots > Unclassified | place...
CTTCTGCGCCTCGATTTTGTCCGGGAACTCTGGATGACAGGTCCATGCGCGTCAACATGTCTTGTCTCACGAAAGGAAAGGGTAGTCACGTACCATCTTCGGAGGAGAGTTCTGAGTCAGAACCTCCGAAAATATCACGGACGAGATCTTCGTTCTATCGATAGGACTAAGAACGCGACCAGCGCAGGGTAGAAGGAGTGAACTCACGTCGGACATGATCGTGGTGGGTGAGAAGGTGTGTCACAACGTGACGCGTCAACACCTCGGCACTTCTGCCACCACACTCGGAGCCAGCTGCAGATAACAAACGAGAGGGATGGCCAACGATCGTAAAGGAAGGAGACGGTCAGACTACGTGTACTTTTTAACATACCGAACGAGATGGTTCGTTATTTCTACGAAAACGATCACGCCGTGTGGTGAACTGAACATGCCGATTCAGGAGCGACAACGACCAGTATTCGCACATGAACAACGCGATTTACTACCATCTGTATGATTCCATCGTCAATGACTACCTCGCCCGGCACTGTGGAGTCCAAGCGACGTCCTCGCCGGTGATCGGGCTGGTGGTAACCTCCTTCTCCGACTTCTACCGGCCACTCGGGTATCCCCAGGTGTTGGAGTTGGGATTGCGTGTATCGAAGCTGGGAAAGCGCTCTGTTACGTACGAGATAGGTGTATTCGAAGAAGGAGCGGATGCTGCGGCCGCAGTCGGAGGATATACCCACGTGTTTGTGGAGAGCGGGAGCAGAAAAACGGGAGATATGGGCAAGGAGATTAGAGAAGGACTAGAAAAGTTGGTGGTTGTGGGTAGCAAGTTGTAGATTCGGGCTTGCGAATTTCCGGCGCCACCGGAGGATGAGCAACCGTGGGAAGATCTGGTAGGGACAGCTGACGATCCGAATCTCCGCTCCAGGCTGTACTTCAATTCCACTGTCAATCAATTTCGAAAATAATTTTTCGTGATTATTTCTCACGTAGTTGACCCGGACAAGCGCCAGATAGCGACGTAAATAGGACAAGCTAGGCGGTGGGAGGTACGGCACCGAGTCCAAGACCAAGTCACCCTGGCGTTGACCGACTTCCTCCATCTCCTCCGTCCCCTCCCACCCTCCCCGAGCGGCCTCCGTCCCTACATGGCCCTCGATCCCAAGCCGAGGACATCGACTTTGGACACCACAAATTACCGCGATTCCGGCTATGCGCCCTCCTCCGGCTCGACACTCGGACGACGGGAACCCCCGCCATTCCTCTACTTCCCATCTCTCCAGGGTGTCCTCAGGCATCCTCGCATCCTTGGACATCTCCTGTCTATCATACCCTACGGAGACTTCAATGCCCTCACATCATCCTGCTCAGAACTCAGGCACTTGATGGAGAAACCGGCCCTCAAGGATGTGATTCTATCCTGCTTCCTCCCCGGATTCCGCTCTCTTCTGCTCTCAAAAACTCCCGAGCTCTTCGTTGATGTTCGTGTTACCATCAGTGATCTCAATGTCTTCTGTAAGCCAAGCTTCCCCTATTTCCTTCTCCTATTTCTCCCCCGCCCTGATACCCCACGGCACACGTAGATCTATCAAATAAAATCGGACTACACACATACCCCCTTCACGCTCTTCAATTCAGCACAAGATTTGACGAGGCCCTCGAATTCGAACTGTTGCGCGCCTTACAATGTTTCACCATCGTCCATTCAAAGTTCATTCTGCTCCTTCAATCCTTGGCCCACAGCTCCTATCAACCCGTCGAACCAGAACTGGAGGACAATTCACTCTCTCGATTCATCCTACCAGCATCACCACCTGGCATCAAACAACTCTACTTCCCGGAACCTTTGTGCTACTGCACCTCTCCAGCAATACACAAAACACCAAGTTTCCACAGATACAGGCGTTCCCAGAGTGTCGAGATCGTGACAGGAGATTCCAGAGCACCTGTGAGGAGAGGATCGATCCTGAGTCGTTCAAGGAAGCCTCCTCCTCCCCCTTCTTCGGATTTCCTCATCCGGCAGTCCTATTTCAGTCCCTGGCGACGCACACTCCAATCATCATCTTCGATCACAGCCACCGAACCACGACGCCGTCGATTCCAAAGTGCGTCCAACTTGAGCGATTCTTCGGTTTCGTCCTCCGGGCGCTTGTCCATAATCCAGGAAAGTCGTAGTGGCAAATCCGCCCCACGTTTCCGTACTCCCCCCCAATCACCACACGATATCCGTCTGGCCACCTCCCGGTCTCATGCTCCTATCTTGCGCGTGTTCGTGCCGTGCTCCCAGATGGATGACGTCTCGATCGCCGCATGTGAGAATCAACTCGTAGACGCCGATCTCTGGGACCACCTTTCCGTAGGTGACATCGTATGCAACTTGGGATACATTCCACCGTCGCCTCCCCCAGAATTGGAGGGTCCCATTGAAGGTGCCTTGGAGAGTGTGGGAAGTTGGCCGTCGTCGCTTGGCAGCGGGGGCACCAACGAAGATGCTGTTTGGCTGGTCTATGACGGCTTTGGACTCGTGCAATACTCTCCAGCTATGGAACCACCACCTCTAAAGGACGCTCTGACCCTCGTAACTCCCTATTATTATTCCCACATTCTTCCGAGCTCGGCCCACCCATTTTTCACCCTCGATCTGTACTCCAGGCTTTCCAGGTTCAGGGGATCCATAAACAACGCTGGAAGAAACGGGCTTCCCCCACCAGTCCCGCCAAAATTCGAGCTCATTGCGATGCTCACTAAAGTGAGGAGTCCTCAATCACCCGGGGGATATGCGATGGTGAAACGGTACAAGTGGATCGCAACGATAAAGGGGGTCAAGGCTGCTGTTTCAGGTGACGTAGAGGTCGGAAGTGGTTGGTTGACCAACGAGTGGGTGTTAGAGGTTGATGGCACGCTGGAGGGAAGGAGGATGTTGGATTCATTATTGACCGTGGTTGTTCATGTCGCGACGGATTGGGCGCGGGGCGATTTGGTGTGGGAGGTTGACAGACAGAGAAGTAATTCTCACAAGACCTGGTTTCGGTTTGTTCATTTCTGACTTTCCCCCTCATGCGCGAGCGACAGCTAACTCTTCCCCCCACAGCTTACTCGGGGGCACTGAGGATTACGTCCTCCCGCTAGACTATTTTGCACTCAACCCCACTTACTCCATCCCGGCGGTCCCATTATATGGCGGATCGCTTGGATCCGCCACTGGAAAACGACGCAAATTCTCGTTCATGGAACGATGACCTTGTCGACGATCTTCGGCCCTCCTTTCTTGTCCTTTCCCCCCACACTGCTCCATTCATGTTTTCATGTTTCCCATTGATCGTTCAACGTAAACCGAATTCTCAAACGCACAACGAACCGGAATTTGTACAATAATAAACGTATGCCTGCGGACCTCTCTCAACGGACATTCTTTCACATTTTTCAGCATTTATTTTCCTTCTTGGGTTGTGTACTCTTGGGATACTCTTGGCCACCTTCTGCGCATTCACCCCCACAGTTTCATGTTTTTGATTTAATTCAGCACGAGTTCTTTCTGTTTTTCCTTTCCATCTCCTTAGTGCTTGGAATACCCATCCCCCTTCCTAATCGTAGCTTTTCTCATTCACATTGCATCATCACCCAAAGCGGCTTGTCGTGTCATTTTTTCATCATCTTGGTCACTTCTTATCATCTGCCGAATTCTCTGGTGGACTCGGCCTTCCATTCGTTTCCACTTCCCATTGCTCGTCTTGTCCTTGGGTTATACAAACATACCCCACTCAGTGACGTAGACGTTCCACATCTCATCGCACCATACCGTGTACAGTGCCGGACACCACTTCACTGTATACACCTATCCCTATACATATTATTTGGATCCCACGATCGGAGGGGCGACGAACGTTCCCCTTGTTTTTGACATCGTGGTTTTCCACGGGTCGTAAACAGGTCGTAAACGTCATCAGGATGTGCAACGTGGCTGGGTTTCTTTGTTTGTACTTATTAGGATCGGAAGCCCTAGGGTCCGGCAAATTCCAAACTCAGACGCGGGCGGCAGGACCCGCCACCAACGCCCCAGGCGCATCCATACCCTGTTCTCGTCCGTATTTTCCGCTCCTCGACTAAGGATCAAAGCTCATACCTCACATCACACATGAGGGCGATATTGTTTCAACGGAGATGAATAGGAGGTCGGAAACGTGGAGGCAGAGTTTGGCGGTAAGGGGGCAAGGTGAAGCCTCCGCTAACCTAATCCCGTCGTTTTCAATTGACTCACGTCCGCTCACGAACGTGCTTGGCTCTCGCCCTACTGTATCTGATCTAGGATCGCGAGCTTGACCGAGGGCGTTTTATCCGCACAACACTCGACGTTTGTTTCATCCTTCGGCTGTGCTATCATCACTTCGGCGCGGCATTCGCTTCGACCGCCTTCGACCGAGGACCGACTCCTACATTACGCCATTGTGCGCTTTTCTTGCGTTGAATCACCACACGAGGCGAGAAATTAACCATGCCCCATACTGCATGGTGTAGTATTTCGGTCCTCCCTCACTATCACCGCGTGGGCTCATGGTTTATTTGTCCTGTCCAACATGATCGCCGCCACCATCGGATTTGGATTGGTGCCTTGATATACTGATGCCCAACGGATCTACAAAAGGGTATACTTGGGCTGCGGACGAGCGGGTACTAGCTGAGTCGGCATCGCCTTTGTTTCCTCGTTATGCGGTTGCTTGTGAGATCATTGCACAGTGCCTCTCTCTGTGTTTGCACCATCACCTCCCATGGCCATCACTCGCCTGTTCCGACTGCACATACAGTGCCCCCTTCCGACAGACTGAAACCCCATTTACGTGGATCGAGCCCCAGAATCACGCCTGAGAAGGACGTCCCGACCCAGAGTAACTGTACAGTCGGCGCGATCCGTGGCTGATTGTGCCATCTTCGTGACAATCTTTAGCGCCATCTTGGATTGTAAATTTCCGAGGTGACTGAAGAAGGTTCGGCGAGACGAGTCTGATGTTTGCTTGGGAACGTGTTGTTCATTTCCCCCGACTCGTGGCCCTCGAAGTGGCAACTACCTCAAGACTTTGCTGTCCCTTTGACTCTCCGCGTCCCTGCTCGGCCCGACACATCCAACCAATTCCACGTCCCATGGACCCCACTCTCACGCGCACCTGTTATTACTAGCGGCCGCATTGCACCCATATGGCGGGTTTATCTATTGGCTCGCGTGGTCCTGGGCCGCGGGTTCGTCGAATCATCCGTAGGTTTCACGACCCCACAATCGACGCGACAAGCGCGCTTTTAATCACATCTCACGACTATCATCGCCCGCCTCTACGTCGAGGACGCCCAACGCCGTATATACGATATGTTCCACCATTCCGAACGAAATATACACCCGTTCAAAGTTTCTTCCTTCCGTGATCAGTGTAAGAAGTAACGAAGCACTGTGGCTGCACGAGTTCGGGTGGCTCAAAGGAGTGTGGCGGGATCGTGAAACCTGATCGTCCCTTGTCTCACCTTTGCGAGTTTTCAAACATGTCTGAAGTCCCACAACCAGTATCTCCACCGCTTTCCAAGACGTCTACCATTGCGCCGTCGATTTGTGGGCGCTTCAATTCCCATATCCGGCCTCCCGACTCAAATCGGAAAGGAGACGCCTTATCGATTGGCCTCTTTTCGTCCGCATCGATATCGTCCAGCGCACAACTCGCCAGCATCCGCCACACTTTCCACTCCTCGCCGATGGACCACATCTATCCAAATCTCTACCTAGAAGAACACAAACGTCTCCCGTACCTCAGAATCAATAGTGGGGAGCTCGATCTCGAGATCCTCGACGGGTTCAAATCATCTGCCGATATCGCGATCGGTCTCGCGGGTGGCTACGACGCAACTACCGGAGACTTATGCGCACTCGCGCTGTCCACCCAAAAGAGAATCCTCATCGTCTTCTTCCAGGATGTCCCTATCACAGATACTCCATCCATGCTCGCAGATTCCATCCTCCTCAGCCCCAGCATCAAGAAGTATGCCTTCAATGCACCTCGCCTTGTCACTTCACTCCCTGCAGTCCTCCCCTCCCTTCACTCCAAGGAGGTATATGATGTCATCCCCAAGAGGAGACAAACACCATACACCACTGCTGCTGTCCTTTCTGCCTTGGGTTCTTCTATCGTCAATGAAGAGAATGTGATTGAGGTGTTTTCCTCTGAGGTCTGTGACCCAGAGGACCTCAAACATGTTTTCAGCATTGCTATGAGAGCTTGGGCTGCTTGCCATGTTGCAAACAAGAAGATGTCCTCCTCCAACATCAAGACTGTCCTCCCTTTTGACACAACTTCACTCACTGATGATGTGTGTTATTCTGTCCTATATATCTGACCTCCTGTGACTTACTCTGGCCTCCAGCACATCAGATTCTTCTCCAACATGTTCAAGAATGATGCACAGATGGATGCTCTCAAGCCCACTGTCATCAGGAATGATATTGAGAAGTTCATAGAGGTTGATGGCTATAACCTCCATGTATCCTCTGTCAGGTACACCAACAGGATCAGGGCAAATGCAAAGGTTTGTTTTCAACCCTATCCTTATCACAGTGGCTAATAGATTTGCAGACACTTGAGATCCATCTACATGATGGGTCTGTCCTCCAAGGAAGGGTAACCATGGTGGCAGGCAAGGTTGGGAGGATTGCCTTAGTCAACCAGGAAACCATCACTTCAGAGGATATCAAGTATATTGTCACAACTGGAAAGGAGGAGATAGGGATTGTGGACAGTAGTCGCCATAGGCTCTTAATCAGAGCCATCCACAGCCCCAAAGAACTTTTCCAGAGCCCTTTCCTTCGTCTCATCTGGTACAATCCAGACCCCAACACCCTCCCCTGGCCACATGCCATCCATCCTCGCCCAAAAGAACCATTTGAGGTTGATTTCCTTCACAGAACTCTCAACAAGTCCCAGGAAGATGCAGCCAATGCAGCACTTCTCCTAAACAATGAGAATAGGGTCACTATCCTCATTGGTCCACCTGGGTCTGGTCTGTATTTCCTATATCACCTTATTCTCCAGGCTAACAACTGCATATAGGAAAGACTACAGTTGTTGCTGCTATTGTGGACACCATCATTGAAGCAACTAAGGGGGAAACCATCTGGGTTGTTGCCCAATCCAACATTGCTGTGAAGAACATTGCAGAGAAGTTGTATTCCTGTAGTTTCAAAAACTTCAGGATCCTGGTTTCAGGAGAGTTTATCAATGACTGGTGGGTAGGATACCTCTTGCTGTTATTCTTGATCTAACTGTGGCTTAGGCATGACCACCTCTACACTAAGATCAAGAACCAGGTTATTTGTTCAGATGACTTTGAAAGGGATAAGAAAAAGACAAGAGAGGCCCTTGGAGGTGCAAGGGTTGTTCTGTGCACCCTTAGTATGATGTCTGGTGAACAGGTGGTCAAGTGTGGTTTTTCAGAGTTTGTACCTGTGGAAACCTTGATTGTGGATGAGGCCAGTCAGGTTGAGATTGGAGATTATCTTATTCCCCTCTCAAGGTTCCACAATACACTCCAGAAGATCATCTTCATTGGTGATGACAAGCAATGTATGTACCCTACCCTCTCCATCTACCCTTACCCTGATCTGACTTGAGCCACTAGTGGCCCCACATGGGCATGAGGAGATCCCAACCCTCAAGAGTGTCTTTGAAACCCACCTAAGAGAAAAAGCAAAGTTCCTGGATACACAGTGTTTGCTCCTTCCCCCTACCTATCCCCTTTCCTACCCTTATGCACTTGTTTCCAGATCGCATGCCTCATTTCATTGGAAACTTCCTGTCTGAGAGAATGTATGACAGTGCATTGGGCACTGTCCATGCCAATGGATCAAATGTCTGTTGCCGCTTTGTGGATGTTGTACCATCATACCAACAGAAAGGAGAGGATGGGAAGAGTTGGATTGTGAGTAAATATCCCTGATGATGAGACTGTTTTCTCTTCCAGATTCTTACACTTTACCTTTTCTAGAACAGAAAGGAGGCTGAAGTTGTCATTAAGATTTGCAAGAAATATAAGTCAGAGCGAAGGCAATACAGAAGTAAAGTATTAATTTTCCAGTTGTGGACCAAATTCTAACTCCTCTTGATCAGTCATAACCCCCTATGATGGGCAAAGGAGTCTAATTGAGCGAATGCTCAAGGATGAAGGGATGGAATGGGAAGACAGGTGCTTCAATGTTGATTCCTTCCAAGGTATGCCAAAATCCCTACACTTGCTACACTCTAGTTCTAATGTGATTTCATTAGGAAATGAAGCAGACAACATCATCATCTCACTTGTCAGGTCAAGGGGCCTTGGTTTCCTTGACAATGAGCGAAGGATGAATGTAATGCTCAGCCGGTGTCGGCAGAGCATGTTGATTTGCAGCAGTAGGAAGTACCTCTCTCTCCCAGATGTCCGAGGCACGTTAGTGGGGGATGTGAGTTACTACAAATGCATACCAATCACTCTACTGACTCCCCTTCATAGCTTGCAACAAGGTGTGAGGCAGTCAATAAGGAGGTTTCATGGGTCAGTATGGAAAACATCTGGAAGCGGGCATGGTAACACATGATGATTGGGGACACATCAGGTGTTGCCCACAGGGGATCAGTTTGGGACGTAACAGTGGTGCAATAAAAAAGAAAATTTTTGATATATGGGTGAAGCATGAGTACACATTGCATAGATACATCAACTTGAAACCCCCAACATCATCCCCGTGATCAAATTGGCAAGTCAGAGATAATACCGATCACCTGGGACCTCGAGGTTAGACGTGATACGATAGAACAGAGAATGGTCTAACCGATATGACCCATCCCTGGCTCGATGCATAAGACATTTTGACCTTCATTGTCCCCGTTGCCAGGAACCCAGATAGGTGTGAGGGTTGGATCAGCGCTGCCAGTGACAATCTTAACCTTGGGGAAGAGGCGATTGAGGACGTGCACCCCGCGAGGCGCGGCGAGGAAGGTGACAAAGATGATACGGTCCTCCCGTACGCCGTGGTCGAGAAGGATGCGGATGGCCATGATCCCCGAGGCACTGGTTGTTATCTGCAACCACGGTCATGAATGAGTTAAAGGTCTACACGAAGATAGAGAGCGGGGCAAACCTGAGCGTCGAGTAAGAATACCCATGTCACCTCGGCACGATGGCGCTCGCGAATGGAAATGGGTAACATCGAGTGAAGCAATATCGCTTCGCCACTCTTGTTGTCGGATTGAATCAAGAGAGACCCAACACTGGGATCCCGAAGCACACGGCGCATGCCTTTCTCGAGGGGTCCGCCGCTAGTGCGATATCAGCGAGGCAGTTCTGGACGCAATCATAGCGCACTCACGATCGTAGGATGGTGATACCACACACTTCCTGTTGCGTCTTGTTCAGTGCGGATAATCACTCAACGGGTGTAAGTTCTTACCTTGGTCATCGATCGCCCGTCGTACTCAACATCGGTAGGAGTTGTCACAGTTTTATGGCCGGCAGGGATGAACTCAAGAGCCTTCCCAATCAGATACGTTGCTAAGCGGTCGACGCTAAAGATAAACTCCTGTCGTTCGGTTGTTTTGTCCCTCAGGGTGGTGTAGATACCCTAGTGCACGTCAGTATTGAATCTGGTAGTGCACAGAGCAGCGAGGTACCAGAAGCTGTGGCGTCTGCGGGATAATACAGAGGTTCGGTAGTTGTTTCGTCGTTGTTTGGAAAGGATCTGGTGTCGAGGGGTTCCGTTTGATTTCACTCGTGATCTTGCATCGAAATTCTTGAGCGCGATGCGCAAGTTCGCGACGAATGTGAGTGGATATCAGCTCAATAGCAACCGCATTGTTGGACCCAGGTACGATCTAAAGCCGGGGGGATAGCGTATCATCAGGTTGAGCTGGGAGGGGGCAAAACGGATGCGACAAACGATATCGGCATACTTGGCGCTTGGACCAACGAAGTTGTCGAATGACGGTTTTACATACCGCAGGTACCTATCGACCCGCTTCAGCAACGAGCACTCGTCGACAAGAAATGGAACGAACTGGTCGAGGACACCCTCGACGCTTCGGCCGCGCTCCGCAACATCACGCTTGATCCGTCTCGCAAGCATGAGGTCGGAATCGCATTGTACAAAGATCTGCACCGCAGCGTTCAGCGTGTATTCGGATGAGCTAACTGGACGCAGTCGACCTTGAGGTCATACAGGTCCCTCAGCTGCTGGTCGTGTAAAGCCAGGATTCCCTCCGCTGGGGGATAAGTCAGACGCGTTCGGTCGGGAGAAAGTGCTTCGTACTCACTAATAATGATAGAAGCCCCATACAGGTACTTGGTCTCATCTAGCCGTTGGTGCTCCGTGAAGGAATAGATGGGTATGTTCGATTGTCGCCACGCTTTGAGGTCGGCCAAGCACTGGTGAAGGGAAGCAGTCAGCAGGACCTTGGCTGCTCCATCACCGGAGCTGACCGTACGGCGGCGAATAGTGGCATATCGACTGAATCGGGATGGTCGAAATCGTATAGACTCTGGAAAGCCAATTCGAGTTCTTCTGGGGTATGTCTCTTGTAGAAGCTATCCTGTTGAGGAATACGACGTGAGTGACGAGTGGTGAAACTCGAGCTTGGTGACGGAAACGGACTTGAGATAATATGATAACTGTGGGGATAGACCCTAGGTTTTGAACGATTTGACGTGCGACATGGGTCTGGCGAAGTGAATGGTTGGGTATGGGCATTCACGGACATCGAGCTGGTTGTACCTTTCCGCTCGCGGAACCGCCTGTAGAAGTTTCCGTTGTGTGAGTATACGAGATCCACGTTGACTTGCCCGTTCAAGGTTGCGGGGGGCGTACTCACCAGCAATGCCGACGACGAATGCCTCCCCGATTGGTCGTCCGTTCTCGCCATACCCTGTGATTCCGAGAGATCGCGCGTGACGATGTAGACGGAACGATGGGTAGAATGTTTAGGGAGGTAAGAATGAGAGAGGGGGGAAAGATGTACATGGTGGTCGTCCGTGAGACTTCAAGACCTGGTTCTTGAGCGTTGTGACCTCTGACTGTTGCGCTCTGTGGACGGTCTCAAGTTGTACATTTGGGGATATGGTGGACGAATCTTCTGGGAGAAGCTCATCCCTGTTGACGACTATACGACTCTCAGACATGGTAACGTTCGCAACGAGATGAGGCTAGCACGACGTCGGCAGGGAGGAAGGTCTGGCGTTGTGGGATGTGGGAAAGGACGCTTTACAGACGAGCTTGATCCTCCGGGCTTAGGAACGAAACCGATCGTTGTGTATCTCGGGGGATGTGGACGAGAGTCGGAGGTGTATTGTGTCTACGTAGTGGAAATTTTTTTCTAAGACCTTTCGAGGATGCAGAGCTGATCCCTCATCTCCCTAGTCAAGATCTGTCGAGAGATCACCAGCAAAGTCCCCCAACCAACAGTATCCACGGTCCTCCCAGGACCCAAGAGAACGCCAAGATTCAGGGACCACCCACCGAACCCTTTTATACATTCCACTTTCTTCCATCCCCAAGGAACGGGCCCCGACGCCTCCGCGACAAGGTGTGTAAACTGAGATGGGGAGTAGGTCGTGAGGCTCTCGGTCTTATTGTAGGTCCAATCCAGCCCCGAAGACGGGGTGGGGAGGGAAGGGTAGTGCGGCGCGGAGTGCGTCTGGAGGAATAGACTGGCGCCCGTTTGTGCTGCCAAGTTCGATATATGAACGTGCACTGAAGAACGCTCAGTGAGCGACTCAAGTTGGGGGATGGGAGGGCGCACCGTTGTTGACGGTTTTGTAGTAGCGGTTGAATCTGACGATAGAAACACCGCCCGGGTAATTTTCCATGGAACCGTAAGTGTATACCAGAGTGTACCCCAGATTCGCAAATAACATCCCAGCAAACGCTACGAAACAGAGTCTCCCAAATAGCGTCCCCTTGGGTCGTAAGACGCTGCACACAGAATAGTACATCAGGGGTCACTGAAGAGAACGAAGGGGAGACTGACAGTGCACGAGCACCCCTGGCAGCAGCGACGTTCAACCACGGGATCACGTATATGATAAATCTCCACTCTTTATGGCCAAGGAAGCTGAGGCAAATCACAAACGAAAGAGCCTGATATACTAGGGCGTTTAGGCGATTGTCAACGAGGAAACCCAAAATAACGAGGAAAGTCGATGAGAGAAGTAACTTGGGGATATGTACCACAAAGTACGTATGGAACGGGGAAATCTGTATAACCGCATCAGAGGAACGAACATTTGAAAAGACAAACAACTTACACCCCACTCGGAACTTTTGCCTT
>Ga0307511_10005958_pt1 | contig 12312 bp, 4 predicted proteins | sample 13_EM_MG_FD_200266 | JGI IMG/M metagenome (GOLD analysis project Ga0307511, IMG submission 200266) | Populus trichocarpa ectomycorrhiza microbial communities from riparian zone in the Pacific Northwest, United States - 13_EM | ecosystem: Host-associated > Plants > Roots > Unclassified | place...
TCTTGTTCAAATTTTCTTGTTAATCCCTTGCCCACAAGTGTTTATTCTACCTATAACCCTTAATCTTGGATGGGTTCTTGAAATTTTGGTGTTTCTCTCTTGATTTGCAAAAGTGGATACAAAAACTCCCTCTTTTCTTTCCTTACGGTTGCTGCAGATTGTTTTTTGGTGAGAAGAGGAGTATTTATGCTCTATAATTATTCTTATTTGTATTTAGTCCTTATTTTCTTTAAGTGCATTATTTTTTCCCCCACATCTTTTTTTCTTCTTATAATTAAGTTATACCTATTTTCTTTTCTTATAATTTTACCCCACAACTTTTAGTTTAGTTTATTTTTTTCTTTAAGTGCATTATTTTTCCCCCACATCTTTTTTTCTTCTTATAATTAAGTTATATCTATTTTCTTTTCTTATAATTTTACCCCACAACTTTTAGTTTAGTTTATTTTTTTAATTTAATCCAGCCTTGATTTTTCCCGGGGTTTACATTCTCCCCTTCTAATAAAAATTTCATCCTCAAAATTCAAGTTACGTACCTATTGTTGTGATGTCGCGCTCGCACAAATTAATTACCCTAACTTAAACATAACACACAAGATAGTATAGAGCAAGCAAGGGGTAGATCCCACGAGGAAGGTTCAAGTCAAATTTTTATGCTAGATGATATGCAATTTTTTAGGGGGGGTTTGGACTTTATCTAGGCTAAAGCAAAAGAAAACAGAAAACTTTCAAGCAAAATTAAATAAAATCAGAAAATTATCAAGAGAACAAACCTTGGTCATAAGTAAACGTCCACCGACAGAAATCAGAGCTGATCATGGAAACGAGACATCAATTTATAATATGAATATTTATCTCTTCTTAACATTGGTTAGTTAACGGATCCGCCGTATAACTAACCCTAACCATCAAACAATCACAGTGTCCGCACTAGTAATTTAATTCAATGGCAGCCTTAAGAACTAGATAAGTTGATTAATCAAGAAAACATAATTGTCTGCAGTCTATGTTTGATTTGATTGAATGTTCTCCCTAAGATTAATAACGTAGATCCGCCACAATTATTAAACTCAGTTGCTTCACAAGCTCATATACAACAACTCCGATTTTGATATAAAACTTAGCAATAGGTTGTTTACAATAATAACTTAGAGTCCGCTCTAGCAATTAAAATAAACAATCATAGGAAAAATAAGCATGGGAGAACAAACATATTCATCATAAAAATTGAAAAGAAAAGGTAAAATAAATCTCACAATTCTTGAAATCCGAAGGTTTACGTGTCCTTGCAACCAAGAAAAATAGTTTAGCCTTGCATGTTTGGTGAACAACTAATCAAAAAGAAAGAAGAAAACATGATTTCGGGTTTGTGAAGGAGAAGGGGCATTTTTTTTCTCTCTTGGTTGGCTGCCTCACTTCTCTTCTCTCTTTTTTTTTATATCCTAGGAACCCAAGTCTCTATTTTACAAAATAGTCCTCCTTTAAATAGACAGTTTACATTTAAGTACTTCAATAACTGTTTTCCTAAAAAAGAGAAATAGTCTTGCATGAAATCTTCAAGCTTTGACTTAGAGGAGTTAAATATGGGTGAAACTATCGAATAATATCGTTGCATCAGAAGGAAACTAAAATCAACTAAGAGGACAAGGAAATAGAAACGAAATGACACCAATTCCCAGAACATCTAACAAAGAAAAAAGAATAAAATGGAAAGAACAAATCATGGTAGAGGGTTGGCCTTAACTATGGGGTTGGCAAGCATGCATGTGTGTGTTCTGCTGGATTTTGTTGAAGATTATATACTGGAATTGATGGTTTCAATGTGTGTGTTCTGTTGGAATTTGTTGAAAGATTATATACTAATTATATGTTGGAATTGATGGTTTCAATGTGAGTTATATTAGAATTTGTTGAAAGATTATGTGCTGAAATTGATTATTGCATATGTGTATTCTGTTGGAATTTAGTGACAGTTTATGTGTTGGGATTGATTACTGCATGTGTATGTGTGTTCATGCGGAAATCATGTAACTTTGCTAGAACCTAATGACAAATTGCATGTTTACAGCAAATCACAAATTCGTTGCCGAAGTTGAGTTGTCTGCAGCAAATTTGTGATTTGCTGCTGAAACTGAGTTGTATGCAGCGAATTAGCATTTGTTGCTAAATTATGTGTTCTGCAATGAATTTGTGATTCGCTGCCGAAACTAAGTTGTCTGCAGCGAATTAGCTTTCGCTACGGAATTGTGTGTTCTGCAGCGAATTTGTGATTCACTGCCGAAGTTGAGTTGTCTGCAATGAATTTGTGATTCACTATCGAAACTGAGTTGTCTGCAGCGAATTAGAATTCACTACTAAATTGTGTGTTCTGCATCGAAATTGTGATTCATTGCCGAAGTTATATTGTCTGCAGTGAATTTATGACTCGCTGCCGGAATTGAGTTGTCTACAGCGAATTAGCATTCGCTACTAAAAACATGTTGGCTATAGCGAAGTAGCATTCGCTGCCAAAATTGTGGCGCCAGCAGCGAAACAGTTTTCGCTGCCAAATTGGGTAGCCTGCAGCGAACCAGTTTTCGCTGCCGAATTGCGCAACTTGCAGCGAACCATTTTTATTATTAGCTTCGGCTAATGATATCTGAATGGATGGTCGGGACAAACGGTTGATTAGCTTCGACCATCGCATCTGAAGTGGATGGGCAGGGTGAGTGAATGGTTAATCTCGGTAAATGATGTCTTAAGAGGATAGCTGAATTTAAGATTATGGTTGATTGCAAAAATTGATGCATATATATGTACTACAAGTCATTCATACCAAGTACATAAAGAAACTAAAAATGTCACGCTTCAAACATGGGATAATGTTTATGCTTCATTAAATTGCCAGACTACTTATTATTATTAAGCAATTGCATTCTTATAAATGTTTTGTACTGTAGCAGGGACGTCACACCAACGAGGTGCCTTGGAAACCCAATACACGGGAACTTACTTTTGCAAGGAATCATGTAGTTGCATTCTACATCACAATGTATTTTGTATGAATCAATGTACTGAACATATAACTATTATTAGACCCTTTTTGTTTAAATTTGTGATGACTATTAGTAGGATAGGAATGCAAACTCATGTCTATGTATGTACATTTTTAATGTAAACTTCTAATCATGCAACCATAATAATATGTGTTTTTGTAAGATTCACTTTTAAATGAAATGTTGATTGTTGTTGGTGTATGGATTGTCTCTTGATTATGTGAGAGAACAGGTTCGCCGATTACCGACACGATGTGTGTCAAGTACTTAAAAACAATTACTGTTGTTTCGGGCTTGAAAAGTCGGGTTGTTACACATTCATCACTTGATTCATAATTATACAAGTTCATCCATCACATAAACAAAATCAAGGCATTAACATGGTATGATTTCCATTTCAGCTCCAGCATGCCTTTAAGGGCTTAACAACATCACAATTCTGCACATACAATCATTTCATCTCATTTTCACATAATTTCTTCAATCATATATGTAAAAATCAAGACATTAACATACACATGAATTTTGTTTTGGCTCAAACATGTTCTAAGACTCTAACAAGGTCACAATTGAAGCATTTCATCACATCAATTTGCATTCTATTCAGCCCCCTTCAACCTGGTCGACCCTCCTTTTAGGTTAGTGTATTCAAAATCAGTCATTTCTTTTGTTAAAGGTTCTAGATTAATGTCCCTCATTCAGCCCCATACTCATTAATCTTTATATCTAATCCTCTTTAGTCATTGGTGTAAGAACCCTAAGCCATTCCTTTGAGGTTTCCTTCTCCCTTTTATCCCAAAGTCTCAAGAAAACAAATAAGAGGGTGATGTTTTTCTCACCATACAATTTTAAATAGTCATAGGAAAGGTTTTAGTAGTTTCTTCTTCCTCTTTACTTTCGGTTTCTTCCTTCTTCTTTCTATTCCAATCGACCCTCTAGGCTCCTTCTTCTTCCATGTTTTCAGTTTTATCTATTTTTTCTAACTCACCCTTAACTCAACACTCAAGGAAGTTGGCATGCAAACTAGTTAGGTTCAGTTTTCTCCTTAAAAAGGAGTGTGTGCTGTAACAATGGCTAGTAAACACCCAATAAAAAACAAAGTAAAGCCAAAAGCGACTCCATTGTCGCTGCCGATTTTTGAATCGACAGGGGTCAGTAGCGACTCAGTTTTCATTGATGATTTCTGAGTCAATAAAGGTTGTATGAGCTGATGAATCCATGCGTCAACCATGAAAGCAATTTCATTGATAATTTTTGAGTCGGCAGCGACTCAGTTTTCGTTGACAATTTATGAGACAACAGGGGCTGTGTCCGCTGACGAATCCATGCGTCAGCCATGGAAGCCGTTTTGTTGACAATTTCTGAGTCGACAACGACTCAGTTTTCGTTGATGATTTCTAAGTCAACAGGGGCTGTGTGCGCCAATGAATCCATCTGTCAGCCATGGAAGTAGTTTCATTGATATTTTTGAGTTGGTAGCGACTCAGTTTTCGTTGACGATTTCTGAGTCAATAAGGGTTGTATGCGCTGACGAATCCATGCGTCAACCATGAAAGCAATTTCGTTGATGATTTCTGAGTTGGCAGCGACTCAGTTTTTATTGACGATTTATGAGACAACAGGGGCTGTGTCCGCTGACGAATCCATGCACCAGCCATGGAAGCAGTTTTGTTGACAATTTCTGAGTCGACAACGACTCAGTTTTCGTTGATGATTTCTAAGTCAACAGGGGTTGTGTGCGCCAATGAATCCATTGTCAGCCATGGAAGTAGTTTCATTGATGATTTTTGAGTTGGTAGCGACTCAGTTTTCATTGACTATTTCTGAGTCAATAGGGGATGTGTGTGCTAACGAATCCAAGCGTCAGCCGTGGAAGCAGTTTCGTTGATGATTTTTGAGTCGGCAGCAACTTAGTTTTCGTTGACGATTTCTGAGTTAATAGGGGTTGTGCGCGCTGATAAATCCATGCGTTTTGTAAAACCAGACAAAAAATTTAGTCTTTGGCCGACCAATATTAGGAAGAATTGAAGTATATAACCGGCCAGCCTTAGAGAAAATCCTGAAGGAGGAGGGCTAGCCTATCCTAGGGGATAATTGGAATAGAAACCAGTCCAAGATAACTCAAAAGAGGGATAGGAACAACCTTATCCAACACCCATATAAATTAATGCAAGGAGAGAGGGAAGGTGACCTTTCCTCTTCCCAAAAATGGTTGCAGCTGCTGCATGTGTCCAACTGCATGTTCTTACTCCTCTTCCTCTTTTCTAAATAAAATTGAACAAAACCCCATCTACATGTGCCTTCCTTAGGCGTAAGAGAGAAGGGAGAGTGAGATGGAAGGTTGAACAATTGAAAACATGGAAGGAGAAGGGGTTTAGAACTGGCTAGAAGCTGTCAGGAGGAGGAGAAACCGTGAGGGAAGAAGAAGAAGAAAACCGAGAGAAGAGGGAGAGAAAAACTGTTAAAACCTTCCTAAAGCTACTCAAAATCATAAGGTAAGGAAAGAACATCACCTCATTACTTTTCTTGGGATTTTGGGACAGAAAAAAAAAACCTCAAGGGATTGGCTAGGGTTCTTACACCTATTACTTAAGAGAACTATTTAAAAAGACTAAGGAGAATGGGGGCTAGATGGGGGACATATTTCCAGAAAATAACAACCAAAGAAATGAATGAACTTGAACACATGAACTTGGAGAAAGAACTGGCCAGTTTGAGGGGCTGGACAGAATGTAATTGTGTGATGAAATGCATAACAATGACCTTGTTGAACTCTTAAGAACATGTTTAAACTAAAATAGAATGCATGTTGATGATTAGTGCTTTAATGTTTCACATGTGATTGATGAACTTGCATGAAATGTGAAATGAAATGATGAAATACATAGGGTGTGATCTTGTTGGATTCCTAGAAACATATTTGTGCTGAAACAGAATTTATGTTGATATTAATGCTTTGATTTTTGTGATGAGATTGATGAATTTACATGAATTTGGATCAAATGAATGAAGATATGAATTGTGGCATGTTGTTGTGATTATACTTGTGATAAATTGAATGTGGTTGGCTATGGTCTATGGTCAATTTAGTTTAGGAGTGTTATAAGATAAGGGGAAAGCCTAGCGTAAACCTTACGCTTAAATGATGGAGAGATTAAGATAGAAATGACTTGACTATCGCTGCCGATTTCTGAATCAGCAGCGACATGGAGTGCGTTAACGACTCTTAGATCGGCAACGACACATTGTTCGTCAACATTTTTTTAGTCAATAATAGCCTATATACGCTGATGATTTCAGCATCAACCATAGAACTGGGTTACGTTAATGATTTTTAAGTCGGCAGCAACTCAGTTTTCGTCAATGATTTCTGTGTTGACAATAAGATTTGTGCGCTGACGATTTCAGCGTCAGCCGTAGAACTGGGTTGCATTGATCAATTTTGGGTCGGCAACGACTTAGTTTTTGTCAATGATTTCTAAGTAAGCAAAGCTTATGTGCGCTGACAATTTCAGCGTCAGCCATAGAACTGGGTTGCGTTGACGATTTCTAGGTCAATAACGACTCAATTTTTGTCAACAATTTTTGAGTTAACAGTATACTAAGACGCTGACGATTTCATGCATCAATCGTAGGACGGGAATTGCGTTGATGAATTCTGTGTCACTAGCGAATAAGTTTTCACTGCTGAATTTTGTGTCACCATCGAATTAGTTTTAGATATATTTTGGGTGCTACTGTAATTGTTAATTATAAGTTTTACAACGATCTAATTTGAAGCTGGTGCCTTTATAAAAGTTGTAGGTATGGAGGTTATCTTTCCAATGGAACTAGTTCCGAATTATTGGGAGTTGTATAACTCCATATATGAGAAAAACACTGAGTAAGGGTCCAGACTAACATAGTACTGGACATATTTCTTATGCTACTGTAATGAGTGAGTTTAGACATGTAGATGGAAAAACTAGCTATTGTGTCCGACATGACAGTTGTAGCCCTATGTATTAGCTTTCCATAGAGACAAACCATGCTCGAAAAAGACTTCTGAAACTTTAGTTACAATTAACATACCAAACAGTGTTCGGAGTTGGGTGGACTAAACCAGTTAGGACTAATCAAGCTCTAATCTTTACTTTGAATTTGTTGTTGGTTAAAGGTTCTAACACTTGGAATGATGTAGTAAAGATTGATGAAATGAACACTTAATATTAATACCCATGTTTCAGCCTATAGAAATTTAGATGGGAGAATCCTTGAGAATGTACAAGTTGAACTTAATTGTGTACTACTTGTCAACATTGTGATGAACTTGATGAGGTTATGGAAATGAATATGATCCTTGAACATGTTTAGTAGTACTTTGTAATTGGAATGCGTAGAACACCTTATTAAAATTACTCATGAAACGTAATGAATAATGATGTGATTAGCTTCAACTAATGGTATCTATATTGGACAACTAGGGTTAAATGATGTAATTAGCTTCGGTTAATGGTATCCATATTAGATAATCGGGGTTCAATGATGTGATTAGCTTCTGCTAATGGTATCCATGTTAGATAGCCAGTATTGATTGATGAGATTAGCTTTGGCTAATGGTATCCATATTGGATAGCCAGGAATGAATGATAACATTAGCTTTGGCTAATGACATCCATGTTGGATAGTCGGGAATAAGCATTGAAGATTAACTTCGGCTAATAATATATATGTTGGATAGCCAGAAGTAAAGGATAAGGTTAACTTCGGTTAATGGGGTTCGAACTAAGATTACCGGTAATGAGTGTTGTGAACCATCTCATTTGAAAGCATTTACTAATATAATGAAATAAAGAGTACGATGTGTTTAATGTTTCAAGAACCATATACAAAAATTGATCATAGTTAGGAATGAATAGTTATGCATGGAAGAATTCTATATGTACAAGGATTCCTAGACTATAATACATGTCATCAGTTGTTTGTTGAACATTGCTCAAATAAAATAATGCGGCATAAGGTTGTATGAAGATGTGGAGTAAAATATTAAAGATAAACTTGGTAGGAAGATGCTTAGTGGTAATAGTGTCGGTAACTAAGGATAAGAAAGGAACAATACTTAATGATCGTAATATCAGTGACTAAGGACAAGATATAGATTGATAGTTGACGATTAAATACTAATATCTATGAATATGGCAACTTTTAATGTTTAGTTGCCCAAAAGAACGATGACCAAGGAGGCAAAGTACGATTTGGTTAATTATAAGATGATGATGTAGGTTCTCCTTTTCCCTATGCTTCTATTTAAGTTGGCATGTCCTTTAAATTAAATCATGGGCAATAAAAGTTACTTTCTAGTTGTCCTTAATAAAAAAAAGAATTCATGTGTTTGTCTTTGTTTTGAATGGAGACCATTATGTTGTTGTTTCTAATGAGTAGAAACCATGTTGTTGTTCTTTCCAAATAATGGAAACCATTGAAACAATCCTTGATTATATAATGGAAACCATTATGTAAGACCATTAACCGATGCTTAAAAATGTATATGATGAGGGGATTGATTGTTAACTTAAGACATAATATTGTTTGATGTACTACCAAGTCAAAGCAAATGTTAATAGGGTGATAATATAACAACGATTGTGATACCTAGAAAATAGAAAACATGGTAATGTTACAAATAAATTATGTTAAGCGATGATGGCGACGAGTAAACATAAGATTAATACGTGTGGTTACTTCAAGGATTATACCCAAGGAAATCGGTAACCAAGGAGATAAAATATTAATTATTGATTGTGGAATCAAAAATTAAGAAAATGAGTTACTATGTGGTGATGTATAGTCGACAACCTTAGATTTTAAATGTATTATGTAATTTATTGTAAAGACAATGTTGAAAGTGACAAATATGAGTTTAGACGCCATAATAGCTAGTGTGTAATTCAATATATATATGATGTGATTGATGCTAAAAGAATTCTGGATAAACATATTGTTCTCCTTCCTTATGAAAAACCACGTACATTTATTTTATGGCTAGATGTTAAATTTGTAATGTTATTTTAGTTGCAATGATGAGCACGAGTATTGTCATATGAGTTCAGGTATTATTGAACTTGAGTTGAATGTTTTGAGGAAGATTGTTAAAAGTATTAATAGACATAATGATTCATTTCCCTCATAAAAAAATAATGAGCATAAGTCTCCTTGACAACTAATAACTCTTATAATGTTATATATGTTACAGGTCTATGTCATGAAGTGGGTCAACACTGATTGTGTCGTTTCACTATTTATAATTGTTAGGTACTTATTTTTATGTACTATGAATACTTAAAATTGTGTTAATAACCTCACCTTGAAATGTATTAAATGGTATGATTGTATTTCTAGCATTTGGTTATTGCATCTCTTTTGTTATGTGTTTGTGTGTGTCCATCACACGTATGTTTTAAGTAAATAAAAAATAAAAAGAATATAAGATAAATTGTGAGAAATAATGCGAAAGAATCAAATGGAGAAACAATTAAATTGGTGGGTGGTCGAAGGCCACTGCATATATGTAATAGAGTTATTTGATATTGTGTTACCTAGGAGAATAAGAAAAGAACTGAGGAAATGTATCAGTTATAGGGGAAACTCTACTGTAAATTTGGTAAACCAAATAATCAATAATAGGATGTATTGTTAGACAGGTTGCACAAAATAAATTACCCCATTATATCCAGACATGATGATTAAAAATATGAAAATTATATGGAAATTTCAGGTCGTTACACTAATAGTCTACTTATACTAGTGCATGGGTACCTATAGTCCAAAAGTTGGTTTGAAATAGGGGGTTTGACCTAAAGGTGCAAAGAGGTTACTTGTGTAACAACCTATATCTTTTTTTTTTTACAAACTTTTGAGCCTTACACTCCAATAAAAAGTTAGGGTCAATTCTATAGAAGTTAATCACACTACACAAATCATACAATTATGATTTATATCTCTTAATTTCTACTGGAAATTTCAGTAAAGTCTCCTTTGTCTGAGTCCTTTTACAATTCTTCTTTCCACCTTAAAACACTTGCATATCTTATCTCAACCAAGATCACATTCATTTAACATAATGATCACAATTAGGGTCTTGAACCTTTCCATCAACAATTCTAATCCAAATTCAAATATTATAAAAGAATTTGAACAAATGTATAATAGCATTTTATCAAAGATTCATTTACACCATGCTCAACTCTAAACTCACCCATCATAATTTCCAACAATAACACCTCTATATAAGAGTAAACACGCGCGCGCGCGCGCGCGCGCTCACACACACACACACACACACATATAAATATATATATATATATCCAACTAGTCGTTTATATGAGATAGCTCAAAATATATGAGTAAACATCCATTAATAACTTGGAGGAACTAAAACATTGTGTCAAATGGCCATACCTAAAAACATAACTTGCATGTAAAGCCCCAGATTTTGATTTTGATTTTTAAAAAAAAAAACATATACTTATTTTAAAAATGATAAAATGACCCCTAGGGTTTAGAGAATTAATATACATGTTTTATGAAAGGGTTAAACAAGAAAATTTTAATTTTCTTGCGTAAAAATCATTTACCGACCAATTTAGCGCTATCAGGCATAACACTCAATCCGACTGTTGGATCGGGCTAAACATTTAGGAGGACCTCCTTCACATATAGTTTCATATACAGTTAAACTTTTAGAGCAATCATAGTTCGGTAAGGTTGTCAAATAATATCGACAATTAGACTGAAAAATAGCGTGAAAATCATTAATGGTAGTTCTGTAAATATGTTTGATGAGCTGGAAAATTTCAAGCAGCTCTCTTCTTCATAAAACCACGGCTGGACAGAAAAATATGAAGAGAAAATGAGAGAAAAGAGAGCTTGGGAGGGAGGGAGGGAGAGAAGAAAAAAGGCGAGGAACCCCAAAATTGTGTTAGGAAAAGTGTTTTTAGCTAGAAATCAACAAGAAACAAGAGAGAAAAGAAAGAACAAGGGAACTTAGGAGACAAAGAGAAGTTCTAGAGGGAGAAAGTAGACTTTGAATGAGGAAGATGATGAATAGAAAACCAGAGTAATGTAGTGAGCTTTGATTCTTGCTTAATACACTTAGGTAAGTTGTTTTAAAGTGATAATTGCTTGATTTGTTATGTTTTATGCATGATTATTTGAAATTCTTAAATTTTGAAAAAGTTAGGGTTTGTGTTAATGTTGGTAGAATATTCTTTGAAATTGGTTTTTTTTGGTTTATGTTGATATTGTGAAATTAGATGGTGGTAAAAAAATGATGGAGGAGAAAATTGGGCTAGATGGCAGTCATGGGAGAAGGAAAATTAAATGAATGTGGGGTGTGATTATTTCGTAGAATTAAGAAAAGGATTTAACAAGGGAAAGAAAGGGGAAGGTGGCTATGGCATAGATGATAAAGGAAATGAGGTTATTTGGTTTTGTTTAGAAATGTATGTCATGAGTAATGTATGTTAAGGCTAAGATTATTAATAGTAAAGTATAAGAAAGAAATATTGTGTTTAGCATAAAAGTGAATAATGTTATTGATTAGTACTTAAAAGTGCATTCTCATTAAAGCTTTATATCATCATATTGCACCTAAAGTATCATTAAATTCTCTAACTAAAGCGTGTTTTATAATAACAAGTCTGGTAATATAAGATATCTTTAATTTATGGTAAATGCTTATTTTGAATGCAGGTATATCTCACAATTCAAAGGATTGATTGATGTGATTAACTATTGAAAGTGAAGAGACAAAAAGAGGACTAAGCTTAGATAAGAGATGCTGGTTCAATTCAAACTGGAACACCATTCGGTTATTGAGTTATAACTGGAACTGTAAACCTTGGATTTAGGTTTGGTTTATATGTATGGAAAGCTAAGACATAGCCATGTATTTAGTCATCTTGTTATTCAGATCAAAATCATCTTCTTGCTTTCTCTTTGTAATGTTCAAGTTTTCTTTCATGCTATATTAATATCTTGTTTATGTCGTTTCATTTCCTTTCATATACTTAGCTAATTTATATCATAATCATGATCTTATCTTGTTTATTCATGTTTCTCTTCTTCATAATGTTTAGTTAAGTTTATTATGTCAAGGTAAAAAGGTTTCACTAGTGGTGTTAGAATATGTATATTATAAACTCAACATGGACTTTAATGTTTATATCCAAGAAAGATTGTTATTAACATGTTTTATCTTTTTATCTTACTAATTCTTAATATCTTGCTTGTTAAATGG
>Ga0307511_10005959_pt1 | contig 12312 bp, 10 predicted proteins | sample 13_EM_MG_FD_200266 | JGI IMG/M metagenome (GOLD analysis project Ga0307511, IMG submission 200266) | Populus trichocarpa ectomycorrhiza microbial communities from riparian zone in the Pacific Northwest, United States - 13_EM | ecosystem: Host-associated > Plants > Roots > Unclassified | place...
CTAAAACATACGTTTTTTATTTTCCTTGTGAGGTTTTGCTTCCACATAGCGTGTCTAAAGTTTTGCCAAAAAGTATATCAAGCAAACCCATGCAAGCAAACTTTTTTTACCTGCTGAGAAGGCGGGGGGGATTAAACAGGAACTTAAGATCCTGGATTGTTTTAAGATCCAGATTTCTGTTTTGAGTATCTTTTTCCATCTAATGCAGTATCAAAAAAAAATCTGCTACCTGTCAAGAAACCGATAGTCTCACCAGTTGTAGAGGAGACATTTTCACAAAGCTGCAATTGCAGGTTGCTTTGAGTTCATTTGACCATGGAGATTTCCGATTCATCTGCAAGGCAGACGCGAAACGGAGACCATATTTCAATTGACATCAGGCATGGCGACCATCTCTTAGCTTCTATCAGAAGAAAAATGGAGACGATTTCTTGTTCGCATTCCATTTGCAGGGTCAAGGAAAACATTCGCAATGCAAATGAGAAGGCATACATCCCTGACAAAGTTTCAATTGGTCCATACCACCATGGCAAGCAAGGATTGGAAACCATGGAAGAGCACAAGTGGCGGTACATGGATGCACTCCTCAGTCGAAAGCCAGACCTGGAAGCATCCCTGGATGATTGTCTCACAGCTCTAAGGGAGGTGGAACATAGAGCACGTGCATGCTATGAAGAAGAGATCAACGTCACAGATGATGAATTCCTGCAAATGATGTTAGTTGATGGTTGTTTCATCATTGAACTCTTCCTGAAGTACTCTATAAAGAGTTTAAGACGCCGCAATGATCCTGTATTCACCACTCCTGGAATGCTCTTCGATTTGAGATCCAATTTGATGTTACTAGAAAATCAAATTCCCTTATTCATTCTTCAAAGACTATTTGAAGTGGTCCCAACTCCTAAACAATGCACGCATTCCCTCGCCACGCTCGCCTTTCATTTCTTCAAGTATATGATTCCAGGAGATCCACAAATCCATCAGCAGAAGTTTAACCAGGAAGGGAACCATATACTCGACTTAATCTGCCACTGTCTGCTTCCAAGATACCCAAGAGTGCCGGGAACCAAGTCAGATCAGAAACATTTTCGTTGCGCAACAGAACTCCAAGCTGCAGGAATTAGGATCAAGAGGGCCAGAACAAAAAACTTATTGGACATAAAGTTTGTCAGCGGAGTCCTTGAAATCCCAAATGTACTAATCCATCAATACACGGAAAGTCTCTTCAAGAATCTCATTGCGCTAGAGCATTGTTCAGGTGACAGTGTGCAACACATCACCTCCTACGTTTTTCTCATGAAGAGCCTAATTGGAAGTGACGAAGATGTGAAGTTACTTAAAAAAAAAGACATCCTCACAAACTATGATGTCAACGAGAAAGAGGTTGCTAAACTGTTTGAGAAGTCATGTGAGGAGGTGAATTTGAATGAATCTTATTATGATGGGTTGTTTGAACAAGTGAAAGGGCATAAAAGCACCAGGAAGACTTGGCATCTACGGTCTGAGGAATTTAAGCGAAGTTATCGTAGAAACCCATTACACTCTTGTACATAGCCATAAATTTTACTCTTGTACATAGCCATAAATTTTACACAGGCAAACTTCAAAAACCCATTACACGACCGACGAAGATCCCAACAGAAGAAAGCTTCCATATATCTTGATTACAAATAAATCAAAGCCCATAAATAAATGAGAGATTTAAAAAACAAGTTAGGTGGGTTTAGTGGATTTGAGTTTTGATGCAGGGGGGATACACGGTGATAAGAACGTTGAAGGAGGACCCAAGACAGGGTGGATTAGAGTTTCCACTGAGGCTGCTCTCCGACGTTAGTCTCGATTCTCGCGTGGCGTAGAAAAGACTAGACTCCCGGCCCTCCCCGAGTGAAAGTTGCCACTTGGCCAGATGATCTGTTTATTTTTCGCTTACAGAGCGTGCGGCTGTGCACGGTTGTCTCGCACCGAATTACGGGTGATAATTGTGTATTTGACTAACTAACCTAGATTAATTAATTTTAATTTAGATTGATTTATTATATTATTTCTTAATATTTTAAAACGATATTCATTCTGTTGTTTTTTTAATATTTTGAAAAAATTTCTTTCAATACATGTCAGATTTTGAATTTATAAATTATCTATATATATATATAATATTTAAATATTTTTATTGCATTTAAAAAAAAAAATTAACATGCGACATAACACCTACCAGTCTAGTTAATTAAAAAAAAAAAGTGGACAAGTCACTGGAGTCGAGGGCCTGTATCCAAAGGGAAGCCCATTGAAATGGATACCAAATATTGATCAAAACCAATTATCAATTAAAACCAAATATTGATTTTTTTTTCCCATATCTTATACGTGTAATATTATTATAAGAATGAGGTCCATTATAAGAGCATATAGTATTAAGTGGAACTTAATATATAGTTTCTAATTAATATATTATTAAAGAGGCACAGAGAAGTGGCGACACACCACAACTCGTCCCCGATAATTTTGTTGGTGTGAGTACAAGTTGCAAAAATCAATCTATTTACAATTTTGTGATTTTTAAAAAAAATTTCATGTATTTTTTCTTGATTTTATTATTCTTCGGTATTGAATTAATGATAAATTATTTTTTGTTTTTTTTTATCATGTATTAAGCTAAAATAAATAATTTGACCCAGTAAAATTCGTAATTCTAGTGGAAACTTTTGCGGGTTAACTAGAGTTAACCTTGTCTATTTCTTTGCTATTTTTACTTCGAACTTGTCAGCTAGCAAGGTTATGTTAAAATAATTCTCACATGATTTAATTTTAAACTCCGACTAAGTAAAGACTCGGGTGGAGAATTATTAAATTTGAATTATTATATCAAATTTAATAATGATGATAAAAATTTTCAAATAATTTAAATATTTTTTTTTATTTTGATATTTTTTTAATCCAACTTGCTGATGGTGGTAGGGCAGGAAATGAATTAATATAAGATAAACTTCCATCAATAAACTTAAATCAAGTTCGATTCATAGTTAGCTGAACTTGCTGTCGTTAACGTTAGAAAAATAATAATCCTGCAGGTTCTATAAATTCACAACTCAACACAGTTGGATTACTAGTCACCATAAGTGAACTCCAATAATTACTGACAAACTTGTTTATAGTTTTTTAAAATATTTTTTTATTTAAAAATATATTAAAATAATATTTTTTATTTTTTTAAATTTATTTTTGATATCAACACATTAAAATGGTTTATAAATATCAAAAAATTGTTTGAAGCATGGAAAAAAATAAAATATAATATAATTTCTTTCAAAAATATTTTTAAAATATAAAAACAAACATGCTAAATTATAATGAGAGATAATCGAAAGAATTTATAGTTTAGGGACTAGTGAGTGTCATGCATGGATGGATGCCTTGTTTTTAGTTAAAACTAGATCATCGCCGCATGTTTCGCCATGTTAGATCAAAGCTTTTTTAATGTAAAAAAAACTCAGGTAAATGCTAATGTGTTTTTCTAGCAGAAAAATAAAAAAATTTCCGTGTGAGGGTAAAGCCAATGTAACTTGATTGATGTGGCAAGTTCAAAACAATTCGAATGACCAATAAAAACATAATTTGACACAAAAAAATCTAGGACATCATCTTTTTTTAAGTATTGAAATGACAATATATTGGATTAACCCGAATTTAGGCTGTCAAATCCACAACCCTAGTCATTAAACAATGATAACCCCATAAAACAGAAGTCGAAACAAATTATGAAACCTAATTCACAATCAATCAAATGTTGAAGGATGAGATTGAAAAAATAATAATAAGAAAAGAGAATCTAAAGAAAAACTCAAGTTAACTTGTCAACCCGTAACCCAGATTATGAGATCAAGATAACCTCATAGAAAGCAAATCAAAATAAATTATGAAACTCAATTCATAATCAACTTAGTGTTGTATAATAAAATAAAAAAATCAATTTTAAAAAAATAAAAAACTCAAGTTAACCCGGCAAATCCATGTCACGGGTTACAAGACTAGAATAATCTCATAGAAAGCAAATCGAAAAATCAATCCAAGTTAACAAGGGTTAACTTGCGAAACCCGCGACCTAAGTTATGAGATTGAAATACCCTTGTAGAAAGCAATTCAAAACAAACTATGAAGTAGAATTCTCATTCAACCCAATGTTGAAGGGTAAGAATGAAAAAAATCAATTAAAACATTATAAGAAATGATACGAGTCAACTCGGGTTAACTTGCCAAACCAATGACACAAGTCATGAGACTGAGATAACCTTGTAGAAAACAAACTGAAATAATGACTTAGGTCAACCTTGGTTAACCCGCTAAATCTACAACCTGGGTCATGAGGTTGAGATAGCCTCATTCATACAATCAAATTGAAACAAATTATGCAGCGCAATTCCCAATTAACTAAATGTTTGAGTGATGAAATTATTTTTTAAAAAAAATGATTAGAAAAATGATTAAAATCAACTTAGATTAACTTTCCAAACTTGTGATTTGAGTTATGAAATCAAAATAACCTCATAAAAATAAATTAAAATAAATCACGAAGTCTGATTCACAATTAACACAATATTAAAAGATGAAATTAAAAAAAAAATTAAAACAAAATGAGTAAATTGGGTTAATTATTAAGTTTATAACATGAATCATAAGACTTAGATAACCTTTAAAAAGTAAATTAAAACAAACTGCGAAGATCAATCATTAACAAATTAAATGTTGAATGGTAAAATTAAAATTGAAAAAAAAGGGGTTAAACCGTTAAATTTATAACCATTATGAGATTATGATAACATTGTAAAAAAATAAATCGAAACAAATTATGAAATTTAATTTCTAACAAATTAATTATTAAAAAATAAAAATAAAAATAAAAAATATTAATAAAATATAATATTAAAATAAATAAAATTTTGTGAGGTGGTATTCAAATAAAAAAATATTTTCTTAAGTGTTCTGCTAACCAATAATTAACATTAAAAAAAGAATACAGATAAAAAACTATTAAAACTAATAACGTGGAGGTTCACCTCTTTGGTGCTCTGTTAATAATAATAATTGATTAACATTACCGTGGTCTTTGAAATATCATAAGAGGTTGAGAAGAGAGAGAAGAAAAAAAAGAAGAAGAAAACCAAAACTGACCACCAGAGAGAGAGAGAGAGAGAGAGAGAGAGAGAGAGAGAGATGGCAGGAGAGAAGATAGTGGGTGTAGCCGTTGATTTCTCATCATGCAGCAGGAAAGCACTAAAATGGGCCGCGGATAACATTATCCGTGACGGGGATCACCTTGTCCTGGTCATTGTACAACCTGAAGGTTACTATGAAGATGGCGAGATGCAGCTCTGGGAAGTCACCGGATCACGTATGTATCTTCTCTGTCTCTTCTTCTGTTTTTTTTTTTTTTAATATGTTACTTTCTGTTTGTTTTCCGGGAAAATCTTTCATTTTTGAAAGAAATGCGTTGTCGTGTGTTATTAGGACGATTCGTCTAAGGATGGAATATTCCATCGGTTGTTTTGTTCTTAGTATTTTTCTCTCCTTTGATGTTCATCTCTTCCTTTTCCTTTTATATTTGTTATTTTCTTGGAATTTCTGACTCTTCAAATTAACAAAAAGGAAAAGTTTCAATTTAATTTGGATAATTTGACTGCCATTTTACTGGGTTTGATGTAATGGGAGTTTTGTGATTGTTATATCTGTTGACCGTTGGTCATATTTTGTGCTTGTGTTATTTATCTTGATTCTAAAGGGTGTTCGTTTACTTGCTTTCTCTGCAGCTATGATCCCTCTATCAGAGTTTTCTGATCCCGTGACCATGAAGAAATACGGGTTGAAGCCTGATCCTGAAACTCTTGATCTTCTCAACACTGTTGCTCACCAGAAAGAGGTTTGCATATAAGCATAATCATCGTCAAAATCATGGATTAATCATTAATTAAGTTAATTATTGTGATAATATTGCAAGTCCTAAAAATAGAGTATTAACCATGTTGTCGAATTGTAAGTAGATCGTTGTGGTGCTGAAGATCTACTGGGGAGACCCTCGTGAAAAGATATGTGAAGCAATTGATAAGATCCCTTTGAGTTGCCTTGTAATTGGCAACAGAGGACTTGGCAAGGTTAAGAGGTACAATAATCCCATCATAGATTTGGCTTCAATTCGTTGATTCATTAAACTGTAACGTGGATTCTTTATATTTTCTGTGTTTGTCTTCAATGGAAATCAATTTAATTCTTGCGATGTCGCATACTTTCAATTGGCTAATGATGTGAAGTCAATGAGCCATGATATGAAGCATGTTAGACCTTTTCAATTTGGACTTTGCAGGCAAGAATGTTTTAGATAAGGTTTTCCTATCCTGTTTGTTCACTGCATACACAGTGATGAACGGAAAGAATTTTCTGAGGCACATCGAATTTTTCTTTTTCCACGTCTAGTATTGAAAAGAAAACTGCTTTTAAACAATGGGCCCAAGTGCTGTTTTCCTTTTTTCGTGCTTGTGGTCAGATCTCTAATGGTAGTGATATAGAAAGAGATGGAGGTAGATATTCTGTGTTCAACTTGTAGCAGCTAGCGTTGTTTAAGTTCTTTTGGGCAATAATTGAGGTCCCTTGGCTAGACTGCCTGACCTAACTTGAACATGGATTTTTTTTTTTAATTGTTGTTTGTTTGTACTTTTGCAGGGCCATCATGGGTAGTGTAAGCAACTATGTGGTGAATAATGGATCCTGCCCTATTACTGTTGTGAAGCAGTCGGACCACGAACAGTAAGCCCATTTACCCTTTCCACGAGGGATAATCGCTATGTTCTCTTTGGATTGAGCTTGGATTTCTTTTGCTGTCTAGGAGCTTAATTTGCATGGCATGTGAAATTATGCTGTATCAAATAAGGATTGTTGAATGTTGTTTGTTACTTGTTGAAGTTGGAAAGATTTCCGAACAGTGTGTAGAGCTCACAGACCCCATCAAATGTTAACAGCTCTCTGCATTCTAAACATACATGAAGCGGAATTATCCAACGTGTGATGGTGCTAATAGATAGGCTCACCCACCATGTTAATAACGAGATCGATAGAAGCGATGGTTAAATCCTTAGTAGTATTCGGAGAGGATCGCTTCAAGTCAATATTCTAATCGACAAAACAATTGAAGTTGTTTTGTCGAAGGGCTATTTTTCGGTTAAATATTATACCATCGGGCACGCTCAGTTACAAGTTCTTTCTTTTAAAACAAAAACAAATACAAATAGTTTCGAAAATATAAAACAAACCATGGTTAAACTCCGTGAAATAATGCTCGTTTCCTTCCAGCAAATCAACTTATTCAAGTCATGAATTCAAAAGATTTTAATTCTCACGATTTTATTCTTTTGTTTAGTATTTAATATGTAAGGGAATATGGGGTTAAATCAGAGGCTTTGATACAAACAACCTCTTCAACTTTCGCATACGAAGTTAATTAATCTTCCGGTATACTTTTATCACTTCTTTCAAGAATATTAAGATGTTCTTTACAAGTTTTGATCCAGAAAAATATTTCAGGGACCACCTTTTCTTATCCCTTGTTCCACTGATTTTACAAACTACAAACCTAATGTTCCAAGTTCCAACACAACATACCAAGCTTAATCATATGGAATCTGAAAAATAATAAAAAGAAACTCCTTTAAAATTCTTCGAAGGAGTTGATATATGATTGCTGTAATCTTCTATCTCCCTTTCTCTCTTGACGAGGCCTCTTTCAAATTCCGTGCTATAATAATTCATAAGCTACTCATTAGGGTCATTCTAGTCTTACATTTGCCGCATAGCGTGTTGAATGTACTAATACCTTGGCTTTAAGCAATGGTCTTGATATAGTCTTCAAATTTCTCCACCCCTTTTCCCCTTTTCAATAAATATCTATACCGTGTTTTTGTGGTGTAAACTGTGCATTATTTGATGCTTAAGTTTTGATGACGCTGATTCTAGGATTCTAGTTTTAAAAAGGGAAATTCTTCGGGAAGAAAGATGTCTGGTGAAAGTGCTGATGTGAACAGAACATTCCATTTTGAAGCAGTTCGAAAGAGTAATCAAGTTCCTAAGAGGCGTGCAATGGATGTGGAATTTGATGAAGATGATAACATAGACGAGGAAGTACCTTACCTTGGAAGACTCAGTGCTTATAAGGAGAGAAAAAGAGAGATATCAATGGTTTCAGATGATAGGCAAGAGGATAAGGATTATGTGCAAGAAGAAGAACCAACATCAGTTGATGAACCTAGATACACAATCAAGAAGCTGGGATTCGTTGGAGGAAGGAATGAATCAACTACAATAACACATAATCAGGCTCTTCAGACAGCCAAAGATGATTTTCTTGTTCCTGGCACCAGTCTTCTTGAGTTCTCAAATGGTTTACCTTCACCCCCTCCTAAAAGGGAGTGTTTCTCTGTCTCTATGTTCTTTGGATCAGTCTCATTTTACATCTTGGATAGGGAATGATATAAGATAAAATTATTTTACACCTTGAGTAATAGTGGCTTGATGCTAAACCTATTTTATTTCCTTTATTGGTCTGTTGATGGCAGAACAAAAGACTAAGCTCTCGAAGTAGAGCAGCAATTAAAGAAAGCTGAGGCTGCACAGAGGCGTAGAATACAATCAAAGAAGGCAGCTAGGGAGGCTGAGGTTTGCTAATCATGCCATATGGTAGTTTTACAACTTATTGGCATTGGATGGGAGAACAGTCTAACTTCATATATTTTAGGCCGAGGCAATCAGAAAAATATGCTGCCTGGATTATGAAAGAAAGAAGGAAGAAAAGATTAAAGAAGCGGCACGATGAAGTGGTTCAGGTATTAGGAAAATAGACAAGCAGCCTCTATCTTCTCCATCCCATGCTCTTTAGCAGCATTCTAATCAAGAATAAATTTTACCTGGTGCAGGCAAAGGCTGCCAAGATGGATCGCTTGGACCAAATACTGTTAGATGGGTCATTGGTCCGACTGGAACTTTGGCTTATTTTCTCTGATGACATTGGTCTGCCACACATATTTAATTCAGTGTCGTGCAGGTACAAGTTCACCTTCTCATCTCCCCAAGTTTTGTCTCTAGAATGCTCTGTAGACCGTAAATGTTGGCAATTTATTTTGCTCTGCAGACTGTAAGTATTGGCATTTTGTTGATTGTTAATTATAACTATCCTTACCTTCTTTGTGGGATTTACAATGTGGCGATTTGATTTGCAGTTATCCTCTACCACATGAAAAATGTGCAGGTCCAAATTGTACAAATGCCTACAAGTATCGAGACTCCTCCATTGTTACAACGCAATACATGAAAAGATGCAACCTTTAATTACCTGCTGATATCGTAACTGTTCTTCCCAGGTCACTGAAAGAAATTGATGGCTGTCTATTTTGTAACCTTGTGTTGCTGCAAAGACAGCATGATTAGTCTCAGCGTGAGGTCGGCTTAGTCAAATATGATTTATAGCATTCCTTTGTCATATATTTTTCTTTTTCAAAATGAATGCACCCCATCATTGAAAGAGAACTCTATGATTGTCCTGTTTCTCCTGGCCCGATAGATTGTTTGGTCAAGGAGGGAGATCCAAATGTCAACAGATAAGTTAATTATGGCCGTCTAAGAGAATGGCTAAGACCCGAATTCAGTTCATTGCAGACTAGTCCTGATTCTCTGCTTTCGGCATGCACACATGTTCATCTCTTGCATTCCTCTAGTAGAAAAATGACCAAGGATGGAAAATTGCGAGGTCCAACAACTTGGATGGTTAGGGTCCTGTGAAGTGCACACGAAGGGGGATTATGTTTATTAGAGACGTTAACAACGATCAAATAAAGATAACTAAAATACTTACAAATTTGTCAATGTAAAGGTAACGCGCCTCCACATTATTAATTAAAACAATGGAGTAAGTAAAACAGATCATGATATATACTAAGAAATACAAGCTCTCTGGATATAAAAATGCTGTGGGTTTTTCTCCCCGTCTTTCTTTTTTCTACAAATCGTTCAATGAAATATCACTGCTTCTAAGATCCATCCATGAAGAGAGCGCCATATCCGCTAGATTTCATAAACTTCTTCAGCAAAAGAACCACAATCGCAATGGTTAGTCCAACAGCAGCCCATGTGAACAACCGATCATCAGCTGGTTTCTGAACCCTGGTCACTGGCCTTTGCAGTAGCTGATCAGTTGGGCCTCTAGCAGGAATCTCTCTGGATACACTGGTTCCTGTAGGACTAGGGTTCACATTAACAGGAGCTTCATGCACTTCTTCGATGACCCTTTCACCTACTTCCTGAATTTCACCAACTGCTGGATTTGGAAGCTCTTCAGCAGCAGCAACTACTCCAGCATCTTGCGCCTGGGCTTCCCCCTCATTGTTGCCAGGGTGTTCTTCAGAACCCTGCACTGAGTTTTGTTGAGGAACAGACGGTGCCTTACCAAGCATGTATTGATGAATCTGAGCCATCAAACAGCTCATTAGCACAAAATGTAACAAAAGAAGAAAAACACAAGTAAAAAATAAGCTCCGACAAACCTCATCAATGAGTTTTTGACGTTCAGGAGTCCCAAATCTTGGTGCTGCTTCACGAGATTTAACAGCCAAAACACGCCTTTCCTCTTTCTTGTAGTCTAGTGAGCCCAATGCACCATTTGGGCTAGTAGGCATGAATGCAATAAGTGCTAGTAGAGCTGTTCGTACTGCCAACCACAATAACCAATACCATGAAACATTAGCCAAATGCAGGGCTACAGTATCAACACCTTTGAACTTTTAAAAAGTATCAGAGACTCGTGTCCTTGAGTGTTAGACCTAAATAAGTGAAGAAAAAGGAAGCTCAAGGTTAACATTTTACACCAGGAATGACTTGTCATTCAGTACACCAAGTCAGCCTTTTCCTAGTTAACATAAAAAATATGACCACAGCCAGTTATATGTTAACATGAAGTAACAAACAGAGAAATATTAGTTCTTCAAGTAAACTGGATAAACAGATAGAGGCCAACAAAATTGTTCTTCTTCAACCAAGGCTTAAACATAGCCTAATCGTAGGGCACGTTTCTGTGTATGATTGGATTGGCATATCAAAATCGAACTCATTCACGCACTTCAATTAACTTAGTTCTAAAGAGAATTCGCCAAATCCTCTTTGCATACCAAATTTAATAAAATCGTCATTAATGCAACCTGATAATTTAGCTATCTATAAACATAATTTGATAAAGCCAACAATAGAAATTAAAAACTTACCACTCCACGATGGCTGCCAATGCTCAGGATGATGATTTGATATGCTTAAGCATATCTTCGTCTGCGTTTCGAAACGCCCATTTGGCTGTCAAAACAAATACAAGAACAAAAAAAGTCATCAACCCATTAAAAATTTCAAAAGAAAAAAGAAAAAAGAACAAGGGTAAAATCTTCATGAGGTATTACCGTCAACAACATAAAAGAAGGAGGCTTAAATGGATACTCAGCAGGCAATTGAATCCTCCCATGATAAATCCCTCCTTCAAATTCAGTCTCTCCTGGTCCTCTTATAGCGAATTGCCACTCAAATATATTCTCCTATTAAAAATGAAAAAGAATATAACAAAAACACAAAATTAATAAATAATTTATTTTCAAATTGAACATACCTCAAGAGGGAGGCTCATGAAATCATCAGATGGGCTCGATTGCATCTCTCTAACTTCCTGTAAAATCCTCTTCACAGATGGATTTTTGAGGTTATACTTGTCCACTGCCATTACTTTCCTTTAGGTCGTCTAATCTGATCTGATCGATCTACAAATACTACCGTTCGATTAGCTGACCAGAGACCGGTCGTATAGAGACTATTTAAGTTCTGTGCGTTGATAAGAACGAAGATTTACAGGAGAAGTTAAATAGATATTTGCATGTGTGTTGGAGCTGGAGCCAACGAAGACGACGATTTTTGTTGACACGTCATTCGATTCATAACTGGTCACGTGGCTTCCTGTTATTGGATTCCATTGCTTGAAGGAATTGTTTATGGGCTGGGGCTGCTTCGAATTGGGCCTCGCTGAAAGGACGGGGTCATGGATAGATTTTTTCCTTCGAAGTTTTAATACGAAGGATATGCTCGAGAACACGGTATTCTCGGTCAAGTGTCAGCGAAAGTTGCCGTGAGGTTATGAATTGTTTGAAGTGTTTGAAGTATTAGAAAATATTTTCTAGTATTTAGCTGAAAAATAAACTTAAAAATAATTTAATAATAGAAAACACTTTCTAATATCTGAAAAAGTTGATA
>Ga0307511_10005960_pt1 | contig 12312 bp, 18 predicted proteins | sample 13_EM_MG_FD_200266 | JGI IMG/M metagenome (GOLD analysis project Ga0307511, IMG submission 200266) | Populus trichocarpa ectomycorrhiza microbial communities from riparian zone in the Pacific Northwest, United States - 13_EM | ecosystem: Host-associated > Plants > Roots > Unclassified | place...
CGGTACCTACTCCACGCTTAAGCATGCTTGCTTCCCTCACATCTCAACCGTTTCTGAGACCAATAGGCACAGATTAAGTGGGCATAATATACATGTATGGTATTTGCATAGACACAGTAGGCAGGGGCGCATATATGAATTGCTACTGAAGCTATGTTAGAAGCTATATGGTCCGATAGAGGAGGTATTGTTGGGGAAATATATTCAGAGAACGGTATTTGAGGGGGCTAGGTAGACAGTATGTTGAATATCGTTTTGTGGGGGCACGCAGGAATAGGAAGGTTGGGGCAGTCAGGTATTTGTTGTGATATTTCTACCAAGGGGAGACTACATATTGAGCATGGGCTTAAAATATTAGATAGATTCCCGGGAGCTCACTGCCATCCGACACCGAGTCAGCATATCTCAACAACTTGGCCCGCTCTGCAACGCCAGGAGTAAAATATTGAGGACGTTAATGAGATCGGCTTAGCATGGTTTGTAGGTATGGGTTGCACCCAAGATCATCACCGCTTGAACTCAACTGAAAAAATTGGAAAAAAACTAGATCCATTGTGTAATGATTCCAAGGGGTAGCTCAGATGGTGTTGAGAAATTCCAGGGTCATTCTGTGAGAGTTTCGTGCTGATATTTCTCCTCTCATAAATACCAAGGATTGATATCCTTCCAAACCATATTCATTTCCTTTTATACCACTATGGAGGATGTATCAATGCGCTCTGAATTTGTTACCTACTTATATCCCCTTAGGCATTTCTTTTATTGTTGGGTTGGGCCTATCATTAAATGGTATACTCAGTAATGTCTGCAAGCCCCAACAAGCTAACTATGCCAAGGGAAAGTCAGTACCAAAACTCCTGACCCTCAATATCCTATACCTGTGTTCCGAGCCTTGCAGAGCGGTAGATTCAGGTCTATAGGTATTACCGATACTACCCCCAAGTAGTAAATTAACCAAGTGGTGGAGATATGCTAATATCCGCTGAGCCACTTTGTATGGGAAACCCTGCATCGGCCGGTGATGACTTTCAGTAGTGGCTCGAGTTGTGCGAATATATCTGGCAATATATCTCTGCCTAGGAGCTTGTAGATATTTCATAGTATACGAGCACAATTTTCAACTGCGCATGATATGTACACCGCTATCATAAATCTCGGATATCATTCGCAAACCCCAGGAGATTCTCACATCAACGTCCAGGTTTTCACTTCTCGGCGCGTATATATGTATACTTCTATAGCCAGTGCCACAGACATCCACGGACTATGTAAGTACCATCCCCGAAATCCCATATTAATGTTTGTCTTATGCAAAATATAAAAGAAATCTAACCCAACCAACACAAGAAAACGCGAGTGCGAAATGCAAAAAGCCAAGAAAAGCCAAGAGCACCCAAAGCAACATCAAGCCAACACGAAACAAAGCACGCCGGGAGATCGATAGTACCTTCACAAACCCCACCCTACAAAACCAAACCAACTCAATCCCCGCTTCTCCCACACCAACTGCACATTCTCTCCCCGGACACCTCCAAGGCTTTTCCTACCCCCCTTTACGCCTCGTTCTCCTTCCTGTCCTCTCCCGACTCCGCATCCGGTCCCTCGGCAAAATAGTTCTGATATGGATTCACAACCACTTCCTCCTCCACTACAGTAGCTCCTTGGCATATACGCCCTCCCCTAAATCTCCACTCCAACGCCCTCATCTTCTCCCCCAAGGCGCTAGCCCTCGCTTTATATCTCTTGGCCCGATGCAGTAGGAAATTTTTGTGACTCATGACATCGGCGGAGTCAGGTGCGAGCTTGGCATAGAGCGGCACCTGGATCTCTGCCGTGACAGAGTCAAGGAAATGTGTTTGGGTGTCGTGTTTGAGATACACGACTTCTACCCAGAGATCCCCGGGGATGTAGTCGAACAATGTTGGTGCTTGTACTGTTGTTCAACATCTGTGGCCATCAAGGACTAGGCTTGATTGCTGCTGGTAGGTACATCTTGTTGGGGTGGTGCTGAGGTGATAGAGGATGCCATTGCTGTTGGTATGTCCGTCAGGAATTTTGATCTAGTTACCTATACCACAGGCAAAGCCACTTGTGAGCTTGCTCCGGGGAACCGCCTCCCTCCCTCCACCACTACAAAATTGAACAATGGGACATTACAAAAATAGACTTACAGTAGGTCATTGGATAGTCTTGTTGCTGAGCCGATTAAATCGGTGGTGGTGGTGGTGGTGATGGTGATGGTGATGGTGGTGAAGGTAGCGATGTTGGATACGAGTTGGCGAGTCTACTTATGGGTGAACTTGTAGTTTCCACAGAATACCTATTGATTTGACATTTGCTGGTACTCGCTGATTCAGAAAAGGTATCGGTGTCAACATGATTGCTAGTATTGGCGATGGTTCCGAGTGGGATAGACTGGTCAACAGGTATACGCCTGGAGGTCAAGATATTGCAATTGAAGTATTTAGGTAGGTAGCCCAACTGCGTTTGGGAATTAGTCTGGCAGGCGCCGGCCTCTCGTATTTTGGAATGGGAAAAATAGTGGAGTGGTGAAGATTGTTTGTTACGTCTGCCACGAGCGAAACTCGACCCTATATATGCTCCTAGCCTCGTCTCCAGCCTCTCTTACATAACTCCCGTTCCTGCGTGCTGCGCCACGGAGCCCCTCTGGCAATCTGGCACACCAGGCAAAGGTAAACGTACGAGCAGACCGACGCGCAGAACCCCGTGGCGCCCACTACGGACGAGATGCCTCGTTTCTTCAGTCCAGGATCGTAGATGACAGTACAGTATTATTGATCTTCTTGCATATATCCATGTCTAGATCTACCCACACCTATAGGTACAAATTACCGTAACAGTTTGTACATGCGCCTCTGTTCTGAATATCGCTGTCCTGCAACTCGTTCGGACCGACCATAGATAGACTCGCTGACCTCCATGGATCCTCCAACATGATGTAGGTATTCCGACTTGCACCTTCTGTGCACTACAGCCGTTGAGCTGAGTGAGTTATATTTCATGACGTGGGGGGCTTTGATAGTCTCTCAAAGGCCAGAGGACACCAAGAAATTCTTGTAAAGCGGTGGTGAGCTTTTGACTACGCGACAAAAAGAGTCTTGGCACGAGATCAGCTTTTGACAATTTTATTAAAAAGGGGCCCATGTACGATGACCTTTGGCGGGGAATTGATGTATGTATGGTTATAGGTAAAGTGGAGAATGATCTCAAAAAAGTCCGGCTACTCTACAGACATAGATCTCATTAGACTTAAGCGCCGGGTAGATTTTCCAGAATTCAAAACAGTCACGGACTCCTTGTTGCTGGTTGACACAGTAGAATGAAGCTTTCACCAGCTAAATTTGGGTACCAAGACCACATACTGCCACTTTACCTAACGAATTATTTAGAGCTATGGTAGGCAGGGGCAGTAGGGGATGATGATATTCGATTATTTATTATGCTTGAAAAGGCCCTCAGTTTTGGAGTTGGATTGGACTTCTGCAACGACGCACTTTGACAAAACTGCAAATCGCGAAGAATGATCAAACTGACATTTTGCGAGGAACCCTTATCAGGGTGGCGAGTTGATGAAGCAGAGATTATGTCTAGCATTAGTCAATCTACATCACATCACTCCAGGTCAATGCCTCGCCTTGAGAACACTCCTCGCTTCTTTTCAGTGCCTAAATCTAGTAACATGATGTCTTCTCCATCGTCTAGTTTTGGGTTTGTCCTCTTGAAATCGAGATCTTACTGCAGCCATCATTGGTAGACTACATACTCTCCTCGGCGAATGTTCGAGCGTTCTAAATTGCAGAAAATAAATGCATCTGTCTACTCCTGGACCAGACTAGATACTCTTCATCATTTCCACGCTAGGAAATCCGATGAGTTGCATACATACCGGTGGCCGTGAAGAAAAATCCTATTTGGCTGGTACCTGCCACCACCGTGGCGGGTATTATTATTACTTGGATAAGGCCAAAAAAAAAGGTACTCCGGTTCCAGGAATTTGGGAGTGAACATAAATTCAACTAGTTGCTCAACCCCGAATAATTTGAGGTGCATGGCCTGGAGCTAACTAGTGCGCGCGCTGTTGGTTATTTGAGAATGAGTACCTAGAGCAGAGGTATGTAAACTATAACCTCAAGCCTAGCAACCCAAACCTAGGAGTCATTGGGGGAGAGGTAAGGTCAGGATGTACAATAAGTAATCAATTGTCTATGGCATGCTCTGGACTAGATGGCACAGCTCCACCCCGTAGCCGTAAGATCTCCACTAGAACGTCACCGGTATCGCCATGTATGTATTGTACTTGAAACCTAGATAACGAATTCTCGGAATAATCTTCGCCGCGTCGATCCTCCACATGCATGCGAGTACGAATGCGATGCACCACAAAATATGTATGCTGGCATGCACGTTTCGGCTTCATACATCCACCCTGTGTAGTACTCTAAGTAGACGTGCGTGTAGACTTGAAGAATTCAATAATGAAGTGATTAGCTAGCCTTCAAGCAAAGGTTCTGGAACTGGATGAGTCTTTCCCACCATTATCCCGCATTGGTAACTGGGACAGTCGATGGTGGGGTAAATCAATTCAACCGGTACCGTATAGTTTATATGTCACATTACATTATCGGTAAACTTAGCCGATTCTATGTCTAGAACTATAGTATATGCAAATAAACTATCAACTCACAGAATCCCATCTTTGCATACCCAACGTGCAAGGAGAGCGGGTACCTTACCGAAGATCGACGTCCTAATAAGCTTACAAAATTTTCCGTATTGGATGTGGTTGGTTTAAACTAAAGTCAAGGGCCGTTATGTTCCCGGGATCCTCCCCGGCGGACCGCGGACCCGTCTGGGGTAAGCACTCTAAAACACGGGAAACCGTGAATGTTTCTTGGCGGGGCTCCACATGTCCGGGAAGCCTTCCCCGGCCACGATATGCCGGTTAAATTCATCTTGGGGTCGTAGAGGTATTAGATTCTCGGATGCCCAGTAAATGTAGTGTAGCTGAAATAGGTTCTTGCTTGGGTTTTGGTGTGCAAATATGGCCTGGGAAGATGCAATATCATGCTATATCTCCGCGATATGACGTCGGGAACCCTGTTATGATGGAGACTCCCTGGTATCCCCCCCAAGAGAATATTTCCTATAGCGGATCCAATAACAAGTTCATCCGGACCCAAGATCGACCAGGTCGATTTTGCGCCTGGGTTTAAGGCAATCTTCATGAGCACAAAGGTCTTCAAATAAGTCGCGCGGGGTGGGGTATAAAAAAGTCCAGCTGCTCGACCTCCTCAGTTCCTCTCCATCACCTCGCTAGCAATATATCTCTCGCATTCGGTCTGCCCTTCAACCATGCATCTCAACATTTTCTCCCTCGCCCTCGTGGCCGCCACCGCTTTCTTTGGTGAAGCTGCTGCACACTGTATGCTGCCTCCCCCAAAATCCGGTTACTTCCCCACTGAGCTCAACGGCATTGACAATCTTAATCCCGCATAGACCGCTTTACCAAGCTCATTGTCGGCGGGACCACCTACCCAGAATGGCAGTATATCCGCCGGTACGACAACATCTACTCCCGCGGCCCCATTGAGGACGTCACTCCCGTCAACATCCGCTGCAACCTCAATGGTCACACCTACGGCCCCTCCACTGAAGTCCTCACCGTCTCTTCCGGATCCACCGTCGGATTCGTCGCTGACAGCGTCGCCGGCCACCCCGGTCCATTCAACGCTTGGCTCGGAAAGGCTCCAGGAAACGTCAAGGACTGGGATGGTAGCGGAGCGAGATGGTTCAGAATCTGGGAGGAGGGTGTCACCAGTATTAGCAGCTCAGGAATGAAGTGGGATGATACCAGCAGCAAGTGGACGTTCCAGTTGCCACCTAGTCTCCCAAGTGGACAGTATTTACTTAGGTTTGAACATATTGCTCTCCACTCTGCCTCCAACACCAATGGCGCCCAGTTCTACATCAGCTGTGCGCAGTTGAATGTTCAAGGAGGAAATGGAAATCCAGGCCCCTTGGTTTCGTTGCCAGGTGCCTACAGCCCGACTCAGCCAAACATCAAGATCAACATCTACTACCCAGTGGTGAGGAATATAGCTCCTCCTCTAAGTTTTCGGGATTGTAGACTGACCTTGGGATGTGCCTTAGCCGACCTCCTATACCGTCCCCGGCCCAGCTATTTGGGTAGGTTAGATTTGAGATGGGGGATCTATATGCGAGGATCTGCAGTCATTTATGCTGTATATCATTAAAAGCGTCGAGAATTGAGGTTTGGAGTTTTGCTAGGATCGTGCAATATGTATTTATCGATTTGGCCATGGTGGCATGCATGGTTGTTTTGCCTTCAAGGGTGGTGGGTAGATAAATAAGGTCGCTCTGAGCTTGGAAAAGTATTATTTCGGATGAATACCCCACCATTGACCAAGTATCAGCACTCAGCCTCTGGGTGATCTCCCAAGCGTAGATCTCAATCCCGCCCATGCCTCAGAAACCGATGCGAGATCACCAGAAACCCCCTTCCACTCCCAAATTCCCATACTTGCACCCATCTCCAGGCCCAAAAGTGAGCCGAACAACTAGCCGCACAAGGGCAACACATATCTCCCTCTCCATCCCCTGCTCAACAGCCACCACGGCCACTCAGGGATCAAGCCCCTAAAGCTCTGATGCCTCAAAAACGCCAGCTAAAATCAGAGCTTAAGATGTAGGCAGGTGATACTCGCTTCCAAGAGATTGTACCGTTCAAGGTCGGTCAGCGATCTCACCTTGTCACATGTGGGGGGTGGGTTCACAGAAACCGGGTTTGGTGGAGGAGGCGTTGATGAGGTTGAGATGGCATATGAACGAGCGTGGCGACGAGGAATAAAGGTAAGGCTAACACAAGAGACGAAGGGTAAAGGTGTGTGAATGGGATACCCTAAGTAGTATGTGTACTGGTATAGCTACCGATGGCGTGTGAGGACGCACGAGGGAATCGAGCTACCATCTGATTTGGATTAGATACTGTCTCAATTCCAAAATGAAAAACACGAAACAAAACAGCAAAAGGTACACGTGCCCACCACCTCGCCCCACCAGGTTGTCAAATGGAGAGCTGGGACAAATGTAATGTCGCAAGTTAGACCACAAATTATTGGGTCCCTATGAGGTCCTGGAAAATGTTGGTACCCACGCATTCCGCCTGAAATTCCCCAAGAGCATCAAACGCTACCCTGTGGTCCATGTGTCGGAGAATGAGCCAGCATCGGACAACCCACTACCAGGGCAACGGCATCCCCCACCCCCACCTGTGGTAATCGGTGGAGAATAGGAATAGGAGGTGGAAGAAGTATTAGATTCGCGGAAGTTCTATGGTCAGTTGGAGATCGGGTGAAGTAGGGGATGAGACGGCGTGGCAGCCCGTAAAGGATCTAGAGCATGCGCAGGAAGCTGTGTCTTGTTTTAATCAACGTTATCCCCGCAAGCCCCACCCCAAGAAGTAGTGATTGCTGTTTGCTTGCTTTTCATTTCTTCCTTCTATTTACACCGCGTCGCTGGAGATCCGAGGCTAAAGGGGGGATAGTGTAACGTCATGTCTTTATTCGTTGTCAAAGATGCGGTCACGGATGTCACGGACATTGTTCTCTTGCTGTTACCCTGAGGCCCTTTGTCATTGAACTTTATTTGTAGTATAGATAGACCGCTGTTCTCGTTCTTGCTTCTTTTTCCTGTTCCCCCCATCCAACGTCTTGTTCCTCCTTGTACCTAGTCTCCAACAACGCTCTTCTTCTAGTACATTCTAGACGGCGCTGGAAAGCCCGTCGGCCGCGAGACCCTTCTATCACTCAAGTAGGCTCTACGTGAGTGCCCTTGCTGTCCCTGCCTTGCCCGTCGTACCCCTTGGTCCCTCCCCTCGATTCTTGCTCCCAGTGTCGTGCCACACCTGGCACAACATTCATATTCAGAATCATCCCAACAGTCCGGCCCCATTACAGCTAGAGCGTATTGGCAGATGGAGCAGCTGGGAGAAGACAGAAAGAGCAATGCAGAGTTAATTGATGCCCTTCTGGCAGAACCTGCGCTGCCTCCTCCGGTTAAGAAGAAGCGAGAAACAGATAAACCTACTATGCCTTAACAAGCATCGTCAATGGAGAGAAAGCAGAGAATGATAAGTGACATGATCAAGAGGTTAAGTCGGTTTATCTTTGGTAAATCTGGTTCCTCTGAGTCCTTCTCCGCTACTCCACCTAAAAATTCTAAGAATCCGAATGCTTCCTCCGAAGGCGCAAACCCCGTCCCAATCTACACCCCCCCATCTCATGCGCACCTCGATAGTGAGCTAATTAGCATCATCACCACTTGCTTTAACCTCTGGAGAGATCTTCGTGACACGCTCCGCCTCCCTCCGGAAATGAAGACCGAAGGCAAATGCTTGTTTGACGGAGAGAAGTTTATAAGGGAGTATCACTATGCGTATAATACGGGCATGCTAATGAGGCGTGAATTGCTCGCCCCGGTGGCACTTTTAGACCGGGAGTGGGCCTGGAGGAAGATACCTAAGTACACAAGTGGTGGAACAGCTAATGGCACAGTTGGGGGGGTAGCTAGCTGGTGCTGGGAATGGAAGGAGGAGGATTGAGTTGGACTAAGTTTTCAGTTGTGGAGAACTTTGACAGGGTGTGCGACTTAGTGGGAAATATTGAAGAAAAGTGGCGGGGTAGGAAGGAGGGGCATGGATAGGAGGTTGTTTGCCGTTGATATATGCTGATGATAACGCCACGATAGTACTTGCTTATTCTGCTATAAGCTTAATGTTTGAGGGAGCAGCGAAAGGGACGCTTACCAAAGGAGGAAGATTCTGGAGCTTGTGGAAATGTTTGCTGTGGATATATGATGATCATGATGATGCAGCTACGATTTTCTTGCTTACCCTACAATATATTCTTCTTGTGCGAGGTGAGGTGATTTAGCCTCTTGGAAAAGCGGGAAGGAAATATTGGATCCAGATGGATTGAGTTGGGGGTTCTTGCGATTTATCTTTTTTGATTCTTTTGAGATTGTGTTTTTGAATTTTTGGGGGTGCTGACTTAGGCGTGAATGCGATGGGAAGGCGGGGGGGGACGGCTCTCATACTTTACGCGACTATTCTCAGGTTTTCTAATTTGACATTTGACATTCAATGTTGAACTTTGGGCTTTGGGCTTTGATATTCGAGGATTGATAGTTGCAACAGCTTAACGGTATAGCCAGAAATCTATATAGCACATGGGTGTGTACCTAGAGTGTACGTCTCGGCAGCATATAAGAAGTACCAGCAATATATTGCTTGGCACGTAATTACTGCACTGGCGTGTCTCATTACCATGCATAAGCCGATTAGCCGAGTGGGGCTGAGGTGTCTGGGAACGAGCACAGAAGCGGAGACATTTATTTTGTTCATCCTATCTAGTTTGCATACAATCTGAGTACTACTTCCGAAGATTACTTCGAAGATTTCTTCGGTCGAAAGATAAACCGGCAACAGTAATCCCAAGGTCAACCATCTTTAAATGTCTCGATTGCTTGGGTTTGGGAAGTCAGGTGGGTCGGGGAAAGGCTCGGCGCAATCCAACAACCCCGCCACAATACCCCAAGAGAGGAAGAGAGACAGACTCCTTCCGTTTCTCTGGGCACATTCCCGAAGCCCTTCGCCTAACCCGTCGAGTTCAGCTTTACAGCTGGCAGCGGATCCCAGCAAGGACAGCGACCTATGGACTCAAGCTTACCATAAGCTGCCGAATAAACTTAAACAGCACCTGGGCGCGAACTTGGAGAGACTCGAACCTACGGAAAAATTACAGGCTTTGCAGAAGGTTTTACAAACGGCAATTCAGGCAAAAGAGGCAAATATGGCACACCAACTGAAGTTAAAATGGGGAGATAAGGAGATCAATGTGCAAGAGTCGGCTGACAGGCTTGTTGGGTGGATCACGAAATTTAAGGAGGTTGGAGATATAGCGGTACAGCATGATCCAGTACATGCTGCCTTGCCTTGGGCCGGAGTTAGGTTTATTTTACTTGTTCGTTGCCCTATATCTACCCTGTGTTTACCAGTCCAGTGACTGAACTTTACTAACAATTAAATTTATTACATCTAGCTCGTTGTTGGGCAACAAGAAAAATTAGCGGCAGCTATTGTTGGAATGGAGCGGGTTGCAGTATTAATTGGCCGCTGTGCCATATACGAACAGCTTTATCTAACTAACGATGCCCCAAACAATGCGAATGAGGCTACGGAAAATCTCCGCCGGGGGTTGCTTACTTTATACACGGCTATATTACACGCATTGTGTCGATTTATCAGGGTATTCCAAGGTAAGGTCCCCTATTGTTTATTCTTTTGTAGTCTCGGCCCCAGACCCTCAGAGAAATCTGGTTACCCTAGGAGAGGATTTGTTCCCGGGAGTATTCCTGCGTCATGGATGGCGAATATATTCATTCCCAAATGTTCGCACTAGCAAGGCTGATTCTGTCTACTAGGAAAATTGATTGATAAACTGAAAACCCCAGAATCTACGCTAGCGGCGATAACCGCACTTGACGAGCCAGATTCTTCAGTCGGCTCTGCCGTCACAGCCGTTGAAAATTGCTGTACGAGATCTAAACCCCTTTGTGCAAACATGTGTGTAACAGCAAACGTACAGATCATTCAGCCGCACGTGAACAAAACAAAGGTATAATTTTTCGGTTTATGCCTTGACGCATGGTATGCTAAACGGTGATAAATCAGGGGAGTTTAATAAGCTTCAGGAACTTCTGATGGATTTCATGCCTGTTATCTCCAGGATCGGTAGAAACCTAGACAAGATATATAAGGATATTGAAGGTGAGCATGAGGGCTTTTTTGTGGTGGACTCATTACTCGGACGAGAAAATTGCCAAGGACAGATTGAATCTCACATAATATTCACTCCAGAAACTAAGAGGGTCACTATCCTTCAATGGTTTTCGACCGTCCCCTACCAAAAACACCATAATCTTGCATGTGAGGGTCGTGTTGAACACACTGGGTCATGGTTATTCCAGAGAAAAGAGTTTATTAGCTGGGAAAATTCAAATACGTCAACAATATTATGGCTGCATGGAATTCGTAAGTCAGCTAAGCCCACCCTGTTCAAGATATAAGTAGCGCTAATAGATCTTTTCGCGTCAATAATAGCTGGCGCTGGGAAAACAAAGCTCGTGTGAGTACCTATTCCTACTCAATCTCGCATAAAGGCATAGTGTGACGAACTCTTTCCTCCAGTTCCGCGACAATCGAGCATCTCAATTGTGAGGACAGAGCTAGAGTTCAGTTTGATAAAGTTGCATTCTTTTATTGCAAACGAGATGAAGCAGACCGTCGGGACAGAGAGAAAATTCTCCTTTCCTTAATCAAGCAACTGGCGTGTCCTCCAGGGGATACTATCGAAACCACCAGCCACACTCGCATCTGTGCAGGTGCTTTGGAGGCCTACAATAAGGCACAGAATGATCCATCCTCTTGTTGTCCCCTCAACTTCGATTCCAGCCTCAACCTCTTGGGTCACTTGATTGAATGCTTTGAGCATCCTGCAATTGTATTAGATGCTCTGGATGAATGTTCTGAGGAGGTCCGCAGTCACCTGCTACGGGGCTTGCTATCCCTAATAAGAAAAGCGAAATGCCCTTTCAAGGTCTTCATATCCAGTCGCCATAACCTAGATATTGAAAATTTCCTGCGGGATTTACCACATGTCTGCATTGAGGCACGGGATAATGCGCAGGATATTGAAAACTACGTGCGGCAAGAGCTCACTTTGAGAGTTCAAGACAAGAGGCTGCTTCAAGGAAATGTTTCTCAAGAGCTTAACAAGTGCATTGAAGAGGTGATTTTGAGAGATGCCAACGGAATGTAAGGTTACTTAGTCTCATGTTATTTTTTTTATTTTTAAAAACCGCACTGCTCGTGTGTGATCTTGATTAAGTACATCAGGATGTACCTGGTGGGGATAAATTACTGATTGATGTGTTAGGTTTCTCTGGGTCGATTGGCAACTACGGGGTCTTTGCGAACTAATGCGCGAATCGGATATTCGTGCTCGGTTGGGGAAGCTTCCAAAAGGTCTTACGGGAGTCTACAATGAGATCATTAATTCCATCAAGTCACAACCAGACTGTAACCTCAGTTTAGCCACAAATGCCTTAAAGTGGATGTTGGTCTCTAAACGTCCCCTTACGCCTGCAGAACTAGTTGCGGCGGCAGAACTCAACCCACCGAGATTTATATCCGCACATAATTTCCCTGCTGCT
>Ga0307511_10005961_pt1 | contig 12311 bp, 8 predicted proteins | sample 13_EM_MG_FD_200266 | JGI IMG/M metagenome (GOLD analysis project Ga0307511, IMG submission 200266) | Populus trichocarpa ectomycorrhiza microbial communities from riparian zone in the Pacific Northwest, United States - 13_EM | ecosystem: Host-associated > Plants > Roots > Unclassified | place...
CCATGCCCGACGACACCCAGGACGTGATTTCCGGTGGTCATCTCGTCGCCAAAGCCCTGAAGGCCGAGGGGGTCGACCGCATCTACACCCTGTGCGGCGGCCACATCATCGACATCTACGACGGCTGTGTCGACGAGGGCATAGAAGTCGTCGACGTACGCCACGAGCAGGTGGCAGCCCACGCGGCGGACGGCTACGCACGCATCACCGGCAGGCCCGGGTGCGCGGTCGTCACCGCGGGTCCCGGTACGACCGACGCCGTGACCGGTGTCGCCAACGCCTTCCGCGCGGAGTCGCCGATGCTGCTGATCGGCGGCCAAGGGGCCCTCACCCAGCACAAGATGGGGTCCCTGCAGGACCTGCCGCACGTCGACATGATGACGCCGATCACCAAGTTCGCGGCGACCGTGCCGGACACGGCCCGCGCCGCCGACATGGTGTCGATGGCGTTCCGCGAGTGCTACCACGGCGCGCCCGGACCCTCCTTCCTGGAGATCCCGCGCGACGTCCTCGACGCCAAGGTGCCGGTGAGCAGGGCGCGGGTGCCCAAGGCCGGTGCCTACCGTGCCTCGACCCGCTCGGCCGGCGACCCCGAGGCGATCGAGAAGCTCGCCGACCTGCTGGTCCACGCCGAGAAGCCGGCGATCCTGTTGGGCAGTCAGGTGTGGACAACTCGCGGCACCGAGGCGGCCATCGACCTCGTCCGCACCCTCAACATCCCCGCGTACATGAACGGCGCGGGCCGCGGCACCCTCCCGCCCGGCGACCCGCACCACTTCCAGCTCTCGCGCCGGTACGCGTTCTCCCACGCCGACGTCATCGTCATCGTCGGCACGCCCTTCGACTTCCGCATGGGCTACGGCAAGCGTCTCTCCCCCGACGCGACCGTCGTGCAGATCGACCTCGACTACCGCACCGTCGGCAAGAACCGCGACATCGACCTCGGCATCGTCGGCGACGCGGGACTCGTCCTGAAGTCGGTCGCGGACGCCGCATCGGGACGGCTCAACGGCGGTGCGTCCAGGCGGAAGGAGTGGCTCGACGAGTTGCGTGCCGCCGAACAGGCCGCGATCGAGAAGCGGTTGCCCAGTCTGAAGTCGGACGCCTCACCGATCCACCCGTACCGCCTGGTCAGCGAGATCAACGACTTCCTCACCGAGGACTCCGTCTACATCGGCGACGGCGGCGACATCGTCACCTTCTCCGGGCAGGTCGTGCAGCCCAAGTCGCCCGGCCACTGGATGGATCCGGGCCCGCTCGGCACCCTCGGCGTCGGCGTCCCCTTCGTCCTCGCGGCGAAGCAGGCGCGGCCGGACAAGGAGGTCGTCGCGCTGTTCGGCGACGGCGCGTTCTCCCTCACCGGCTGGGACTTCGAGACCCTCGTCCGCTACGACCTCCCCTTCGTCGGCATCGTCGGCAACAACTCGTCGATGAACCAGATCCGTTACGGACAGGCCGCCAAGTACGGCCTCGAGCGCGAGCGGGTCGGCAACACCCTCGGTGACGTCCACTACGACAAGTTCGCCCAGATGCTGGGCGGTTACGGCGAGGAGGTCCGCGACCCCGCCGACATCGGACCTGCGCTCCAGCGTGCCCGCGAATCGGGCAAGCCGTCGCTGATCAACGTCTGGGTCGACCCGGACGCGTACGCCCCCGGAACCATGAACCAGACGATGTACAAGTGAGGTGAACGGCCATGACCGCCAGGGCACTTGAGGGCATCCGCGTCCTCGACATGACGCATGTCCAGTCCGGCCCCTCCGCGACCCAACTGCTTGCCTGGCTCGGCGCCGACGTCGTCAAGCTGGAGGCACCGACCGGCGACATCACCCGCAAGCAGCTGCGCGACCTCCCGGACGTCGACTCCCTCTACTTCACGATGCTCAACTGCAACAAGCGGAGCATCACCCTCAACACGAAGACCGAGCGCGGCAAGGAGATCCTGACCGAGCTGATCCGGCGCTCCGACGTCATGGTCGAGAACTTCGGGCCGGGTGCGGTCGACCGCATGGGGTTCACCTGGGATCGCATACAGGAGATCAATCCCCGCATCGTGTATGCGTCCATCAAGGGCTTCGGGGACGGTCCGTACACCAACTTCAAGGCGTACGAGGTCGTCGCGCAGGCGATGGGCGGGTCGATGTCGACCACCGGCTTCGAGGACGGGCCGCCACTGGCCACGGGCGCTCAGATCGGTGATTCAGGAACGGGAGTGCATACAGTAGCCGGGATACTGGCGGCACTTTTCCAGCGTGAGAGCACCGGCCGAGGTCAGCGCGTCAACGTGGCCATGCAGCATGCCGTACTCAATCTGTGCCGGGTGAAGCTGCGTGACCAGCAGCGGCTGGCACACGGGCCGCTCGCCGAGTACCCGAACGACGACTTCGGCGACGAGGTGCCCCGCTCGGGCAACGCGTCCGGCGGTGGTCAGCCCGGATGGGCGGTCAAGTGCGCGCCGGGCGGCCCGAACGACTACGTGTACGTCATCGTGCAGCCGGTCGGCTGGAAGCCGCTGACCGAGCTGATCGGCCGGCCCGAGCTGGCCGAGGACCCCGAGTGGGCGACGCCGGAGGCCCGGTTGCCGCAGCTGGCCAAGATGTTCCAGCTGATCGAGGAGTGGTCGTCCACGCTGCCCAAGTGGGAGGTGCTGGAGAAACTCAACGCCCACAACATCCCGTGCGGGCCGATCCTGTCGACCAGGGAGATCATCGAGGACGCCTCACTGGTCGCCAACGAGATGGTCGTGACGGTGCCGCACCCCGAGCGCGGCGAGTTCGTCACCGTCGGCAGCCCGCTCAAGCTCTCCGACTCCCCCGTGGACGTGACCAGTTCACCGCTGCTCGGCGAGCACAACGAAGAGGTCTACATCGGCGAACTCGGTCTCGGCGACGAAGAGTTGCGCCTCCTCAAGTCGAACGGGGTGATCTGACGTGATGGCAGAGGACCGGGTCCTGAAGGTGCGGGCCCTGCTCGACTCCGTACGGGCCGCGGGGCGGTTCGCGCTGACCGCGCCGGAGGGCAAGGTGCTCGCCGACGCCTACGGGATCGCCGTACCGGGTGAGGAGTTGGCGACGGACGTCGACGAGGCCGTGGCGTGTGCGGCACGGTTCGGCGGGCCCGTGGTGATGAAGATCGTCTCGCCCGACATCCTGCACAAGACCGACGCGGGTGGCGTGATCGTCGGGGTCGAGGGCGCGGCGGACGTACGGGCCGCGTTCCACAGGATCGTCGACAACGCGCGGGCGTACGACGCCGGGGCCCGTATCGAGGGCGTCCAGGTGCAGGAGTTGCTGCCGCAGGGGCAGGAGGTCATCGTCGGGGCGGTCACCGATCCGACGTTCGGGAAGGTGGTCGCGTTCGGGCTCGGTGGGGTGCTCGTCGAGGTGCTGAAGGACGTGACGTTCCGGCTGGCGCCGGTGAGCGCGGACGAGGCGTTGTCCATGCTGGACTCGATCCGGGCGGCGGAGATCCTGCGCGGGGTGCGCGGCGCGCCGGCCGTCGACCGGTGGGCGATCGCGGAGCAGATCCGTCGGGTGTCCCAACTGGTCGCGGACTTCCCGGAGATCGCCGAGGTGGACCTGAACCCGGTGATCGCGACTCCGGACGGCGCGGTCGCGGCGGACATCCGTGTCATCCTCGCCGAGTCACAGCCGGTAGCCCGTCGACGGTATACACGCGACGAGATCCTGACGACCATGCGCCGTCTGATGGAGCCGAGCTCGGTCGCCGTGATCGGCGCCTCCAACGAGCAGGGCAAGATCGGCAATTCGGTGATGCGCAACCTCGTCGACGGCGGTTTCGCCGGCGAGATCCACCCGGTGAATCCCCGGGCCGATGACATCCTCGGCCGCAAGGCGTACAAGAGTGTCACGGACGTTCCCGGTGAGGTGGATGTGGCCGTCTTCGCCATTCCCGCCAAGTTCGTGGCAGCGGCACTGGAGGAGGTGGGACGCAAGAACATCCCCAACGCCGTCCTCATACCCTCCGGGTTCGCCGAGACCGGTGAGGTCCGACTCCAGGAAGAAATAGTGGAGATAGCCGAGCGCTACGGCGTGCGGCTCCTCGGGCCGAACATCTACGGCTACTACTCGACCTGGCAGGACCTGTGCGCCACGTTCTGCACGCCGTACGACGTGAAGGGCGGGGTGGCGCTGACCTCGCAGTCCGGTGGCATCGGGATGGCCATCCTGGGGTTCGCGCGGACCACGAAGACGGGGGTGTCGGCGATCGTCGGGCTCGGCAACAAGTCGGACCTGGACGAGGACGACCTGCTGACCTGGTTCGGCGAGGACCCGCACACGGAGTGCATCGCGATGCACCTGGAGGACCTCAAGGACGGGCGGGCGTTCGTCGACGCGGCCCGAAAGACCGTACCGCGCAAGCCGGTTGTGGTACTGAAGGCCGGCCGTACGGCGGCGGGTGCGAAGGCCGCCGGGTCGCACACGGGCGCGCTGGCCGGCGACGACGCGGTGTACAGCGACATCCTCAAGCAGGCCGGTGTCATCCGGGCCCCCGGGCTCAACGACATGCTGGAGTACGCGCGCGGTCTGCCTGTGCTGCCAACGCCCAAGGGCGACAACGTCGTTATCATCACGGGCGCCGGTGGCAGTGGTGTGCTGCTCTCGGACGCGGTGACCGACAACGGCCTTTCCCTGATGGAGATTCCGCCGGATCTCGACGCGTCCTTCCGGGAGTTCATCCCGCCCTTCGGGGCCGCGGGCAACCCGGTGGACATCACCGGGGGCGAGCCTCCGTCGACGTACGAGGCGACGATCCGGCTGGGACTGGAGGATCCGCGCATCCACGCGCTGGTCCTCGGTTACTGGCACACGATCGTCACTCCCCCGATGGTCTTCGCGGAGCTGACCGCGCGCGTGGTCGCCGAGTTCAGGGAGCGTGGGATCGAGAAGCCGGTGGTGGCGTCGCTCGCGGGTGACGTCGAGGTCGAGGAGGCCTGCCAGTACCTGTACGAGCGCGGGGTCGTGGCGTACCCGTACACGACGGAGAAGCCGGTGGCCGTGCTCGGCGCGAAGTACCAATGGGCGCGTGCGGCAGGGCTGTTGGGCGGTGGTTCATGACGTGAGCCGACGCGGGGCCGGCCGACAGTGCGGTCGGCCGGCCCCGGGGACCCGTGCGCACGCGAAAGGCGATGGACAGGGGGCGCTGGCCAGAACTTTCGACGCAAGGGGCACTGAGCGATGGCAACAACGGACTACTCGACGTCCGTCCCTTTCAGGGAGGTGACGGACCGTCACGGCCGCGTGTACCGCATCGGTGAATCCGATGTCGACATCATGGGCCGCAGGCGCAAGTGGATGGTCGTCCTGCCCTGGGTGGGCATGATGGGCATCAGTTCCGCCGAGTACGCGTTCACGTCGGCGGAGGACACGCTCCACGACGCGCATCTGTGGAGCAGTGGGCACATCTTCTGGCTGATGGGCGTCTGGGTGTTCTTCCAGGCGGCCGTGGCCTTCCCGGCCGGGCAGCTGCGGGAGAGCGGCAGACTGCCCGCCCGTACGGCCATGTTGATCGGCGCGCTCGGCACGCTGCTGGGTTATCTGGCGCTGGCGTTCGCGCCGAACGTGCTCGTCGCGTATCTGGGATTCGGTATGTGCAGCGGTATCGGCGCCGGTCTTGTGTATGCGACCTGCGTGAATATGGTCGGCAAGTGGTATCCGGAGCGCAAGGGCGGCAAGACCGGCTTCGTCAACGGCGGATTCGCCTACGGGTCCGTGCCGTTCGTGTTCCTGTTCACCTCGGTGCTGGACCTGGGCAACTACAAGGTGCTGCTCAGCCTGGTCGGCGTAGGACTGTGTCTGGTGGTGGCGTCGGCGGGCTGGTTCTTCCGTGATCCGCCGAAGAACTGGTGGCCCGCGCACGTCGATCCGCTGAAGGCGGCCCAAGACCCCAGGATCCGGCGGGCGTTGGAGAAGAACCCGCCGGCGGTCAAGCAGTACACCCCGAAGGAGGCCGCCCGTACTCCCGTGCTCTGGATGATGTGGTTCTGTCTGCTGTGCACGGCCGGCATCAACATCTTCGGCATCGCCTTCCAGGTGCCGTTCGGCAAGGACATGGGCTTCGCGGGCGGGATCGTGGCCACGGCGATGTCCCTGAAGGCGATCGTCAACGGCACCGGGCGCGGGGTCATCGGCTGGATCTCCGACCGTTTCGGCCGCCGCCACACGCTGATCATCGTGTGTCTCGTGCTCGGCACCGCGCAGTTCGGGGTGCTGGTCTCGGGCCAGATGGGCAGCATGCCGTTCTTCCTGTTCTGCTCCATGGTCTCGGGTTTCGGCGGCGGGGCGATCTTCCCGCTGTTCGCGGCCATGACGGCGGACTACTTCGGTGAGAACAACAACGCCAGCAACTACGGGATGGTCTACAGCTCCAAGCTGATCTCGGGGCTCGTCGGCTCCGGTCTGGGCGCGGTCGTCGTCGGTGAGTGGGACTACCACGGCGCGTTCGTGCTGGCCGGTTCCGTGGGCCTGGCCTCCGCGGTGCTGGCGCTCTTCCTCAAGGCTCCGGGCAGGCCCAGCGCCCGGCGCATCGTGCCCAACCCGCACCCGCTCGGCGAGGAGATGGCGTGACATGACCGCAGATCCCATCACCACGAACGAATCCGGCGCCGCGAACCGTCCCTACCGTGAAGTGACCGACGCCAACGGCCGCGTCTACCGCGTCGGCGAGACCGACCGGGACATCCTCGGCCACTCACGCAAGATCATGATCTATCTGCCGTGGATCGCCATGATGGCGATCAGTGTCTTCGAGTACGCGTACGGCTCCGCGGAGGACACCCTGTCCAGCGCGCACGGCTGGACGCAGAGCAACACCTTCTGGATCCTGAGCATTTGGGTCTTCTTCCAGGCCGGCATCGCCTTCCCGGCGGGCTGGATGCGGGAGAAGGGCATCCTCACGGCCCGCAAGGCGATGTACACCGGCTCCGTGATGTGCGTGATCGGTTTCCTCGCGCTGTCCCACCTGGACAACGTGTGGCTGGCGATCGTCGGCTTCGGCGTGATCGGCGGCATCGGTGCCGGACTGGTCTACGCGACCTGCATCAACATGGTCGGCAAGTGGTTCCCCGAACGGCGGGGCGCCCGCACCGGGTTCGTCAACGGCGGCTTCGCGTACGGCTCGCTGCCGTTCATCTTCATCTTCAACTACGCCTTCGACACCGGGAATTACCACCGGGTCCTGGATCTGATCGGCTGTTACATCCTGATCGTGGTGTTCGGGTGCGCGTTCTTCTTCAAGGACCCGCCGAAGAACTGGTGGCCCGCCGACATCGACCCGCTGACCTACGGCGGCAACGACAAGAGCGCGACGAGCCTCGCCAAGAACCCCCCTGCTGTACGGCAGTTCACCCCGAAGGAGGCCATCCGCACCGGCATGCTGCCCCTGATGTGGCTGTCGATCGTGCTGACCGCCGGAGTGTCGATCTTCGGGATCTCCTTCCAGGTCGACTTCGCAAAGGACGTCGGCTTCGGCCCGCTGGTGGCGGCCTCCTCGATGGGCGTGATGGCCGTCATCAACGGCATCGGCCGCGCGGTCGTCGGCTGGCTGTCCGACCTGTGGGGCCGCAAACTCACCCTGGTCTTCGTCATCGTCGTCCTGGGCCTCGCCCAGTTCGGTGTGATCTGGGCCGGGCATCTGCGCAGCGAGTGGCTGTTCCTGTTCTTCGCGTTCCTCTCCGGTTTCGGCGGCGGCGCCTTCTACCCGATGTTCGCGGCCCTGACCCCGGACTACTTCGGCGAGAACTTCAACGCCACCAACTACGGCCTGGTGTACAGCGGCAAGCTCGTCAGCGGCCTGTTCGGCGGCGGCCTCGGCTCGATGGTGGTGGCGGCCTGGGGCTACAACGGGGCATACGCGCTGGCCGGCGGCGTCTCGATGGTGGCCGCGGCGATCGCGCTGCTGCTGCGCCAACCGGGGCGCGGGGACCGGGAATCGGTGCCCGTTCCCCGACCACAGCCCGCGACCTGACAGTTCGCCCCACGGGACCGGCGCAGACCTACGTGCCCGGACCCACCCGATGGCCCTCACCCGATGGCCCTCCTCGACGCGGGAGGGCCATCGCCTTCGGAGCTGTTGGTGCGTCAGATGCCTTGTGGGGCTCAGGACTTCTCGCGCTCGTGGTACGACCGCCGGGTGTGCTCGGTGTGTTCGCGCATCAGCAGGCTCGCGCGCAGTTCGTCGCGGGCCTCGATCGCGTCGATCAGGTGACGGTGCTCGATCCAGGACGTCAGGCCGCGCTGCCGGGCCACCGGCGTGTAGTACCAGCGGACCCTGCGGTCGACCTGTGCGGCGAGTTCGGCGAGGACCGCGTTGCCGGCCAGCTCCATGACCTTGGCGTGGAAGCGGGCGTTCATGGCGACGGCGGCGTCCACGTCGTCGGCGTCGACCGCGCGCTCGCCCTCCGCGCACAGTTCCTGAAGGACGGCGATGCCGGAGCTGCCCGCGTTGGCGGCGGCGAGCCGGGCGGCCTCGGCCTCCAACAGGGTGCGTACGGTGAGGAGTTGGTCGGCCTCCTCCTCCGTCGGCTCGTGCACGAACGCGCCCTGGGCGGGCCGCAGATCGACCCAGCCCTCGGTGTTGAGCCGCTGCAGCGCCTCCCGCACGGGCTGCCGGGACACTCCGAGGTGCCCGGCGAGTTCGCTCTCGACGAGGTGCTGGCCGGGCTGCAGGGCGCGCGTGGTGATGAGTTCGAGCAGCGCCTCGTAGACACGGTCGCGCAGCGGGCCCGGGCGTTCGAGCTTGGGCACCGCTCCCTGCGGCAGTCCTGCGGACAACATCACGGTCCCCTCCTTGGCGGCGCCCCGCTCTGTGCAGATGAGCCTGCGTGTACGGGCTTGTGCATGCCGGCTTGTGCATACAGAAGTGTGCAGACGAGTTTTCGCATACCGGCGGCACGGCCGCGGCAGCCGGAAATCCAGTATGGATTGTCTTTCGTCTACAGTCTACGGCGCACAGTATCCAGGGGGGCGGTGGTCGGCCTCGTCACATCCGGGCGTGTGCGCAGGTCACGGGCACCGTACGACCTGACCGGCGTACGACAGATTCCCGCCGAAGCCGAACAGCAGGACGGGGTCGCCCGTGCGGACGGCGCCCTGTTCGACGAGTTTCGAGAACGCGAGGGGGATGCTGGCGGCGGAGGTGTTGCCCGATTGGATGACATCGCGGGCGACGACCGCGTTGACGGCGCCGATCTTCTCGGCGAGGGGCTCGATGATGCGCAGGTTCGCCTGGTGGAGGACGACACCGGCGAGGTCGGCGGGGGTGAGGCCGGCCTTCTCGCAGGCCTTGCGGGCGATGGGCGGGAGCTGGGTGGTGGCCCAGCGGTAGACGCTCTGGCCCTCCTGGGCGAACCGCGGGGGCGTGCCCTCGATCCGTACCGCGTGGCCCATCTCGGGCACGGATCCCCACAGGACCGGTCCGATGCCGGGTTCGTCGGCGGCCTCGACGACGGCGGCGCCCGCTCCGTCGCCGACGAGGACACAGGTCGTGCGGTCGGTCCAGTCGGTGACCTCGGACATCTTGTCGGCGCCGATGACCAGGGCCCGGGTGGCCGCTCCCGCGCGGACGGCGTGGTCGGCGGTGGCCAGGGCGTGGGTGAAGCCGGCGCACACGACGTTGACGTCCATGGCGGCGGGCGACGGGATGCCGAGGCGGGCGGCGACGCGGGCGGCCATGTTCGGGGAGCGGTCGATGGCCGTGGAGGTGGCGACCAGGACGAGGTCGATGTCCCCGGGCGTCAGGCCGGCGGCGGCGAGTGCCTTGGCGGCGGCGTGCGCGGCCAGCTCGTCGACGGGCTCGTCGGGTCCGGCGATGTGGCGGGTCTTGATGCCGACCCGGGAGGTGATCCACTCGTGGCTGGTGTCGACCATGCCCGCCAGGTCCTCGTTGGTGAGTACCTTGGCGGGCTGGTAGTGGCCGACGGCGGCGATCCGCGTGCCGTTCATTGGGTGGTCCCCCTCGTTGCCTTGGGTAGCGGGATCCACCAGTCTTGCCAGTGACTCGCGGGTACGACGGCAGGTGATGCCACAGGAAACTGCCGTCCCGGTTGTCGGCTTCTGTCATCCGTCCTGTGGTCGACGGTATGCACCGAACATTCAGCCGGTGAACAGCTGCTTCGCCTTGAGGATCAGTTCGTAGAGGCCGTAGACGAGGGGTGCGCCTACCCAGAGCCAGGCGAAGGCGATCAGCGGTCGTCGGTCAGGCGGGCTCTGACTGCTGTCGTTCGACATCGGCGGCCTCCCTCGGGGCGGGGATGTGGTGGCGGGCGTCGACGGGGCGGACGAGTTCGTTGGCGACGAACCCGATGACGAGCAGCCCGATCATGATGACGAAGGAGGTGTCGTAGAGGGAGGCGCCGTGTTTGCCGGCGGCCTTCTGGTGGTCGGCGATCCAGTTCACGATCAGCGGGCCGAGGACACCGGCCAGGGACCAGGCGGTGAGGAGCCGGCCGTGGATCGCGCCGACCTGGTAGGTCCCGAAGAGGTCCTTCAGGTAGGCGGGGACGGTCGCGAAGCCGCCGCCGTAGAAGGAGAGGATGACCAGCGCGCACAGGATGAACAGCGGTTTCGAGGAGTCGCCGAACAGGGCGATGAGTGCGTACATGACCGCGCCGACGCCCAGGTAGACGCGGTAGATGTTCTTGCGTCCGATCAGGTCGGAGGTCGACGACCAGCCGATGCGGCCCGCCATGTTGGCCGCGGAGAGCAGCGCGACGAAGCCGGCGGCGGCCGACACCGAGACCGGTGTGGAGGTGTCCGCGAAGAAGTCCGTGATCATCGGGGCGGCCTTCTCCAGGATGCCGATGCCCGCGGTCACGTTCATGCACAGGACGACCCACAGGCACCAGAACTGCGGGGTGCGCACGGCGCTGTTGGCGGAGACCTGTACGCCGGTGAGGGCAGGGGCGCCGACCGCGTTCGCCGGGTCCTGGGAGCCGTCGGTGCGCGGCACCCGGACGAGCAGCACGCCGAGTGTCATGAAGACCGCATACGAAAGACCGAGGACGAGGAACGTCTGCGCGATGCCGGTGTTGTCGGAGCCGAACGACTTCAGCATCTGGGCGGACCACGGGGAGGCGATGAGCGCGCCGCCGCCGAAGCCCATGATGGCGATGCCGGTGGCCATGCCGGGCCGGTCCGGGAACCACTTGATCAGGGTCGAGACCGGTGAGATGTAGCCGATGCCGAGGCCGATCCCGCCGACGAAGCCGTAGCCGAGGACGATCAGCCAGAACTGCTTCGTCTCCGCGCCCAGTGCGGAGATCAGGAAGCCGGAGGAGAAGCAGATCAGGGCGACGGTCATCGCCCAGCGGGGTCCGTTGCGTTCGACGAGGGTGCCGCCGAACGCGGCCGAGAGGCCGAGCATGACGATGGCGAGCTGGAAGGGCAGCGCGCTCTGCGTGCCGCTGAGGTTGAGTGAGGATTCGAGCGGCGGCTTGAAGACGCTCCAGGCGTAGGCCTGGCCGATGGAGAGGTGCACCGAGAGGGCGGCGGGGGGAACCAGCCAGCGGCTCCACGCCGGGGGTGCTACTGGGGGACTCATGATCCCGGACGGTAGGGAGTGGCAAGGGAGTTGAGAAGGCGGCGCGTCGGTCGTATGCGATGAGCGGTATGCAGAGTGCGCCGAACGGTCGCCGCCGGAACGGTCGTTGACGCAACGGTCGCTGTCCGAACCCTTGCAGACCCTCAACTCCATACTGTAGACAATATTTCGTCGACACTGTTCGACTGCCGTCCGCACTGGCCGGACGGCAGCCACGGCAGCCACCTCCGCGGTACTCCCTCGACCGAACGGAGACTCCCAGTGAAAGTCGCAGTCCTCGGCGCCGGTGCGATCGGCGCCTATGTCGGCGCCGCGCTCCACCGTGCGGGCGCCGATGTGCATCTCGTCGCCCGTGGACCGCATCTCGCGGCCATGAGGCAGCACGGCGTCCAAGTCCTCAGCCCGCGCGGCGACTTCACCGCCCGCGCCCATGCCACCGACGACCCGGCGGAGATCGGCCCGGTCGACTTCGTACTCCTCGGTCTGAAGGCCAACTCGTACGCGGCGTGCGGGCCGCTCATCGAGCCCCTGCTGCACGAGACCACGGCGGTGGTGGCGGCCCAGAACGGCATCCCGTGGTGGTACTTCCACGCGCACGGCGGTCCCTACGACGGGCAGCGCATCGAGAGTGTGGACCCGGGCGGCGCGGTCAGTGCGGTGCTCGCGCCCCAGCGGGCCGTCGGCTGTGTCGTCTACGCGGCAACGGAGCTCGCGGGCCCGGGAGTTGTGCGCCATCTGGAGGGCACCCGGTT
>Ga0307511_10005962_pt1 | contig 12310 bp, 14 predicted proteins | sample 13_EM_MG_FD_200266 | JGI IMG/M metagenome (GOLD analysis project Ga0307511, IMG submission 200266) | Populus trichocarpa ectomycorrhiza microbial communities from riparian zone in the Pacific Northwest, United States - 13_EM | ecosystem: Host-associated > Plants > Roots > Unclassified | place...
CTCTCTTATAGCACGTCCTTCATTGGATTCACGTCGCCACATTGGAATACAAATGCGAACCAGCTACAGAACGCAATTTCAAACATATTCGCTGCACCAAAGAGATTTCTGGTTTCTGGTGCCCAGGCGGCCAGATTTCATGACGGTTGGATGTAATCTGTGGTGGCGATCTTGGTTGTGGTTCGGGCCTTGCCCTCTACGTAAATGAAGAGGAGTCTCAGAATAGAGGGACACTTGTGAGGGAGAGGAACCTACCCTTGAATCCGTGGCAGTCGAAGTAGGTGTTGAGCCTGTGCCGGCAATATTACGGGGGCAGGCAGGGTTGGGGATGCAAGAGCCCAGCAAGAGGAATCGACGTGCAGGTGTATTAAGCACCCAGTCCGAGGAAGTATTAAGACTATGCATGGGCTTGTCCTTCAATGGAGCTCGGATTGGAACAGAACCAGTCTCAAGCATGAATGACATAGGGGAGTGTTCGGCCTCATGGTTCATGGTGTACTCAGTGCCAGAAGTTGTGGTACCACTGCTGTCTGCAGTGTTGTCATCCATGTCCTCCCTCTGCTCCATCTGGTAAACTTAATTGATGGCCTCCGTAGGTACTCGGTGCTGCCGATCTTGGTAGTGTGGCGACTGACTGATGAGAATAGGTCCTGCATTGAAGTTTGTTTCCCATGCCACTTGTTAATGTACTCAGAATGCTGCTGGAAATGGCGCTCTTAGATTATCTAGATTCAACTTCAGAGGCCGGTCGTGGAACTGGGCTAACAGTGGCGACTGTGACACATTGACAAACTATCAATGTATCAAAAATTAGCAAGCTGACTATGGAGGAGGGATAGGGCATCAAACACACCACATATGATCATCAATCGACTTGTGGTGACTGACGCGCACCAAAATACTCCCTCCTGTGCCTCATCTATATGCGATTTGGCGCGCATAGGGATGTATCCATTCTTAAGGAATTCCCACTTATCTGCGCGGCCAGGGGTTTTTTTGCCGATGATGCGATAGTGCACAACACACCCTCCTAGATCGAATGCACAGACAACACACTGTGCCTTGTCCCTATTGTCAAGGGCTGTATTGCAAGCTTCGGTGTTGGGAATCTGGAGGACAGACAGTGCGGGATAGGCGCTTGAAGCGAGTCGGAAGCTGACTTCGTCTCCGGGATGTAGATGTAGTTGCAGCTCGGGTGGAGTGAGAAGTGGGGCCGCCATTCTGGTTGTGGTACTTCTAGGACAGCAAGAGAAGTAACAATACGGTTTTCGGTGGTTGGAAGTACTTCGAAGTCTTTGTTCTGGCGAGTGTGGTTGTCTTTTGGGATAATAAAAAAGGCCGCATAGCTGAGTCAGCATAGCAGGAGAATGCCTTGACACCAAGGTGAGCACGAAACTGCAAGGCTATTCAACTCATTGTACCATCAAAACGAGACACCACCCAAGCCATTATCCAGGTTTCTAACCCAGTCATATCTTTAGAGGGTCGCGCTCTTGTACTGGCGATTAGCTATTCAGGTAGTTGAGAAATAGCTTCGATCAAGCCAAGAAACCAAATGTGGTTGGAACAACTCATTCATGGAGAGCCTATGGAAAACAGGGGGGGTGATTGGGAGAGCGAGGTAGGAACCGCGACAGAAACGGACGTCTTCTCCATAATGAAAGTAATGGCTCAGGGAGGAATCACAGGCAACGGGCAAGCGAGTAACAGGGGAGAGGGGCTGGCACGCCCCACAGGTTGGGTAATCCAGCCAGGTCTGCACCCAAGGATATGTGCCCATGTTATATACTGGATAGTATCAACACAAATAATCATATTCAAAACTGAAAACGGGACGAAGTTTCTAAACACCAGTAGTTGGACCTCCTGTTTCTACACTACAATGCTTCCCAAACCATATCTCAAGACTACAACTACATGGCGACAACCATGGATCAGGCATAGGTGCACCCGCCCTTCTCCCAAGTGCCGCAGGCGAAACGATGCAATCAGTGGCTAGACTGACATTTGAGGGTAACAGTATCAGAGACGTAGCTAGACAGCCAATATCTACTATCGAACATGAAATAACAGAATGCAGATAGATGCGGGCGAAATCGCAACCTATGGATACAGTGTAGGCTGACTACAGAAGATCGTGTCATTATAAGAGATATATGTATCATAACATGCGGTGGAAGAACCCAGGAGAGAGTCGGTGCTGGGTGAGCGGCCTCGGAGCTGGGGCCGAAAGAGAAAACGGCGGCGGAGGAAGAGAGCGAAGGCGCGGCGGTGGTAGACAAGGAGGCCGGACGGAGGGCGGCGACGGAGGGGCGCGAGCTATTTAGTTTTTGTATTTAGATCGTGCATGGCCACACTAATTAACTTGGGTCGCCTTGAAACCTATCGGGTTTCCGGTAGGCTCGTCATAGCAGTCTTACAGGGCTGCATACGAGTAATGAGTTTGTAAAAAAAAATAAAAAATAAAAAATGCATCATAACATTAGGAAACCCGTGTGTGGCGATGTGCGTTCCTACAAATCAAGTAAGTCATCGAATAACATCCCCTAAGCACATTAGCTTCTACTGTGTTGGTTTCTTTGTTCTATCCATTGCACCTCTACTGCTTTGATGCCTATTGCACTAGTCCACTGCAGAGCAAATATCTTATAATCAGTGTCAAGATTCTGTACAATGATCTTAGAATGCCGATCCTAAGATGCAACAGTAGTACTATTACATTTGAGAAGTTTTATTATTTATTTTAATGTAGTAATCGTATCCAACTTTTGTGAGAAGGAGCACTAGTTCCTTATATCAATATAGTGAATTGATGAACTTCTGGTCCATTCTTCAACCCTTATCTATGTACAAGACTAGATATCATACCAAAAAAACCACTTTGTAAAAGATCTACCATTATCCAATATATCCCAGTGCCCTAACGATTGACTCCCACCCCTGCCCCTTCCATTCTCAACCAACAAGAAGTGTTGAGCCCTACAAGAATAAGAAAGTAGAGTCACCCTACTACTACAAGATCAAATTCCTAAGCCCTGAAGCACTCCCTATAGAAGGATGTCTCTCTTCTTGACCTAGCAGATAGTGATCCCCCACTAGGGCAGTATAAGTTATTCCCACCACTAGTAATAGTAGATAGAGCAAAGGAGTATTAGAATATAATATATTTCTTTCCACCTATACTTGGCTATACTATCATTACTGGCTTAAACCTTATTGAGCCTATATATCTAGTCTTATGCTTAATCTGTTTGGCTCTACATATTACTATGTAGCCTAATATTCCATTCACCAGAATGTTCTATTCATATATATATAGCTCTTGTATTGCACATATCTTATACTCTATATCAGTTTAGTTTATCTTAGCAGCTAGATTATTATGAGTATCTCTTCTTTAATCTTTTCCCTTGGCACTTCTATATCATAATCTTTATTAGAATCTGTTCTAAAAATTTTTTTTATACATTCATTACCTACATGTAGCCCCATTAGGAAGGCCAAAATAAGCCAACCAAAAACCTGTTAGAATCCAATAGGTTGCAAGTTAACCTGGCTATCCTATACAATAAGCACAGAAATTGGATAGTGGATAAGAATATCTTTCGTCTGCTTAAGACCTAGCAAGTAAAGTGAAATAGAATGAAATAAAAATATGATAACTGAAATTGTCAGTTAAAAGTTGCTACATAGAAGATAGAAAAAGGGGTCTGGAGTATCAGAGAATAATGATCTGACTCTTGCTTTCAATTGGATAATTCTGGCTCACACTAGCTCCTTTCACTCTATTGAGCTCCTATTTGTCTGGCCTGCAGATTGGGCAATCAAAAGTGAAGGGTAGTTTGTTCTCTATGTGATTACCACTTACCTTAATATGTTATGGCTACGCTGCAGGCTAGGAGGTTACCACCAACGAACGGTGGGAGGCCTGACGCCGACACCGCTTTCTTACATATATACACATATCCTGTATCTAGTTGTTGGCTCTTCGAGCAATGTTCTAAGTTCAACCCGCGCCCGTACGTGCACTCAGTTAGGCCCGAGTTTGGTGATCGTGACATCGCTGCCTCTATTTCTTCCAATTCCCTATATTCCGACAATAATCCCATGGTCACCGGCTCGCCCCTAACATAATATAATAAAAAGGAATTGTTTGAGAAAGTGTAGGAACCACACATGACTGGCAGGAACCTACAGTATATTATATTATTCCTAAATGATGCCTAACCAGAATAGAAACTAGCAGAGGAGGTACACATGGTGGAAGCTGTAGTGTAACGGAAGACCAGTTCTTATAATTGTCTTAGTATGCATTTCCTAGTACCTATTATATATACCAGTAAGCTTAGCAATAGTACCTTGAGTACCATTGTCTTAAGCGTTTCCTAGCCTAAAGTACTATTCCTTTTTCTGAGGTGGGTAAATGGCTTGCTAGGGATGGGTAGGGGGTGGAGGAGCCCATAGGGCTTTTAAGTGGAGTCTTTTGCCTGCTGATATACACGGCATGTCTTATAGTATTCTTGCATGTCCGTAGTCCTCTTTGGCTAGTAGAAGTTGTTCATGAGCCCATGGAGTGTCTTGGTAAAACCTGCATGACCAAGGGACGTGTGTATCTTGTCTAGGAGCGTATTCTTGATAATGGAGTTGCAGTTAATGGTGTTAGACATACAAATTTGTACTTGCTTATTAAAGGTGTAGTAGAGAATTTCATGCACATTGAAGTACCCATTGATATGCTACTGAATCTTTTTGACAAAATCAAGATCCTTCTAGTAAGCACTCTTAAGTAGGTAGTTCTAGTTGGTATGTGCAGAGAGGAGCTAGGGAATTTCGTTTGTAGGGAGGCCTTGGGACTGTGCAAGTTCCACGAGATTGTGGTAGCTGTTCTTACGAACCTATTGCCAACACAAGTTATCCTGATTGGCTGTTAAGCCAATAGCCTTAAGAATATTAGTAATATTGGGCCTAGTGGCAGAATTGAAATGGAGGAAACCTTCCATGGTGAAGGGACCCTTCAACTAGTAGTAAGGAATCATAATTGAGTGCGTGGGGAAGTTGGGGTCTGGTGTTGGACAGGGGATGTAATTAGATCCGTATGAGCTAGTTGAAGATGCAGAGATTTTCTTGGAGGCAAGGGGAGTTTTAGAGTAGGTGGGAGAGATGGGGCTATCATCAATCTCGCTTCCAGAGCCCTACTCTGAATCATATGCAATGGAAATTGCTCCTCCTTTGCCTTTGTTCAAGGGGGTATATTGGGGGGAGGTAAGACTAGTGATATATTTGGTTAATAGATTATATGGGAAGGTAGGGGGAGGGTCTCTTGGGGGAGAGGAATCCTAGGGTTGCTGGGATTCCGTTGCATACTTTTCTTGCTCAAAGTATTGTTTGTCTTGCCTATAGATTTCACAACATGTAGTGTAATGTTCCTTCTTGTTTTAGCATGCACACCAATTATCTTTTAGTACTCTATTACTGTTCGGATAGAAAGAGTAGTGAGTGAGGCACGTGTTGTCGCTACAAGATAGGTAGCGCCCCAGGGTGTGTTAAGCTCTGAATCTGGCTGCCAGGATGGAGTCCTGGTTGTTGGGATCGTGCTTGAGTAGTCTGTTGGGTCTAGGCCTGCCGGAGGAGTCCAAAGCCACCAGAGAGAATAAAGCCTCTGCTGCACTATTATCAGGTGGCATTTCCATGATTGCTGGGGGAGCAGAGTTTTCCTTGTTGGCTCCATCCCTATGCTATTAGTTATGGATGAGGGCAGTGGAGAACTTATCTCTTAGGGCAGGGGATTGGAACTTCTTGGTCTGCGTCTAGTTATAGCTGCAGAAGTGATAGAAGTGGGGTGAGATATTATAGGGGGAACTCGATGGGAGGAATTGATTAGCCTGGTTTTCGGGAGGCTAGCAATAACTTGGGAGCTGCTGGAGAAGTCCTAACTAGCTCTGAAGGTAGGTAGAGGCTGTGGAGAGTCAATAGAGTGAGGAATTAAGTCTGATAGAGATGAGACAAGAGATAGGTTTATAAACACTCTTGGTAGAGCATCTGCTAGCATGTTTTTGTTTCCTCCTATGTGCTGAATCTTGCACTGGAATTGATGGATAATCTGTTGCCATCTACACTGCTTTCCAGTTAGTGCATATTGAGTGTGAAATGAGACCAGGGGTTTGTAATCTGTAAGGATGATGAAACTGCATCTTGTAGGTTCACTTCTGAAATGCTCCAATACGTCCACAATGGCTAACAATTCCTTGTCAAATCTGTAATAAATTTCTTAGGCTGGGTTGAACTTCCTTGAGTGGAAATCTGCTGGGATTATAGTCCGTAAAGTGAGTTCTTGACCAATCTATGAACTAGTGCTAATATAACAAACGTCTGCAATCAAATGGATTTGATCTACAGAGTGATAATTAATAGGTCTGACTGCAGGATCAATAGACAGGGCTACCATAGTGTGATTAAAGGCTATGGTATAGGTGGGGGTTTAGTCACAAGTGGCTGTAGCACCAGCCATCTCGGTTAGGAGTGCTGCCATATCTGCTAGATGAGGTATTAGGTGTCACAGGTAATTTATTATATTTATGTATTCCCGTAATATCTTCATATATTAGGGTTGGAGCCAAACTAGGATTTTTTGGACAAATTTCTGAATGGGGGAAGTTCCTCTTTGAGTAATGACATGGCCTAAGCACTACCGCACGCCAGGCATGGACTGGGACTTCTCCTTTTTGGCATAGAACTGATTTTCCCTGGGCCTCTGAAGTACAGTTCTAACATGATGCAAGTGCTTCTTATATGTTTTGTTAACAATGAATATTTCATTCATGTAAATATATACACTGATTCTCAACAAGTATTTGAACAGGTTGTTCATGATGTTCTGGAAGGTTGTAGGAGCATTGCACTCACCTTGCTACATGACTCTAGTTCTATAGGTATTATATGGGGTACAAAATGCAAGGTACTCTTTATGGGGGGAGTAAACCCTGATGGTGTGGTAGCCATCACTGATGTCAATTTTGGACCTGAAGGGGTTTATAGTAACTGATGTTTCTGATGAGGGATTTACTGGGTATAAGTGCAGGTTGCAGCTCAGTTTCCTTATTTCTTTTTATTAGGTTATTGATGTATCTTGGATTGTATGGATCATTCATTTTGGGAATAACAAATATAGCACAACAGGATGTATCCTCTGATCTATATACGTGGCCAGATATCTGTTCTGCTGTTAGCTTTTCCAATAGATTAGCTAGGAATTTTCCTTTATGCTTAATATTCTTAGGCTTCCAAACTACATTTGGAATTTTGAGTATGATATTATGATTCATACCTGGCCTTAGAGGAGGTAGTTCTAGATTTTTCACGGTTGGAAACACATCAAGGAACTCCTCAAATGGGTTGGTGTGGGGCTGTATGGTTGTGGCAGCTGATTTGATGACCTGGTGTGTTGGTGGAGCTAGGAAAGGAAATGTATAGGTTTTGGCAGGGCTAGGGAGATCAGGTGTGGTGCTAGAATTCTTCCCTGGAGTTTTCTCGCTTGTTGTAGTTTTACAAAGGGCGAGTGTAATTCTATTCTGACCAGAGGGCGGAATAATAACACTCATAGTGCCCATATTAATAACTGCCTTAGTATGTCTTAGTGGCAAGGATACTAATATCTTATCCCAATCCTCGAGTACAGCCACATAGAAAATTCATTCTTCTGACCACCCTAACTAGTTACAGTTCATATCATTGTAATGGCTAATTGATTCTCTAGATGCCTTCATGTTCATCTGTAGTGTGAATAGAATTTTAAAGGGGATATAAGGCCAAATTAAGCAAGTTGCAGAATTTGCTGCTGATCAAGTCAGCTCATGAAGTTTGTTGATCCACAAGGGTCTTAAAAGGCTTGTCATTAATTTTCATGGTGACTAGGAGGTGTTCTTTAGCTGCATTAAGTGGTGATTGGCTGGAGTTGCCTTTTGTGTTAAGTGTGGGAGAGTCATCTAGGATAAACTGAGCTGCAAAAGTAATCTTACTAGAGTGTGTTACTTATGTAATTTCGTTTGTGATAGTGCCTGCAGCACTTCTAATTTGATTTTTCTTGAGGGTACAATTCACAGCATTGTGACTAGTCTTTCTACAGTAGAAACATCTACCTTTTTTAGCTACATCAGGAAAGAATTTTTGGCACCCTGATGCCCTGCTGTGGCGCCCTGACGCCAGGCCTTTTTACCATTATCTCTAGTGCCTCTGATGGCTCCAGGGTGCCTAGGCACTACCGTCCGAGATAACTGCCTCCTGTGCATCCAAATAGCAGCAATTCCAGGAAGAATTGGGGCGATTTTTTGCGGAATTATGGTGCCTGTTGCTCCCTGACCCCCGTGTTCTGGGATAGTAGTATCCGGGCGCCCTCGGTCCGGACTGTGGCTTTCTAGATTGTCAGCTTGCCTCTGGGTGGGCCCGGTGCCGCCTAGGATAGCAGGGGCAAGCTAGATTCTTTGTAAATGTAGTTCTTCTTTTTTTGCTGGAGTAGGTTTCTTGAACTTAGAACTCATATTGGGGGACCTAGTAAAGAGCTTAGGTTTAGTCCAACTCGTGTTGGTAGGGGCTGGGTAATTATTGGCTTGAGGTGTGTTATTTTGGTGACGTATTTTTTAACCATTTTTTGCTCATGGTCTTTTTTGATGGAGGTATGCTTGTGAATCATTGAGTCATGCTTACTGCAAAATGCAATGGGGTCATGGCACTCCATTTCTTCATTAATGTAAGCTCTTACTTCTTCCAGAAGTGCAGGGTCTATAGCTTCCAACAGTTGGTTATAACACTGCCAATCACTAATTTAAGGTAAGCGGATCTGCAGTTGTTTAATTTTGCTGGCCACTTGTTGGATGAGCTTGGTTCTGCCATTCTGAGTGTGTCTGATAGCTTGAAACTCGGTCTATAACTTGTCATCACTGATGAAGGATACACAAAATTTTCTGAGTACTTTAAGAAATTCTGGGACAGTGCTATTCTTGGTCTCAGGATTTTTTCTGTAGGATACATAGAGGATTTTGGCTTCACCTTCAAGGTCCCAATCTAGCCAGAATATAGCTGATCTCCTTTCTGGATCGAGTTCTCCTACCTCCAGAATATATATAGCATCATTAAACCAATTGTCAACAATAGCTACTTTCTTCCATTTACCACTTCCATTGTTTTTCCCAAGTTTTGGAGCTCTGAGCTTGCTGCTTCCAAACACAAAGCTAGTAGTGGATCCCACACTCTGAGATATTCTACCTCTGCTACTTGTTTTCCTTGAACTATTATTAGTGTCATCTTCAGAGGAGCTAGAACTGCTACTATTGGAAGCACCAAGATTAGACCTTGGGGGAGCTGACAACATTACTTGTTTTGGGGTTTTTGGTTTGGATAGTGGAGGGGCTGCCGCTTGGGGTGGCGGAGGTTGCGGTGGTAGTTGCTGGAATAGTGGTATCTATGCAATGTCTCGGAGTGAGGGAGGTCAAAGTGCTGGTCTTGAATCTTCCTAGTGAAATCCAGGTTTATTGAGTGACTTAGCTTGCCTAAGAGGAACTAAGGTCGGTCTTGGGTGGGGAACTCTCTATTATAGTGGCAGGGGAAGGTATGTGGAAGGTTACTTGAATAGTCCTTTATGAAACCTGGTTGGTAGGAATGTGTCTTTTAATTCTTGACTAATTCATGAGCCTATTTTGGATAACATGCTGGTATCTTCTCTAGCTTTTTGGGGAGCTGTTGGAGAAATCATTGGAGTGAGTGCACATTATGCAGGCTTCTGAGGGGTGACAGGGAATTGTCCTGTGATAGGTCTCTTAGGTAATTCTTAAGCTAGCTTGGTAATTTCTTTCCCTAATGCTGATAGGCATTTCGGAGTTGGTTCAAACCTGGGTCCACCTAGTTTGTGGAAGGGATAGATGGTGAACATGATGTCAATGAGGGCATATACTTCTCACTATTCTCTATGTTCTCTATCTGCTCTAGTTTCTAGGATGGCAATTGGTTTTATTCAAGTAGGGTACTGGATTACCACTTCTGGTCTTTTCCCTTTTGAGTGTTGAGTAGGAGTAGCTTCTATATTTGCAGGGTCTGGCTCATCCTCTGCTTCTCAGAGAGGATCCTGCTCACGTTTAGAGAGCTCTTCTCTTTCTGGTTCTCCTATATCTGTGTTCATAGATTGCCTATAGGTAGATCTTGAGAGGTACATGGGTCGATTTATTCTTAAGAGTCCAAATTCTGGATTTTGGCCAGAGCGTCTGCCAGAGGTTCTGGAGTGGGATAGTTCTAGTGCTGACATGGTTGTGTACTAATTTCGTTTGCAAGGCTTTGACTGTGTTGAGTACTGTCTAGATACTAGTGCTAACTTACTATTTCTGATGTGAGAACTTCGGTATTTTGTGACAAGGGAGGTACTGGAATTGCTGTTCCACTAGCCTTAGGGACCTTAGGTCTGTAGTGCTGGATTAAGTGCTTGATTGTCTAGACAAGGTTCCAGAAGGTCTAGGGTTGATTAGGCCCTAAGAGGTGTGAGTTAAAACTTTAAGGCTTAAATTGCAGGTAAAAAAAATGTAAGTCTAGGCCAAGTTTGTAGAGGAGTTCTGTAAGGAACTCGGCTCTACTAATGTAGTAATAGGGTCTTGAGCATGCCCACTATGTCCTATGCAGGATTACACTAGATGGCTAAGAGGTTGTTAGGTATGAGATTTGTTGGGGATCAAGAGGTACAAGTAGACAAGAATATTACCAGTATAACTTGTGTATTTCTGTGATAGCTAGACTAGATTCTGCTGAAGGAGAATTGTCATATGTAAGTCCGTGGAATTCAGATCTTTAATAGATACTGAGTTCCTAAAGTAATGAGTCTGATTGTACTCATACTAGGCTACATTAAGGACTCATTATAATTCAATATCGTAATGAATACATGATTGTTACAGGCGAGCTGTAAACAACGTAAACACTTCGGAGATGTAATAGATAGGTGGGCGGAAGTATAAACGAAGTTATAACTCGGGTGTAGAAGTGGACTCGATTAGAGTAAAGCTATATGAGACTTAGAACACCGCTTGGGTCTTATTGTAATGACTATGTAAAAGTGTGGACTTATATAGAAGCCTTGATCTGATAACCGTTTATCAGATCTGTACGAGACTTCCTAACAAGGGAAAGTAGGCTTGTCGTCAGTAGTTGCCTAACTAGGAAGTGACTTCCTAATTAGGAACATTGCAGTCTGACATACATAGATAAGGTAGGCAGTGTTGCAACGAAATGCACACAGCCTGACATACATGAGCTGAACTTATAATACAACGAATAGAAACATATGAGTAACGCTTCTTAGAACATGACAGAAATATATCGAAGAGATAACAAGCATGAGGCCAATCCTAATAGTACACACTTCCCTATTCCAGTTCCCTTAACGCCGTCATAGACGCACTTATCCGCACATGCCTGGTGGGTAATCAGTCCACTCCGTTAGCAGTGTATTACGATACAGTAGGAAGCTGGTTACCGCGCTCTAGTGGAGGTCTCTTACCTGAGCCATAACATTATTCTCCATTTCGAGGCAGGCGTCCTCGCCTGAACACACTATCCGAACGACTAGATAGGTATTAGTTACAGCTCAGGTAACTTCGGTAGGAAGGTACTAACACTTTGTTAAGATACCCACAATCCCCAGTGTCTGGAGTCCCACAAGACCGGTGTAACCTATACATGCATGCCATGGCCGTTAAAAACCTAACATCTTGCCAAAAAACCCAGTGGGAAAAGGCGACAAGTAGGGAGGATAAAAGGTACCATGTATTTCGTAAGATTTAACTCGACGTAGGTCTGAACCTCAGACGTCTCATTCGTCTCGTGGTTTATTGGGGAACTTCTCACGATACTCTTTGAGCTTCTCAGGACAATTATCCAACCTCTCGAATTCTTCCCAAGTGTCTCCCAATTCATCATAACCCTTCCATCGTATGCTGTATTTGACAACTCCTGCGTATTTCCTGGAGTTTAGGATAGTCTCGACCTCGTATATCTCGTTGTCCTCATCCTCATCCATGTCTTGGGTGTCGTCTCGTGTTCGAAATGGTTTGAGGAGAGTGGTATGAACGACGTTATGCCACCGGGTGCTTTCTGGTACTTCCAACCTATAAGCATGGGTTCCTATAGTCTCGATGACTTTGTAGGGTCCTATCCACTTATTCGTAAGTGAACGGTTATTCCCAGCTTTTACTTGTAGGTTGCGGCGGTCGACCAAGACCCAGTCATTAACAGCAAACTTGCGTGCCTTTTCGATATGAATAGCACTTCTTTTGAT
>Ga0307511_10005963_pt1 | contig 12309 bp, 9 predicted proteins | sample 13_EM_MG_FD_200266 | JGI IMG/M metagenome (GOLD analysis project Ga0307511, IMG submission 200266) | Populus trichocarpa ectomycorrhiza microbial communities from riparian zone in the Pacific Northwest, United States - 13_EM | ecosystem: Host-associated > Plants > Roots > Unclassified | place...
AAAATTCTAAATTCGATAACTTATTCAAAATCCAAGGCAACATATAATTCATTAAAATTCAACCTAATTGATTTTATTTTCATGCTCAACTACATCAAATCAATTCTAATTAATGACATTCATAGGCCAATTTTTTGATAATTCAAAATACCCTAAATTTGACTTAAACCCTAAACAATAATCTAATTTAAACTAAACCCATCATAAGTTAAATATAAAACTCACATAATTAATAGCAATGTAGCATGTTTGACTTACTTGTAGGACTAAGAAGTGGTGGCAATGGTGACAACGACTGATTTTGAAGAGGAAAACGTCTTATGAGACTAAGATGAATTCAAGTTTTGGATGTTTTGAGAACAAAAAAACAAATAATTCATGGGTTTTTTAGAAAGAGGGGTTGTGGGCGTCGGTTTGTAAAGAGAGAGGGGTAGTGTGTTCGTGTTCTGTGAGCTAGGGAAGAAGCTATATTTCATGACATGTTGTGCTTCAGAAGCACGAAATATTAAGTAGTCGTTATTCTGAAACCTAACATGGTGGTTGTCGCGCTTGAGAATAACAACATTTAATATATATTGCGATTTGAAGCCTGAAAGCTCAAACTGTATTATTTTGCTAAAACTTTTTTAAATTGTGCTATTCCACGTGAATTTTGATTTTAGTGTGCTAATTGTTTTAATAAAAAAAATATCACCGAAATTAATGGCTATGAAGTATCTAATTGTTAATTAATTTCTATCTAAAAACAATTAAGAAAAGTGTTGGCCCTTTGGTTTGACGCAAGTCAAGTTTCCAACATAGCCAGACAAAGTATTTACTATTCGAAGCATAAATAGGTTTATCTCAAGTCTCAACCTAGTTGTCTACAAGTCCAGACAGAAAGTCCTGGTCAAAATTGCCCAAAACAGGCAAGAAACTTAAAGTTTGTTGCCCCCCTGTCAGTTTGACAGGTTTCATGGGGTTTCAATTCCATCTAGACAGGAAAATAAAGAGCAGTTAAGGATTAGTTTTTTCCTGCCTTCAATCTCTTTTCTGTTTTATTCTTCTTTAGCCAGACTTAACCTGTGGTGGTATTGGAGATCCTGACTCCGATTTTTCGTAATTATTATATTATATAATATCTAATTCGAGTGGCATCAACATTCCTAAATGGCTTCCAATGCCACTGCTGATTCCCTCTTCAACGCCACTTCTGTAGCCATCGACAAAGATAAGAACAGCCAGCATGCTGTTCGCTGGGCTGTCGATAATCTCGCAAGCAATAACTCGGTTCTTGTCCTAATTCATGTCAAGCACAAAAACCATCAATATCGTAGGCACCCTCTTTCATTTCTCATTTTAGAAATGAGTGCAGGTTTTTGGTGTTGTTTTTCTCTGATTATTTTGTTTTATCTGTTGAGATTCATCCAGAAGTTGCTAATGGTCAGGATGGTGATGGTGATGATGAGGCGCATCAGCTTTTCACTCCCTACCGTGGATATTGCGCCCGTAAAGGGGTAAGTAAAGTTCATGCCATACATGTAGAATCCAGCATTGTATGGTTAAGATAACTACATTAAAATGAAAATTATAACACCATATTGCATTGCCAAATTCAGGTTCGTTTGAAGGAGGTTGTGCTTGATGACATTGATGTTGCTCGGGCAGTTGCGGACTACATCAACATCAATTTAATTGGAAATATTGTGTTTGGTGCATCAGGAAGAAATGTTCTTACAAGGTCTCTCTCTCAAAATATTGAACTAGAAAAATCTTTGGTTTATAGAAAGTTGTTGAGAAATTAAAATTATCATGTCCAGTACTAAGATATCTCATGTTATGAGTGCCCAGGAAATTCAAAAACCAAGATGTGCCAACTAGCTTTATGAAAATTGCCCCAGATTTTTGTTCTGTTTATGTAATCACCAAGGGAAAGATCCTCTCCACCCAAAAAGCACAACGGACGCCTACTTATAATGTCCCACAGAAGACAGCATCCATGCCAGTAATTCCATCTCAAAGTCTACAGGATAATGCTGAACTAGATTTGGATGGAGTTAGGTAAGACTTTCACTGCACATTTCATTTCTTGCTAATGAATGCATGGTTTAATGTTTCTCTTTCCCCCCTTAAACTAGGGTACAGTCCGAGAAAGGAGGGTGGAGAAGTGCCGAAGCAGGTGGATTTCCTTTGGACAAGGTCAATGATTCCATGAGAGGATCACAACCTGAGAGAGGCAGAAATTCCATCTCTAATTTCTCTATGGACAGCACTTACCTTCCCTCGTCCTGCGGAAGACCATCAACTTCCCGTGTTTCTACATCTGATGGATCTGAATTTTCAGGATTATTCGCAACATCAATCATGGACAGCTCAGCCCAAAGTTCAGATTTCTCTGTTGCTTCAGCCTCTAATCTGAATGAGTCAAATGCGGTAAGTGCAAAGTGGTGTTCAGTTGATACCAGTAGGTTTCTTTAGGATGAACTTTTTGTATATGCAATAAGAATTGCTGCATTATCAAAAATGGATATCAATAATCGTAGTATCGTTGGATTATGCATTGCAGGACCATTTAGAAGTTGAGATGAGAAGGCTGAGGCTTGAGTTGAAGCAGACCATGGAAATGTATAGCACAGCTTGCAAAGAAGCACTCTCAGCCAAACAGAAGGTAGTTTATACCATCGTTTTATGCTCCAAAAACTCGAAAGAACTTAGCTATCATTGATCTTAATCCTGCCTTCGAACATTCAGCAGTTTTCAGACTCAGTTGGCTACTGAATACCTGGAAAGAACTTAATTGATAACTTATAAAGAAAATGATATGAGACACCAAAACTAAATGCACCATTAACAAATGTTATGTCTTTTGAATTGGCTCAAATGGTTTAATTCTGAATGCTCTGAATTTAGGCTAGTGAACTTAATCAATGGAAGATTGACGAGGTTCGTAAATTTGAGGAAGCCAAGCTCGCAGGAGAGGCAGCCCTTGCCGTGGCAGAGTTGGAGAAGGCTAAGTGCAAAGTTGCCATTGAAGCAGCTGAGAAATCACAGAAACTAGCAGAGTTGGAAGGACAGAAAAGAAAACATGCAGAGAAGAAAGCTGAGCGAGAGACAGAGGAGAAGAATCGTGCTTTAAATGCTTTGGCACATAATGATGTGCGGTACAGAAGATACACAATCGAAGAGATTGAAGAAGCCACGGATAAATTCTCACCATCAAATAAAATTGGTGAAGGAGGATATGGACCTGTGTATAAAGGCAAACTTGATCATACCCCAGTTGCAATCAAGGCTTTAAGACCGGATGCTGCTCAAGGAAAGAAGCAGTTCCAACAGGAGGTACGGTTCCAAAATAATTTTGTCAGGATTGTAAATGTGAGTTTTTGCACAATCTAATCAAGCCATTCATCTTTAAATAGTGTGTTTTTCCCTAAAACCATTAACCATTGGTGAGAAGTCTAACAACTGTTTAAGTTTGAAGTTGAATAAATTCATGACTGTTTTAGCATTCTTAGCAATGTGATCTTTCATAGGTTGAGGTTCTCAGCTGCATTAGACACCCACACATGGTCCTTCTTCTTGGTGCCTGCCCTGAGTATGGAATCTTGGTATATGAATACATGGACAACGGAAGCTTGGAAGACAGGCTACTTCAAAAACACAACACCCCTCCAATTCCATGGGGCATACGATTCAAAATAGCTGCTGAGATTGCGACCGCACTTCTGTTCCTCCACCAAGCAAAGCCAGAGCCCCTCGTCCATCGGGACCTTAAACCAGCAAACATTCTTTTGGACAGCAACTATGTATGCAAAATTAGTGATGTTGGCCTCGCTCGGTTAGTCCCTCTTTCTGTAGCTGATAGTGTCACACAATACCACATGACCTCTGCTGCAGGAACGTTTTGTTATATAGATCCCGAGTATCAACAAACAGGAATGTTAACTACAAGATCAGACATATACTCGTTGGGAATAATGTTTCTCCAAATCATCACAGCCAAGCCTCCGATGGGTCTTGCTCATCAGGTGGGGAGGGCCATTGAAAGAGGAAAATTTGCAGACATGCTTGACCAAACAGTACCAGACTGGCCTGTGGAAGAGGCGTTAAGATTTGCTGCACTGGCATTGAAGTGTGCTGAATTAAGGAAGAAAGACAGGCCAAGTCTTGCCACGGTTATAGTGCCAGAGCTTAACCGGTTGAGAGACCTAGGAATGAACACGGAGCAGCAAAGAAGCAAAGATAATCACCAGAGCCGAGAAGTCAACAGCAGAGGTCGTAGTCGCAGTCCCCTTTCACATCCTCTGTCAACTTCACAGGGAAGGATGCCAAATGCTACTCAGGTTGGTCAATATTGACTCATCATATAGAGACCAAAAGTTGATGAATTTTCAACTTTTTTAAACTCGGTTGTTTGGGATTAAGGTGCTAGGCTGGAAGACAAATAGTGGCAACATTTGGAGGAATAGCGATGACAAATTAAGGGACCTTTTGATGCAAAAAAATAATAATACAGGTCATGAAACTTGAGAAGTTCAACTTCATCACCCACAATCACTTAATCAACTACAAAGGATTCGTTTTACTATTCATTCTCCGTATTAAGCCATAGCATGCGTTAGTTGAACCATCTGTTTTCTAATGTGCTGTTTTGTTGTTAATTAAGCAGGAGAACGCATATAGGTCTTATGGAAAGAGAACTAAGCATGGCTCTAATCAAGAAAGCGGATGACAGCAAAGAAAGTTAAATGGCCGACTTGCTTGAACCAAAACCAGAAAGCTACTTGCTGATAGAAAAGAATCACAGTGTTGATAAACTAAAGAGACATGGAAAATTGAAAGATGTATGTAGTTCGAGGTCTGAATTATTTTGCTATGAGAACAAGATGAAACAAGAGACATATATCAGAAATGATGGGAAGTAATATCTGTGTATCTTCACTCTCTTGTGAAAGTGGCTCCGGTATTTCAATAATTGCTTTTGTTCTTACACCACAATAAACAGTAAGTTTTGTTGATAATGTTTTAATTACACACTATTAAGAAGATAATTTAAAGGAAGCTTGCTTAGTTATACCACCTTTAATCTAACCTCTCCTGCAAAAAGATCATCATCATCATCATCATCATAAAACTAAAGTAATAAAAAAAAAGGAGTCAAAGGAAAATTATTATCTTTTCTCTGACTTGGATATCAGTTTTATGTAATCTCTGCTGATAATAATTTTTATCTCAACTGTGTTAAGACATTGGCTACAAAACAGTGTTCCTTCAAGTGATATTGAACACAAATACAAATTAAGGAGTATGATTATTCCATCCTTATCTCAGCTTCAAAGATTGAGAAGACTGAACAAAGCTACAAAACAACATAAAGAACCATCTCATTATTAATGAACAAAGCATAGCAAAAATGATACGATTTAGGTTCATCCTTGGATTCCTTATAATACGTATTCAATTATGTGTTTGAGATTGGTTGTTGATACGGTTCAATATATAGTTCAGTCTTGGGCTTTTCATGATAAATTTTTACCTAGGGATGCATTTGGTCAAATTGAGGTTCTTATGAATGATGGGTTCGACCTAATTCTTTTGGTGGGTCATTCGGCCAGATCAAGATAGGCTATGCATGAGATATTTTTAGGCATCAAAGAAAGTTTATTTGGAGTGTTTTTTGAGTATGGTTTGGTCCCTATTAATGAATATGGGTTTGGGCCACATGGAGTTCAAAGTTAGCTTGAGTTAATTAAGATGTTAGGATCGGATCAGATTAGATTTGTTTGAGATTGATTTCCTAATTCTACAAGGATTTAAATCAACAAAATAATCTTCTAAAATAAAGAAAATTTTGTTCATTATTTTACCTATTATTTAGGAGAATATTTATCTATAAAGGAGGAAGTTTTCTAGTCAATAAAGGATGCTAGGAGGGCTGCCAGATCTGATTTTCTAAACTATGAAGGATTAATTAATGATTCTCCTAGTCTAGAAAGGAAACTAAATTGACAAGTATAAAAAAGAGAGATTTTCTTCATTAATTGTCCATGTAAAACAAGGAAACTAAACACAACAAGACAAGAAGACTTCAGAATCAATTCTACATTCAGATCAGATTTTCTAGTATATTTGAAACTTCTTATGGTGGCAAATCTATATCTAGGATATTAATTTTGGATTTTTACTATTTTTATTATTTTCTTCTTAGTTTTTGGTTTATTATTACTTATTTGGGTGAATTTTGTAAGTTGACTCAAATCAGCCAGGATATGAAATCAGCAAAATAAACTTGTGATGCAACACATTATCTTTGCTAAGACAAAAATCAAACCTGACTTATCAAGGTATAACTGATCTTGTGGCGTCATTCGTTTCAATTCTAATAGTGCTCGTGCCTTGGGACAGGTTTCCATTGTGATATGATCCAGGCAATGAAAAAATAATCAGATTCGGATTATGACGTAAAATGCACAACTGTCCAGTTTCACAACAACAATCATAATTCTCAATCTACCTGTTGGATTGGGCTGAAATTTTACGTGGAGTCTTCTGACATGTTGTTCTACCTTGGGTTAAATTTCAGGTCAATCAGAGTTCAAGAAGACATCACAATACTAGTCAACAGAGGCTGTATGAATTTTGTTACTTTCTTTTGACTTGTGGACTTCTTATTTGGCTAGGATTATTTTCCTACAAGGATGTGACAGCTTGTTTTGGGAATCTCCTAGCTTTACAAGGGCCTTTAATGGGCTGTAACATAGTTTTCAAGTGTGGCAAGGATTCATAAATGTTTCAGAATTCTTTTCTTACAAGAATTCCTTATTCATCCTAGCTACAACAAGGAAAGAAGACTTCAGAATTAATTCTACCTTCATATCGATTTCCTGGTATATTTGGAACCTCTTAAGGGTGACAAATTTGATTCTAGCATATCTAGGATAGTAATTTTTAGATTTTTATTATTTTTATTATTTTCTTCTTAGTCTTTGGGTTATTATTACTTATTTGGATTTTTATTATTTTTACCTTTTGCTTCGGGTCAATATTGTTTTCTTTCTTGTGTTTTTTCTTATTATTTTGTGGTTTTTTCTGTTCTAATTAAAGTAAAAAAAAAAAGAGAGGAAGCAATCAGAAAATGTTATTTGTGGTTTTTTTTTCTGTTATTCTATGGTTTTGCAACAACATATCAAAACTTATCATAATTAACTAAAAATTGATATTTTGGTTATTTAGTGTGAAAGTGCACTAATGTCAAGTTTCAAGTTATTTGGACATTGTTGGGCCTAGATTTTAAATTCAGGTTTTAAAAGGGTTGTTTCGCGTCCATATATCAAATTAGCTTAAAATTTATATTCTGTTTACTAGGGTCCTAATAGGAAATTATATAAATTTGAGGTCATTTAGATATAGTTTTCTTTAGGTTCCAGAATCAGGTTTTATCTTGCCGTAACGGGTCTGTTTTGCGTTAGCTTTCAAAACTTGTTTTGTTTCTATTGATTTTGTTCGTGCTAATATATTATCAACATATTTAGGATATTTGGCTATTTTTTGAGCCATTGATGAATATTACTTCTAATTTTTTTAGTTTTAACATGTGAGAGTGATTATTGCATTCTTCAGTTATTGAACGAACTGAATCTGACTTATCAAAGATTAACTAGCTTCGTGCATCATTCTACTTCATTTCAATAGTGGTGGTGCCTTGGCACAAGTTTTCATTGTCACACTCCGATCAGATCTATTTCAGCTTTCCGGAATCAAATCTCAATCTTGATTATGGGTTGTATGACCACGTGATCAAGAGGTTCACATCAAAAAATGATCATGATAGTGGGATGGTCCACATAATCAAATTTGTCTCAAGAATCCAAGTATTCAAGATGGGACAACTCCAATTAATTCCTAAATAACATTGGTGTTACATGGAAGATATCCTAAGTCAAGCAAGAAGGCACAATAACCTAGAGCGGGAGAGAAGATTCAAAAGCCCTATCCTGAAAGAAAATAACAGATAAAGAAGAAATGCATAAAAAGTGGAGAGAATTAGTGCCCTCGAAATTGGATTATGTTCAGAGAAAGTAAGAAAGAGATTTTCAAACAAGTTTTGCTTAGGATTCCTTCTCCCATGAAAAATGAAAGAATAACAAAACAAAAAAAACACAAGCTCCAAACTCCAAAGAGATGATAAAATAGTAATCACTAGTGCTATTACATCATAAAATAATACAAGAACAATTATCATGCTCAGCTCCATCTTTAAATTAAGAGCTTCTAGCCAAGTAGAAAACAATTTTGCAATGTCAAATGAAATGAGGCATTTAGGTTCAACGATGTGTGCTCTGTCTATTCACATATGATCTTGAAACAAGCTAGAGCTCTATGTACAACACTCTGATTGATACGATCCGGGCAATGAAAAAACAATCAGATTTGGATTTTGACGTAAAATACGCAACTATCTAATTTCACGACAACAATCATAATTCACAATTCGACTATTGGATCGAGCTGAAATTTTCCGTGGAGTCTCTTGACATGTTATCCTATCTTGGGTTAAAATTGCAGGTCAATCAGATTTCGAGAAGACATTACAATACAGATCAACAGAGGCTGTATGAATTTTGTTATTTACTTCCTTTTTGACTTGTGGACTTTCCTATTTGGCTATGATTCTTTTCCTACAAGGATGTGGCAGTTGGTTTTGGGAATTTTCTAATCTCGCAAGGATATTTAATGGGTAACGATATAGTTTCCATGTGTGGTTTAGACTCCATATTAATTCGGAGGAATCCTTATGGTGTATGGAAAAAATTATTCTATCCTTATTACAGTAGAAATCTATCATTAAATAAGTTTTCAAGTCAGCTAAGAATATTTTGCAAACAAGGAAACTAAAGAGGAGGCAACTTCAAATTTGATTCTCCTAACTTATATGAGACTTCTAAATGACAACAAATTTGATCCTATCATATTTAGGATATTAAATTCAGATTTATTATTGTTATTAGAACCTCGCGCCTCTACCCAAGCTAGAGTCAATAATAATTATGTCACAAAAACTTCCACCAATGACCCACATGATGCCAATTATCAAACCATAGAGAAGCGAGAAACCCATCACCTACACGGTAGCATATAAACCTGTGAGGACCATGAATCTTCCTCCTACTCCAAGAATGGTTCCTAGGATAAAGCACCTGCTAAATACCCCTACCTCGCAACAAGTACAAATGTATTAAGAAGACCAAGTTAAAAGAACCGCTTTAGTGCATATAATCCATAAGTGTTTAACCATGACATGCTGATTCCAAACCTCTTGATTTTTAACACCTACACCCCTTTCTTTTTTTGGTAAGCAAATATTATCCCAAACAACTTTAGCACCACTTGAACCAATATTACTACCATTCCATGAAAAACTCTCAATACAAAAATGATTTTCACAATAACAACCTTCAAAAGAATGAAAAGAGTAGACTAGTACACATGAATAGAGAAGAGAATGGATTTGATAAGTTGAAGTCTACCCTCATATGAAATAGTGCAATTCATCCAACTTTTAGCCTTAGCCATAATATGGTCCACAAGGATTAAACAATCATGAGATGTAACTTTTGTAGTAATAAGAGGAACACCAAGGTACCTGACTAACAACTTCCCTTCTTGTAACCGAGAACATCAAGAAGTTGTGTTTTAGTATTATGCTCAACACCATACGGGAACATATTACTCTTGTCATAGTTAGGAGAAAAACCCGATAGAAATTGAAATTGATCAAGGCTATGCTTAATTAAGGAAACTGTACTTAGCTTAACTCGGTAAAAAATCATCAAATCATCAGCAAAACGTAAATGAGTAAGATGCTTCCTTTCACAACGCCAGTGAAATCTAAAGTCATTATCTCTAACCATCCTACCTATTAGACATGAGAAAACTTTCATAGTAAGAACAAACAGGTAAGGCGACATCGGTTCTCCTTGCCTTAATCCTCTACCACCAGCAAAAAAAACCATGAAGCTCTCCATTGATAGAGACTGATAATCTAGTAGTGGAGATACATTCAACTATCTCCAATGATAGAGACTGATAATCTAGTAGTGGAGATACATTCAACTATCTAATTAACCATATAGGAAGGAAAACCAAACATACAAAGAATAGCCAATAAGAAGTTTGATGCAAACCTCATGATCACGTGATCATGCAATCTATAATCAAGATTGAGATATCATCCTGGAAAGCTAAAATAGGTCTGATAGGAGTGTGACACAATGAAACCTACCCCAAGGCACCAACACTATTGAAATGAAGTTGAATGATGCCACAAAGCTAGTTAGTCTTTGATAAGTCAAATTCAGTTCATTCAAGTGAAGAATGCAAGAATCACTCTCACACGTTAAAACTAAAAAATTTTGAAGTGTTATTCATCAGTGGCTGCCAAAATTTAGGTTACATGAGTTTAAATAGCTCTTAAAAAATTAACCCTAATGAATCTACCCTAGTGGACTGATTTGGCCCAATTACAAAACTAACCTAAAAACCTTAAACTAAAACACTCATAACCTGATTCAAACAAGCTTTGGATCCTAACTAAAAACAAAGTATTAATTAAGCCCAAACAAGCCTTGGGTTGTAGCTAACAAAATAAAATAAAGCTCATAATATTAAATCCATGTTCTGCTGTGAGAAGAAGATAAGGAAAGAAAATATTATAGAACTGATTCAAGGCTTATTTATAGCCTTTCATACAACCCATTAATCCTAGAAACTAAAGGAAAAGGTAGTCGCTCATATTGTTTCCAAGTTGTAGTAGGATTCTTTTGTTTTCTTTATTGTGTTTTCTCTCCTCCTAACAAGAAAATAAATAAAATAATAAATTCTAATACTTAAAAGAAATAATAAATTTTCTCATACATAATAAGAAGTTCAAAACTAATTAAGAATCCATAAAACACATAGAAACATCATAAACACAGGGCTAACCAAAAATTTAGAAAATTGTCAGCCTTGTTACCGAAACCTCATGGCCCAAACAAGGTTGGATTAAGCCCCTCTTGCATATGGATAAGATGTATTAAGACCTCCTCTTGATACTTCAATGGACCCTTCAAATCTGACTTAGTTGAAACTTCAAAACCAATGCATTCAATGCCTCTTTCAATGTCTTTATCTTGGATTGAGTCATGGGCCCATTTGGAATATGTAATGGGTCCTTAATGGTGTTTGTGGGCTGATCCAAATCAACCCCTCTCTCCTCGGAAGGATTCAATCTCGAATCATAACATGTGTCAAACAAAGTAAAATCAACAATATTAAAAGTAGCACTAATATTATACTCACCTAGAAGATCAATTTTGTATGCATTATGATGCGAACCTTGTGATCATATGGTCACACAACCCATAATCAAGATTGAGATCTGATCTTGGAAAGCCAAAATAGGTCTGATAGGAGTGTGACACAATGAAAACCTGCCCCCAAGGCACCAACACTATTGGAATGAGTAGAATGATGCCACCAAGCTAGTTAATCTTCGATAAGTCAGATTCAGTTCATTCAACAACTGAAGAATGCAAGAATCACTCTCACATGTTAAAACTGAAAAATTCAGAAGTAATATTCATCAAAGGCTGCCGAAATTTTGGTTACATGAGTTTAAATAGTTCTTGAAAAATTAACCCTAATGGACCTCTTATGTGGTCTTATATGAGGTCCACTCAAAATTGACCTAAATCCCTAATCTAAAAAGCCCATAACTTGATCCAAACAGGCCTTGGATCTTAATTGAAAACAAAGTATTAATTAAGCCCAAACAAACCTTGGGTTGTAGCTAACAAAATAAAATAAAGTCCCTAATAGAAAATCCATGTTCTGCCATGAGAAGAAGAGAAGGAAGTAAAATATTACAGAACTGATTCAAGGTTTATTTATAGCCTTCCATACAACCCATTAAACCTAGAAATAAAAAGAAAAGGTAGCCACCCATGTTGTTTCCAAGTTGTAGTAGGATTCTTTTGTTTCCTTTGTTGTCCTCACCTCATGGCCCAAATAAGGTTGTATTGGGCCCTTCTTGCACATGGATAAGATGTACTGGGGCCTCCTCTTGATACTCTAATGGACCTTTCAATTCTGACTAGGTGGAAACCTTTAAAACCAATGCATTCAATGCCTCTTTCAATACCTTTGTCTTGGACACAAGGTTGCAATTTTGATTTTCTTTGGTTAGGAAATTGTTCCTTATACATGTGAACCCAAAACCAATCATCGTGTTGGAAAATAACTTGTTTACGCCCCTTATTTGCTTTAGAAGCATACAGTTTGTTCTTTTTC
>Ga0307511_10005964_pt1 | contig 12309 bp, 14 predicted proteins | sample 13_EM_MG_FD_200266 | JGI IMG/M metagenome (GOLD analysis project Ga0307511, IMG submission 200266) | Populus trichocarpa ectomycorrhiza microbial communities from riparian zone in the Pacific Northwest, United States - 13_EM | ecosystem: Host-associated > Plants > Roots > Unclassified | place...
AACCCCCCCACCCCTACCAACGCGGCCCACATTCTGAAATAATAAATTTCAAAAATCTTACTCCTCGTCCCCGCGAGAACACCCACGCCGATAACCTTCGTCAGCGTAATCCCACAAAACACGCTCCCTCCCGTCCCTGTCAATGCGGCCCAGGCCCTAGCATCCTTCGCTGAGTACTTGAGTTTCGATGACTTAGACATCTTTGAGAGGGAGGATAAGGAGGGTGAAGAAGGGGGAAACATGAATGCCCTTGCGATATGCGAGCAAAATTCGACTGAGATTCCGACGCAAATGACTAAGTTGACAAGGGAGACTGCGTTGAGTGAGATACCCCAGAGGGCCATGATACCCATGATATCGACAACAATCATCCCCACAACAAGGGTAATACAGAACCCTGTCCTAATCGATCCGAGGAGCAACGATCCCACCGCCCAAATGGCCACCAACGCCGACACAATAAGAGTAATCGTCAGTCGGTATATTGTAGCATATTGATCAAAGAAGATATAAAACTTGCTATACGGGAAAATCGTCGCCCCCGATGTTGCTGACATCTCCTTTGCAATCCTCCTCGCGCTGGCATATGCCTCAATAAAGTCATTCTGACTCGCCATCTTCGTATGCGAAGTCCTAAAATGACTTGCCTTAACCATAACCTCCTCCTCATTCCACACAAGGGCATTCGAGTACCCCGCTTTCCCCGCAAGCGGACATTCCTCCCCCGTCGGAGCCTGGATCCATAAGTCCAGATACTTTAAGAACTCTTCTCCCTCTGGCATATCCTCGAGAGTAATATCCCATGCTGGTGTTCTCTTCTCAAAACAGACACTACACCCTCTATCCCCTGGAGTACAGAGCTGTCCTCGACGATTAATCCCGCAGCAGGTATCCAACTCGGGATTAAGCCAGAGGAGGAAGTCATCAATCCAGGATGCGGCTGGCTCGGCGATATATGAGACTTCAGGGCGTTTTCGTTCGAGCTCTAGCGTGTTTGCTACAGAGAGGGGATCACAGACGCCGAAGCGGCCGCAGAGGTGTTTCTGGTTTTCGATCTGTGTGGCATTATAGCCTTTTGTGACAAAATAGACTGGAGGGCCGGTGCCTAGGTAATCATAAAGATCGTTGAAGTAGTCGATTAAGTAGGAGTCGCTTGGAAGGGCAATTCTTTGATCTTCATCACCATCACCATATCAGCATCAGTCATTCATTCCTATGGATGAGAGAAGAACTTACCCAGCCCTAGCTCCACCTCCGGCAATAAACTCACACCTGCCGCAAAGAACCCCAAAAACAAAACCCCAACCATTACCTTCGTCTTTGGTCTCAACAGCCAGGGCGCATACGTCCTCCTAATCCACCTTTCCAACAGCCCCTCTTCCTCAGCACCATATCCACGCAGCGCCACCCCTCCACGATTTAACTCTCTAAAATCCCCTCCACAAGGCCCACAATCCTCCGGATTAACAACCCTCACGCATGGGAAACAGTCCATCCTCCCAGCCTCGACCCTCTTCTCATTGACAGCCAACACAGCAATAAACATCGTAACCTGAAGAACTGCATTGATAAATACTGCTCCAGCAGCATAAATAGCAAAATTTCTCACTGCAGGCATTTGCACTGTCGCTCCAAGGGCAAAACAAATCGTCTCCGTCGTCGCAGAAAGGAGAATACTAGGTCCAATCCTTCCCAATGCTTTGCCGACGCGAACCTCGATGGTATCATCTGGATATCTATAATTTGCTCTTTCAAACTCGTGGACGATAAGGAAGATATTGTCAACCCCGACTGCTAGGACCAAGAACGGGATAACCTCCGCAATAATCAAGGTAACCTTAATCCCCATTGCTGAGAACACACCAACAGACGCCGAAACAGACATAAGGACAATCAGAATCCCAAGCGCACCCAGAGTGAATTTACTCTCCACAAGCGCCTTACTCGGGGTATTGAGGAAGGTACGTAATGCCAAACTCGTCGAACCAAGAGCCAGAGACGCGTAAAGAAACATGGCAATATAACTAACCACCACGATCTTTGCATCAGTATTCGTGCTCTTATTCAGCTCCTGTTCAAGACTGATCTCTGTGGAGAAACTTAGTCGTAGCCCACGCTCCTTTGCCTCCTCCTGAACCGCCAGAAGCAATCCCTTCAGACTCTTTTCCCAGTCCATAGCGCTGGCAAGTTCGGCGCTGCCTTCAGGGTAATTATTCACCACCCATGTGACGATCATTGCTTTGGCCTTGGTTACGTCATTCGAGTCTTGCCATCCACCAAGAAGCAATTCCTTCTTGAGCGGCTGCTGGAACTCTGGGAGACACTGCTGCTGGACTGGCTGTGCTGCACAGGAACGGAGGTCTTCTTTCCACGAGCCACGATCTACCATGTTGAAATCGTTGCCGAACCAACCTGTGAGAGATTGAACGACACAGCCTTCACCAGTGGGTTTGAAGCATACGTCTTCGAGGGAGAGGCCTTCCTGGACGGACTTGAGTCTTCGGACGCGGCCTTCTACATCAAACCACCAAGAGAGAGTTTCGTAGTCTAAGGCTTCTCCACTGCCGGTATCGTTAACGAGAAATGCTTGATTTGCGCGGTAGAATGGGCCAAAGTTTTCATCGAAGAAGGCCTTCTCTTGTGCAGCTTCGGAGGTAGGTGCCACCCACAACCTCACCGGGTCAGTTTCCACTGAAAACTTGTTCCAGCCAATAGACATGAGCCCAATAACAAAAACCGATACTGCGATGGTAATGCCTGGGTACGTAGCACAGGTGGTACCAATCCTTGAAAATATTCTGTCGAGGAAAGTATTGAGTGGGTACTCCCTTGGTGCCTTGTTGTGGTATCCCGCACCTTCAGCAGGATCTCCATCATCTTCGTCATCACTGGGCGTAGAGTCGGTCAGGAGCTGTCGTCGTTCACGCCTGTTCTCTTTTTGCCGTTTGTAGACTACCCAGCCGAGGTGTCCAAGAATAAGGAGGGCGAGGAAAACGGAGTACATCATCATAACCGTGAGTGAGATGCATGGAATAGTGCCGACCATGCACGGCTTTGTTTCCTTGACATCCGGGAGTTTTGCGCAAACAGACGGGCAGTCGACACAAGCACAACGATAGGCTTCATCATCGCCGTTGCACTTCTTTGGCATGGGGTCGAACTTTTCAATCTCGTATGGCATCTTCCGGGGGAAGTTCATTTGGAACGGTGAACCAAGGGGTTTCTTGTCTCCCAGGAACTTCAAAAAGGCTGTGTAGGTTTTTGCTCCACCGCCAATAAAGTCCATAACGTATCCATTAGTTGCAGAGAACTTGACATCCTTGCAAGAGTCGTAGAACCCAGAGCCATAATCATCAGACACAAAGTAATCCAGTTCTTCCACAACTTTTTGCCCGCTCGTGGATAGATCCGTGCTAGTGACATTGATGAACAGCGACTGGTCCGGTGAACAAGTAAACGAGCAAAAGAGGTTGAAGAAGTTGGCTTTGCATGCTGGGCAAGACGAGATGATAGCTCCAGCACGCTTAAGGTTGGAAGCAAGGTCGTTGATCTGCTCCTCCTCGCAACAAACGGGCCCTTCGCTGAACTGATAACCACAGAGCTCCACTAGCTTCCACCTGACCTTCTCAGAAGGTTCTTCTGCAGGCCCGTTATCCGGGCAGGGGAGCTGCGAGCCAAAGAAGGATTTCTTGCCGCATTGGCCACGGAGAGCGCAGTAACCGGGTTGGTGGATGCTGGTTATAGGCTCTGCATAGGCGAGGAGCTGTATTGCAGTGAAAGCTGACCAGAGCAGAAGGGTGCGTACACGGAGAGAGGAAAACATATTCATGTTGGCCTGCTCGTCTCTCTCCTGGGGCGAGGGAGGTGTCAGTGGCGACGCAGGCCGAAGGGTCGCGAACGGTTGTATTCAAGGGTGACTGGGGATGTGTATATGAATGTCACAGTATCGTGCCTTGGAATATACGGGGATATTTGGGGATATGAGGGTGTTTTATCGGGTTCGTGACGGGGCAGTAGAAAGAAGATGACAGGAGCTGGGGCTTGTGTGGAGCGCTCAGCTCCGCAAATGACGCACAGAGAATCAGGGCGCCACGCCTTAGTAACCCGAACGCTGCCCCCTGCTTCGATCTGAGCATGCAAGCACGCAGAGAGGCACGAGATCAGATATAAGACTACAGTGCCGGTATTTACGGAATTACTTATTAGGATGGAACATGCATTCGGCTGGGAAATCTTCACCCACATCCAAAGTACCAATGGCATGATTCGGTGGCTGGAATACATCGGATTGGGAATAGGGCTCATGCAACGGAACAATTTACAAACAGCCAGTACACAGCTGTCACCAATACTACATACAAACAGAGTTCAGCCCGTCTAGATCTATGCTACTACACTCCATATTTGTTGATATTGCCATAGTCAGCTAACCAACATCACCTTACCATACCTCTTACTTCTTCTCATCTTTCTTTGGCTCCGGCTTTGGCTCTGGAAGCTTGAACTGTTGTTCAGCATATTAGCAAAGACTGCTTGTATACATCTTCTAGGCGCTAGGAATTGAGGATGGGCGACTTACGCTCTCAGGCCTAACATCCCTCCCCGCCCCCACTGGTTCCCATACTGAACTTCCACCCTGGAAGTTCCTAAACTGCTGCGTCAACTCCAGTGGCTCACTAACGATTCTCTTCTTCTCCTCGTCCCATCGAATCTCCGTGTAACCTGTAAGCGGGAAATCCTTCCTCAATGGATGCCCATCGAACCCATAATCCGTCATAATCCTCCTCAGATCCGGATGCCCCACAAAGAAGATACCAAACAAATCATGCGCCTCTCTCTCAAACCAGTTGGCACCATCGTAGAGGTCGCAAATAGATGGCACAGGGGTGGCTTCGTCCGCGTAGGTCTTGACCCTAATTCGGGAGTTATGACGGACGGAGAGGAGGTTGTAAACGACCTCGAAGCGGAACTGGCGGGTGGGGTAGTCGACACCGGCGATGTCTGAGACTTGGGTGAATTGTGCGGCTGTGTGGTTCTTGAGGAAGGAGAAGACTGGGGGAACGGCTGAGGGGGGAATGTATATTGTGAGTTCGTCTTTCCACACCGAGAATTGCTGGATGTATTTAGGAAGACATGAGAGGAGGTAGCGGCCGTAGGAATGAAGGGATTCAGATTGAGAGAGGTACTTGTCGGCTGGGTTGACGATCGGTGCGTGGAGGGGGCCGACCTCTGTGAGGGGGTGGAGGTGGTTAGCATGTATGAGTAGTGGAGTAGTCCGGGAATGCGGAGAAGCAGTGTAATATTCAATCAATTCTTGTCAAATATTGGATGACTCACTGGGCCGCTCCAGGGTCCTGGGGTTTGGGAGATTGAGCTCGGACTCCTGCTGCCTTATAGGCGCAGAGGTGAATGTGCGCAGGAATTGTGCGGCGGCACAGGAACGGGCCGGGGCGGTGCTGTTAGTAGCTCTAGCTACAGCCCGGGAGACAGAAAACCGCAGAGCCATTGTTGCGGCGTTGTTTGGGATTGTGATGGCAGAAACTGGTGCAATTGGCGATACCCTGGGGTCCGGAGGTTTGTAATGCCTACCTATGTCATATGCGGTCCTTCGGGTAATTTGTTTCACGGCATCCCACGGCTTGCTCGAAGCGGAGAAACGGGGCGGCCTGCCAAGCAACATGACCTGCTGCTTACTCAGCTCGCCTCACATTCATTATGTTCCAAAAAAGCATACTAGCATCTCTCACCAACACTCCCACAGTTTCTTCCTGCGCATCCTTCATCTGTCCATCTGCTTTGTCCTACGACCCACACCCTCCACCGTTCCCCCTATATTTGTCCGCATAGTTGTTTTCTTTTCATCAGTAGCATTACCAAGATATCTTGAATATGTCTAGGGCACAGCAGGATACCTTCATAGATGACACCGAGGAGTTCTGGTGGGTTGAATCTCGGTTCTGAGTTAGGTCACCGAAGCTGACATTGGGGGAATCAAACACAGTCCTCTTTGCGTAGAAGAGTTCGATTTGTCGGATCGAAACTTCAAGCCTTGTCCCTGCGGATACCAGGTACTGCTTCCTTGACGGCGGAGGGGATGGAGGGTTCCTTTTACGTTAGCTAGGCCTTTAGGTTTCTAACCTCGGGGGTAACAGATATGTCAATTCTGCTTCAACAACATTAAGACAAATCTCAATGGTCTTTGCCCTGCCTGTCGAAGGCCGTATGACGACAGTACAATCGAGTACAAGGTTATATCTCCGGATGAGTACGTTCTAGCTGTTGACCTCTCCAGAATAGCAAGTACTAGAAGCTAATACGGCGTCAATAGATACAAAGCTGAAGCCCAGAAAAAGACTCGTCTCAACGCCGAACGCCGACAACGAGAGGCCCAAAAGCGTGAAATCGAAGCCCAGAACAGAAAGCATCTTGCTGGGCTCAGGGTCATTCAGAAGAACCTAGTCTATGTGGTGGGATTAAACCCTCGTATTAAGGAGGAGGATCTGTTGCAAACTCTGAGAGGGGAACAGTACTTTGGGCAGTATGGCAAAATCGTCAAAATTGTGGTCAACAAGAGAACGGCACAGGACCCCGCAATGGTTAGTTATAATGACGGTGGAAAAAATAGTGGAGGAATGGGGGTATATGTGACATTTGCTAGGAAGCAGGATGCGGCAACGTGCATTGCAGCAGTCGATGGGAGTGTCAATGGAGATAGGGTGTTGAGGTTCGTACCCCATGAGGGCTTCGGTAAGGGTCTCTGGCTAATTAAGTTGTGGGTAGGGCAACATACGGTACCACCAAGTATTGCTCGGCATATTTGCGGAACGAAACCTGCCCCAATAAGAACTGCATGTTCCTACATGAGCCCGGGGAGGAGGCGGAATCCTTTAGTCGACTGGACCTGTCATCGATCAACGCAAGTCAGCGTCCTCCTGCTGGACAGGCTTCAGGATCCTCCGCTGCACCACTGTCACAGCAGCTGGTTGCTGCAGCAATAACTCATCACCATCCGACCCCGCAGCCTCAACCTGTGCGAAGTAATTCGACTGCGCCAGCGCAAGAGCATCATGAAGGGTCAGCATTACCTCCCACTGTCAGCTGGGCAAGTAAGAATCCACCGACGCCGGCTGCTAGAGCAGCTGTCCCTGCCCATCCTGGGCAACCCCATACACCAACAAATGTGGCCACGCCATCCCCTAGGACAGCACCGTCTCAGCTCGTGAGGGGTTATGACGCAGGGAAGAGTAACCTCAGTGCAGCACAAAGTCAAGCTGCACAAAAGGTTCAGCCAAAGCCATCCCTGGTTCTTGCCCAGGCGAAGCCCAAGACCCCATCTCCTCCGCCTCCGGCCCAAAAGCCACCGACACCTGCTCCTGCCACCCCTCAAGAAGAGCCTCAATCACAGCCAGTGCAGCAGCACGACCCAAGTCCTCAGCCTGCCCCAGTTCCTACCCAGCCAGCTCTACCGAAGATTAATCTCAATCCCCAGGGCCCAACCGAGGCTGAAAAGTCGTTCATGCAGTTAGCTGAATGCTTTAAGAATGTCTCATTGCCTAACTTCAAGTTTGTTTTCTCACCTGGGAATCTTTTGTCTCCGGAGGATGTCGAAGTAATCAAGAATACGCCCCATTTCTTTGACGATGCTGGAGGAGCTAAGAGGAAAAATACTTTCACTAGGCCAGATCAAGATGACATTAGGTTGAAGTTGTTCCAAGCCGCGCAACAACAGCAGCAGTCTGCCCAACAGCAGCTTCAGGCCCAGCAAGCAGCCCAGCAACAGCAGCAAGCTCAACAGCAGCAACAACAGCAACAAGCCGCTCAACAGGCCCAACAGCAATCCCAACATGCTCAGCAGCAAGCACAGCAAGCACAACAGCAAGCACAGCAAGCACAGCAAGCACAGCAGGCACAGCAGGCACAGCAACACGCTCAACAGGCGCAGCAACAAGCACAGCAGGCACAACAGCTCCAACAGCAACAACAGCTCCAACAGCAACAGCAGCAACAGCAGCAACAGCAGCAGCAACAACAACAGCAGCAACAGCAGCAACAGCAGCAACAGCAGCAACAGCAGCAACAGCAGCAACAACAACAGCAGCTACAATTGGGCTTGCCCCCGGTCAGTGGCGTCGGTAGTACACCTCTCTCAATTGCTCAGGCGCAAGGCCCGAATAGACATTTGACTCAGCAACAGCAGCAGTTGCAGATGATGCTGAAGAATAGCACACAGGGGCAAGGGCTTGGATACCAGCAAGAAGGGATCCAGCAACAGAACTTGCGATCCCATACTCCCGGTAATCCATTAAATGCACTCACCGGTGGAGGCACACAAGTCAACCATCAATTCAACCCATTTGCTGGAGGTTCCCTTCCTCAACAAGGTGGCGGAGGAATGCACACAAGGCAGTCATCTCGATATACCTTCGCGAATGATAACCCAAACAATGCAACCGCAAATGTGAAGCCAGCCGCCAACCCTCAGCATATGGCCCAGCAACAAATGATGATGCCTCAGCACCAGCAACAGCAACAACAAAACCCGCTCGCTGCCCAATTCTATGGGCTAGGTCAACCTGGCGGTATGCAGGCTCCTCCAGGCCTTAAATCTGCGCCTACTCCTCCGGCGCCAGGTATGGGCATGATGGGCGGGGTGTTCGGGCAGCAGGGTGCGTTGGGGCTGCAAGGACACCAAGCCACTCACTCTAAGGCAGATGGAGGGGCGGATTTCTTCCAGCAACTAATGAGAGGAAGAGAGGGCAAGTGTAAGTTGATACTCTGGAGTGTGGCACAGCATGAGCTAACACGTGTTAGTCGGTGCGGATTTGGTGGATCCTTCCATTCTTCAGGCTAGGGTTGCGGCACCACAACAACAGCATCAGCTGCATCAGCAATTGCAGTCTGGTGTACAGGGACAGACACAACAAGGTGGGTATAATCCAAATGTGTTTTATGGGCGTGGCGGCCATTGGTAGATGTGTTTTTGTTTCTTTCCTTTAGTTGCGATAGCAGGTCGCATATGGCGTGACAATGTACTTTGGCAGCCAGGCAGTAAGCAGTGATCGGCATCATGAGAGCTATTGCATGTTTGATTTGCATGTTTATTTTTTCTTCTGTTCCATCGTCTCCTATCTTATGTCGTCTCCCATTCTAATGTGGATAATGTTCGGTTTTCCTTTGTCTTGGGGACACGGAGCTACTTCTTTTGAGATTTTCTATTTTGTTGTTTTGGGAAGCGGAACTTTTGTTATTTGCTTGCGGTTACGATTCCCTTTTTACTTCCTCCCTTATGATACAATTGGTCACGGGCGGCAACGGTGTTTGCTTCTTTAACAAATCAAAAACGAAACTCGGCCCCTTGTGGATTTCCGATTATCACGAAACTGGTTTCGGGTCTCTGAGTTCGGAGTGGAAAGGGTTGGGTATAGGTCTGGGTTGCCGGGCGCAAATATCAGTTGTGTACGTTTGTCTATACCTCTCTATCTTCTCTCTTTCTATCTGTTTCTTAATCACTTCACTGGGTCTACATGGATTTATTCTTACAAATGGGTTTTACTTTGGGTAATACAGAGCTTCTCCCTGTTTACACACACACCTACGCCTTTGACCATGGAGAAAGGATAAATGTAGCTGATAAGATGTCGATTCCCGATGCCCTTGATTTTGCGACTCACTACCTGACTGACTACCTGACTGCCTGACTGCCTGACTGCCTGATACTTGCTCGTGTGACATGCCTTGCTGCCTGCCTGCCTACCATAAAAAAGAAAAGATGGAAATTCATGTTCCGATTGCTTGCATGAAGGAGGCTTTTTGTACAAAGAGAGAGGTTTCTAGTAACGTTTTTTTTTTATTTTTTGTGACGCATGGCCTGGGGTATGAGAAAACTTAAAAGACACTGGAAACTAACATATTTTTTGTGTTTCGATAGGGTTCATGGGCTCGAGTCTCTTGCTACATGGCGGCTTTGGTAACGGGAAGTTGTCACCCCCTAGTCCTATCATCCTTCCAATGGAGAAGGCAGAGGCATTATTGCCGAGTGGGCTGGGCTTGGATATGGATGGGGAGACTGGGGATGCGGCCCTAGATGAAGATGGTAAAAAGACACCTGTGATTGAAGAGACAAAGAGCATAAAGCAACAGGGCGGGGTGCCGGTGGTGCCTGCTGCCCCCAGCGTCACCGGAGTGGGGGGGAAGGGCAAGGAGAAGGAGAAGGGCGAGAAGCAGAAGGGAGGTACTGCAGCAGTACAGGCGATGACTGGGAACTCCGCTGCTCCTCAGGTCACACCTGCTGTCCCAAAATCACCGGCACCAGTTGAATCTGCAGCGAAACCTGTTTCCATCCCTACCGTGGTGACGACGACTGGGAAAGGGAAGAAAGGAAAGAAGCAACATGCTGTGCCTCTGCCTGTGACAGTTTCCTCCCCGGCTGTACAGGCGAAAGTCCAGAACCCCCCCACTGTTCAGAAACAACAACCCCCTGCCTCCCCTGCTCCTGCACTGGTGGCTAAGAAGAAGGATGCCACTGCTCGGGCGTCTGTTCCGGCTACTCCCAGTGTCGAGAATATCCCATCTTGCATCGTTATATCTATGGGTCCCCCGCCACCCCCGGCCCAGTCCGCCCCAGGCTTCAAGCCCCCAGGCTTCAAGACAATGCGTATTGTCTCTTCTCCCATACCTACTCTATCCCCAACTAGTAGTAATCCGGTACCCCCAACCACTCCAACCCACGTAGCGGCAAAGAAGACCCCTACGGGTAATCTAAACCTAAACTTGCGCCCAGGAACTCCAGCAAATAGAGATGACCTCTTCAGCGATACTGCATCTACTACTTCCTCAGCGAGGGCTATGAGTCCTACTCCCTCAGGCTTTAACTCGCCAAGAGTTGATCCTACGACTGGGAAACAGAAGAGTAAATCAGCTTTGAAGAGGGAACGACAAATAGCCCAGAGGGAGAGAGAGGTGGAGTTGGCTGCTGCTGCGGCTGCAGTAGCTAATAAATGTGGGGATAGTGGACAGCAAGGGAAGCAGCACGATAAGGAGAAGGGGAGGAAGGAGGAAGAGGAACATGCGCCAGTAGTAGCGAGGCAGACTAAGAAGAAAGATAAGAAAAAGAAGAAGAATCAGGGTGCGGGGGATACAGCTTCGTTGGCGACGGCGACTGGAACCCCGGAGAGTAGTAGGCCAGAGTCACCTGTGCCTGCGTCAGTGGCGGTACCTCAGACGCCGAAGCAACAGGGTCAGCAGCAGGTTTTGCAAACGCAACATCACACCGCTGCTGTGACTCCCCTCGTTGAAGATGCGACGGAGAAACCCCAAACTACTAACCTTACAGCACAACAGATCCTCCAAGATCTTGCATCGTCAAGGGGGATCAACTTTCCGGAATTGGATATGCTGAAACCTATCGTTGGGCTTAGCCATAAATTCGATATTTCCCTAGGGGAAGTTAGAGCATATGATAGACATATCAATGGTAAACCTACGCTGAATCCGCCCCCTGGGAATGCGGGAGTGGAGCAGCTTAGACAGCCGATTGTTACGGGGAGTAACATTATCCTGAGGGGATTAACCAAGGAGCAAGAAAAAAGATTTTTGATGTTGGAGGAGAAAGTTATGGAGGGGCGGAAGACGAGTTGGCGGTGGACACCTCCAGGGAAAGGTATTGCGGGTATTGCTGGGGGAATGGCAGGCCATGGAGGGAGGTATGGTGCCGAGGGAGAGTTGAGTGATGTTAGTAGTTGGTGGAAGGACGCGAATAGGATTAGCGCAAGGTTTGGTCCGGGGGATAGAGAGAGGTTGACGAGTGCGATTGCAGCAGCTGTAGGGTTGGCAGATCAAGCGTTGTCGGCTCAGGGGTTCTCGGCGTCTGTGGGGGTAGAGCATGGGCACAATCATCACCACCATCATCACCATACTCATGGCCACCAGAGTGGACATCATTTCCACCACCATCACCATAATCATAGCCATGGGCACGGGCATAATACCCACCATGGACACTTTTCGGGAGATGAGGATGCTGGCGAAGATATCAGTATTCTTGTTGGAGAAAATGAGCCTAGTGCGGGATGTGCAGGAACAGCGTCTACAGAATCGAGAATCTCGTTCGACGAAGCCCTAAACCGGCTTTCCTCCATTATCCCCCAAGTACTCCCGCCGTTTACGACGGGAGAGTATAAGGTCTCTGTGGATTTCACTGGGCCATGTGGTGGGATTGGGTGTCAGGCGGCCCGAGGGGACGTTGAGGGGTTAGATCATATGGGGGTTGGTATGGGAATGGGAATGGGGGTCGAGGGGGAGTACGAATTT
>Ga0307511_10005965_pt1 | contig 12308 bp, 10 predicted proteins | sample 13_EM_MG_FD_200266 | JGI IMG/M metagenome (GOLD analysis project Ga0307511, IMG submission 200266) | Populus trichocarpa ectomycorrhiza microbial communities from riparian zone in the Pacific Northwest, United States - 13_EM | ecosystem: Host-associated > Plants > Roots > Unclassified | place...
GATTGTTTCTCTCTCTCTCTCTTTTTTGTAATATTCAGGAAAATCATCTAAGCACCCGTTGAATTTTTTGTTATTATTTTTTTTATTAAAATAATATCATATTTACTTCATGCATAATAAAAAAAATCTGATTGACCCTATAAACCTGATCATTCAATCCAATTTGTGACTTGGGATATGACAGGGATCGACTCTCGAGCTAAGTTTTAAAACTATGATAAAAAAATAAACACCAAATATAAAATGAAAATCTTGAAATTAAACAATGAGTAGTGAAATTGACAAAAAAAAGAAGCAATTAATCAAGAAGAGAATTCAAAATAAAAAACAATTACAATGATAAAAATGATGATTAAATTTAACATAAAAAAGAATTAAAATAAAATGAATGGGGATTAAATCAAAAAATAAATTCTAATAAGAAAAAAGATTAAAAGTAAAATAAATAGGAATCAAAAGAATGATGATTAAATTTAATAAAAAAAATAAAAAATTAAATGCTAAGAAATAAAATTAAAAAATAAATAAATCAAATTCGATACAATTAAAAGATAGAGAACCACTTTACAACTTTGCAAAGTTAACACATCTTTTGAGGTGGAGGAGAGAGAAAAGAGAAGGGAGGAGAAAAATCTTCATTAAAGCTCCATTGTGTTGCGGATGCCGACAAGCATCGGTCCACCGTGCGGAGGGCGCCATGACACTTCAAACACCATCACTAAAGACTAACAACGGCCACTAAGAGGTGGCTCATGAGCCTCTCAAAAGATGCGGGCACTTCCCAAATTTTTTTAATTATATAAATATCAGAATATCCTTGACCCCATGTGACAATTTAAAAAAACAATTAAGGTAAAAAGGTTGAAAATACCTCTTATTCCTCACTCTAAGATGAAATAACATGAATAAACCATCAACACAATCTAGAAATTGAATGAAAACAGTTCACATATATACTGCTGCATGCAAATTGTGTACATATATCTCCTGCCACGCATTTTTGCATGCAAAAGCAAATCACCTACAATGTCAGAAACGTGGAGGCAAGCGATATGCGACACTATTCAAATATGGACACACACATATATACATAGTTGTAAGAAATTAACAACCCAACGAATCCATAAAAGCATAGTCATCAAATCTAGTTTAACAGCTGATCTGGTTAAGAATCTAGGTAATTGGATCAACTCGGTTCTATCAAAAAAGCAAGGCTGCTTTTAATAAAAATTATTACAATTAACTTGATTGGATTTCATCCGAGTTTTACAGAATCAATTGGATTGTTAGGTTTTTTTAGATAATAGTCGAGATTTTATTGACTTCTGGCTAATAAGATGATAGTTAAAGAAGTAGAACAAAATAACAACATGAAAGCATGGCTGCTGAAAAAAAAACAGAGAATTTTTTTTAACTGGGTTTTTAATTAGTTATTCTTCCGAGTTATCAAAATTTAACTACCTCAATCTCTAATAAAATGTTTCAAAAAGATCTCGAACTTGTCGAACTCCAAATCGACAAGCCACTAAATCAAACCGCTTAGCAGTACCATGTTTTATAAATATTCATGGAAAAACCTACATCTCTCTGTCTCAAGCCAACCTGATGCACGCCATAAACGACAAAGATTTTAGAACAATGCAATTATATTATGCAACACGTACCCATAAAGAAAATATGTGTAAGCAAGAAAGGGAATTGCAGACATGCAAAGAAAGGACAAAATTACATGCAGAAAGTATTAACAAAAACTGAGCAGACCGAATTGCCACGTCCCAGATGCGAAACCCACAATCTTGCACATAAATACCAGCCCACTTAACCCTGCAATTCCACAACACCATAGAAGAACTACAATAAGCATGGGTTCTTGTTCTTTGTTATCTCTTACTCTTTGCTTTCTTGTTCTCTTCAATTGTTGCTTTGCACAAATAGAGCAAGTATCCTCACGACATGGCCAGCAACAGCAGGGGCAACGACGCTCTCAACGTAGCGAATGTCAAATTGATAGGATCAATGCCCTCGAGCCTGCTCGAAAGGTCAGATCAGAGGCTGGTGTCACTGAGATTTGGGACGAGAATGATGACCAGTTTCAGTGCGCTGGAGTTGTAGTTATCCGTCATACCATTAACAACCGAGGCCTCTTGTTGCCTGCATACTCCAATACACCTAAGCTCATCTACGTAGAACAAGGCATGCATGCAATCAATTATTTCTACTTAATATGATAAAATTTCCCATCTACACTAAACTAATATTTCTTTTTGGTGTCAATGTAGGTAGGGGCATTCAGGGAGCTGTATTTCCTGGCTGTCCAGAGACGTTCCAATCATCAGGAAATTCTTCTCAAGATCAAAGAGAAAGCTCAGAAGACCAGCACCAGAAGGTTCGACAAGTAAGAGAGGGTGATGTAGTTGCCTTGCCTTCGGGAGTTGCTGATTGGTTTTATAACAATGGTGATTCACCTCTCGTTCTTGTTCAACTTCTCGACACAAGCAATCCTGCCAACCAGCTTGATCAGGATTTCAGGGTAAGAATCACAAAAATTCAAGCATGCGATGTCATAGAACAAGCAAACAAGGATTACTTCATAAGCAAACGTTAATTTTCCTTTTCAGGAATTTTTCCTGGCTGGAAACCCACGACAAGAATCACAAAGCCAAAGAAGCTCATACCAGAGAGGCCAATATGAAGGTCAACATGGACGCCAATATGAAGACGAAAGTCGGAGAGAACAGCATGAAAGATCTCGCAATGTCTTCAGCGGTTTCAACGAGCGAATCCTTGCAGAAGCTTTCAACATTGACACCAAACTAGCAAGAAGGATGCAGAACGAAAATGATAACAGAGGAATCATTGTCCGAGCTCAGCATGAACTTCAGGTGATCAGTCCACGACAGAGTCAAGAGGAGGAAGAAAGACAACAAGAATCCCGAAGGAGCACACGTCGTCGTCATGAGGACAACGGTGTGGAGGAAACTTTCTGCACGGCTAGGTTGAAGCTCAACATCAATGATCCAGAAGATGCTGATGTGTTTAATCCACGTGCCGGACGCCTCACTACTGTCAACAGCCTCAATCTCCCCATCCTTCGACATGTCCAGCTTAGCGCTGAGAGAGGTGTCCTTTACGCAGTAAGAAAATCTATGTAACCTTCATTTATTTTAGTTTTTTCACATTACAGTACCTCTTCTTATTAAAAACAAGTTCACAAATCAAATTTATGGGAACTTGTACTGTAGAATGCTTTGATGTCACCACATTGGAACATCAATGCCCACAGCATAATGTACATCACAGGAGGAAATGGAAGGATCCAGATTGTTGGAGACAATGGACAGGCAGTATTTGATGGACAAGTTCGGAAGGGTCAAGTAGTAACAGCACCACAAAACTTTGCAGTGGTGATGAAGGCTGGAAGCCAAGGGCTCGAGTGGGTATCATTCAAGACTAATGACAATGCACAAATCAGTCAATTGGCAGGACGAGTCTCTACCATCCGGGCCTTGCCTGACGAAGTGGTAGCAAACTCATTCCAGATCTCAAGGGAAGATGCCAGGAGGCTTAAGAACAACAGGGATGAAGTTAGTGTTCTTAGCGCGTCCCGTCAATCAAAATATGAAAGGGATTAAGATTGCATCTATGCAATTGCAAAAGGCTTTATGTATGAATCACTACGGAGAAAGAAATAAGACTTAGCGGCATAAAATGTGGTCTGGTTTTGTTCCTTGTACTATGCTCGTATTATGCAGAAAATAAAATGTTCTCTGTTTTTTTAGTCGGTTCTGCTTTCGTTACTATGATTTTTCCTTTCCATTTGATTAAAATTAAAAGCTTTTCCATCTATGAGGTAAAGGAAAATAAATAAATAAAATGTTAAATATATGCCCTTATGTAAAGAAAATATCTATGAAAAGACATTAACCTGATGTATATATTATTGATTTATGTGCTTTTTTTTTTTGTTTACATCATGTACTTAAAAAAATACTTAACCTGATGAGTAAGATTCTCGCTCAATTTAATAAAGGTTAAAGTGGGTTAAAGTGGATCGAATGAAAAACTTGATCCAACTAGATTTTTTTTTTTTAATCAAAATATAAGTAAATCCAACTAGATTTTATGATGATGAATACTTGATGATAGTATGAAATTATTATCCCTATTCTTACATTATGTCCAAAAGTACTATAATGATATTATGTTGCATAACAATATTGCCTCTAGTAAATAATTAACAGGGAAAAAAAAAAAACATTTGAGAATGAGTTACCCCCGCACATGTAAGTTTTTTTAATTGGGCTTTAGCATCTGGGCTGAACATCACTTTGACCAAGTATTGCTAAGTTTTTATTTTGGTAATGAATTAGAAAATAATATAAAATTATTATATTTAATAGCTTGATTATATAGTAGATAATTATTGAATTTTATAACAAAGTATAGATTCCATCTATGAGATTTAAGTCAACCTTTGAATGAGATGTTCTTCTAACACTTGTTAGCACTTAAATCTGAAATAATAGAGCAAATTGAAAAGTAATTCTCATTCAATAGTATGCATGCAGGCGAGACTCGAGACTTCTAGCCTTTCATATAGTATTGTAGAGTTGTATATGTGAAGTAGTTACATCATTCTTCATCTGAATCTACAAAACTCAACGAGGGTTATAAATTCTTTCTTTCTTTATCTCTGGAGCTCTTTGTGTTACCTTTGGCTATATCATTTTCTTCAGCTTAACCTTTGCTAACCGTTGGATTTACTTGGTGAAGAAAAATATGAAGAGGGATGGAACTATTTTTTTCCCTTTTTCATGAACATGGATTCAACTTTCTCCTTATTTCTTTGTTTGTTTTTTTTTATCAATTCCTTTTTTGACACACTCCTTGTGCTATAATGGTGACTGAAGTGTAGATTGATCAATCGCCACACTTCTTTTAGAAAAGGATATTACATGTAAAAATCCCCTTTCTCTAGCTTGTCCAATGGGGGAAAAGGCATGCAATGACTTCCTATCTACTTTGGAAGTAATTAATGCCCTTGAAGGCAGCAGCCACTAGTGCTAGCATGGAAAGCAAGAACATAAATGTTAAACTAAAGATGGGCCCTTAGTTTCCACTGGCACTACTTGTTTCAGCTCTGAGCGTTCTTTGTCAACTTCAGCTTTTAAACACTTCGCATCATTCGTTTTCTCTTCTTTGCTTTTTCCCCATAAAACACTATAAAGACCTGCGACCAACATGAGCCCACCCAAAACACTACAGCACAAGAAGTGGACAAAAGAAATTAAACAATGAAATAGTGATCATTAAATTTATAAAATTAGTGTAACCCAACTCATTTTATACCTTTATAGCCCAAAATAAATAATTATTTTTCTTGAAAAATTAATGATATGGGTAAGCACGCATATAAATACAAGTACCCCCCACCTATATATACACCAATTCTCAATTAGATTCTCAAGCTATTTGTTTCCTCAATTGGGACCTTAATTTATTAGAAAATCTCAATTTATTTCCTCATCTAAAAAAAGTAATTTTTTTAATAGAAATCATCAAGTTCTCTTCAAGAAAATTTCTTTTGAATGCATAAATTTTAAAATCTAGACAAAATGAAAATGTTATTTTAATAGATATAGACGAGAGTACCCAATTGAGAATTTTCAATATATCGAGTATCTGATTGAGAAACAAAATTCATATGGAAATCCAATTGAGAATTAGTGTATAACTTGGAAGACTTATATAAGGTTTGAACAAAGAATTAAAGTACCTTCCCAAAGTGATGATCTCGCATAGTAGAATAGCAGAAAAGAACATTGTAAAGACCAAAGTGACTGGTGTAGACATGGCTAAAAACACTGGCCCTTTCTTCTCTATAATCCATGCTTGCAAGTAGAATGTAACACCAGTCACCACAATTCCCTATCACAAATTGAAATGATCTGAATTAATACATAGGCATTCTCTACAACATGTTTGGATAAGGATATTGGATCTTCAAAAATATTTTTTCTAAATGGCTAAACAATAACATAGAGATCACCAATCAAGAATTTAAACTTATTGATCATTGTGTTTCAGCCTAGTGGGTTGATTTGGGATTTGAACGGATTTGGGTTGGACTAGATTTTATAAAAAATAAAAAGAAATTGATAAAATAAAAAATTTAGGTTAATCAGTAACCTTATTAATTCAATTAAAATTTGTTGATTTGAAAAAAAAAATATTGTTTTAATTTTAAAAAAATTAATTCAAATTAATCTAAATTAACTTACTTAACTCATAACCTAAGCATTTACCTGAGTTAATATGTAAATTATATTTAATAACTATGCCGTAATAACAACGAATTAATGGTTCATAATATTATAGAAAATATGAAAAGTCATTTTGGCAACTAAATTAATTAATAATGAGAGGCAAAGAAGTATAAAGAATAGAAAAGAGAACTTACACAGTAAGCCACAGCAAGAAGTCTAACATTCCAGCCCAGCTCCCACTCACGAGGATCTCTTTCAAAGCCAATGGCAATGGCAAATAATTGAATTGTGCTTAGAAAGCACTGAAGAGTTATGAATAGAAGCTTTGATGGGTAATCTTTCAGAACCCGTCCCTGTCTCAAAACAGTAGCAAATTAGGTCATCATTACTAAAACCTCATACATGTTAGAGTATTCTAAAATAATATCTGAAAGTTCAAGAACATAGATAAACAGAAATTCAAAAGGTGGATTGGTAGCGTTTGGGAACGCGGTTCAACCCGTGTTCTCAAAAAATTTGAATTTTTTTTTTTTGTTAAAATTTAATATGGTTTGTATGTTTTGGATCGTTTTGATGTGCTGATATCAAAAATAATTTTTAAAAAATAAAAAAACATCATTGGTATGCATTTTGACATGAAAAATTATTTGAAAAGCACTCGCAACCACACTGCCAAACACGAAAAGTTATTTGAAAAACATGTTTATGTGTTTTTGGTAATAAATGCAGGACATTTAAAAATATTTTTTAATTAAAATAGTATTTTTAAAAATTTTGTTATTTTTAATATTAAAATTATTAAAAAAAACACTTTGAAAAAACATGTTAAACAACAAAAACAAATACCCCTTTAATAACAAAGGGTTAAATCATAAGAACTGAAGGAGAACATTGTAGAATTTACAAGGGTTAGAATATAGTTGATTCAATTATAGAATCATAGACACATAGAAGTGGCTAGACTAGATAGAGCTACCTGCAACACGAGCCATAAGCCCCATAAGATGTTGGACACGAACAAGAGGAAGCAACCCTTTATCCTGGTTTGGCTAGAAGGAACATGACTTACAATTCCATGGCTGTTATGGCTCTCAAAGAGGTGATGAAGACACAGAAGATTAAAGTGGGGACCCTTGTATAAGGCAAGGGTTATTGCACCAGCAATACATGCTATTATCCCAACAATCTTCGCAATCCCTGAGACTGACCTCAATTTCAACACCTCCATTCTATAATCAAAATTTCATAGTTAAGTTTAATCCAAAGAAACTTTAATTTTAATCACAAACAAAACGTTTCAATTAATTTACAAATATATAAAATCGTAATTTATATTTTTTGTTAATTCTAAACTATAGTGTGTGTGTGTGTGTGTTAATTAATGTATAAGGTTGATCCTTAGTCCATCCACGCTATATACAGTACGTTACCAAGGTCACCATAATTAATTAAGTGTTAGCCTGTTAATCAGGTGTTCTTTGTCAATGCCATGAAAATGAATGATTCTTAAGAGATTACTTGAGTTTTAAAGGGAGGGAAAATGAGTACTAAAGCTATTTTTATTGGTGGGCTATAGTATAAATATCCTAGATTTAAAATGGATAAATGCAAAGTTAACGAGAATAGCTGGTGATTAACATATTAATGAAGATGAATTTTGATAATTAATTGATATCATAAAAAAAATAAAGTTAAGATCAAAGAAACACTTTAAGATTTTGAATCAAATTTAAGAAACATTTGAATCAAATCACTTTATTAATTATCGTTCAAATCACTAATTTATCAGCAAACATTTGAATCAGATTCCACTGTATATATTCGTATGAAAAAGTGCTTATAATATCCATTAGTTTAATGAGTATATTGTACTAATTATTAGCCATTATTTATTTAATATATGTTCTAAGGTATTCCTACAGAATTTATACCCATCAAGTTTAGTGGTAGGGATAAATTCGAATAAAACATAGCAAAGAACTCGAACCAAATTGGGATCAAATTGGGATCGATGATGTCATTGCTCATTTTAGATGCATGAAAAGCAATGATGCATGTGACTAGTCTAATAATTGTTCGAGGAAGCACTAGGAGATCATAAATCTTCCAAACACAAGAAAAATTCTATGTTATTAAGTAGGTATCTATGTGTGAAAATATATTCAATTTTAGTAGTTGTATTTGAAAAAAAAAATTAATATTGTGTCACGCTACAGCTGTGAACATCAAAGGTGAGACACAAAACCTAGAGCCTCACCCTTCTTGCTTTTGCAATAACATCTCCGAACTACAAATACTTTAGTGTTGAACATCAACTTGCTTGTACTTAATAATTGGAGTTTGCCACTTACCTAAGTAGAAGTGCCAAGAAGAAAGTGACGACAGGAAGGCAGTTTGAAATTGCAGCAGCCAAAGTTGCAGATGCATAGACGATGCCAATACCAAATATATCCAAGCACAAACTAATCCTAAAATGGAAACCACAAAATTAAAGAACATTCTCGAACTCTGTAGAGACTAATTAGTTGATCATAAACACTCAGAATGAATATATTTTTTCTTAATTCTTTAGCCGGAAGAAAGTAAAGATCATGCACGTGCTCATGCTACATAGCATGAAGACAATACATGTATCCTGGAGAAGGAAGAAAGTAGTTGTAAATTGAATTTGAATACATACCCAAATAGAGAGAGGAAGAAAATTTTGCAGAAGGTCACGAAGGATAGGGTTGGTCTATTTTTCCTATAGAATTCAAGATAAAAGTAAGGGTCAGCTTAATTTCAACATTATGGTTAACTAATAAAGATCAAGAATTAGTTCATACAGGAGGGAAAAAAAATGATAAACAGCATGAGAATTGAATTGAATTATACCATTCGAAATAGAAAGCAAAAGGGGCTAAGAAAAGAGTTGCTGCTGCCTGTCTATAGAAGACAAACACATAGTTGTTCATACCACCATTGAAAGCAGCCTTGGATAGCATGAACATACCACCATAGATTGATTGCACTAAAAGCACAGCCAAATAAGGCTTCTTTTCACCCATTACTCAAATAAGATAGGTATATATGAGAACTACTAGTTTTTTTTCTAAGATTATGGTAGCTAGAACTTCAGTAATGTTTAAAGCTAGAAACAATAAATATATGGTGAAAGCTAGCTTACATGTTTGGTTATGATCATCAAGGTTTATATAAGTTCAACATTCAAAGGGCAATGATGAGAATATCCAATGAAAACTACTGGCCTCTTCTATTGGGATGTGTGTGGCCAAGATTGGAGGCTACTTTACTCCTATAATAAGGGACCACCAAAAGGTTTTCTTATAATGGTGTCTCTATTCACGACTCATGCAGTGATTGATTTTTCATTTGCAACCCTTTTTCCATGAGAGGGACTTTGGTGGTATATACAACTATCATATTTAGTTTCTTATCATGTGAGTATATACGTTCCCAAAATGGAATTCTAATCCACACTGCATTTGTATTTTTTTTCCAAGAGGTAAGGACTTCTCCTTTGTTTTGTTTTCACATAAAATAAAAAAATACAAAAGTTTTTGCAAATTTTGTTTTTATTTTCAAATTTTTAGAAATAAAAATAGAAAACCTATTTTTTTATTTCATATATATATATAAAAAAACAGCAACCACCACCATTAATATTGGATTTAAGGATTAAGTTTTAATACCGAAAGAGTTAGTGAGTTTTAAATTTGAGGGACCATTATGATGGTAATAATATAATGAAGAACATAAACAAAGAAAAAACAGCAAACAGAACCTGAGGCATGTATAGATATTGTCCTTAAAGATATTTCCTCCATATAATGTTATCCCTCGTGATTCAACATGTTCTTCCTCCAAAACAAGGGATGCATAAACAACAAGATAAAAATCATAAGGAAAAACCCAACAAGGTTTAAAATGTGCAAGAAAAGTGCATGGTATATATAAACTGTTAGTTTGTAACAGTTAAGGAGAAAAATAAATCAGGGAATTAAAGAGGTGTAACTGTTATAAAAGTTTTTAAAGTAAAAGAGTTATTAGAAAAATGTAGTTGTTATTGTCGTTAGGGCGATGTCAGGGCTAGCGCACTTTAAGATGTGAGCCTTTTGAGAAGTATATTATTGGGAAATGAAATAGTATTGAGTTTAATCATAAAATTATGATTAAGTTTCAAAAGTCGCCACCTAGCATTAAGGTTACTAGGAAACCCATGGTCTGCGAGAATATGAGTAAGGGATTGATTGTGCAAGAGGAAGACGCATCACTCCCAGTGCACCCTACTTAAGGTAAGTTGCATTGTTATTTGATTGTTTTTCTAAGTCAAGTTTCTATATGTTGGTTTTCTTCTAAGGTCTAAGACAGATCTTCATTCGTGAGAGAGTCTTTACCTTATTAGGTGAAATCATAGTCATTCTAAAGTAAAAATTTTAATATCGTATTTATTTTTCACTTTGTATCTTTAATACCTAAGGGTGTACTCTATTGTATAGTTTTACATTCCTAAATATTAAAGTCTACATCTAAACTCTAATATAAAATGAACAAAATGTTTGGTAAAGGGTTTTTGACATTTTGGCTAAAACCTAACGAATAATCATAAATTGTTTATGATTTTTTTTTTTTTTTTTGATTTTATTAAAACATGAAAACGATGCAATTTTTTTGTTTTTTTATGAAAACATGCTTGGAAAATTTTTTAGGATTTGACTGTATGAAAAGAAAATAAAATATTTTTATTAAATATATGGGCTTGGCCCGACTCGGCAAACAGGGTCGGACCCAGTCGGATTGGGCTAACCAGAGGCTTAACAGATCTGGGCTCCTTTTTTTTCTTTTCTTTTTCTTGTTTTATGCTGGACCTGGCCTAGCTTTTTGGGCTAGGCTGAAACAGGTTCAACTCGAGGCCCATGTGGTCGCTGGCCCAGCCCAGCGACCTCGTGAATTATAATTCACGCTATATGCAGAAAGAATTATCGTTCTGCAAGTAGTGACTCTACCATAGGTAATGGATGAAGAGAAGAGAGGGAAATGAAGATTACTTGACGTTAGGGTGGTGCAGCTAGTGGCCTACCTAAGAGGCTGTCATAAGGCTAGTGGAGAGAACGACGACTGGCATCAGTTGCTAGATGAGGAAAAATATGAAATTTGTAGAGAAGAAAGAGAACTTTGTGGTGGCTCCTTCTGACATAAGGTTACCTTCTTTCTTAGTCAAAATATGTTGTAGATATTCTTGAGCGGCCTAAACTTACTGATAATAAAACTATAGATACTCTCATTGAGGTTAAAGCAATTAACGTATTCTTCTTCTGATGGTTTATCTTTGTCGGATCCTACTTTATACCGTACTATTGTTGGGAGCTTGGTATATCTCATTATTTCTCGCCTAGATATTATATATGTTGTTAATGTTGTTAGTCATTTTGTTGCTTCTCCTACTAGCTACCATTCATTGGGTAATTGTTCTTCATATTTTGTGATATCTTTGGGGTATAGTTTTTCAGAATCTTTTACCTCCATCCATCTCTTCTCTGGAGCTACGTGCATACTGTCATGCTAATTATGATCCTACAGATCGCAAACTTATTACTGGTTTCTGTATCTTTTTAAGTGATTCTCTTATTTCCTAGAAGAATAAGAAATAATCTATTATTTTTCAATTTTCAACCGAAGTAGAATATCGTGCTATGACATCTGCTACCAAAGAGATTGTTTGGTTACGTTAGTTACTTGCAGATATGAAAATCTCCCTTTTCTCATCCTAATCTTATGTATTGTGACAACCAGAGTTCTATTCAGATTGCTCACAACTCGGTTTTTCATTAATGAAGTAAGCACATTGAGATCAATTTTTATCTTACTCATCATCTTCTCAAGCATGGCACCATTACTTTGCCTTTTGTTTATTCTTCTTTGCAGATTACAAAATTCTTTATCAAGTCGCATTCTATTTCTTGTTTTCGTTTTCTAGTTGGCAAATTATCAATGCTTGTAGTTGCCACATCGTGAGTTTGAGGGGAAATATTAAGAAATGTA
>Ga0307511_10005966_pt1 | contig 12306 bp, 10 predicted proteins | sample 13_EM_MG_FD_200266 | JGI IMG/M metagenome (GOLD analysis project Ga0307511, IMG submission 200266) | Populus trichocarpa ectomycorrhiza microbial communities from riparian zone in the Pacific Northwest, United States - 13_EM | ecosystem: Host-associated > Plants > Roots > Unclassified | place...
TTGAAACCCATTAGTATATATACTCTATGTTTCCAAGAAAAAAGTTATGTTTTTTCAATGTGGGATAAAAAACTTTTTTAGTTTAAATACTTTAACTTAAAAGCTTAACATAATATCTTTTTAATGTAGGATAAAAAACTTTTTAAAATATTCTTTTAAACTTCATAATATGTATAATCTATATTTACATGGATTTTTTCATATGAAATATTAAAACTTTAATTTTTTTTTAATTTTTCCGGGTTGACCCGAGTTGACCCGGCTTGACCCATGAAACCCGGGATCCGGCCCCTTGGCCGGGTCAATCCCCAGGCCGGGTTTAATAACTATGGGTAAAACTTACCCTCGCTTTTGGGGTTTAGTATTAATTTAACCCTTCATAATTTTTCAAACTTACCATCGCTGCTGGGGTTTGGTATTAAAATAACCCTTCATAATTTTTCTCCGTTCAATTTTTTAGGTAACAAATAAGGAGAAGAAAGGTGAAAAATTATAAGGTCAAGATTTCACCCTCTTTTCTCCCATACCAAACATAACCTTTAGTTTATAACTTAAATTCCATTTTTTTTTTCTTGTTAGGGAATCGCAAATAAATGCAGAGCATACAAAGGATAAATTATATGAACTATTACAGAAAAAAAAAACGTCTTCAACTTATTCTATCAAAGATATCAATCAAACAAAAAAGAAAGAAAAAAAATTGAGTATTTTGAAAAAAATAATTTTAATTTTAATTTCTCTTTTTTAATTAGTGTAGTAAATTAAAGAGGTTAACCTCTGAATTAATTTTATACTATTTTTAAATATTAAATTATATTTAAAATTTAATTATTAATACTCAAAATAATTTAAAATATTCATTAAAATCTTTCCATTCAATTCATAAAGTTTCAACACGTAGCCATAATTTGCAACCATTGCATAAAAGAACAAAGGATGCTTGCGTTTGCACCTTTTTAGAACGTGAAGGTAGCCGACAACACAGTGCTGAAGGCTGACCACATTCTTAACATGTTTCACATTTTCTCTACCAAAATCATAAATGCTATATGATATGCAAGAATTATATAAGTTGGTGTATAGAAGCTAGTGTTTCACGCCACCCCTTAGTATCTGAAATCAAGCACCATGCCTGCCTCTACTACAACTTCCATGGTTCTCAACCATTTCACAAAGAATCAAGCAAATGACAATGGAGAGGATTTAGAGAGATTAACCAATGAGTGCAAGGAATTGCTGCTTTCACTCCCAAGAGAGAAGGGTTGGAGAACTGCATGCCTCTATAAATACAAAGGGTTTTGGTGCCAACCAAAAGAAATCCAAGCGATAATCTCTTTTCAAAAACACTTTGAACCAAGAGACACTGATGTTATCCTAGCATCAATACCTAAATCAGGAACTACCTGGCTCAAAGCCCTATCTTTTGCCATCTTGAATCGCAAGAAATTTGCAATCTCTAGTAATGACCACCCTTTGCTCGTCTCTAATCCTCACGATCTTGCACCTTTCTTTGAGTACAAGCTTTATGCAGACAAGCAAGTTCCTGACCTCTCGAAACTCCCTGATCCTAGACTTTTTGCCACCCACATTCCATTTGCTTCACTTCAAGACTCCATCAAGAAGTCTAATTGCCGGATTATTTATATCTGTAGAAACCCTTTTGACACTTTTATTTCCTCATGGACTTTCAGCAACAAGCTGAGATCAGAAACTGTTCCTCCACTGTTACTAGAGGAAACCTTCAAAATGTATTGCGAAGGGGTTGTAGGGTTCGGTCCCTTCTGGGACCATATGTTGGGATACTGGAAGGAAAGCTTGGAGAGACAAGACAAGGTGTTGTTCTTGAAGTATGAGGACATGAAAGCAGATGTTACGTTTTACTTGAAGAAGATTGCCAAATTTCTTGGCTGCCCTTTTTCAATGGAAGAAGAAAAGGAAGGTGTAGTGGAAAAGATAGCCAGCCTTTGTAGCTTTGAGAAGATGAAGAATTTAGAAGTTAACAAATCTGGAAGGTCTATTACGAACTTCGAAAATAAGCACTTGTTTAGGAAAGCTGAAGTCGGAGATTGGGTGAATTATCTGTCTCCTTCAATGGTGAAGCAATTATCTCAATTAATAGAGGAAAAGTTGGGTGGATCTGGTATTGAATTCAAAGTGTTTCCTTAGCTAGGGGCAAGTTATGTTACTTCAAAATTGGCATTTGTGCTCTTACTTTTTAATTTTATCAAAAAAAACAAATAAAAATGCATGCGATAAAAAAAATATGATGAAGGTGAAGGTGTTTATGATGAAAAGGAGGTGTCCAAGCTGCTGCTGCTGCTGCTTCTTCTTCTTCTTCTGTTATAAAGAAGAAATTCGAGCTACAGAGATATGGAGAGAATAAGAATACAAATGTCAATTGAACTATAATTTATTTACAAGAGATGTTCATGTTATTAACCTAAGTGTGATTGCAATAAATAAAGTTGATATTATTGGGATTAACTTTTTAGTTGAGTTTGATTCTTCTTCTACGGTGAGTGGGTTGAACGATCCCAATTCCAGACCTTGAAAGTTTCAGCATCATTTTGCTAAGGTTTTCAGGTTTTCTTCTAGGCTAGGCAACATTTCTTTTAGTCACAATCTTAGAAAAGCTAATTCTATGGCTGACTCGCTTGCAAAACATGGGTTGCAATTTCTCTAGTAGTTTCGTTGATTTTTGCTGTTATGAAAGTTCTTGAGTTTTCCTGTTTTGCTGACATGGATCTAAACCTTTACTTTGATCTAGTTTCAAGTTTCAACCTTTATTAATTGTTTTTTATCTTGACAGTGGCTTAGTTTATCCTTCTCCTGTAATGAAAGATAAGATTGCCTGGAAGCTGACAGCTGATAATCAATAATATTGCTAAAAGTGGTTGGGATTTTATTACAAAGAAGATCGATGAGCCAAGTACGATTGGTTCAAATTGCTTTGGGGACGTCTGCATATATATATATATATATATATAGTACGAATCATAGCATGCTTATTGCTTTACTGTTATAGTTTTACTCCATTATTTTATAGCAAATCATCAAGTAGTTATTTAATAATGATTTTAAGAATCAACTACTTAATTTTAATTTTCAGAATTAAAGATAATTTTTATAAAAGTAGTTTAAAAGTACATTAGCTTTGTTTATTTACATGAAAGACTGCTTATTTTATTTCAAAAATAAAAATTATTTTAAATATTTTAAAATTAATTAACTTCAATTATTTTTATTTTAAACATAATAATTAAATAATATTATTCATGATTAATAATCTTAAATATTTTATAAATAACTATCTTTATATTAATCTTAATCAGATAATTTAGTAGGTTCCAATTTCATGACTAGGATGTTCACACTTGCCTCCTTCCCAAAATCTGGCTCCGATCTTGGCTAATGACCTTGATATTTTCCATTGTCAATCGTTCTCGCTATCCTTCCTCAGATAAACCTTGACTTACTTCGAGCACTCACAAAGCTCGTGCCCTTTATTGAGCTTGATCTCTTCGACCAAGAAGGAACTTCCCCTTATCTTATATATCAGTACTAGCACTACTCCGTCTACATCTCCAAGGCTTTTCGCTGCTCACATTCCCTATTCATCATTGCCCGAATCCATCAAGAAGTCTAATTGTCGTGAAGTTTACATTTATCGTAACCCTTTTAACGTGGTGGCATCCTGGTTTCATTTTTCCAATGTTGAAGGTGAACCAGAGAAGCTGGATGAGGAGTATTTTTGAGTCGTTCTACGAGAGAGAAGTTGCGGGCATAGTATTAAACTTGGCCTGGTGGGGTCGGTCTGCTTACCTGAAGCCTAGTCCAAGCGGATTTTTGTCCGAATCCGATGGATATGGATATTCAGATGAATATTGACCGATCAAATCTGGATAACCTATCAAGATAATCTGCAACCCCCACAGTTTCGTTTTGGGGCATGTACAAGGGTTTTGAAAAGATAGCTTGAAGAATCCCCAGAGTGTCAATTTTTTATGTAGGAAAACTTGAAGGAAGACACACTCTCGCCCTTGAAGAGGGTGGCTGAGTTTATAGGGTACCCTTTTTCAATAGATGAAGAAACACAAGGTGTGATTCAAGAAAAAGAAACGCTATGCAGTTTAAATAATTTGAAGGATTTAGTGGTCAACTAGAGTGGCAACTACTTGCAAAATCATGCAAACACCTCCTTTCTCAGGAAAGGTCAGGTGGGTGATTGGGCCAATTATCTCAGTTCTTCCACGAGGCAACACCTAGAAAGAGAGATGCAAGAAAAACCTGGTGGATTTGGCTTGACTTGGTTTATTTTAATGACATTCTCAATTTCAAGATTATCATATTAAATGTTATTAGAAAACATATTACTAGCGGTTAAAGGAAGTCAAAAGAGTAGCGAGGACCGCTTCTCGCAGTCTAGTCAAGTTGCTTCAACAATGGGACGATGGGAGGATTCTTTGGGACCTATGGAGAGAGACATGGGAGGGTTTAAAATAATCCTCTTACATTTACAGATCACTAAAATGCCATGATCCTAAACCATTCCAGCATCCTTACCTTACAAATTGTGTACATATTAACTTGGGAATGATACAGCTACATCTGGAACAATGGAGCTCTTAATCAAGCAGATTTGATAATTCAGCCCTCTGAAACAATCAACTAATGCCATTTTTCCAGCAAATTCTTTTTTAGGGTATAGGTTATCTGCCTTCATCCTCGCTCGCAACCCATAGATTGGAGTTTTCGCGTTGATGTAAGCATCGACCAGAATCTCAAATGGTTTAAAGCGTGCTGTATACCCTAGCTCCCTCATACTCTGGAACAACTTCTCTGTGTTATGTATATCGCCTCGTTTTGCATAATGCTCCATGACAGCGATGCATGTTGTGTACAAAGGCCTCTTCCTCTTCATCCTAGCTACCTTTAGCAAAATTGAATGCGCTTTCTCAACATCACCAGATTTGATATAAAGCCTCACTAGTGCATCCCAGGTCAATGGGCCAGCCCACGACCCAATATCACCCATCTGTTCTACCAGATCCTTGCCCTTACTGGTTAAGTTGTTGTCTATGTAAACATTCAGAAGAGAGGTGTAATATCCAAATGTGGGATTCTTCCATGTCTGAAGCATCATCTCTGAGACTGCTTCTGCTTCTTCCACTTTGCCCAACTTGCCCCAGGCTCGTATGGCAGCTATGCACTCACTCTGCTTGGGATCTGCTTTGCATTCCTTCCAAATTCTACCCACCTCATCAGCATTTCCAAGAGAAGCATAGAGGGAAAGCAATGATCTACGAGCTCCAAGACCTCCACCCTTCTGTTTTCTTTTTTCAATTTGCTTCAAGATGAGGTCAGCTTTATCTTTTAATCCCACACTTATGTAGTGCCTTGCTATGACAGCTAGAGCAAAGACGTCAAGTTCCATGCCTTCATTCCTCATAGCCTCAACTAATTTCTCCATCCCCGTTGTGTCATTAAACTGACATTTAGCATCAATAAGAAGCTTGTATGTAAGGAAGGAAGGTTTGATATTTTGGTCCTTCATCATCAACAATATATTGGGTATTTTTTTCTTCTCCAGCCTCTTGTAGATAATTATCATCTGTTCACATGCTTCGACAGTGATTGGCAACCCTAGGTCCCTCATTTTCCGGAACACGGACTCTGCTTTCTTGATATTCAAAACACTGACGCAGCTCGCCAAGAGGGTTTGATAAACTAATTTACCTCTGAAGGACTCAGGGATCTTCTCAATAAACTTCTCTGCCTTCCAAAGCCCCAGTACTTTCGCAATGCAATCAAGATGACATGCATAGTCCCTTTCAGTGAAATCAGTTTGCTTACTTCTTTCCAACCACTCAGAAAACTGCAACGATACAGAAGAAGTTAAATCAGAACATAGCATTGTTTGATTCAATGAGAAGAAGATACATACTAAGAACTGGAAAGTCTTGAAAAAGGTGACAAACATTCTGATGCCAATTGGCAAAATGAAAGAGATATGGGAAAAATGAGTTCTACACTGGCTATAAAAAACAGAAATGCATTGAGAAAAAGACATGTCCTCACTAAGTTATTATCAAACAAACAGGAAATATCAGTACCTGATTTGTCCAGAATATTCACGTAAATTTATAGCTAGTTTCTATGTTGTCTGTCAGATCATCTTGTTTTATTGAATCTTATAAACAAGCTGTACTAACCAATTAAGAAATGAATATAGTCTTTAAAAATCAATTGATTCAGAAATGAGGTCCTGACAATCACTTTTGGCTGTTCACATGAGGTCTTAGTCTAACGTTTCGAAACACACTTTTAATAATCTGAAGTTGGTGACTATAACGAAGATAGCAAATGTAGTCTTGTTAGTTTGGATAAGGTAGAAGTGCCTTAATATGCCACAAAAAAATAGCAGGAAATCTGAGGGGTATAACCCATAGAATGGGAGAGAAATGTGTCTAGGGTTCTATGCAATGATTAAGTCCACAACGATGGGAGAGTAAATTCTATAAGCTTGATTAAACTGGCAGCATCTCCACCAATAAAGCGCAAGCAAGATTATAACATTTAGCTAAATGCGTGCAGGCTCACAAAATGCAAATCTTAACAGAGGAAAAAGATCAAGACGGTACCTGTAATGCCCTCCAATACAGCTGCTTTTTCCGAAGATGATCCATGATCAAATAAATCTCCCCTCGACTCAGCTCGTTGCCCTCCTCAGTAAACTTACTAAGAAAATCAACAATATTTGGAGTTTCCGTAATTGTATTTAATAACTCTAAAGCTTCCTTTTTATCACCAGACTCCTCATCCACTTCCTCTGCATTGCTCTCTTCAATTATGCCATCCATACCACCTGTCTCAAACTCCAAAAACCCACCTCCAATTTCATCATTCTCATTGTCATTTCCCATAGCAGCCTTAGAACAGTAGCCACAACTCCCCACATATAGTTTTTCACTAATAGGTGGCTTACGGTGAAGCTCATTCAACAAATTATATCTCCCCAAAATCACATTTTCAAGAGTGCATGTACCAGCTCTATCACTCGCAAAATGACATATTCGGTCCAATTTAGCAGTCCTTGCTCTAAAACATCCAAGCCAAGACCTATTTATCCTGACATTAAACAAGAAATAAATCAATAACTTACAAAAACATAGATTTTATTGGGGATGTATCATAAAGTATAAACAACATTAAAGATGCTTACCTTTTCTCTCAATTTTAATTTAAAAAAAAACAAGCATTTTACACAAAAGGCATAACTTTTGCCAACAAACAATCTACTTATGAACTTTTAAGGCAAACCAACACATCAAAATCTATAGTGGATGCTTTCCTAGTTTCATAAAAAACTTGAAATGACAATTCTTGTGATGATAAATACAGAAACAAGAAATGGGCACTAAGAATCACACTTAAACACGCAATCCGTTCTTTCCACGTGAAAAGAATTATAACCAAGAAATGGTGACCATAATCACTTTGAAAACAAAAACCCACTACCTCTTTCTATGTAGAGGGTGAGAAAGTTACCTGCGAGAGTGTGCAGAAGCTCGACGGAGAGACCACATAATAAACCCCAGCGAGAAAGCAGCAGCGACTATGGAGTCTTAAACCCTCCTCTGTTATTAAAGTAAAATGGGCCCAGATGCACCGACTGTTCAGCCCAGATAAAGCCTAGATTGAAATAGGCACCCTACCCTAGCCAGAGCCCAAGCTAATGAACAACTTTTTTTTATTAGGGGCAGCGATGGGCCTGGAGGCCTAGGCTCGGCAGTTGGAGGAGTCAGAACTCGAGACCTCCTAACACAAAGGTACGAGACAGCTAATTTTACTGCCATTGTTTAAGATGGTTACTTTTTTATTTGACGACAACCAATATTATTGAATTAATTTATGTATTAATTGAAATTAAAAAAATGAATGATTTTAAGTTCGGTGTATTTAAAAGAATTTGATAATTTTTTTAAAAATCAAACGGAAAAAAGAAGAAGCAAAAACCAGAATAAAAGGAGAGAACATGAAAAGCAATCGAGAAACATTTATAACTCTATGAAATTTTAATACCAACCAACCATATCTTAATAAAATCTTGAAAATGTTTTTAAGGTGGCTTTAAAATCTATTAGTATCTCGAAATAAATAAAAAATAAAAAAAATATTTAGTTGGAATACGAATATATAAGTATAAAAATGTTTTATGAATCTCCTCGAACAGTATAATTTGTTGTGCTGGATTTGATCGAGTGCAAATTTTGATTTGATGGTATAATTAATAGTTATTTACCACATAATCAACATGAAATTAATGAACTCGATTCCTGCACCAAAATTGACAAATATTAACAACTACAAACGAAGTATTTATATGCAACGTGAAGTAAACGCAGAATTGAACTCCAACTCATCTTTATAAATTGATACAAATCAGAAAATTAAGGTCATATCGACCCGAAGTTACTTTGAAACATGCATGCCCCCATCAACCCATAGTCCCGGCAAGAACAAGCTAGGAATTTTAACACTCACAGTTGACAGGACTACTCTGTAATTATCTCGATCCCTTCTTAATTTACATTTACTCTCATGGCATAACGATGTCTTACAATCAGATTTTACATGGTTTTCTCTGCATCTTCTTTCTTTCTCAAAGGACACCTTGATGAAAGACAAGAGATCTCTGCTGGGACTTGGATTCCCTACACCCTAATGTCCCTAAAAGTAACGTAACCAGAAAAGGAAAAATGTCCCTAAAAATAATCATCCAAATTAAACAAATTGTCCCCCTTCCTCTCCAGCAGAAATTAATCAGGTCACCCTCCAAACCAGTAGCTGGAGACTTTGTTTTGCCCTTGATTCTTGCTTTCAAATTAACTTCTCCCAGAACCCTCACTAGAGAATTAATTAATGCGCACCAAGAGATCAATTCTATATCCAAACCTTCACCAGCAGGAGAACGTATATTGATCTCAATGATTAGAATTTCCACAAACATTGATGATTGCACTACCTTTTTTAATTATCAAATCCTGACAAAGAATAAGCTTAGTTCTGGTCCATTGTTTCCATCAGGATTCAACATATAATAGGTCTCTGAGTCTTTAGACCCCGCCACACGTTCAAAGAATGCCCGCATGTACGTTAATTCTCCATCTGCAGGCTGATCGGCTCCATCTCCTGTAGGTATTACACCAGCCCCCATAGAAACCACGTGCAAGATTTGCATCACATTCAAATCCTCGTCAGTTGGCTCCCTCTTGACCGCATAACCTGACTTTCTGCCATTACAAAACATTGTCCATATCGGTTCATCCTCAATCTTGGTCTTTTCATGTGGCTTCTTTTCACATTCCAAGGCAATCCTAACAAGTCCCACTCCCATATCTTGAAGGAGTTTTCCCGTGGGGATTGTGAGTTCAAGCAATAAAACAGGTAGGGATCCGGGGCTTTCTTGGATGGCAAGGTTTATCCTAGCTTTCCGGTGCCCAAATAGGGTTCCGGTCATGCGGGTCCCACCATGAACGTGCCCATCATGGAGGCGGTTTCCGTGGAGTGAGACAGGAATCTTGCATGCTGGAGCAATGATAGGGAATGACCGGAAAACAGCACGGACACGACGAAAGATCTTATTGTGCTTTGATGAACCTTTCTTGCTATTTGGTTGCTGGAGGGAGATAGTAGGCCGGACCGGGGACATTGGGTTCACCTTTCCAGATGGAGTGGTTGGGGGTGATGGAAAGGTCGATGGTGACTGGGACCGAGTCTGTACCGGCTTGAGAGATGGTGGGATTGATGGTGGAGTTGCCATGGTACTGGAGATTTGTTACTCCTTGGCGGGCTTAATTTGGTAGGCTTAATTAGCGCTGGTGGTGCATATATAACAAGATTGAAGTTGAGGCATGCACGTTCAACTTCGTTCTTGTTTCTCATTATATTTCTTTAAAGGAGAATTGAAACATATATATTTCTCCAGGTTTTTTCTGCATTACAACTGATTTATGGTTAATAATTAATTTCCAGTTCTGTCTAATTACCCTAAATATAGCTTGATTATTGTAATTCTTGGATCGATCGACTACTGGCATGGTCCGGAGCTTTCTTGTAGCCATTAAAATAGGCAATTTTTTAGTACACTTCTGATACCTAAACAGCTTGAAAACTAGCGTCTTTTGCCACCCAAAAAAGGATCAGCGCGCGCGCGCGCGCACATATATATATATATATATATATTAGTTTGTGATTTGAAATGATAATGTAGTTGATTGAATGGTGAATTGGTAAAGTAAAATTTTATTATAAGTAAAATTATGGGTTGTGTTTGGTTAGTGTTTTAATATAGAAAAGATAACTATAAAAACAAAAAAGTATTTAATTGAAAATAAATTTGTATCAAAAACAAATTTTAGATGGATTTATATATTTTTAAAAATAAAAAATACATGAAAACATATTTTATCTATCTTAATTATCTTTATATGTATTTTTATATCTCGAGACAATAAAATGTTATTATTTTAATTATAAAATGTACATCTTTATTTTTTTTTAATTTATTATTTTTTTCATGAACCTATCCCTCGACCCTTTCCACTGGCAGCTATATATTGATCCATCTTGTAACAATGGTCAACAAGAAGTGCAATATAAAATGTTTTGTGAACTGGGCAGCAGTATCTTGAAGATTTTGCAGCTTATGCATATGTACTCAGCATCCTTGATTAATTTTTTGTTTATTAATTAATTAAGGATGTTTTGTATATTTGTTTTATTCATCTTGTGCAGGCGCAGACATGGAGAGCATGAAAAGGAGTGATTGGCATGAAAAAGAAGTGGTCATTATCCACAATGTCGCCATGGCAAATGCTGCAGTGCTAGCTAGCTCTCGTCAAATTAGACAGCTCTTAAGATGAGTTATTGGCCATAGTTGTTAAACTTGATTTAGCGAAGAAATTAAGATAAAAATTGGATTATAAATCATTAGAACAACGTGGATTGAAAGAGCTCGATGAATTTTGGACAGCTCTGTTTTCTTATGTCTTGATCCAAGGGCTGATATTGTTTTTTTTTTTTTTTATAATATCGAGAGCAGTGCTACCACTTATCTTCAAGGGGCACCATTCTCCGCTTGCTGAATACTCATATTCCAAGAGACAATTGCATTAAAGAATGGCCATTTGATTTAAGTCTTTGTGGCAGTAGAGAATATTTTATTAATATAATTTGTATCGTGGTTTTGTAAACAAACTTCTATTTAATAAGATTTTTTTATATGTTAACACCGTTAGAATTTAATAGTTTATTAATTGATTTTTTTATAAATGAAAAAATTATTAGAATAAAATATCCAATTCACATATTATGATTTATTTGGTTAACTATTGAGTTTTAACGATGTTTATAGATGGAGGGTTGTTATTAAATAAAAAAATATATTATATGGGAATAAAATATGATGTTATATTGTTAGGAAAAATTCAATAAAATATTTTAATAGGGAGCGAACTATATCTAAAACCTGTTAAAGAATTTAATAGATACAAAAATTAAGAAGAAAGAAAAGTAAGGAATGAATAACTTAATTATGTGCTAATTATTGGGTTTAATTTTCTTTCTTTGTCATCATTTTGATTTGAATAATGATTAATAAGGTTGAACAAAATTATCTACAATATAATCTGGATCTAATCTTGATTAAATAATATTTTTAAAAATTTAATAATATCTCGATTAATTAATAAATTTTCATAGCCCTAATAATATTAATTTACAGAGATATAACTATACCTTTTCCATTATCGACGCATCATCTTAAAGCCATCATAGAGTTAAAACACACATGAGATAAGTCACTAATTACCTGCAGAGTGCTTGAAAATATTAATTTTCTATGAACATTTCTATTTTTCCTCTCTTTTTTAAGTTATATAATTTGGCAAGTTGAGTAGAATATTAATTTCTAGCTGGTGTAGATGTCCTCACCGGGAAAAACAATATTTGTTTACTATATATGAATTGTCTTCGACATTGAATCTTCAAGATACTTGAGATTGAGAAATGCATCGTGTACCCAAAGAGTTAGTTTATAGCTGGTCTAGGTGTTGACCCTCTATTTTTTTTTATGGTGTAGTTGACCCTCTACTTAACAATTCATTACAGCCACCGTCGCAAAAAAAAAAAAAAAAACAGAAATTTAAATTGTGAAAATATATTAAAAAAAAAAGGAAAAAGCGTTTGAAATGTCTATTGATTTTATAATTTTTTCCTGAGACAGGAAAAGAAATTAGGAGGATT